>SMUX01057754.1_pt1 | contig 37009 bp, 42 predicted proteins | sample 2456431 | NCBI WGS metagenome assembly SMUX01 (sample SAMN11095930, study PRJNA526329) | marine sediment metagenome | biome: Marine sediment; feature: Surficial sediment; material: Deep marine sediment; isolation source: Hadal surficial sediment | place: Pacific Ocean | collected 2014-11 | depth... | reverse complement strand
CAGTTGATTGCCTGTGAGGAAATCCGCCGAGGTAGTAAGCGGCCACAACAGAACTGACACTGCCAAGATGCTCTTCATGGGTGCGCGCGCTCCGAGCCTCAAATGAAAACAACGCTGCTGACGATGCAAACCCTACAACCCGTTGCTAACCAAAATGCTAACACCAGCTGGTACAGCCTGATATAGGGCGGAATACGGAGAGCCGGAAGTCCCTGCGAAACAAGCTTATTTACAGTTGCCCGTCGCCATCCCGGGGAAAAAGTCTGCGCTCGTAGCGAGTGGCAGTAGCCGTGAATACGTCGCGCCAGCGTCGTGTGAAGGGCTCCAGACACCACCACGGCCTCTCAAGCCGTGTACACATTGTCTAAAGCGTAGGCATCCTTTGTGCCAGAACCAGGAGTGTAAGCAGAACGTCCCAAGAAAAAAGCCCAGATGCCCCCCGTCGGCTGCCCGGCTAACGCGCGTCATCTGTTCCTCCAATGGTTTTCAGGGCCGCTTGCCAACCAACTGATCGAAATGAGGGGGTATTACAAGGTATTGGACGGGGTAGAGCGGTCTAACGAATTAGACCCCCCGATGTTTAATAGCGACGCGATTTCACTGTCCTGGTTACAGTGCTTTACTAGACAGTCACAGAATAAGAACAGGAAACCCATCATGCTCTGTTTCTACCTCACCCCTCAACAAGGCGACTTCAACCAAATCCCCGAACTTCAAGTCTGCATTGCCGAGGCGCTCTATGATGTGGTTTCCCCGCCAAAGTAATGGCCAAACGATGTAAACGCCCTAATTCTTTTCAAGAGCTAGAGCATCTAATTGCACATTAGTTTCTTGACCAAAATTCGGTTAAGGAACTCGTAAGGATGCCAGAACTAACAACTAGCCGAGACGAATCTACAAGGGTGGACAGGATCCTATGGGTGGGCGAGTAGATCATAGGTCCATGGTTTCCAGCGTCAAAGTTAAAACTTACTTTCGATTTGAATTGCGTTACTTGATGTTGCGGCACGATAGTTCCGCCAATCTCAGTGATCGGATCGCCCTGGAGACATACCGACAGAACAAGATATTCAAACATATTTTGCTTTGGATCTCCGGGACCAGAAATTGTTTCCAGGCTGATCGTTAAGTCGCATGTGTGCGCGCAGTGGATGCAATCGCTTTTGCCAAATCCTTCTTCGTCGCTCCGAGCGAGAACAAAGATTTGACCAATAAATCAAGGGAGACGGCTGAATCCCCCGCCTCCATCTTGGCAACTCGTGACTGGCTTGATTTGACGCGATCGGCCACAGCCTTCTGGCTCAGTCGTTGGCGTTTTCGTTCTGCTCTCAGTTGTTTGCCAAGCGCCAACTTCATCTCAATGTATGCAACTTCCTCGGGAGACAGCCCAAGGAAATCCTCCGCAGCGTGTAGTCGTCCCAGGTCTACGAACATTGTGCCTTTAACCTGGGAGGCCGAGGCGATATCCGGGCTAGGTACGAGGTACACGTGAAACTTCGGCCCCGGCCCCTACCTCGAAGTCGGACTCCAGATGGACAGTGTCGTCATAGACGGTGACGGCGCCGCCGCCATGGTGAACTGGGTCCGACGGATTGCGACTGGGGGAGGGAAAATGAAAGGATAGAAGAAAATGCCTAAGCTGAAACCAGCCACGGTACCGAGAATACCGCCACCTACGAAAGAGATTATAATCTTTTTCACATTTTTTCGCTGATTTTAAAGCTGAGATACTAGATCGCTTGTTTTCGCAAGCCGATCGACCAGTATATTGAGGAACTGCTTATTGAAGCGCAGTTGCAAATTGCCTGATGCTTCGGACAAGGAGTGAGTGCGAACCTTGATCAAGGTGACATCTGTTTCGGACACCACGCTAGCGGCGCGTGGCGTACGCGATTGTTTAATAAATGCCATTTCACCAAAACAGTCCCCGGCGTTGAGCCGATGGAGCACTTTCTTCCCCTTTTTAACCTTGGCTTTACCTGATGCCAGGATATAAAATGATCGCCCGGCCTTACCTTCGCGAACGAGTGCGCGCTGTGATCGAAAGTATTTCCAGGAACTAATTCGTAACACTTCCCAAAGTTCAACGTCTGTAAAATCTTCGAAGAAGTCCAATCCCTTCAAGACATCGAATTTTTTGGTGTCCCCGATCTTTTCGTCTGGTTGCTCCAGGTTAGCAAAGGTATTAGTCAGACTAAGTGAGAATTCGTTCCAGGTCTTGTAGCGATTTTTTGGGTCTTTTTGCATTGCGCGTTCGACTATGGCCTCTAGGGCGGGGGGTACGTCAGAGCGAAAGTTTCTGATCGGCGGCGGTGTCTCGTTGATGACTTTGTTTAGCAGCGTAAACTGGTTGTCCGCAGTAAAAGGTACGCGACCGGTGAGTAACTGATGCATGACTACGCCCAGCGAGTAGATATCAGTTTGATGCGTCAAGGGTTTTTCGGTTACTTGTTCGGGCGACATGTAGGCCGGTGAACCGAGGACGCCTGATACCTGTGTGCGATCGGACTTAAATGCCAACGCAGTCCCGAAATCTGTAATTTTGATGTCGGTATTCTGACCTAGCATGATGTTGGCCGGCTTGATATCTCGATGTATGACACCCTGACGGTAGGCGTAATCGAGTGCTCGACAACATTTGAAGGCTATTTCAACCACCTCGCTGAACGGTAGTAGATTTTCGGCGTCGCAACATCGCTCTAAGGTGCCACCGGGTACGTACTCCATCACCAGATAGTGACGATCATCATCGACCCCTGCGTCATGGATACTGGCAATATGCGGATGCTTTAGTTTTCCAGCCAGACTCGCTTCGTTCAGGAATAGTTTTTTGTAACGTTGACCATGCGTGGGATCCTGGAGGGCCTGGCTGTCGACAAGTTTAATCGCTACTTCACGGCCAAAAAAAGGATCCTCAGCCAAGTAAACAGTGCTCGTTGCGCCGGTCCCAAGTTTTCGCTTGACCCGATATTTGCCGATTTGTTTTGGCGTGGAATTACGCATATCGCCACTGTTCATTAAAGCGAATCGATCGTCAAGCGATCGACTGAGCCGGCCTGGGTTCGTGCTTTTTAATCTGCTGGGAACACGGTGCGATAACTGCAATAGCAGCTGGTGGCGAATAATGGTAACGCTAGCGTACCACCGATGAGCCAGACCGCGTAGCTGCTGGGGGCAAAAACAAACGATGTGAGCCCGCCCATGAAGAAAGGGCCGACTAACACCCCAAGTATCACCGCAAGGGAAACGATGTGTCGTGCGCTTGTCCGTAGGCTCAGGCCGAGCGCCGGGACCACTGCTTCGTCCCGCAGCACGATGAGGGGGACGGCATAGATCAGCGACATGCTTAAGCCTAGATAAAGCAAACAGGCCACCGATTTACCAGCCAGCGCGGTCAGGAAGTCTGATCCTTGCACGGCGGCGAGGTCCCAAGCCCAGGCGCCGTCGCTCATCACCTCAACCGAAATATTTATGAGTAGCGCCATCGTTAAAGCGTAGATAGCCAGTATGAGCATGGTGACCGTGTACTTTTCGTCACGCAGGGGGCGCAGCAACGCCCGATGAGAGCGTGCGAAAGCAGCCATTCGCAGCGACGCCGGCAACGACATCTTCTGCTTACTCAAGTCGTTTGCAGCAAGTAGGCCACTTGACATTAGAACTGGTGCAAGCAGTGCGACCAGCAAACTACCGAGAAAGGGGATGAGCTTCAGGAGAATGACTATCACCATCGATACTAGTGCCATTCCTAGCAATAGCCAAGGATTGCGCTTAAACAAACGCCATCCGCAATCTAGCCAGCGTACGCCGAGTTTAAGTTGCTTGCGGAGCCTCTTCATGCGCAGATCTCCGGTTCTGCATGGGCCCTATTGCTTTGGCCGTTAACGTCAACAGCGTGTCACTTAAATATAGGCTAGCATATGGGTTCGAAAAGATCGTGTGAATTTCGGTGCTGCAATAATGACCAGGTAAGCGTACCATTTTATAAGTCCATGAAGTTAGACTGCAACATGATGGCCAATCTCTATATAGATATGGCGATACCGGCGCAGGAGCCACTGATAAGAGCACTACTAGCCCAACATCAACTCCCAAATGACGATATCGCACATCACCTACGCCACTTTCACGTTGCCAATTTGGATGGTCGTGTTATCGGGGCCATGGGGTTAGAAATCTATCGTCCTTTTGCGCTGGCCCGATCTTTAGTTGTATCGCAGGACCTATGGGGTCAAGGGGTAGCACGGCAACTCTATAAGCGAAGTGAGTCATACGCACGTCAGCAAGGGGTCGCTAGCCTCTATTTATTGACGCTGACGGCACCGCGTTTTTTCGGCAAACGCGGTTTTGTCGAGATCGACCGGAGTTCGGTACCCGGCAAGATCCAGAAGACCCGTGAGTTCGCCGAAATCTGTCCGGCGTCAGCCACCTGTATGGTTAAACATTTAAACGATCCCACGCACGACCCAACCCAATAGACCATACCCGAGAGCATCGGTAAACTGGCGAACCCTTCTCTAGTCAGGTTTGCCATGATTCGCCTGTACGACTATTTATCGTCTGGAAACGGATACAAAGTGCGTTTACTTTTGATGCTGCTTGCCATTCCGTTCGAACGTGTCGAGCTTGATATCGTTAAGGCTGAGACACGGACCCCAGAGTTTCTGGAAAAGAATCCCAACGGGCGAATCCCGTTGCTCGAAACCGAGGACGGTGACCTCCTTGCCGAGTCCAACGCGATCTTGTTCTATCTGGCAAAAGGTACATCGTATATGCCCAACGATCCGTTCGCGCGTGCCCAGGTTATGCAGTGGATGTTCTTCGAGCAATACAGTCATGAACCTAACATCGCCACGCTGCGGCATTGGATCATGCACCTGGGTGTTTCTAAAGAGCAACGGGAGGCGCTTGCCCAAAAACAGAAACAGCGGTATGCCGCGTTACAAGTCATGGAGAAGCAATTACAGAACCACGAGTTCTTCGTGGCGGAGCGCTACTCCATCGCTGATATTGCCCTCTATGCGTATACACACGTAGCGCCGCAAGGCGGTTTTGAGCTGGGGTTGTTTCCAGCTATTCATACTTGGCTGGACCGCGTCAGTCAACAGCCTGGACACATACCGATAACACAAGGGTAAGGGAAGGCGTGACTATGTCAGACGATGTACTTATTAGGACTGGTGAGGAAAGCGATGCCGCTGCGCTCACCGAGTTCAATATTGCAATGGCACTGGAGACCGAGGGCAGAGTGCTTACGCTGGAGGTGGTGTCAAACGGTGTACAAACCTTGCTCAAGAACCCTGAGTACGGGTTTTACGTGATTGTGGAGAAAAGTGGCGAAATCGCGGGCTCACTGATGGTAACGACTGAATGGAGCGATTGGCGCGACGGTGAATTCTGGTGGGTGCAAAGTGTTTATGTTAGACGCGATTATCGACGTCAGGGTATTTATCGCAAACTTTATGAATACATCAAGGCGAAGGCGGCAAAGAGAGGAAACGTTTGCGGGTTTCGGCTGTCCGTCGACCGTGATAATGCAGTGGCTCAACAAGCCTATTTGAAACTGGGCATGTCTGAGACATGCTACAAGATTTTCGAGGAGTTAGTGTGATGAGAATCTTCAAGCCAACTTAGACCTGCCTGCGAGCTGCTGTAGGACGGTTCCTACAACGATAAAGATCAAGCCCGCTATAGTGGCAGTTCGAATGTCCTCGCCGACGAGAAAGTGAATAAATACTAGTGACAAGAACGGCGCAAAGAAGATAAGTGTGCCTACTCTGGCGGTGGTGGTTGAAAGCTTAAGTGCCTTTAACCATAGGACGAAGGCGATGCCCATCTCGAATACACCCACGTAAGCGGCTCCTAGTAATCCTCGTATCGGCACGGCCTCGAGGCTTGACAGGATTATGGTTGCTAAAAGTACCAGTGGAAACGCAAAGCAAAAACTGAGAAACAGGCTTGCGACAGGATCGTTTTTGTCCTTGATGTTGTAGATCCAAAAAAGTGCCCAGATAACGGTACTGCCGAGCGCGAGCAATACCCCAACTGTATTGCTGAATCGCAAAGATAGCACGTCACCGTGGGTGGAGATTATTACTACGCCTAAATAGCTGAGAAGGATGGCGCAGAACTCCTTCAATCCAAGTTTCTGTTTTAAGAGCGGCACAGACAGAATCGCCAGCATTATCGCCCAGGTATAGTTGAGTGGTTGCGCCTCTTGTGCGGGTAGTAGGTCGTAGGCCTTTAGTAACACGAGATAATACAAAAAGGGATTAAGCAACCCTAGCAGCGCGCAACGACCAAGATCTTGTTTTGAGTATTTGAATAAGAGATGAAGCTTTTTCTGTATGACAAGTACGATAAACAGCGTTAGGATCGAGACGATAGTGGCGTAAAATAGAAGTTGAACGGGATCCAGAAAACGCAGCGACAGCTTGAATGCGGTTGCCGCCGTGGACCAAAAAAACACGGTGACCAGGGCATAGGCGTAGGCTTTGCCTTGGCGTGTCATTCTTATGTGGATTGATCTCTCAGCTTGGTTTTCACAGCATACTATCCTAGTTGTTTGGGGAGCTAAAGGTTTGACCATTGAAGAAGGAAGCCATACGCTGATGCTGTGATGAAAGCACGTCCAGCAACCGCCGAAGACGCCGAAGCTATTGCCAAGATCTACAGTCAGGGCATCGAGGAACGATTGGCGACGTTCGAAACTTGCGCCCGCACAACCGACGATATTAAGGCTTGGTTTTCTGCGTCCTATACGGTGATTGTCGTTGAGGATGTAGGGATTATTTTGGCTTTTTCGGCGACGTTTCCGTACGCTCAGCGTGAATGTTACGCGGGTGTGCGCGAATTCTCTGTCTATGTTTCACGCGACCACCGTGGCAAGGGAGCGGGTCGAGTCGCCATGGAGGCACTTATTGCCGAATCGCGCAAGCAGGGGGCCTGGAAATTGTTGTCCCGAGTATTTCCGGAAAATGAGCAGTGCCTGCGCCTTCTCGGTTCGCTAGGATTCAGACAGGTGGGTATTTACGAGAAACATGCACAACTCGACGGTGAATGGCGCGACGTTGTCATTACCGAATACCTTGTTTGAGGGTCGAGCAGGACTATTTAAACGCGGCCAAGTAGGCAATAAATGATGCGCAGTTCTCGCCGCGCCGCGTTTTGCGAAATATGCCGTTGCCACTGGTACCATCGCTAGCCGTCCCTTCCCAATAGCAGTCCACTTGCGCAAACCCCGCTTCATATAGGGCATCCTGCAACTCTGCAAGTCCCCAAAGTCGCCAGTTATAGGTAAACGCGCGTCGTATTTCGCTGCCATCCCGAAAGCGAAAATGTATGTAGCACTTGGTTTCAGCCGTAACCGGCCAGTATTCGTGTTGGTCCCATATGTATGTGAAGCCGCCAGCAACTTTCGTTTCTTCTTCGGTCTCTTCCATGGACTCTGTACCGCCCTGAAGATCGATTACAAACAGACCATTATCGGCCAGGTCTTCATAGGCGGCGCAAAAGTACTCCATAAGCTCGCTGCGTTGCTTGAATACACAATAGGAAAAGTTTTGCGCGCACCGTAGATCGGGTGCTGTTCGGCTGGGTTCGCGTACATCCTTTTGGTGTAACAGGGCGCGTGCCGCTGCCTTGCCAATAGGTTCGAAGTTGTGGTTACGACCCCACGCCAATGGCTTCGGGTCGATGTCAAAGCCTTCACCGGTATATTCAGGTCCGCGCTTCACCCAGGCGGCCGTAAGCAAGGCAGTTCCGCAAAAATCTTCGCGAAAGTGACTAGCCGGTTGACCACGCGTACTTTGGTATACGCGATCTAAGAACTTGATATCGTCGTCTGCGGATTGAACCGAGCGCTGATATAGATCGTACTTGTCTGCAGTTTTGGCGGTGAACTTTGGCTTTCGCCCTTTTCGCTTCTTCATAGATTATTCGGCGAACGTTGAGAAACGGCAGCTATCCTCCCGGCATGCTGTCGCGGGCGCGTCGCATTCTAACAGTCAGCTATGAAATTAGCGATCCTTGTTAAAGACCTTTTGAAGTTCATTTAAGGAGCGTGTGATATCACTCAAGGAGTATCGGGCGTTGCGCGGGCTCGTGGATGGAATAACGAAAAGATCGGTTCGTCCCAATTGTTCTGTTTGTAGGCCGATGGTTGCGTGAGGGTTAAAGCAAATCTTATAGCCGGTGAGCCCAATGAAACAGGCGACCTTCGGCTGGAAACGCATCAGTTTTCTTCTTAGTGTCTCGGCACCGGCCTTGTATTCATCGCGTGAGAGCTCGTCGATACCGCGGGTTGGCCGTTTGACAAGGTCGGTAAAACCGATCCCCTGTTTCAGCAGGCTAGCGTCGTCTTCTGGGCTTACCGAATGGGTTACTAGTCCCGAGGCGGACAGGGCCGACCAGAATCGGTTTTGCGGTCTGGCGAAGTAGTGGCCAGCCTCGACCGAGTATCGACCAGGGTTGAGCCCAACGAAAACTATGTTCAGCCCGGGTGCAAGATAGTCCGGAAGTGTTTTACCAAAGGCTTTAGGTCGGGACCTTCCCATTCTTCCCACAATAGATTCACGGAGCCCCAGCTAGTTGTTGTCAAAGGCCAGATCGCCGTCTTTGTTCGCGTCGTACAGGATCAAGAAACCAAGCCCTATCCCTCCATAGACCATTAGAGATGAATTGGTGTACCTCCGATCTTTCTTTTTCTCCAAGGAACTTATGTCGTTCAACAGAACCTTGCCATCGTCAAAGGTATTGGGCCCTTCGCCATAGAGAACCTGCAGTGTCACGTCCGACACCTGCATCGTTCGCTTCCCGCCATCTCTGGCGATTATCCTAACCGTATCGCCGATCTGGACCTGTTGTTGGACGTTACTGTATCGGGGTCGATAGGCTGGAAGGAGGCACAGCACGTAACGAGAAGTCCTGTCACGAAGACTATCGCAAGCTTGTTCTTGGCTTTGCAGGGCTTGAGTCATCGAAGTCTTCCTCCTTGTAGCGGTATTCTAGATGGTGTCCATCATGACACTAGGTTGCCGGCAAGCCAACGGGAGATCGGTGGTTGCCTATTGATTGGAGTGCTTTGTTCTGATGGTGTTCGCGCGAAGACTCAGTTCTTGTGCCCGTTCCTGACGATTGGTCTCGTTTAGCAGACTAGCGTAGGCCTCCAGACTTTGCGCAACCCTAAGGTGCTCGTTGCCAAGCGCAGATTCCGCCACAGCGACGGCGCGACGATAGATCCGTTCTGCCTCTTCGTAATTGTGCTGACTTCGGTAGAGGGCGGCCAAGTTGCCCAAAATGGTGGCCACCTGTGGATGCTGCGGTTGACGGGCACGTTTATAAGTTCGCAACGCCTGTTTGAACAATGGTTCGGCTTCATCGTGTTTTTGTTGTGCCTGGTAGAGCTCGGCCAGACTATTGAGACCATTGGCGACATTCGAATGATCTGGGCCTGTCACGTTCTCCCAAATCGTCAATGCGCGCTTGAATAGGCGTTCGGCGTCGACATACCGGCGCTGGATACGGTAGAGGCTGGCAAGGTTGTTTAGGATAGAGGCTACGTGTCGGTGCTGTGGTTGTTGTGCTTTCTTGTAGATCCTTAAGGCGCGCCGAAACAGAATCTCGGCCTTGCCGAATTTTCGTTGCACCTTGTAGACCAGCGCCAGGTTATTCAGGCTAGTGCCAAGCCGCGGGTCTTCGGTGCCAAGGTCCTCCGCTTGTTTGAGTGCGACTGCAAACTGCGCCTCAGCCTCGGCATAATTACCTCTTTTGTAAGCGCGGGTTCCGGCCGACTTATGCGCGTCCCAATCGCCGTTCGGCAAGGCCCCACGGAACGACAGGAGACGCATAAGCGTCCTTAGCAGCGTAGAGAGTGATAATCGTTTGCCTTGTGCCAATCTGACTCATCTCACAGGTTTGCCCTAAAGATAGTTAGTTAGGCAAGAAGTAAGCCAAAATGGCTCGATAAGGCGTGGTAAGTGCTCTCGACCGATATTCTGGCGTGAAATGCTGGATGTGGCCTAGCCGAGATAGGCGCGCAATGGGGGTGCAATGCTGCGGCGCATCAGCACATTCTTGGCTTCCCAGGCATCGGCGCGCTCGAGTTCGGCCAGGAATTGGATGTCACCCCCGGCCTGTAGCGCCACCGGCAGGCCGTCTCGGTATAACACCCGGTTAGACGCCAGTGCCGCTAGACGCGGGCCCGGGGTGATGATGCCGACCAGGTTTAACGGATCGGCCGCGCTCAGTGACACCAACGTACCTAATCGCCGCTGGCGGCGTAGCTCTCGTAGGGTACCGACCGCCTCCGACAGTGCGAATTGTTCGCCTGATAGTCCTGCGACAAAGCGACCACCGCGAATTTCGCCGCGCGCTTCTAAACGTCGGTAAACATACAACAGCTCACGCCATGGCGGTAAGACGGCTTCCCGCTCGAGTACACGCCTACAGACCACGCCGTAACGCTGTAGCAGCGTACGGGCAACGATCTCTAGGGCCTCATGCGTAGGCCGGGTATTCTCAGGCTCTAACCCCGGCCCCTCGCGGGAGCAGGTCCGGCGGCGGGCAAGAAGCGACCAGCGACCTGTGTCTTCAATACCAAACGCGGCCAGTTTGCGTCGACGCTTTGCCCCTGATAGCCAACGGCGTCGGTTGGAAGGTACTAACAGAGCTCTTAGGCCGCTGAAACTGTCGGCGCTTACTAATCCCCATGCCACGAGCTCAGCCAGCGCTTCTTCCGCTTGAGCTCGCAACAGCCCAGTATTGTCCACCAGTTCATCGAAGAATGAGGCGCCGCGTTCGACCAGATAGGCCGCGATACGTTCGGCCGATGCGCTAAGCTTGGTCTGTTCTATTCTCACGTTAGATGTTAGCGAGTACCACGGGTCGAGGTTCTTTCGTACTAGCAGTGTTATGGGTGTCGTCCGTAGCGGTCCGGTTGTGCGTTCCCTGGCTTGTCCATTCTTGGGTGGTGTCAGTCGTACCCATGTCACCTTCCCCGCAAGGCAAAGCCTATCGAGCCATGCCGGGTCATAGTCGGTGAGCCGCGCGGGCAGGATGTCGCCTTCCCACGCTGCTGCGGGTGCTTCAAACCCTTCGAGTTGTTCGATGACAGAAAGCAAGGCTTGTGGTCCTTGCAGTTGCTCGTCGGAACCAAGATGTTGCCAACTAAGCAGGAAGCGCATGTAGTCCGCGCTCGATACTGGCTCGATTTCTTTCCGCAGGCGGTTAATCGTGTAGCGATGGATACGTGCGAGTAGGCGCCGTTCGCACCATTCCTCAACGTCAGCGTTGGGCGTAAAGCGACCGCGCAAGGCAAAGCCTTCGGATTCCAGTGTCGTCAAAGCGCTGTCGATATCTGCGACCGCAACACCGAGGTATCCTGCCAGCGATTGCGACGTGGTTGGACCCAGGCCCTCGAGCTTGCCGCGTACGAGTTCCACCAATGCTTTCTCGCGTGACCACGAGCCGACGAATTCTGCTGGCACCTTGAGAGGTGGTGCCGCCTCGGCATCAGGAAATACCGCCTGCAGCTGAGGTAAGCGTTCGGCCGCGACCCATAAGGCGCGTGGCTGCTCAGTTAATTTCATGCACGTAATGCGTGAGCCCTGCATCAACGCTTCGAGCAAAGACCGCCACGCCGGTTGGACTTCGGCGTCCGTCAGCGTTCCAAGCAATACCAGCGCGTCATGCATTTCATCGGCATTCTCCACTTCTGGTGCCGCTTCTTGTTTTACGCGTTCGATCGCCTGCAGGTCGAGGGTGCCCAGATCAGCGGCGGTTGCTGGGTCTAGCCAGCGTCGGCTTATCACCGCTTGCGTGCGCCGCTCTTCTAATGGGGCGTCATCAAGAAATGCGTGTGGCCTTGCGTTAAGGATTTCCTGGGCCATCGGTGAGGGTTCGGTTAGGTCACGTGCATGTACATGTATGCGTCCAGCCTCAAGATCCACTAACAACTTCTCCAGATCATCGATGGCCATAGCGTCGTGCAGGCAATCGGATATTGTTTGAGAAACCAAAGGGTGGTTTGGTATTTCGCGCTCTCCCTTGATATTTTCTAAGCACGCTAGCTGATCGGGAAATACTACCGACAATAGATCCTCAGCCTGAATTCGTTGGAGCTGCGGCGGCACCTTCTTGCCACCGCGAAACCGGGGTACTGCGAGGGCGCAGGCCGCGTTCCAACGCCAACGCACCGCGAACATGGGTGCATCGAGCAAGGCCTGTGTTAATACGTGGCGTACGCTGGCAGAGTGCAGATAGCGAGCCACTTCTTCGAGTGGAAAGCTATGGGTTTGTCCCAATGACAACACGATAGCGTCTTCCGTCGCGGCCGCCTGCAACTCGAAGTTGAACTTTCGGCAGAAGCGCTTTCGCAAAGCGAGCCCCCAGGCACGGTTTAGCCGACTACCGAGTGGTGAGTGAATGACCAACTGCATGCCACCCGTTTCGTCGAAAAAACGTTCCAGTACTAACGATTCATGACTAGGCATGACGCCGAGTGCTGCTTGAGCCGCTGCCAAGTAATCAACGATCTGCATCGCCGCCGCCGAATCGACGCCAACTTCGTCTACGAGCCACCCTAGGGCCGCCTGGTTGAGTTTTTCACTCCCTCCCCGCGAAGCTGGGGAGGGCTGGGGTGGGGTTGATCGCTCTCCCCTAGTGGGCGAGGGCCTGGGAGGGGGAGCAGTGAGCCTCTCGCCTACTTCTTGGCGTAGCCGGGATACAGCGCGAGATAATTCGTCGGTTCGTGCCGGCGCTTCCCCCAACCAGAACGGAATACTAGGCGGTTGTCCTTTGGCATCTTCCACCCGCACGCGCCCTGCCTCGATCCGTAGGATGCGCCAGGAGGCGTTGCCAAGCTGAAATATATCGCCGGGCAGACTTTCAATCGCGAAGTCTTCGTTCAGGGTACCTATGATATGGCCGCTTGGTTCGAGTACCACGTTGTAATCGGCGTTATCGGGAATCGCCCCACCACAGGTAATCGCAATCAGGCGAGCACCGCGCCGCGGGCGTAGCCGCTTGTTTACAGGATCTCGGTGTAGATAAGCACCGCGTCGACCCCGCGCCGTCGCATAACCATCGGTAATGGTGCGAACGACGGTGGTGAATTCATCAAGGGTGAGCTCGCGATACGGGTAGGCACGGCGCAGACGATTGTATAGTTCGGTTTCAGACCATTCCTCGCAGGCGACAGCGGCGACGATTTGTTGCGCGAGCACGTCGAGCGGTTTCTGTGGAATCTTCAAATGGTCGAGTTCGCCACGACGAACTGCATCGAGCAGTGCCGCGCTCTCAACCAGTTCATCACGACTAAGCGGAAATAGTTTGCCCTTTGGCACGCGTGTCAACGAGTGACCCGAACGCCCGACCCGCTGTAGGAAAGTTGCGATAGATCTCGTGGACCCAAGCTGGCAAACAAGATCGACATCACCAATATCGATACCAAGCTCGAGCGAGGCCGTAGCCACCAGTGCCTGTAGCTCACCCGACTTCAAGCGCCGTTCAGCCGTAAATCGTTGTTCGCGAGCAAGGCTACCGTGATGCGCGGTGATGTTCTGTTCGCCGACTCGCTCGCTTAGGTGGCGCGTGACACGCTCGGCCATTCGGCGCGTGTTAACGAATATCAGTGTCGTGCGATGTTCGGCGATCAGGCCCGCAAGGCGATCATAGACCTCTCCCCATACTTCCTGCGACATGACCGCCTCGAGCGGCGAGCGGGGGATTTCTATCGCCAGATCTCGCTCGCGTACGTGGCCGATATCGATAATGTTGCACGATGGCTTGCCATCAGAGGTAAATGTGTGATTGCCAACCAAAAAACGTGCGACCTCTTCGATGGGCCGCTGCGTCGCCGACAAACCTATTCGCACGAGTCCCGAGCCGGCCAGCGCCTCAAGCCGTTCTAGTGACAGAGCCAGGTGAGCACCGCGTTTGCTGCCTGCCATCGTATGGATTTCGTCGACGATGACGCTGCGGGTTGAGCGCAGAATGTTGCGTCCGCCCTCACTCGTTAGCAAGATGTACAAGGATTCGGGGGTAGTCACAATGATATGTGGCGGCCGTCGACGCATTGCCTGGCGTACCGATGCCGGCGTATCGCCGGTGCGTACTAGGGTACGGATGTCGATGTCCACGCCGGAAAGCGCCTTTAATTCTGCCCTGATGGCGGCCAACGGCTGTTCCAGGTTGCGTTGAATGTCATTACTCAATGCCTTGAGCGGTGACACATAGACCACCTGAGTTTCATCGGGTAGCGGCCCGACTTCTGCCTGGCGTACAAGATCATCGATGACGGACAGAAAGGCAGCCAAGGTCTTGCCAGAACCTGTCGGCGCCGCAATGAGTGCGTGCTGCCGAGCTCGAATTGCTGGCCACGCATGTATTTGACAGTCGGTGGGCGCTGCGAATGTCTTATTAAACCAACGTTCGACGGCTGGATGGAAATGCTCTAGAGGCATTTGTGCATAGTAAGCTGCCGACCCGGGTGCATGCAAAGCAGTCACCCACCGAGCGAATAGGCCCTGGTGATATACTGGAAATCCTCACCGTAATCCAGGTTATTGATGTCAGAAAAAAGCCAAACAGTAACGTTGCGGGAGGTAGTTAGCGAGAAAGATGTAGCAACCGCGCGACGGCTATTTAGGGAGTACGCCGAGTGGCTGGGTATTGATTTAAGCTTTCAGTCGTTTGATGAAGAGCTCGCAAGCCTGCCCGTGCCTTATAGTCGACCCCTGGGTTTTATCCTGCTGGCCGAACATCAGAACCTTGTGGCAGGATGTATCGGGTTGCGGCCCATCGATAGGGATATTGGTGAGATTAAGCGGTTGTATGTTGTTCAGGAGCATCGTGGCCATGGGATCGGCAGGCGCATGATCGAAGCCACGATTACAGAGTCAAAGAAGATAGGCTATGCACGCCTGCGTTTGGATACGCTTCCGGCCATGAAAACGGCGCAGCGTCTCTATGAGGACTTGGGCTTTAAGCCAATAGCACCTTACTACCGCAATCCTATCGAAGGTACTGAGTACTTAGAATTAACTTTAGATTGACCTACGATCGGTGTCACAGGAACTCAAGGAGGAATCTATTGGGGCACGCTTCCGCTCTACCGAGGAGGTGTTTAACGATCACCTCGAGCTTGCCCATATCGGTGATGTGGATACTGACGTCAGCCGTAACTTCGCTCATGATTGTGTATTGCCCACTAGTATTGGTGTATTTCGCGGCCATAAAGGCGTGCATGAAGCGGCCGATTTATTGCGCCAAGAGTTACCCAATACTCGCTATGAGTATCGTACACGACTAGTCCATGACGAAATGGCGTTTTTGCAGTGGGCCGCTATCGCCGATGGGGCTCGGGTCGACGATGGCGCGGACTCATTTCTCATTAGTAGGGATGAGGTAATTCAGGTAATGACGTTTCACTAACTGTTATTCCGAATCCATAAGCGGCCTTGAGTTTGAGAAGAGGAGTGGAAAGTAAATTCTATGAGTAAGCGTATCGAAACGAAGCTGGTCCACGATGGTGAACCGAAGCCAAGAATAGCTGGAGCGGTAAGTATGCCGATATTTCAATCTTCTACGTTTGAGTACGTCGGGGAGGAAGGTTATCACGACATCAGGTACATACGACTTAATAACACCCCTAACCACCTTGTGCTCCATGAAAAACTGGCGGGATTAGAAAACGGCGAGGCCGCCCTGGTCATGGCTAGTGGTATGGCAGCGATCTCGACATCCCTTTTGTCGATTCTTTCGTCCGGTGATCATTTTCTCGCACAGGACTGTCTCTATGGGGGCACACACGATCTGATAACAAAAGACTTTCCCTCTTTCGGAATAGAGGTGGATTTCGTCGACGGTGATGACCCCGACAGTTGGCGAAAAAAGCTAAAGCCGAATACCAAAGCGTTCTACGTTGAGACAATATCCAATCCACTGATGCAGGTTACGGACTTGAAAGCAGTTGTTAGTTTCGCAAAGGAGCACAACCTCGTTTCACTGGTAGACAATACTTTCGCTAGCCCTATAAATTTCCGGCCGCCTGAGTGGGGTTTCGATCTCTCCTTGCATAGTTGTACGAAATACCTGAATGGGCACAATGATATTGTCGCTGGAGGCGTTATCGGTCGAGCTCATCTGGTCGAAAAAATTAAACATAGGCTTGATCATATGGGCGCTACCCTCGATCCGCATACGTGTTTCCTGCTTCATCGCGGTATCAAGACCTTGGCGGTAAGAATGAAGCATCAAAATGAGAGTGCGCTTGCTATCGCGAATTTTCTGGCGGCAAGTTCAGCCGTCAAGAAAATCAACTATCCTGGTCTTGCCAGCCATCCTCAGTACGGACGTGCGCGAGAACTATTTGATGGTTTCAGTGGTATGTTGAGTTTCGAACTAGAGGGTGATGTGGCGGATGCGGATCGCTTTATGCGGAGCACAACACTACCCATTGTTGCTCCGAGTTTAGGCGGGGTAGAGACTCTGATTACGCGCCCGGCTACCACCTCGCACGCCGGCCTATCGGCCGACGAACGACGACAGCGGGGGATTTCCGATAACCTGATTCGAGTGTCGGTAGGTATAGAAAGTACCGAAGACCTTATTGAAGATTTTGAGCGCGCTATGCGTTAGCCGGCATTTAGCCGCCAAGGAATGTGGGGCCAGCCTGCATTTCTTACCGGCTGTCGTGGCGAGGGCGCGTACGACTCCATGGCAAGGATTGTTCTGACGTGCATGGCAGGGGTCGTTCCCAACAATCCTTCTGCATTTCCTCCATTGCACCTGCGACCTACAGGGCAAGGATTGTTCTGACGGACAGGGATGTCCTAATGCCGCGGACGCAGGATGCGGAGGAGCGGCCCAACAATCCCTTTGCATTTCCACCGTCCCTGGTGATCAGAAGGAGGACGACTGCAGGGATGCAGGAGGTAGAGCAACGCAGGGAGCGGTTGCCGAGGTAGAGTTGCGCCAGGAGCAGCAACCGAGAGCAACGCAGGGAGCGGTTGCCGGAACAGCGACCGAGCTGCCTGGGTATACAAGGCGCGCGATGGAAAATGTGCGGGCGCGTACTTTATAGTACGTTGAGCACGTTTTCCGAGTACAACACCGTAGACACAGGTACGACTCCGGGGCAAGGATTGTTCTTAGGAGTTAGAGTCGCGCCGGCGACCGACAGGGACGTCGAAAGTTAGAGCAATGCAGGAGCAATTGCCGGGAGCAGCGACCGAGTTGCCGGAACAGCGATCGAGTAGAGAGCTGGTGAGAAATGCAGGCTAAGCGTTCATGTCAGGGATAAGTTTGCTTTTCAACCTCTCGATGTGATCCTTCAACTGTAGTTTGCGCTTCTTCAGGCGTCTCAGTTGTAGTTGATCCACGTATACATCTTGTGACAGTCGCGTGATTACATCGTGAAGGTCCCGGTGCTCGATCTGTAGTTCCTTGATCCTTGCTTCCAGTGCTTTGGTGTCGTCATGCACCATAACTGAGGCCTTAACTGTGCACCTCGCAGTATCATAACCGCATCATTGGCCAGCGTCGAACCGAGCGGTCTGATCACCGATTAGTATTAAGCCCGAGACTCCAGGGCACCGGAAGGCCCTGCTGGTGCCGGACTTTGCTTAATGCCGTACGCCTAACAAACACGATCGTGGTATCATCCACTTTTTTGCAGGAATATGGCTGTTGCCGTGATCAAGAAGTCGCGCCCGACTCATCGCAGGGCATATCCGCTTCACTGATGGCCCGTTTCGTAGTTGCAAGGAGATATCGATGAGTACATTAGTAGAAGGTACGCCTCCCTATGTCCGCGGGACCTTTCAGCAGACGTGTGGGTATTGTGGGTGCGTGTTTAGCGTCAGAGTACCTGGACGCATCGGTTACGAGGGCCCAGAAAACTATTATTGTCCGGAATGTCATAAGAGGTTCCCGGTAAAGGCATCGCGCGCGCCGGGGGTTACGCTTATTTCCAAGCGGTGTGATGGCCGAAAGGCGAATTATCCCGATCTCTGAATGTTCGAGATCTGCCACCGATTCGTACTAGAGCCCGGCATCTGCCGGGCTTTCTGTTTCGGGTGGTAGAAAACGCCATGATTCAAGTTACGCGCACCTTAGCGCTCGATGAGGGCGAAATTCGGTTGCGATTTGTCCGCGCTTCTGGCCCAGGTGGACAGAAAGTGAACAAAGTGGCGACAGCGGCTCAACTACGTTTTGACGTCGCCAAATCGCCCTCGCTGCCCGAAGATGTTCGCCAGCGACTAATAAAATTGGCGGGCAGGCGGATCACTAGCGCCGGTATTCTCGTCATAGATGCTCGGCGATTGCGCACGCAGGAACGCAATCGTCAGGATGCGATCGATCGCCTAGTTGCCCTAATACGTAGGGCCACGCATCGGCCCAAACCTCGCCGCAAGACGAGACTGTCGAAGGCCGTCAAGGAGCGACGACTCAGCGACAAACGTCACCGAGGCGGGGCCAAGCAGTTGCGGCGAGCTGTTTCTGACGCAGACGCGTGAAAGCTAGCGCTATTGCGGGTGTAATTGAGGGACGACCGTGGGCGGTTTTAATACTAAAATAACTGTAAGCACCACTTCGACCACACCCAGGACGCTATACGGTGGAGAAAAAATCTGCCCCACGGAAGCAAGCAGGTAGCAAGCCCGATCGCGCCAAGCTCGACCGACTCGTAGCTGAGGCAACGAAAGAGCGCGCGGCACGTGCACAGGGTTATCGCGAGCAAGCGCTGAAGATCTACCCTTGGGTGTGTACCCGATGTGGCCGGCAGTTCGATCGCAGTAACTTATTCGAGCTTACGGTGCACCACAAAGACCACGACCACGACAACAACCCTGCCGACGGCAGCAATTGGGAGCTTTTATGCCGTTATTGTCACGATAACGAACACTCTCGCTATATCGACGAGCTTGCTGCTGATGGCCGTGTGATCACGCCGGACGCAGACGAGACGGTTACTCATAAGCCTTTTGCTGATCTTAAGAAGATGTTAAAGGCAGATAAGACGTGATCGATGAACTGATGGATTTTGTGCCATCAGTACATAGCGTTGACGATCAGTTCACGTCTGGACCCGCGGTCTATTAGTTCTCGCCACAGCCCATCGAGGTTTTTTTCAAACACGCTGTGAGAATCAGCCCGCACGAGCAGCCAGTCACCGCGAAAGAGTTCGCCGGCAAGCTGGCCTGGCGCCCAGCCGGCGTGACCCAAAAACATACGCAATTCGTCTGTCTTCTTGTGTTGATTGAGTGCGGTCTCGAGGGTGTTTCGATCGGCGCTGTAATAGACATCCGCCATCACGTGCGACGATGCCCGCGGCGGCTCGCTGCTGCGAAGCAAGAAAACGAACGTGTTCAACCCCACGGGACCGCCAAAGAATACGGCATGTTTTCCGTTCTTGGCGCCCTTCAGATCGGGCAGCGCGTGCGACAATAGCATTTCGGTTGCGCGGTTGATAATCACGCCCAGCGTCCCTTCGTCGTTGTGTTCGAGTAGCAATACCACCGTACGCTGGAAACGCGGATCACGCATCGCCGGTTTGGCCACCAAAAATACACCCTTGTCTGGGGCCACGATTCGATCGGGTACTGTATTTCGGTCCTTAGGGATTGCCGACAAGTTCGTGTCGGCCCTAAGGCTGGTCCAGGGCGCAAGCACCACCAGCAACGCCACAACAATATTCAAGTCACGCCAAACCATCTACCACTCCCAGCATCTTCTGGTAGCATAATCCCGCGTTATCACATTGTCTGCAACCGCGGTAGGGCACGGAACCTGTGAGTGCTCGACGGGTCAGACCAATAATGCCACCGAGTGGGAGGACTTAAGTATTGACGTATAAACAGAAATTATTGATGGGCTTGTTGGTGATTGGGGTCTTCGGGCTGGCGCTGACCATGGTATTTGCGCCCCGGGCCAAGGCTTTTAACATCAGTGATGCCCCGGCGGCACCCAATTTTACCCATCACAAATCCAACGAGTGGATCAATTCGGCGCCGCTGACCCTGACAGATCTCCGAGGTCAGGTCGTACTCTTGGACTTTTGGACCTTCGATTGCTGGAACTGTTACCGCTCCTTTCCGTGGTTAAAGTCTGTGGAAAAGCGGTTTGCGGATCAAGCGTTCACGGTCATCGGAGTACATACCCCGGAATTTGAACATGAACGGATACGTGCGAACATCGTCAAAAAGATTAAGGAATTCGAGCTCGATCACCCCGTTATGATTGACAACGATTTTTCCTATTGGCGGGCTATGGATAATCGCTATTGGCCAACGTTTTATTTGATCGACAAACAGGGGAGAGTACGCGCCGCTTATATTGGCGAAACCCACAAAGCTGATAAGCGGGCTAAAGCGATTGAGAAGCGAATCGTTGATCTTCTAGCCGAACAATCTTCATGATTGCTCGCAGTTTGTCGCCCTCGATTTGGCGATGTGTGATAATTGGTCTACGACATCCGTTCGGGTGGACCTTGCCGATCTGTTGAAGGTAGGTGCGTGCAAGTCGACCAAGCCAGACTCGGACCTTTCTTGTCGCTGCTTCGGGGGCTCCAGGCATCGTAAGGACTTCGCCTACCTAGATTCGTTTCCACTACACAAGTGGAATCAAAGCATGGCCACCGCCATGTGGTCATGATGCTCGTTGCTTTGTTGTTTAGTAAACCAATGTGGATTCGAGAATAATCCGAAACGCTATCGACAAATAACATGCGTTGGTCGCGCTATACGCACGTGTTTTTCGACTGTGACTCGACGCTGACAACCGTCGAGGGCATTGATGTATTAGCGGCAAACGCGAGTCTAGGCGAACGCGTTAAGGAACTCACACAGGCGGCGATGGATGGGCTTATCGATCTCGACGAGATCTATGGCGAGCGTCTGCAAGCGATCAACGCCACCCGAGGCGAGATACGTGCACTGCGAGAAGTATACAAGCGCCATACGGTTGAGGATGCGGCTGCCGTGGTCAATATGCTCATGGCACTCGGGCATCAGCTCTATATCATTAGCGGTGGTCTTTATGAACCGGTAAAGGAATTCGGCGTGTCCCTGGGTGTCCCGCCGGAACACATTCGGGCAGTGGACGTGGACTATGATAAGTTGGCAGGTAAGTGGTGGCATGGACGAGAAGCCGGTATCGATAACAAAGAAGATCGTTACCTCGATTATCGCAAAGGGGCGCTGGCCGTCAGCGATGGTAAGGCCGATATAATAAAACAACTTCTTAGTGGGCGTTCTGGCCGTAGCCTGCTCGTTGGGGATGGCACCAGCGATTTGCAAGCCGCTCGTGCCGTCGACCTGTTTCTCGGTTATGGCGGGGTTGTAGTTCGGGCTGCTGTTGAGCGTGATGCGCCGGTCTTTATGCGCTGCCCCAGCCTGGCACCGGTACTGGCGCTGGCGGCGGGGCCGGCGATGCTTTGTAAGCGCGATCACGCCAACCCTGAATTGGTACGTAAGGCGATCGAGCTAGTGACGTCTGGAGCGCTTGAGTTTCGGGATGAACCGTTGCGAGTCAAGTTTGAAAGCGCATGGGCGGCTAACCACGGTTCCTAGATGAATGATCCGATAACACAAATCTTAGGTTGACCGATTATCAATGTTTCGCGTCCTGATTGCAGACAAGTTGGAAAAGGCAGGGTTGGATCGGATTCAATCTGCGCAAGATGTACAGGCCGATGTCAAGACCGGGCAGAATAAGGCCGAGCTGCTTAACATTATCGGCGATTACGATGCCATCATCATTCGTAGTACCACGAAATTGGATGCCGATTTGCTAGCAGCAGCTCGGCAACTAAAGGTCGTCGGTCGGGCCGGTGTCGGTGTCGACAACATCGACGTTAAAGCGGCCACCGCTCGTGGTGTGATAGTGATGAACACCCCAGAAGCCAACGCTATCGCGGCGGCAGAACAAACTATGGCTCTAATGCTCGCTGTTAGCCGCTACACGGTTCAGTCACATGCGCTAGTGAAAGAAGGCAAGTGGGATCGATCAGCGTTTACAGGGATTCAACTTTATCGGAAGAAGCTCGGACTTATTGGCTTCGGCCGCATAGCGCGGCTGGTGGCCACGCGGGCGCAAGCATTCGGGATGGAGGTGGTCGCCTTCGATCCTTATGTGTCGGAAGAAATAGGTCAAGAAGTCGGGGTTACGCTTGTCGATCTGGACGAACTGTTCGAGCAGGCCGATTATATTTCACTGCACGCCAGTAAATCCCCGGAGACGGAACAGATTGTCAACGCCGACACCCTCAGTCGAGCAAAGGACGGCGTGATACTAGTTAACACAGCCCGGGGTGCGCTCATCGATGAGGCAGCATTGGCCAGCGCTCTCAAAAGCGGCAAGGTGCGCGCCGTCGGTATTGATGTCTACTCGCAGGAGCCGCCGACATCTGACAATCCGCTCATCAGGCTGCCCAATGTTGTACACACGCCGCATATCGGTGCGAGCACGGTAGAAGCACAACGCGACGTGTCGATAAAAATCGTCGATCAAGTGCTAGACGCATTGCGCGGCGATGACTTTCGTAACAGCATCAACGTGCCCTTTCAGGCAGGCCCGGATTACGCCACGGTGCTGCCGTATATGATGCTGGCAGAGAAGATTGGCGCATTGCATTTTCACATGGCACCCGCACCGATTCGCCGAGTTGAGGTGGAGCTGCGTGGCGACGCGATCGAGGACATGACACGACCAGTGGCAGCCGCGCTGTTGAAAGGGCTGCTCGAAAGCTTCCTCGCCGATGCAGTCAACTATGTCAATGCACCGGTGCTTGCTGAGGAACACGGTATTGCCATCTCGCAGTCCAAGGGCCTTAGTGCGGCGGATTATGCTAACGTTATTTCTTGCCGGGCGCATTGGGACGACGGAAATCGTGTCATAGCCGGCGTGTTGTTTGGTGGTCGACAGCCGCGCATCGTGCAGGTCGGTCACCACCATCTGGATGCCGATCCCACGGGACCGCTGCTCATTATGCTAAATAAAGACGTGCCCGGTGTGATCGGGCAAGTAGGCACGATTCTTGGTGCCTATGAAGTAAACATTGGCGAGTGGCGCATGGGTCGTAACAAACCCGGTGAAGAGGCGTTATCTTTCATCAATCTCGACAGCGAGCCGCCACCGGCAGCACTGGATGCGCTTGAAAAAATCCCGGCCATCACCAAGCTTAAGTTTTTGGATCTTTAGAGCGTTGGACCTATCACACGAACAAGAAACAGTATGATCCGCCTGAGGCGCTCTCAAGATCGCGGTCGCAGCGAACTTGGTTGGCTAGATAGCCGCCACACGTTCTCATTTTCGAACTACCACGACCCCGATCACACGGGCTATTCCGTGCTCAGAGTTATTAATGAAGACCGCATAGTGCCGGCGGCTGGGTTTGGCAGTCATTCTCATCGCGACATGGAGATTATCAGCTATGTGCTCGACGGCGGGTTGGAACACAAGGATAGCCTAGGTAATGGTTCGGTCATCCGACCGGGTGAGGTCCAGCGCATGAGCGCGGGGACCGGTATCACCCATAGCGAGTACAATGCGTCCAAGATAGAACCAGCGCATTTTCTGCAGATATGGATACTGCCAGCGGTAACAGGGATTGTACCGAGTTACGAACAGCGGCGATTCGACGACAGAAACGACAGCGGCCAATGGCAACTATTGGTCTCCCCCGATGGGCGTGAGGGATCGCTGACGTTGAACCAGAATGCGTTTATGTATATGGCGAGGTTAAAACGGGGGCAAACGATGAATCACGCTCTTGCGGCAGGTCGACAGACCTTGCTACATGTCGCCCGCGGGGAAGCTGTTCTCAGTGGGCACATCATTGTGGCCGGTGATAGCGCAATGATTAACGACGAAGAAGCGATTAACTTGTCTACGGACGAATCAGCAGAAGTACTAATGTTTGACTTGCCCTAGAGAGACAAGAATAGTGAAAACCTTGACTTCGTCCCACAGGTAGTGGGTGCACTTACCAGACTACAAAAACGGAAGTATTGTTAATCTAGTAAGCTCGATTCAGGTCGCGTTGGGCGGCCAGCCAAGTTATGGCACTTTGTCGCAGCTGACTTTATCGAAGCCCAATACTGCCGGTAGCATCGTGCTTATTGTCATAGACGGCCTTGGTCATACCTACTTGAAACAGCGTGGTCGAGGTGTCCTCTATGGACACCTGGTAGATCGTATAACGTCGGTATTTCCATCGACCACGGCGTCCGCTATTACCAGCTTTTTTACCGGCACAGCGCCACAACAACACGCCCTTACTGGTTGGTTCACCTATTTTAAGGAACTCGGTGCTGTTGCGGTGCCACTGCTGTTTAGGCGACGCTCGAGTGAGACATCGTTAACAGACGCTGGTGTCGATGCCCGTAAGTTATTCGATCAGCCGTCTATGTTCGAACGCATCGACACCCCTTCTCATATCGTCTTACCTGCTCATATCGTCGAATCTGAATACACGACTGCCCACAGTGGACCGGCCGAAAGATGGGCGTATACATCGTTGAAGCAGTGTTTTCGAGTTATCGAGAAAATTATCCGTCGTACTGGTTCACGCCAATACATCTATGCCTACTGGCCAGAATTTGACACCCTGTCACACATCTACGGAACGCAAAGTAAAGAGGTAACAAAACATTTCGATCAACTGGACGCGGCATTTGCACGTTTCCTTGATCGTATTGAGGGTAGTGGTACAACTGTAGTTGTGACCGCTGATCATGGCTTTATCGACACTGGGCCAGACAGACTAGTTCAACTAGAGTCACATCCAGAGCTGGCAAGCACACTTGCATTGCCGTTATGTGGTGAACCGCGTGTTGCGTTCTGCTATGTGCATCCTGACCGGCACCAGCGGTTTAAAGAATACGTCCAAGACCGACTTGGTTATTGTGCTGAGATCTACGAAAGCGAGCAATTAGTGGAGCAGGGTTTCTTCGGGCTTGGCGAGCCGAATCCACGACTATTGGATAGGATTGGACACTATGCGTTGGTAATGAAGGGCCGCTATGTCATCAAGGATTGGATTTTCGGCGAACGCCGTTACGAGCACATCGGCGTCCATGGCGGTGTTAGCGAAGAGGAGATGTATGTTCCCCTTATCGTTGTCGAGACCTAGTGTCGATCGCACGTGGGACTTGGCGGCGTGAGTGACGACAAGGACCTAAGTCGAGAATGGTGGGATAACCGTTACGCCGATGGTCACATACCCTGGGACAGGCAAGGTGTAAGTCCGGCGCTATATCATTGGCTCGAGGCGGGTACGCTGACCCCCGGACGCATTCTGGTACCCGGCTGTGGGCGTGGCCACGAAGTAATAGAGTTAACACGTTGTGGTTTCGATGTCACCGCTCTGGACGTCGCGCCGACGGCGATCGCTACTCTGCAGCAACGTCTAGGCGAGCAGCGATTGCACGCGGACGTTCAACAGGTTGACTTGTTCGCATGGGAACCTGACGGCGCCTACGATGCGATCTATGATCAAACCAGTTTGTGTGCGATGGTACTGTCGCAATGGCCGGACTACGAGCGGCGCTTGCACCGCTGGCTTCACTCGGATGGCCAGCTATTCATACTCTTTATGCAAACGGAGCGACCGGGCGGTCCGCCATTTCACTGTGATTTGTCGGAAATGCGACGGTTGTTTTCGCAAGCCCGATGGCGCTGGTCAGACGAAGCGCCTTTGGAAGTTCCTCATTCAGTGGGATTCGTAGAGCAGGGTTGTGTGTTAGGTCGAAAGAATTGAGATCAGGGGCTCAAGCCGCCTAAGAAGGATGCGGGCCAAGACAGCACATGCTTTTCTTCGGTGAAACTGACTACCTTGTTGTTTATCACTACCGGCCCGGTAATTAGCTCGCGCATATCTTTGTGATGCCATAATCGTTTTCCTGTTGTAGCATCATAAGCGGCAAGCTCCGCTTGATTGGTACCAACCAAAACGATGCCGTTTATGATATGCGGCAAGTAATGCAATCGACCGTTAAGCTGTTGCTCCCAGATGAGGTGACCATTGCTCAGAGCTCTTGCTTGAACGCGACCGTCGAAGGTCCCAAAATAGAGTCGTCCGTTAGATATTGCGGGCGGAAAGCTGGGCGTCTCACCCTTAACACGCCAACGAATCTTGCCGTCACTCGCATCGATCATCAGCACTTCGCCACTGAATAATGTGGCGACAACCCTTCCACCAGGTGCGGCTACCGGGCGATACACCAACTCTTGGGCTAACACCTTTTTCCACAGCTGATCACCCGTTTTGGCGTGAATCCCTCTAAGCACTCCCTCCTTGCCACCCACCACCAGTCGGTCTTGGAAAATCGCGGGCGTGTAGATCCAACCGCCATAGTCGCGACGCCAGATCACGTGACCGGTGTCGATAGAAACCGCTCGCACCGACCCATCAATCCCACCTATGTAGGCAATGTTGTTGGCGGTTGCCGGTGGAAACAACGTGCTTTTGGACGCAATGCGCCATAGATGGCGACCGGTGGTGGGATCAAGCGCGTGCAAACCGGTTGTACTACCAACTAGTATCGCCGTGGGTGTGGCTACTGGTTCTAGTGTGTTTAATCCAGCGAGCACATGCCAAACCGGCGTTAAAGTGCGACGCTGAAACCGGCTGACGCCGTGGCCCGATACGTACACTGCATCGTCGACGATCGCGGGATTAGTCGGGTAAATGAACGACCCGGGCTCAGCGCTGGCGGTACACCACAGCAAGAAGAAACAACATGCGATCTGGACGCTTGATTTCATTTTCCTGCCCACTTTGGTTTAGAACGTCATCGTCACCTATTAGTTTCTCGGGGCGTCCCGCGGCGGATTATCAACCGATGTATCGTAATGTCAATTCCGGGATAAGATACCAATATCACCCACTATGAAGATCACCGCACAAGATCTGTATAACTACACGAAATGCGCCCATCGCGTCTACCTGGACGTACATGGCGACCGTGCTGAAAGGAGCGAGGTCAGTGCCTTTGTCCAACTCCTTTGGGAGATGGGTCTGCAGAATGAACGCGAGTATATGAAAGCCATGCACAACCATGCCTATGTAGATCTTCAGTCTATGGACATAGATGCGGCGTGCAAGCGTTCGACCGAATTGATGGCAACCGGCACCGACATTATCTTCCAGGGCGGAATCAAGGCAGATAATTGGGTTGGTCGGCCTGATCTTCTAGTTAAGCATACGAATCACAGTTCGCAGCTCGGTGAATTCTATTACGAGCCCGTTGATATTAAGGCAGGCAAGGGTTGGGAGGGACGTAGCCGCGACCGCCGTCGGTTCAAATCGCACTACGCTTTTCAGGTCATGTTCTATCGCGAAATTCTGAAGCGAATCCAGGGTTATGTGCCACCAACTGCACGCATAATTAATGTTAACAAAGAGATAGAAGAATTTGATCCCCAGGAGTTCTCGCTATCGTTCCAAACCGCCTTGCGAGAAGTAGAAGAGTTGATCTCGGGCCGTGAAACTTCAGAGCCGGTCCTTGGCAGCGGGTGCCATCAGTGCCATTGGTATGCGAAATGCCGGCGTTGGGTTGAAGATACGCGCGACCCAAGCGGCCTATATTTTGTCGGCAAGGTGAAGTTTGATCTAAAGAAGGTTGGGCTCGTGAACCTCCATGATATTGCCGAAATGGAGGTCGAGGATTACGTCAGCGGGCCAAAGAAAGTCGCAGGAATGGGGCGAGCCAGCCTCGTCCGTATGAAAAAGCGCGCACGCGTCGTGTTGCGCGGAGAGCCGGCTATTCGACCAGGCTATGAGTTTCCCGATATCCACCAGGAGGTTTATTTCGACATCGAAGACGACCCCACACGCAATCTTACCTACCTGTACGGCCTTGTCGTGCGCGAGCGACCAGGGGTAGAGCGCTTTCAATATTTTCTCGCCCGAACGCCGGATGAGGAAGAAAAGGCGGCACGGCATTTCTGGCAGTTTCTGGCGCAGACGAGGGACGCCGTGTTCTACGTTTATTCTTCAAAGGAACGTACGACGCTTAAGCGGCTGATGGAGCGATACGGGCTGGATGCGTCGGTTTTCGAACGGTATGTGGAGCAGGAATACGATCTTTATACCGATCTGGTCGTGAAATACTCAGACTGGCCGACCTATTCCTACGGGATCAAGCAGATCGCGAATCTGGTCGGGTTCAAGTGGCGCGATTGTGATCCGAGTGGCGCCAACTCCATTGCCTGGTACAACGAGCACCTGAAGGATCCTTCTCGGGAAGAGATGCTCCAGCGTATCTTGCGTTACAATGAAGACGACTGCCGAGCAATGATCGCGGTGAAGGATTATTTTCAAGCCCACAGCGACAAATCCGTCAACCCGGAAGGCCTACCTTCTTCAACAGCGCGGTGAATCTTATGCCGCCGATAGATAATGGCAAAGGGGTGCTAAACAGCGGGCTTTCTGCGATTTTTGCGGCGAGTGAAGTAAACCTAACATATAATAAGCGCATTCTCCTTAGGGGTAAGGAGTACTGATGCGCACAATAATGATGCTCAATGCGAAGGGTGGGTCAGGTAAGAGCACCCTGGCGACCAACCTCGCCGCGTACTATGCAAGCCAGGGCAAGTCTGTGGTGCTGGCGGATTTCGATCCTCAAGGTTCAAGCCTGCAGTGGCTGAAGGTACGACCGGGAGGTCGTCCGCCGATCGAGGGGATTGCAGCGTGGCGGGATACCCCGCGTGTGGCACGCGATACCGACTATGTCATCATGGACGTCGCATCGGGACGCCATGGAAAGCAGCTCCATACCTCAATCCGTTACGCCCAAACCATTGTGGTACCCGTGCTACCGTCTCCGTTAGACATTCGGGCTGCCACTATTTTCATTCAAGAGTTGCGCCAAGCGGGGGAAGTGGTTCGTAGGGATATTCAAGACGCGCCTCTTGCAGATTTCTTTAAGCGGATGTTCGGTGGCGGCAGACGTTTGAAACCAAAGTTGGGTGTAATAGCCAATCGCGTACGGGAAAATACGATAGCGTATGATGCCCTGTACGATTTTCTTGATCGACTGAAAGTACCGTTTCTTACCTCATTACGTGATACGCAGAATTACATTCAGGCGGCGGAACGTGGGCTGGGATTATGCGAGCTTGCTCCATCGCAAGTAGCCTACGACATGGAGTTATGGGAGCCCCTACTAAAATGGCTCAACAGTAAACGCAGTTTGCCAGCATCACCTCGGTAGGTAGCTTAACTTGAACGCGCACCACTCGGGTCGAGGCAAGGCAGTAGATATGATAAATTCGGGGGAACGTTGGCAACAACTCGTCGGTATGCCAGACGAAGCATTAGATCTAGCCGAAGCGGCGTTGATCATCGCCCAACAGGAATACCCACACCTGAATATCGCTGGTTACATGAAGCGGCTCGACGAGCTAGCAGATGCCGTTCGTGCGCGTGTAACGCTGGATGCAACACCGGAGCATATTGTTGTTACCATGAACCATTATTTCTTCGAGGAACAGGGGTTCGCCGGTAATAGTGAGGATTATCACGATCCTAGAAACAGTTTTTTGAACGAGGTGCTGGACCGCAAATTGGGTATCCCGATCACCTTGTCTATCGTCTATATGGAAGTTGGCCGCCGTCTCGATCTGCCATTAGAGGGCATCGCATTTCCCGGACATTTTTTGGTTAAGCTGTCTTTAAAACGTGGTAACGTCATCTTGGATCCATACCTAGGTGGAATATCGCTTAGCGAGGAAGATCTACACGAGCGTCTTAAGCAAGTTTACAGTGAGGCGCACACGGAGATGTCGTTGGATCGGCTGCTCGACAGTGCCAACAAGAAAGAGATTCTTGCGCGTGTATTGCGAAATCTTAAGATTATCTACTTGCGCACCGATGAATTCGACAAGGCACTGTCGATTGTCAAACGGATTCTCTCGGTTGTGCCGGACAGTGCCGAGGATTTACGAGACCGGGGGCTGATATATCAACGGTTGGAATGTGTTCACGCCGCGCTGGAAGATCTGCGCAATTATTTAGACCTCGAACCGGACGCGGCCGATGCCGTGGATATTCGAGCGCGCATTATTGAGCTGCAAGGCCAAGCCTCCACCCTACATTAACGCCCCGCGCGGGTGTGCCCCAAATGGGCAAACCATGGCCGATCCTGGTCCTAACCAAGCGTGGCCTCATCAGCAACTGCCGTCTTGGGCTGCTTAGTTTGTTTCAAACCCTTAATGAATAAGTGTTTTCTTGTTTAGGTGTATCACTTTAGCCGCCGGCGGCAACCCCGGACAGTTGATGCAGTGCCCTCGGGGCAATATTTGCCTGAGGTCGCCCCCCGCCCTTGAAAATAGCCCGATAATCGCGGTTTAGGCGGCGAAATGACGGCTGGCACGAGATATGCAAGATCACCCGCGTACGCAGTCTACTGCGATACCGATGGGCTACCGGGCAACAACCCAACTATCGTCCCGGGGCCACTAGCGAAGGAGTAACCGATGAGTATGCAACAAATACAGATGGTCATTATTGATCTTGAGGATGGCAGCCGCGGGGTGTTTGTCGGCACGCCGATAACCTCGGATCAGTTTATGGACGAGGACTGCACGGTAGAGCAGGTTTGGTTCACAAACATCCAGTCGATTCCCAAGAAGGCGACACTGGAGCAAGTGGTACAAATGGCGCTGGCACAGATCGAAGCGCCGACGATGCTACAATAATGAATCAACGTGACGATGTGCTCGCTCTACAGTGCAAGGTAGAACTGGCGGATTGGAATGAAACTACAGGCAGTGGTTGTACGCTTACCCTGCGCGTACCCGATGCCGAAAGCGTGGATATACTGAGGGCGGTTTTCGCTCGACACGCGAACGACGCTAACCCCCGTTACTTGCTGCATCTACTCAAGATAAATGAGCACTGCAGACGCATAAATCCAGTTAGACGCGAGCGGCTTGAGAACGCACTTAAGGCTCAGCCACTTTCCCGTAGTGCCTCAACGTTGTCCCGCGATCCTGACTTTTGGGGATATCTAGAGAAGATCGACTTTGCGGTTGTCGAGGGTGAAGTTGATGCATTTCGTGCGCAACAATATATCAACAAGGTGTGCAATATCCGTTGCCGTCGCGAGCTCGACCGGAATAGTGCAGCAGCGGAACAATACCAGAACATTATCATCAAGCCCTTTCTTTCTTGGTTACGTTCTTAGGCATAACGCCCTATCTATTCTTTTCGTTTCGTATCAGCTCGAATGTGCCCATTGGCGGTCGCGTTCGATAAGCAGTGCACGGACGGCACGCCACAAACGCCAATAATCAATGATATTCTGACCCAGATCCACGTGAACAAGGCCATTGATTAGGAATAGCTGTGTTTGTGCTGCCGGTAACGCCCGAGCTAAGGCGACGCTTTCGGTGTAGGGAATAATGGGATCGTCGAAGCCATGAACAAGGATCACTCGCGCTGATAAATGTGCCAATTCGTAACTGTTCAAGCTTAGGGCGTGTATCTCAGACCTCACCTCAGACGGCAGCTGTGCAAGCAAGGCATTAGTATTATCTACATCAGTATTGTTTATGAACTCGTAAACTGCGTGACCTTCAGGAGTGAGTTGCGATACAAATTCTGCTGCATCAGCGCCTTGTTTTTTTAACATACGCTTGGCAACTTGCGACAAAATTTCTCGGTCCGTGCGGTTGCCGAGTTTTTCGACATTGCTCAGCATAAATACCCATTTTGCATAGTCATTGGGTTCGTGATATTGCCACGCCTGTCCGTCGTGATAATAGCCAGTTGTGGCGAACGTAAGCGTTGTTGACAGATCGTAATAGCCACCAACGGCGAGGATAAAGCGTACATCGTCCTGAATCTCCGGTTCTAGGGCGGCCATGAAAGCGGGCGCACTGGCGACACTAAGCGCTACAATGCCTATGTTCTGCTCACTAGTGAGTTCGAGCGACGCCTTCATATAGGAAACCGCATCGACAACATAGAGTGTATTGTCGGCTCGTAGCTGTAGCTCGCGCAGCCCCACGATGTCCGGCACTAAGACGATAAAACGAGCACCCGCGAGGGTGGCGGCAAACGCCACCAGGCGCGGGTCGTCCTTGCCCAGTGGCGCCGCACCATGGAGCAGCACGATGCCGCCTAGTGGACGACCGGCAGGGTGATATACATCACCGAGGCGGCGTTGCTGCCCTATCTGATAAGTCACCGTCTTGCGCATTAACGGTCCCGTCTCGCCCTTGGCGACGGAAGACGTGAGGTTGGTTAGCCCGAGTATCAACCGCGTAGTTTCGTAGGCGCGAAAAGGGGAACCAACTAACAGCAGCAATAAAGCTGTTGCTGACAGAACAAGGACAGTGATTACCCACCTCTTGGTCAAGATACGCGCCATGACGGGAGACGATGCTTAGCCTACCCTTAGCGATATGCCGCCGCGGCGCGGGTCACCCGCACCAGTAAACGATTTATCAGCGGCATTGCGTTGTGCTACGTGAACCCCCCCGAAGAACAAATTATGGTCCTGCCACAGCTTGTGATTGGGAAATTCTGCCGTAAGTTCGGCTAGCTCATCCAATTCGAACCCACCTTCGATGCTAAGCAGACCGTTCTCGAAATGTATACGTGGACTATCAACTGCAGTTTTGACAGGCATGCCGAAATCAATCAGATTCAGAAGGACCTGTAGCATGGCGGTTCGAATGCGATTCGATCCACCTGAACCCATTGCGACGTTAGACCCATCGGCACCGAACATCAGCGTTGGCGACAACATGGATGAGAGTCGGCGGCCCGGCGCGCCGCGGTGAAATCCGCGTGGGTTAATGTCTTCCTCCCCCAGCATGTTATTGAGCATTATGCCCGTATTGGGGATGATGTATCCGGAGCCTTCTCCGTTCGAAGTTGTCATGCTAGCCATGTTTCCTTTGGCATCGATCACGCTAATATGTGTGGTGCCGCGCGTACTACTGGTATGTTCTAAGATCGCGGTGCGATAGGCATGTAGAAGTCGGCTACCCAGCAGTTTGCGAGCTTTCGGATATTCCTCAACCGTATGGTCATCGACAATGCTTTTTCTTACCCGTTGGGCTGACTCCATCGTACGTGCGAGTAGTCGCAGATAAGCGGTCGTGCCAAACTCAAGCGTGGATACGTTGAGCTGTTCAAGCAGTTTGAGTGTGAAGGCGATTAACACACCGCCGGAGGAAGGTGGTGGATTTGTGAGCACGCGTGAGTTGTGATAGCTAAATGTCAGCGGCTTCCTTCTCATAACACGGTACTTGTGAAGGTCGTTTTCGGTGATGTTGTCGCCGCGCTCACGGCAATCCTTGACGATCTGTTTAGCAAGATCACCCCGATAGAAAAGCGAATCACCTTCATCGGCAAGGCTGTCAAGTGCGTCGGCTAGGTCCGGTTGCTTAAGGCACTCACCTTCGGTGAGTAGTTGATCACTATTTGGATTGCGGTAGATAGCTAGTGCTGCCGGTGTAGATCGCAGAATCTTTTCGAGCACTACGAAAGAATATGCCTGTAGTTGATTCATTTTCACACCGTGGCGCGCAAAAGCAACCGCAGGTTCAATAATCTCCTTTATCGGCAGTGTGCAAAGCTCCCGATGAATTTTGAATAGACCCTTAACGATCCCGGGCGTAGCGATAGAGCTCATGCCGATGTGAAATTCTTGTGTAGTGGTACCGAAATCAGCATTGATGGGATAAAAATCCATCATCTCACTATCGCGACGAAGAAGAGGCGTTTGGGTAAAGAAGTCGTAGAGAAAATCGTGATCAGTGTCGGTGTGTGCCAACAAGAAACCACCACCACCGAGTGACGTGAAAACGGGCTCTACCACGCACGCCGCAAATTGTGCGGCAAGAACCGCATCAAACGCGTTGCCGCCCGCCTGTAGGATAGTCTCGGCCGCTCCGACCGTGCTCGGGTGGCCGGCGGCGATAATGCCTTTTTGTGTCATGATCGCATTCGCAATGTTGCAAGATCTAGTTTAGAACGCAAGAGGACCTGGGAGCGAGTGTGGGCTTCTAGTCACACGCTCGCATATCGCTTACGCTTTCGAAAATGGATGCTTATCAGCCAGAGATTACGCGAGAAAGATCGCGATCTCATTGTGCCAGAGAATCGCAGTTACGCCGTGTGGCACGCGAGAGCAGCCGCAACGACACCGCCTGATGCGCTTGCCCGAGCACTCGCCGTGTTAGGTATTTCTAAACAACTTGCGTAGGAAGTACCGCGCCTCCTCATAGGTCCCCGGATGCTTGCTTTCGCGCGGTCCTGCGATATTCAGAGTTTCGATTTGCTGGTGTTGGAGCCACATGACTATTGTGCCCACGTCGGGCGTGTCCTGTAGGTCAACAATAAAGCAGGGTTTATCCCAGCGATGCGCTAACTCAACGGTCAACGCCGTACCCCCCGTGAGCGGATACGTGGCGATGATGAGCGTGCCATCGGAGTCAGTAACGTTTCGCTCCGTGCGCTCGGCATATTCCGCTGAGCGGGTCTCTTGTAGCGGATATCTGTCTGGAACCGTTCCGTCTTCGGCCAGCCGCCCGCGCGGACACCAACCCCCACATGGTAGCTCTAGCTCAATTGCCACATCGAGTGCAGCCCGGTCGACACCGGTTTGACCACCTGAGATTATTTTCGTTATCGGCAACGTTGCTAGCCGGGCCACACCGGCACGCCAGTTAACCACCCGTGCAGGAAGAGTAGGACCCCGAACGCGACGAGCGCTAGCAGCAGTCTTGTCCAATCATAATCGGCAAGTGAGAATCGGGCGCGACCCCCGATGATCGCGACGAATGGGGTGTACGATGTGACATCGGCAAAGCGCTGCCACCCGACGGGTTGAGTTTCGCGTCGACGATGATCGAGGTGGGCCGCGCCTCCTAATGCCAGTAACGCCATCCCACCGAATAGGATGAGCGCAGCCACATCACCATTTACCGGAATATGCGACAAGGCCCAGAGGGCGATACCCCACATGATCGGGTGGCGGGTGATCTTGAGAATCCCTGGCGCCGGATCGGGTGCAGAAGCACGTGTTTGCTGTCCTACCATTGTCGGATTTGGGGCGGTGTAGCCGTGGGCCACTAAGATCAGCGCCAACGGCATAACCAGGGATGGCAACCAGCGTGTCCACCGCGTTTGTGGCCAAAGCTCGATATAAGGCGCGTTCACATACGCCCAGATCATCCAAATCAGGGACGCAACCGCAATGACCGAGTACGCGCCCAGAAAAGGCCAAAGCCCAGTGCGTGCGGTTATGGTGCGACGGATTGCTGTGCTCGACAGTAAGAAATGACTGCCGACAAAAAGCGCTGTCGCGAGAATTAGTTCACCCATAGTTTCAGTCATGCGAAGATGTGGCTGTTGACGAAGTCACCAGTCGTACATAAACCTACCGTCCTATTGACCTTGACACAAGCTGGCAAGGCCAGCCGTTGGCCGTACATTCATGGAAACAACCGAGGCTCATACGCTTTACGATCGTATTTATGCCGTGGTCCGACAAATTCCGCACCGTCAGGTAGCCACCTACGGACAAATCGCGGCGATTGTTGGCAACTGCACCGCACGTGTTGTTGGCTTTGCGATGGCGGCGGTGCCGGCCGGCACTGACATACCGTGGCATCGGGTACTAAACAGTCAAGGTAAGGTCAGCGACCGCCGAGGAGGGGATGGTAGTATCCGCCAGCGTCATCGACTAGAGGATGAGGGCGTGCATTTTGATCCCCATGGGCGCGTAGATTTTTATAGCGTTGGCTGGGACGGCACAGCAGAAGAGGGTCCTAGCGCTTAACAACTATTTTCCGGTACTGGCTTAAAAAAAATGACGACAATCGAATTCGATGATTTTCTAAAGGTGGAAATGTGTACCGGCACGATTACCGACGTAGAGATAAACAGTCGAGCAAGGGTACCGGCCTACATTCTGACGATTGATTTTGGTGAAAGGGGGAGTCGTATAAGTTCCGCGCAGCTTACTGAAAACTACACCGAGAAAGATCTTCTTGGTAAGCAAATTGTCGCGGTGATGAATTTCCCAGTGAAGCGGATTGCGGGTATAAAATCTGAAGTCTTGGTGTTGGGCGCGCTTTGTCCGAAAAATGGCACGGTGTTGCTTGAGCCTACGTTCCCGGCGACCAATGGCGTACCTATCGCCTAAACGTTGGTACTCGCGTGAATAGCCTGCCCGCTGTCTTTATTTCTCACGGTGCCCCGACGCTGTTGATCGACGAGGGACCAACCCGCACGTTCCTTACCGGTCTCGCCCAGCTATTTGCGCCCCCCAGGGCGGTACTTTGTATCTCCGCCCACTGGGAAACCGCGACCCCGAAAGTTAGCGGCACCGAAAAGCCGGGCACCATTCATGATTTCTATGGATTTCCAGACTTATTGTACCAAGCCAGTTACCCGGCCCCTGGAGATCCAGCATTGGCCAAACGCGTAGTCGGTATGCTGTGCGACGCTGGGTTAGACGCTAATACGGACCCAGACCGTGGCCTCGATCACGGCGCGTGGGTGCCTTTGAAATTGGCATACCCAGCCGCGGATATCCCGGTGGTGCAATTGTCGTTACAGCCGGTACTGGGACCGCGCCACCACATCCGGTTGGGCCAGGCATTAAGACCATTGAGGGACGATGGTGTGTTGATCATGGGTAGTGGCGGTGCAACGCATAACCTAAGTGAATTCCGCGGGCAGTCCATTGATGCCGCCCCGCCTGCCTACGTGCAGGCATTCGATGTCTGGCTGGAGGAGACCTTGACCAGCGGCAACACGGAGTCGTTGGTGAACTACGAGCAAGAAGCGCCCAGCGCGAGACGTAACCACCCTACGGTAGAGCACTTCATGCCCCTGTTTGTCGCTCTGGGCGCTGCCGCTATGGACACCAAGGCAAGCAAGATCCATAGCGCCTTTACTTACGGCGTTTTATCAATGGCCGCCTATGCCTGGGAGTAGAGAGCTGCTGAGAAATGCGGGCTGACAAAGCCACAACAATAAGCT
>SMUX01031880.1_pt1 | contig 37025 bp, 38 predicted proteins | sample 2456431 | NCBI WGS metagenome assembly SMUX01 (sample SAMN11095930, study PRJNA526329) | marine sediment metagenome | biome: Marine sediment; feature: Surficial sediment; material: Deep marine sediment; isolation source: Hadal surficial sediment | place: Pacific Ocean | collected 2014-11 | depth... | reverse complement strand
TATTCCACTTCGTATAGCTGATGCGTTTGGACTATTATCTTTTTTATATGATAAAGACGAATTTGATGATACAACAAGACATTCACCATTACATATTTGTAAGGATATTAAGTTAGTAGAAGGATCAAGTGGAATTCCCGGTCAAGCTTTTGAATTAAGATTTGAGTGGAATGCATTAGAAGAAATAAGAATATCTCCTATACTTACAATTCCTATACCAAATGCAAATAAAAGAAACTTCAGTAGTATAGGTGCTTGGTGGTATTTACCTTTCCCAATTCCAAAATTCGATACTTTTGGAATAAGTGTAGGAGATATTTCTAAAAATGGATCATTAGATGCTAATAATTTAGATTTTAATCATAAACATAAAATAGGGTGGAATAATGGAATAGATAGTGAAGACTTGGGAAGAATACAGCAAGTTTCTTTTAAAGCAAGATTGTCTTTATTTGGTTCCCTTACAGCTGGTTTAGTTGTAGGATTTTCAGACATGCCTATGGTGTTTTGGGCTAGAGATATATTTGATAGAGTATGGTTTGCAAAATTTAAGTTAAGAAGAAACGGAGAATATAGCCTTATTCGGATATCTTTTGGTGAGAATGCTATACAGAATTTACACCATGCAAGATATGATGAACTACTAGAATTATTTGATATTGTATTAGATATAAACTGGTTCTTAAAAGAAAAAGAGTTTACTGGAATTGAATTTGATTGGAGGTTTGTTAAATCAATGGGAATGTTTTATGAAATCGGTTATAACAGTGAAGGTCTTTATATAGCAAACCAAATGCTAGATTACGTAAAAAATGTAGCTACACAAGCTTTCTCACAGATTTTTCCTTTCCTTGTATCTGTTCTATTTCCCGGTGAGGATTTTCAGGCTAATGATTTCCTAGTAAACAATGCAAGGTTAGCAATAGATGAATTTCGTTTTGATAAGCAATTATACACTAACTCTGATGATATATCTGTTCCAGATGCAAGAACAGTTTTGGATCATCAAGCTATTGAAGTAGATTATATTAACGCAAAAATAACAGCACAGGCTTCTAAAGCAAGAAAATTATTCGTTGAACAAGCTTGGTTTATGAAAGCTCATGGTGATGTTAGGTTGAGATTCGGTGAAAAATTTATAGCTAGGGGACCCAGAGTTCCTAACCCTCTTGGAGAACAGGATTTAATTTGTAATGAGGTTAAACATATCATAGATAGTGATGGTTATATGATAGAATTAACGGGTAAGAGGAAGTTCATATTTTGAGGTGTTATGAATGAGTTACGAGCCAGATACTAATGATATTAGATTAAGACAGTTAGCGGAACAAATTGCAGAAATAAGAGAGGAGCAATTTGCAAGAGCGTTACCTACAAATCAGGGGGGAGGAGCTAATGTAGTAGGTGGAGGTTTAGGAGTATCCGCACCAACTACTGGTGTTACTTCATGGGTTCCAAACGTAATTAGAATTACTAAAGATACTGGAGTAATAGATAAGATAGCTTACAGAAATAAAAGTCCAACTAAAGATTTTTCTCTAGGAGGAGTAATAACTGGTCAACTGTCTGGAGCAACTGCAACTATAGGAGATATAGATTTAACAGGAACTGATACTGGATTTTTACAATTAGTTCAGGGTTCTATAACAGGTACATTCCAAGATGGTGAAAACTTGAATGAAGATATAGCTGGTACTAATGTAGCTGATGTAGAATTAGCTTTTGGTACAACTCAAATAGGAAGAGGTCATTTGAATGCTGGTTCTGCCTCTATAATAGTAGACACATTAGAATCTCCTGCAGAAATTCACTTTATAGATAATGCACAGACTAACGGACAGATAGTATTATTAAGAGCACAGAATGGATTAACAATAAGAGTAAGAAGAGCACAGACAAGTGATGGTGCTACAGGGAATTTAGATTTAGATGAATCATTCAACTTAATAGAAAATGCATTAGTATTTTTACAATATCAAGCTACAAGTAATGTAACTCCTGATGGAGGATGGGTACCATTAATTACTGATATTACAACTGTAGCTGGTGGAACTGGAGGAGGAATTTCGTTCCCTATACTTTATCCTAAAGATGAATTAGGAAATGTAGGAAATCAAACTCTTATTTTAAATTTAAATCAAGCTAATGGTCATTATAAAAGAATAACATTAACTGGAGATGTAGGTTTAACATTTGAAACACTTCCTCCAAGTACGGTAGGATTTAAATTTTATCTTGAAACAACCCAAGATTCAACTGGTGGTCATGTTTATACAGCTCTTCCAACTTCAGTTATAAACGCTGGTACTTTATTAGGTCAGTTGCAGACAGCTTCCGATGCAAAAACTTTATGGCAATTTTCTACTGCGGATGGTGGTTTAACTTGGCACTCACAAGTTATACAAGCACAGGGAGCTGGTGGAGATAACTTAGGTAATCATACAGCTACAGAAGACCTTAAGATGGCAACATTTGATATAACTAATTTAGATGTTTTAAAATATGCTGACGGAACTCAGCCGGGTGCAGATGGTTTTATTGGTGTTGGTCAATGGGGCTCAGCTGTAGAAAATGATACTACATTAAAGTGGAGTATTCCAGCTAGCACGTTTGCAACTACAAGACAATTCGAATGGAGATATGATGGTGTACCTGCTATGACTTTGTTTAGAAATGTATCTGGACAAGCAAATCTTAATTTATATGAATCTTTCATAAAAAGAACATTAGGAATTCAATTTACTCATTTTAATCCTATAGGATCATCAGATATAAAAGCTAATGAATTAGAACTACAATATATTAATGGATTTGTTACTGGTTCAGGAGGATTTCATGGATTCCATGTTGGAGATGGTGGGGCAGGATTCGCACAGTTTGAGATTAGAGAAGATGTTATAAGAGCAAATGTAAATCTTGACATGATTACTAATAATATATTTGACGTAGATGTAGTTGAATGGGCATCTACTGGTGGATTTTTAGCTGGTACTAACCATGGTATAAGATCAATAGGAGGAGGTAATACTGGACTAGAAATGAATGTTCCAAAAGATAAAACATTTAGAATGCTTATTGAGAATATTGGACAGACAGATAGTGATATACAGTATGAGTTTACACAAAATGAAATATTTATGCATAACAATCAAATAAAAGATGTACTAGCAATACGATTTAGTAATCTTACAAGTTTCGTTGATTTTGGTGCTTTAAACTTTGAAATTATTGGTGGATTACAAAACGCAAATGTTCCAGATTCTGATCCACAAAACATGATATTCAGAATTCAACAAAAAGTAGGTTTCGATACTTATGTAACTCGTGATGTATTCACTATGACTGGATCAGAATTTTTCGCTGATGGAGGAATGAAAATGCATACAGACCTTAACATGCAAACACAGAACATAAACAATATAGATGTATTAAAATTCGTTCAAGATGGAGGAGAGATACTTGATGATGAATTTGCTATAGGAGTAGATGTTGCTGGTGTTGAATTTAACTTTCACGTTCCCATAAATAAAAATTTTGCATTTAGAGAAGATAATGAATCCATAGCATTTTTAAATTCAAGAGGTTTATTCTTACAAGAAACTCCATTGTTTCCTAATCCTGAGGTATCAGCTAGAGAGTTTGCCTTATCAGGAGTTCATAGTGGTGGAGCATCTGGAACCGATGGTTCATTTAGATTAATAGATAATGCAGGAAGTTTAGATATAATAGTAGTAACTGGAGGAAGTAACGTAAATCTTTCTAATATAGGTAGTAGTTTCATAGGATTTAATGCAGATGACGATTTACGAATGAATACATTTAACATAACTGGTGTTGATGTATTAAGATTCCAAGTAGATGGAGGAGTTATAGGATTTGGAGAATATGGTATATCTACAGATCCATTCAGTATGAACTTTAGTACACCTTCAGGTTTAGGTTACACATTCTTGAATAATTTAGATCCAATAGCATTTCTTAACAAAGATCAATTCCAATTATTAGGTAATAATGGAAATCCAGACCCTTCATTTTTTGCAAGAGAATACGTTGTTACAGATCACTCACAGGGAACTTTTGGATTAGTTAATGGTGCTTGGAGAAAAGTAGGAGATGATGTTATAGTTAGAAGTGGGGGTATAAATGTAAACTTAACTTCATTAAGTGCTGGAGGAGCAGATGATCTTGGTAGTCATATAGCTACACAGTCTTTAGATTTGGGAACACCTTCTAATGCAATAATTAATTTTAGTTCCATGTCATCAACTTTTGGTCATTCCATGTTTTGGACTACTCAAGGTATGGTTTTTAATATAGCATCATTAACTAGTGATTCATATTCATGGCTTGGTGGAGGAAGCACAGAAATGATGACATTAACTAATTCACAGTTAAATGTTCATGATAAAAGGATTACAAATGTATTAGATCCTACAAGTAACTTAGATGCTGTAAACTTACAAACATTAAATGGAGCTGTTGGTGGAGGAGGAGTTCAATTAGGAGATAGTCCAACTTGGACTGGGGCTCATATTTTTGATGGTGGGTTAACTTCGTTTAGCGGAAGTATTAATTTTGGTAATGATGTAAATGATTTCTTTACAGTTAATGGAAGGTTCCTTAGCCCTCTTATTCCATTTATTAATAAAACTAATTTAGGAAGTACATCACAAAGATGGGATGTTTTTGCCAGTGATTTAAGTTTACAGAACGGTTTTACAGTTAATAATATAAGTAACAGTTCAACTAATAATAATGTTTTTAGTTTAATGACATCTAGTGCAATTCAGGACGCAATAACAGCTGGTGCTGGTGGAGGAGACTTTGCAAATAGGAATTTAGATAATTTGTTTACTACAGCAATAAACGTAAGTTTGACACCAGTTGCTTCGGTATTTGATTTAGGAACTTCTGGAACACAATGGCGTGATCTATTCATTACGGGTAAGGCTGAAATCGATGCATTACAATTAACCAGTGGTTCTACAGTAAGTGTAATTTCAAACAGTTCAACTAATAGTGGTTCTAGTACATTATTAACAGCTTCTGCAATACAAACAGCTATATCAAACGCTGGTGGAGGAGACTTTGCAAATAGGAATTTAAGTAATTTGTTTACTACATCTATTAACGTAACTCTTAAACCAGTTTCTTCTTTCCAAGATTTGGGAACTTCTGGAACACAGTGGCGTAATTTATTCATTACGGGTACAGCTGAAATTGACGCATTACATTTAACTAGTGGTAATACAGTAAGTACCATTTCAAATAGTGTAACTGCTTTCGGTTCTTCTACTTTAATGACAGCTACGGCTATCCAAAACGCTATTTTAAACTTTGGAAGCGGTGTAGGAATTGGAGATGATCCTATCTGGACTGGTTCTCATCAGTGGACTAACACAGCCACATTCCAGTCAGCATTAAACGTAAATGGAACTATGACCATGTTTGGAGCTTTGAATCATGATGGAAGTACAGTAGGATTCTATGGAAAATTTCCAGTAACTCGTTCTAATAATTGGGTTGTATCAGGGGGACCTATTGATAAGACTTTATTTGTAAATTCAGCAAACACTCTAGAAGTAGCAGAGGTTTTAGGAACACTAATCAGACAATTAATAAGAGTGGGAATAATAGGAACATAGGTAAGAGGTTATATAGAAGATATACTAGGTAATAATGATGGCAAAAGAAAAACCAAAAGTGGTGGAAAAGAAAGCTGGTTCAGTTAGATTAGAAGATAATATGCCACCAAACCCAAAAGAACAACCAAAGCTTACAGAAGAGCAAGCTTTTATGGGTTATACAAATCAGGTTATAAGTAATCTTATTCTGGATATGGAAGCAACAAAAGGAAGAGCTGTTGATTCTGTAAAAGCTCTAATCCAACAATTAAGCATGTATATGAACCTTGTTAAAAAATTGGAAGAAGAGAAAAAGGTTCTAGAAGGTAAATTAAAGAAAAAGTAGTTAATTTATATTACCTTTCATGACAAGTCTTAATATGGCGGAGCTAACTCAGGCAGAAACATCTAATCTATGGTCAGAGATTAAGATCCAGTGGAAAATCGTAAAAGGTGAAGAAAAAGGAGATATTCCTAGAGCACAGCAACAGATAAATATACTGCAGGAGAAGCTAGGTGTAGAAGTGACTGATTTTTCTAAAGAAACACCTACACAGGAACTGAAAGAATATACTCTTGCACAGGCTGAAGAAATCTTAGGTGAAGACAATCTAGACATTATAGATAAAGGTGTAGATTTTGCAATAGCTTATAAAGTAATAGTGGCGGATTTAACTGTAAAAAAATATCCAAAACTTAAAGGCAATCATGCTGGAATAGGTCAAATGGTAAACATATCGTATGACCAAGTGAAGGATAAATTAAAATGAAAGTTAAAATGACAATGAAGGTAGGAGACAAGACAACTGTTATAGATGAAAGTCAGAGCAAAATGTTTAGTGAAAATAATAAAGGGTTTGAACAGCTATTAGAAGCGAAGGGTGGAATATCAATGTTAACAAGTATGATAGATGCGTCACAGCCTGAAGAGGCTGGAAAAAGAATAGAAATAATATTAGAGTTTGATGATGGTCAATATATTGTAGTAGGTAGAAAACCAAAAGGAGATTTTGAAGATGGTAGGTAAAAAACCAAAAAAAACTAAAGATGAAATTGAAACAGAGTTTAGAGAAGTAGAAGAAGCATTACATTTTAAAATAGAAGATATTGAAGGTATAGGAAACACAAGAATTAAAAAACTAAATGACCATGGGATTTATAAAGCCCAAGACTTGATAGTAAAGGGTGCAAGAGAATTGGCAGAGATAATGGATATGAATACGGATCAAACATTTAAAATGGTAGAGAGTGCTAGAAGATTTTTGGTTAATAAGGATGTGGTAGGAAAATCACAATTAAGTGGAAGAGAATTACTTAATTATAGAACTAAAAAAATTCAGTATTTAGAAACTGGTGCTTCAAACTTAGATGAAGCATTTGGTGGAGGATATGAAAGTGGAGTTATTACAGAACTTTATGGAGATGACGGAGCAGGAAAAACTCAATTATGCATGTTAGCAAGTATTTTGGCACAATTACCATATAGAAGAAAGTGTTTTAAATGTGGAGAGGAAGGAGGACAAGATATGGACAGGTGTCCTAAATGTGAAGTAAAAACTGTTAGTGTTGGTGGTCTTTCTGAGGAAGGAAAACCATGTAGAGTAATTTATATGGATACAGAAAACTCATTTAGACCTAAAAGAGTATTACAAATGATTTATGAAAGAGGTTTTGTAAAAACAAAAGAACAAACCCCCGCAGAAATAAAAAAAGGAACATCAAAAGAACCTCTTAATGATGAAGAGAATGAAAAGGCTTTGAAATTTTTAGATAATATAACTATTCTAAAACCAAGTGGTGCTGGACACCAAATGATGATTGGAGAAGAAATGGGATCAATTATAGAGGGAGAAGAAGGAGAAGATAAAGCAAAATTGTTAATTGTAGATTCTATTATGAGCAATCTTAGATTAGAATATGTGGGAAGAGGAAACTTATCAGATAGGCAAGGTCAGTTAAGTCCTCACATAAAACACCTTTCTAGAACAGCCGAAATTTATAATATTGTTGTACTCATTACAAATCAAGTATTAAAAGATCCAAACGCTGGAGCTTACGGAGATCCAACTAGACCTATTGGCGGAATGCCTTTAGCACACACTTCAACCCATAGGCTATATTTGAAAAAAAGTGGATCAAAAGGTAAAATTATAGCAATCTTGGTAGATTCGCCTGACAATGCTAAAACTGAAGGAATTCTCATGCTCACTAAGAAAGGTATAGAGAACGCAGAAAAGTAATACTTATATACCCACTAGTATATACCCTATAGATGAATGAAAATAAATGTTCAAAACATCCAGAAGCGGGAACTCATTTTGGAGAAGTAACCAAAACTGTTAGATGTAATTATTGTAATAGTGAGGTGAAACAAATTGAGCTGTAAAGGAACTTGTGAACAATACAAAGCCAATAAACCAATAGGGATTGGAAGATATGCTTCTGGACAAAAAAGGTGTCAAATATGTGAACTCTATATAAGTTGGGATGGTTTATGGTGTCCATGTTGTGGATATAGATTGAGATGTAAGCCTAGAAATATTACGTATAAAGATAAACTAAGACAGACTGAATTTAAGGCTGGAACAATAGTTAAAGTATATAAAAACTGGAAAGAATGCAAAGAATTTCAATTCAAGGCAATTTTGGTAGAATTATTAAAACCAGCCGTACAAGGAATGGGTGCATTGTGGCAAGTTAGAAGGTTGGACAGTGCTTTGAAAAATCCAGAGTGTAAAACAGAGAAACGAATCATTAATATAGCCAAGAGGGATAAAGTACTCGTATGAGTGGAAATCAGGATACTCGTAAAGGAGAAGTCCACAACTATAGGAATGACTATAAGTTTAATTTTGAAATAAAACAAAAGGCTAATGGTGAATGGCAGATAGGCTCAATTAAAATTCGTTCTGACTCTGAGGATGGATTAGGAAGCCTAATGGTTAATATAACAAAAGACTTGATAGAACTTATGGAAAGAGATGGATTTAAACTAGTTAAAAAGGTAGGTGCAGACTAATGACTGGAACAGATGAAGGCGACGAACACATGGAAGTTCATATAGAGAAGGAAGAAGACGATGAAGAAATTCAATCAAGAAACGAGGTATCTTTTGCAGTGAATGATTATAATAATGAATATAATAGAAATAAACAAATTACATTAAAGTCTAAAAATAAAGACGTGGACGAGTTAATAAAAATAGCTCTGGATGCATTAAAAACTGAATTTTATAAAGAAAAACAAAGTGAAAAAACGGCACCGGGAACTGGGTAGTAAAAATGTTTTGGAGGAAAAAACCACCAGTAGAGGTAGATGTATCAGATGCACAACAAGTAGTAATTCCAGTTTTTTTTGGAGGACAGCAAATAGGTGAAGTAATCCATATAAAGGCAAAAGAAATAGGAGGTCTTGATCATTTAGAGTTTTGGGTCAGGTTAACTTTTGGTTCAGGTCTAGAACAACAGTTAAGAGATGTCATAATTAAACAAGGGATTTATTTTGGGAAGCCAGCGTAATGACACTACAAGATATTTATAATAATCCATTGGTTTTAACAGATGTATATAATCTAAGTCATCATTATCTAAAAGAAAATGTAGATTATGAAATATCTCATATCTATAACAGATCAAGGTCAATGATACTTTATGGTTTTAATGAGACAGTTATTCATTTATTAAATAGACAAATAGATGTAGGTATGGTGATGGAAGCTGAGGAATGTGCAAAGAAAATGGGAATGAAGTTTCCTGTGGATATGTGGATGAATTGTGTAGATAGAATGAAAGGATATATTCCACTTAAAGTAGAAGCATTACCTGATGGTACGTGGGTGCCAAAGGGAACTCCATTTGCTCAAGTAACAAATACTGAAGAAGGATTTGGTGAATTGGTAACATGGTGGGAAGGTGTGTTTTTACATACTAGTTTCCCAAGTGCATGTGCAACTAGAGCTATGGAGATGAGACAATATTTGGATGAGTGCGAATTATTACCACATAGATTTCATTCGTTTGGTTTTAGAGGACATAGATCAGTGGAAGATGCATATTGGGCTACAACTGCGTGGAATTTATTCCTACGGGGAACTGATGATTTTCACGGAATATATCATAACCCAGATGCAAAACTAGGAAGCATTCCTGCAACTGCACATAAGACTATACAACAATTTGATGATGAGGTAAAAGGATATATGCATGCTATAGATCATGCCAGTATTAACGGACATAAAACAGTGGCACTTGTTATAGACACATATGACCCATGGAAATTTATTCATCAGTTTATGAGAGATGTATTAGAACATGCTGAGAGAATAGGAATGTTTGTAGTATTAAGACCTGATTCGGGGGATTTGTTAGCACAGGTTACAACTATCTATGGTATGGTAAAACTATGGGAACTTAATAATGTATCAATGATTATAGGAGAAGGAATGTCATTAAATAAAATAAAAAAGTTTGATAGACAGCTAGTAGATAATAATATACCACTAGAGTTTGTTAACTATGGAATAGGTTCAGGATATTATAATGATTTGGATAGGGATTACTTAGGATTTGCAATGAAGACATCATACTCTAATGGTAAGGATAGAATGAAACTAACAAAGTCTAATCCATTTAAGCGTTCAATTCCCGGTTGTGTTCAGATAATTAGAAATGATCACAATCAATTAGTTGTAGATTATACACAAAAAGGTTTATATGAAATAATATATGAAATGGACGAAAGATCATCAAGACCAAAGGTAAACAAATTAGATTGGAAGGAAATACAGCAAAACACATTAAAAATTAATTCAGGACAAAAAGAAATATTACTATCAGATGCAATCAAAGCAAATATAAAGAAGTTTGAGGAGAAGTATTTAGATGAAGAAGTGCCCGCAGTGTAAAACAGTTTGGGGAGATGAAGTACTCCATTGCCTAAAGTGTAGTGGGTATGTAAAAGTTGACTAAAGTAGTTTGTATAGCGGATACCCATAACTTTCATCATGACGTTGATATACCTGATGGTGATATACTAATCCATGCTGGAGACTTTACACTAAATGGAACTCTTGGAGAGGTAGTGGAATTCAATGAATGGTTAGGAACTCTAGATCACCCATACAAAATTGTGGTGGCGGGAAATCATGATAGGTGTTTAGGAGAGAGTGGAACATTAGGATTAAAAATGTTTACTAACGCAATATACTTAGAGAGGAGTGGTAAAGAGATAGAAGGATTGAAAATATGGGGAGCACCAATGACTCCAGCATTTAATGGAATGCGGGGAGGATTGACATTTTATACAAACAGTGATAAAGAAGCCAAAGGTGTATGGTCTGCTATTCCAAAGAATTTAGATATTCTAATTACTCACGGACCTCCTTTCGCAGTATTAGATGAAGTAATAAATCATTTTAATCCATACTTTGATAAAGAGAATTGTGGAGATAGAATGTTAGCATCTAAAGTAATTCAAAAGAAACCAAAATACCATGTGTTTGGACATATACATGAAGGATATGGTGAGTTTATAGCTGATTACGGAACACATTTTATTAACTGTTCTGTTGTTAACGAATCTTATAACATGGTAAACAAGCCAGTTATAATAAACCTATAAGTATATATTCATTGCGGTATACATAAAGGTATGGCAAAGAATAGATATGATACCTTAAAATCACCTAAAAAAAGTTGTAGAACTTGTGATTATGAATGGTATCTAAGGGCTGAAGTGAAACGAAATGGTGGAGGTAAAATTATAGGTGTAGAATTATTTGAACCTAAAAATTGTCCAAATCCTCGATGTAAATCACCCTATTGGAACAAGCCGTATGTCTTGAGGTTAAAGGCATAAATATTATTTTTTTATGGTTATAGATATGAGTGAATCTTGTTGTACTAAATGTGGAAAATGTCCTTGTGCCTGTGGTGATAATGATGGGAAATAGTAACTGGATTCTTAGAAACATGGGTGAGCAGGGGAACACAGAATATCGTAGAGAGCAGGTTCGTTGTGCAAGAATTTTGAGAGATTTTCTAGGAAATAGTGCTGTGAGGCAGGAATATACTGTTAGAAATTTGAAAATTGATGGTGCTAGTGCCCCTAATTGTATTTTAGATTTGGCAATACCAAAAGAAAAAATTGCTATTAGAATGATGGGTAAGATTCATGATAAATCGAAAAAACGAAATTTAAAAGATTGGTATCAGAATGAGGCATTGATTCAGGCTAAGTGGTCAGTGTATGATTTTCATGAGGATGACTTTCCAAATCTGTGGAAACCAAAAAGAGGTGCTGAAGTAGATCAAGCATCGAAAGAAGAAGTACTTAAAGCCTTAGGCTTTTGGGATGATCCAAGCATTGCGAGAGAGTCCAAAGTGTAGAAAGTGTGGGAAGACCTTAGAATGGCTCCCATGGACTGGAAAACCATTACCTCCAGTAGATCCAAGAACTAAAAAACCATGTGGGTGTAGTGGAGGAAATTACTCAGATAATGATCCTTTTAATAAGCCAAGATGGTTAAAAAAAGAAGACTATGCGGATTGTCCTTATTGTGATGGTCATTATGAAAAAGCCATAGGTAATGAGGCTCATGAAAACACATATCATAAGGACAAAAAGGTTCATGCTGGGGAGTATAATGTTCAATATCAGTGTTTCACAGATGAAATCCTTTATTCTGGGAATAAAGAACATTGGTATTTGAAATACATGGATGAAAACGGAGACTTTTTAAGTGTTGATGGTGAAGAGAATGTAAAAGAATTTGCTCAAAAACATGGAGTAAAACAAATTATGGATTATAGAGTTGAATGATGTACGTACATCATTATTTACATCACATACATCATTAACGAGATACCTTTATATTATGACTTTAGCTTTTAGTAATTAATGAGAAGGACAACTCTTTACGTATACGATGACAAGATTTATCAACGCATGCAAGCCGTAGCCAAAATTCAAGGTAAATCAGTTCTTAAATTTATTTGGGATGAACTAATTAACACCATGGAAAGAAACTATTCAGAGGGAACACTTGCACAATATATCTATAATGGAAAGATTCCTAATCCACCAAACGTGAAGGATTCCATAGACAACCAAAGAGCAAAATTCGTAACAATGTCATTAGATTCCTTAAAAGATTACGAAAAGGATCTATTAAGACATATTAAGATTTTCAAAAACGAATTAAGAGGTAAGAAGAATGAGTAGCGATCCAGAAGACGAACTAAACAGAATGACTCTGGAAGATGAGTTAGTTGAATATCTTATCCAGAGAAGAGAGGAAGATTTGAATAAATTAACACTTAAAAGTAAATTCAGAATAGATATTAATGAACACCCATCAATTCAAATGTTATTAGAGGAAAAAAAATTAGAGTTTAGAACAGTTATAAAAAAATCAATAATTAGGGCATTTTCACTTTATAAATTTGATCCTTCCAGAATAACACTACTTAATAAAGTAAAAGATGTTTTTTCTGATATTGAAATAGAGGTAAGGATAAAGAAAACAACCGATATAGAAAACATTAAGGCAGAAAAACACGAAGGAAAAATAATAACATTTCCATGCGAAATCCTACAGGTGGAAGAGCCAGAAACCATAACAACTAGAATATTATTCCAATGTCCAGAATGCGGAAACGAACAGAAATTTCCTCCTGATTCAGGAAGGCATGTTTGTGGAAAATGTAATGATGATATGAGAAATGTAGGAATATCTGAGAGTGAGACAGTAAGAACCATAACAATACAAAATATTAATTCGGCAGATAATAATCCAATAATGTTCGTGACAGATTTCCATAGAGAGTTAGCTAGAGATGTGCAGATGAGTAAAAAGGTAATGATTACAGGTATATTTAAATCAGTTCCTCCTACAAACAGACACAAACACAAAAATGAAATTTTAATCGAGGTTATCAACGTCAACAGCTTGGAGGAGGATAAAACAGCAATGCCAGATCCACTAACATTACAGATGTATAAAGACTTGGCAAAAAACGGAAAACTTATAGATAAACTAATCAAAAGCTATGCATGGCATATAGAAGGAGATGATTCTCTGAAATTAGCATGCTTGTTATATTTGGCAGGAGGTGTAAAACAGAGAAACCATAGAAGTAGGATTCATATATTCTTTTTAGGAGATCCATCAACAGCAAAATCAGAAATAGCTAAATGGATGGTTAGAATAACTCCTAACTCAGCAATAGTAGATGGAACATCTTCAAGTGGTGTAGGACTTGGTGCAGGAATGATCACTTTACCTAACGCAAGAACTGGTATGGTGGCGGGACCTCTAGTAAAACATACTGGTGGACATGTATTTGTAGACGAAATAGATAAAATGGACAAAGAAAAATATGAAATGTTATTAGGAATAATGGAAGAAGGAAGATGTAGAAGAACTTTAGCTGGGATCGATATAAATTTACCAGCTTACACATCTTTAATAGTATGTGCAAACCCGATAGGTTCATTATGGGATTTAGATAATCCATCAGTTGGAGATAATATTAATTTAAAGGCACACCTTTTATCAAGAGGAGATTTATTATTTAGAACAATACAACGCCCCAACGAAGAGAATGATAGAAGGATAGGAATGCATATAATGAAATCTAGAAATGAAATACCTAAGGATATATTTTCAGAAGAAGAGCTAACTGCATTCTTTAACTATATAAGACCATTAAAACCAACACTTCCTACATCTTCAGAAGAGAAAATATTAGATTTTTTTGCTAAGAGAGAGAAATTTAAATTGGGTAGAGATTCAATACCAATGGATTGGAGACAGTATGAGGCATTAGTAAGAATATCATTTGCCTTTGCTAAACTTCTATTAAAACCCTTTGTAGACGAAGAATGTGTAGAGAGAACCATAGATATTTTTAAGAAGAGTATAGAAAGCTTTGGAATAAAATTAGAGGATGGAGGAAGCACGGCTGAAGCAAGTCCATGGTTCGTTCACGAGAAAGATAAAAAAGACATTGCATTTAGGAAAGTTTTTAACAAACTTAAACAGGAAAATACCCATGTTTACAGAGACGAATTAGTATACGCCATGTCTCAACTAAAACAATGGAAAAGTGAAGGAGACGCACACTCATATTTAAACGTCGCACATACTAAGGGTGATATAATAGAAAATGATGGGGAGATTAAACTCGTTGATTAATATAGGGGAACCAGCTACAGGAAAATCAATGTTAGGATGGCTTATAGATAAAATAAATTGTCGTTCAGGCATACATGATTGGAGTCCAGAGGACTTGAATGAATTCACTCCACATATGGAGGTAGGAGATGAAGCTACAATCAGATGCAAAAAATGTGATACACAAATAGTAACTATAGAGAAACTACCACATAAAGGAGGTATGAAATGGACACCCCATGTAAAGGAAGCAGTAATGTACGAAGTTAACCCAGAGTATACTAGAAAACAAGGTCAGAAATATGATTTGGATAAGTTTCGGGAGGATAATAAATAATGATTAAACCAGCAAAAAAAATACCTAATAAATGGGAAAATACAATAGTACAAGAATCACCAATAAAAGGAATTTCATTATCAATAATTTCTAGATATGATCTTATTTTCAGATACTTGGGGGAAGAAAATGACTAATCATATTAGAATTGCTAGAGTATCATGGGGTGCGGATAAAGAATATAGAAGTGAAGGTAAAACAGGATTATTTCAAACTAGATTAGTAACAGATGATGAAGTGATGGGGTTAGTTAAAGAATTAATTAACACGGAATTTTTAGGAAAAAGACCAAAGGATTATGAATATGTTGGGTGGAGAAAAGGATTCTGGATTAAAGTTGATACAGTTGAACCTGAATATATTGATAATGAAAAATGGCAAGGAGAAGTAATGAATGACTAAGAAGAAAGAAAAAGTCGCCAAAAAGAAAGAAGAATTAGCTAGAGCCGAATATATCAAGAAAAGATATACTGCTAAAAGACCAACCATCTGTGTAAACTTATTCGCAGGGGCTGGGGCTGGAAAGAGTACTTGTGCCAGTGGAGTATTCACTCTATTAAAACACCATAACGTTAACGCTGAACTAATTACTGAATACGCAAAGGATTTGGTATGGGAAGGAAGACTTCACCTTAGTAGAAATGATATAGAAATCTTTACAGAGCAACTAAAGAGACAACACAGACTTGATGGAAAAGTTGATGTAATGGTTACTGATTCTCCTATACTATTATCCAGTGTGTATATAGACCCATTTGATCCATTATTCCACGCCACTGTAATGAGGGAGTTTAAGAAATATAATAACCTAAATTTTTTTATAGAGAGGGTGAAGCCATACATGAAAATAGGTAGGGCTGAGACTAAGAATGGTGCCAAAGCCATAGATGATAGGGTTGTAGAATTCTTAGATAATGAGCAATTAATATATGAAAAGAGGTTTGGAGACAATGAGACAGTCAACTATATCACTGCGTTAATATTAGGCAAATTACACATTAAACAGAGGTATTGGATCAGGAGAAAATGAAATGGATAGATTTGAGAGATTAGTATGTAGAATTTGGGATAGGATATTTCCTTGTTATTCATGTGGTAAAAAACATACTAGATTAGGATATCATGAGGATGAGGAGAATTAAATGACTATTGAAGAATGGGATAAAACTGAAAAGGATTTGAAAGCTATTGCAGATTTTGAGTTTAACAAACACACAGAAAGAACATTTGCCAGAGCCTTATTATTAATTTTGCAGAAAGTGAGGTTTCAATTTTGACTGAGATATACATAGATGATGAAAAGAAAGTATTGATAGTAGGTAAACCTGATTTTGAATATGAAGTAACTCATACGGAACTTGATACAACTACAGATATTCAAAAGATATGGGTGAAACGTATTACAAAGGTTGATGAACTTAAAAAATTATTGGATGGTGATAATTAATGGAAGAATCATTTGATTACACAACAGTAGAATGGTGTTGTCCACAATGTAGAACACCATTAAAATATGTAGGTTATACAGCATTTACATGTCATAACTGCAAACGAGGATACTCAATACGAAGACACGACACATTACAGGAAATGGAGCAGGTAAAAAAAACACCATTGCATGAGGGGTTATATCTATGACTGAAGAATCACTACAAGATAAAATGATTGGGGAGGAAGTAATAAAAAGATTCAAGGAAGCACAAAAAGTAGTGGTAACTCAGGACAAGAGAAGTAAAACTGTCCATGCATCACATTTAACTGGAGAATGTATATTGAAGACATGGTATGAATTCAGAGAAAAGCCTGAACCATTGTCAGCCCAGAGCATTTCAAACTTCTATGTAGGACAAATATTACATAAGAATGCACCATTGGGTAAAAAGAACGAGGTTCATTATGGTGCAAATATAAGAACAATGAAACCAATATTAACCAAGGATATAAATCAAAATAATATATTTGATTGTGTTACAGGTACTGTAGACGACTTGATAGAATATCAAGGTGAAATGGTAATAGCAGATAAAAAAACATGGTCTTCACTTTATATTAATCATAGAGCAGGAACTTATGAGAAGAGAGAGAAAACAGAACCTGACGCAAACTATATAAAACAGCTTAACATATACAAACTCTTAATATACATTACTGATGGTGTGGAGGCAAAGAAAGGTGTATTACTTTATTTGGACAAGGCTACATCGTTTAAGGATCCACTGCCATTTGTATTTGACTTACAACCAGTAGATGAGATTAGGACTTGGGTGCTTGGAAAACTTGATAAGATAAGACAGCTTGTAGAGCCCGAAAAAACCATAACAAAGTATTGTAACTATTGTCCATTCTTAAAGATATGTGATCCACCAAGGGAGTTAATACCAAAATGGACTTCTTAAAGAAAGGAGAAAAGTTTTATTCAAGTGGTAAACTAAAACCGGGCGAGACTCGTAATACACCAAGAAGTTTTAAATTTAACTGGAAACCAAAAGGATTCTTAATAGATGAAAACACTTCAATGACAGACGAAGACATAGCAATGTTCCCAAAAATAAGAATAATGAACAGTCGTAAGAAATTCAAAAAGGGAACTGATGATTCATTATTAATCCAATGGGTAAAGGATACAGGATGGATACTTGTTACAAAAGACATTCGTATGGCAATTAGGGCACTTATGGAAGGTGCTCCAGTAATGATGATTAACGAAGACTTTAAAATGATTTCACTAATGGAAACTAAAATACACCAAGTAAAGGAATATAAGGAACTGTTTGATTATCTTACCAATAGATATGAGTTCTAAACAATTACATCAGAAACCCAGAAGTAAGAAGAGTAAGTCTGACGAATGGTGGACTCCAAATGGATTTATTCCAGAAGCAGAGAAAGAATACGGTATGAACTTCGAAGTGGATGTAGCATGTACCTATAAAAATTGCCAATGTATGACTGGTCTTACTACTGCATTAAAGGATGATTGGAATGTAAAATCATGCTACGGTAAAAGAAAATGGGGAGATGTTTGGTGTAATCCACCTAATTCTAAACTAAAATTCTTTCTACCAAGAGCTTTTCAACAGTGGAACAAATTTGGCATGCGTATAATGATGATTGTTCCTGCCAACGTAATGTCATCTAAAGCTTTTTGGAATGCTGTAGAAATACCGAGAAGAAATGGAAGAAGGATAACATATGAACCAGTATTTAAAAGGATATCGTTCCTAGACAATGGTAAAAAATCAAAGTTCTCAGCTAGAAATGCATATATTAAGGTAATCTGGGGAAAGAAATCTAGGTTTTAGTATATGCTTATAAACAAGAAAAGCTAATATTTTGTATGCCTGACCATTCACATGATAACATATCAAGCACACATGCAAATATAGCACAAGCTAGTGAAGGTCAAATCTGGGATTCATTGAATCCAGATCAAAGAGCCCAATTACTCGGTCAGAGCATAGCGGGCGAGGCTAACAATTCTGTTAATAACAGTGTATACCAAGGAGAACGAAGGGCGTATGAAACTACGCCATATACTTCACTCCCACCAAATGTGCAGTTTGAAGTATCAAATAGATTACATGAGGCTGGATATTTCCAAGAGACTTATGGAGGTATGGCTTATGAAATAGAAGGAGAAGACAGATTCACATGTAAAGACTGTGATGACGAAGTTTTTATATCTGAAGAAGACTTTAGAGTTCACAGAAAAATTAATCACGATGACAACGGAGAAAGTGAAACTGAAAGTCAAGAAGCATATTTTAAATCATTAGAAATTGATCCAAATATGACAAAAGATAATTTAAGACTGGCAAGAAAAATTGTTAGTGAAGGTTCAAGAGTGGAATACCCACAAAACGATCCATCAACAGCAAGCGATCCACCACTTCCAAAAGGAAGAAAAGAATATGATGATAATCCAAACCATTATTTTTATGATAATAAATTGTTTAAGAGAGGAAGCAGGGGTGGTAACTATGAGCAAACTGGTACAGCACTAACAGAAGCAAGAGCTTTGATTAGTCTTGAAGAAAAGATTCTTGATAAATACGGATGGGAATCTACAAAAGATGTAGAAAAGGATTATGCAAGCAGACAAGTTTTTGCTGGAGAGATAGCAAAAGAAGTAAACGTAAGTAATTTACACCCAAGAACAATTAAAATTTTAGATTCAGTACACAGACCATTTTTAGTTAACACATTATCAAAACTAGCACAAGAAGCAGAGCCAGCACCACAAGACGATGCTCCATTTTCAACAGAAGAACCAGTTTTACATCAAGACTATGATCCAGAACATCCACACGAACATAATGCATTTGACTTAAACTTTGGTGACAAAGTAGCAGAAGAAGATCATGAAGAAGATGAATATGAAACGTTTCCAAAGGAATTATTCAATGACAAACATGAAAAGAATGCAGAAGAAGATATTAATTCAGAACTAAATCCAGATAACAAATGTGGCATGTGTGGAAAGACTTTTGATTCAAGACAGGAGTTAGAAGATCATGCTTATGGTTTAGGTCCTCATAACAGAACGACAATAGAAGAAGGGTTTTGGCAAGATCCAACTAACTATGAAGTAGATGTAGATGAGTTGGAAAAGACTGGAGAACCAGTAGCAAAACTACCTACTGATAAAAGAGCAAACGAAGAAGATGAATATGATCCATCTACAATGAGTAACATAGATGCATTACAAGGTGTACAAAAAGATGAGATAGAAACTGCAAGAAACCCAGACGAATTCAGAAAAGCTTCAAAACATACTCCTACAGATTATGGTATGAATTGGCAAAAAGGAGAAGAAGAAGAAGATGGTATAGCTAAAGCAGTACAAGCAACATGTCCGTTTTGTGGATTTCATACACAAGATAAAGAAGAATTACATGCACACACACAAGATCACAGCTTAGACGATATGTTTACAGGAGAAGAGGATTTTCAATTTGAAGACAACCAAGAAACAACAGTAACTACAGAGCCAGATTTACTACAGAATGTTAATACTGATGTTCTTCAAGTAGAATCAGAAACTGATTATGATCCAGAAGAGAAAATAGATCAAAAAGCAGTAGAAACAAAAATTTTACAACAATATACAGGTTATAAACCAAAGGCTGGAGAAGCACTTGGTAATATTTTAGATGGTGCAATAAATGTACCCGAAGAACGACAAACAGCCGAGGAGGTTATTTATGATAGAAAACTTGACGGTCATCATGAAGATAAAATAGCAAGAGAACTTTTTGTTTATCACGATATTGAATACGAAGATGCAATAGAGAAAATTAGAAGCATTGAAGTAAGTGGCAATGATCGAACAGCAAAGACTTTATTCGGTAAAAAATTTAATGATTGTAGCGAAGCTGAGATATCAGAGATGAGATCATATGGCGGAGAAAGTAAACGTTCTGAGGGTGTAAAAAATGACTGAAGATTATAACTGTAATCTATGTGGAGCCAAATATGAAGATGAAGATGAACTAAATGTTCATAAAAGGGAAGATCACTCAGAATTTACAGAAATGTATGGTAAGGAACAAGAAGATTTAGGATGGTCAGATGATCAAGGAGACTTTACAGATAAACCAAAAGCAGGAAAATATGACGATAGACCTGAAGTAGAAGGAGAACCAGTTAGTATTGTAGGTGAAATTGATCAACAAGAAGATAAACCAACACAATCACACGATAATTGGTTAGAAGACTTGAAAGGACTTAAAGATGAATTTTCTACAGAAGAAGTATTAAAACGTGCAACAGAAGATGAAGAAGAAACCGTTAAGGTTAAAAAATGGTGGGGTGATGTAAGTGATGACGAAAAAGATGAAACAGTTAACGTTAAAAAATATTGGGGTAAAAAAGAAGGAGAAGAAGAAGGTGGAGCAGATGATCCACTTAAGAAAGTAGCAGATTTAGCTGAAAATTATAGATTTATGTCAAGAAATAAAAGAACAAATATATTTGAATCATTAGGATTTGGACAAAGAGATTCAGCTATTCTATCAGGATTAGAATGGAATGAATTAACAAGACCAATTAAAGTAGAAGCTTCTGAAGCATATGCAAGAGAACAAGGAGGTATTCCACAACCACAAACAGCAAGAGCAGGAACTTCAGGACAAACAGTTCATTGCCCAACATGTGATAGATATTTTTCAAATAATGAAGATTATGAAACTCATTACAAAAGTGACCATCAAAGTCAAGAAGTAGAAACTGGTGAAGATGAGGAAGAAGATAAAGCGTATGAAAGCCTTTATAACTTAGAAAAATATCACAGTTCTCCAGATTATAAAAAAAAAAATTTAATTTGTAATAGATGTAATGAATCATTTTATAACGGAAGAGATAGAGACGTTCATTTTAATGAAGTACATGCAACTGGACAAGAATATGAATTACCTGATCAATGCCCTTTTTGTAAAGAAATTATACAAGAGCCAGAAACTTTAGACTGGCATATGCAGGAACAACATGGAGCACATGTAGCAAGCCAATTCACTCAGACAGGAGTACAAGGTGCAATGGCAGATACTGACTTTGATAGTTTAGAATCACATAAGAGAGCAAAAGAATTTTTCTTTACGGAACTTTTTTCAAAAGAAGGTTCTAAACTGCATTGTAATGTATGTGGAAACGAATTTAATTCAGAAAGTGATATAATTAATCATCTTCGTGATGATCACCCTGATCAAGTATCGCAATCAGAATCATATGCAAAAGAAGTTACAGGTGATTATTGGTGGGGAAACCATGTAAAATGGGAATCTGGAATGGATCAAGATTTCTTATATTGTAATCACTGTGGACAGGATCTTTATGTAGACGCTAGTTATCACGGTGATGGAAGTATAAGCGATGAAAACGTAAACGAAGTAGTTCAAACACATATGAGAAACCATGGAATAACTGAATCATATGCAAAAGAAGCAAAATGGGAATGTCTAGACTGTGACCAAGAATTTGATGATGCAGGAAAACATCAAGACGAAACTGGACACCATAATATTACAAAGAAAAAAGGAGTAAGTGAATCAAGAGCAACTCCCGGTTTTGATACTAATTGTACTGATGGGGAACCACACGAACCACCAGCTGAAATGAGAATAGGTGGTACAAACCTTATGGACACAACATGTGTAAAATGCGGAAAAACTATAAATCAAACTGGAGAAGGTTCAGGATACTGGTTTACTCCAGAAGATCATGTAGAATGGGATAGAGCTATTAATAATCTAGATGAGTATGGAAATGTTATTAGAGAATCATATGCACATGAATCAAGAGCAACAGATTTAAAAAAAGAGATAAGAGAACAAAAAGAATATATCAATATGGCTTCTTTTGAAAATCCAATGAATATGGGAGATGCAGAAGATAAACTTCATAATTTAGAGTCTGAGTTAGAATCACTAGGAGGAGAAGAATTAGAAGGAACTGAAGAAGAAGGTCAGGAAGGAGAAGGAGACGATGTAAATTTAGATGATTATTGGGATGAAGATAGTAAGGGTAATTTAGTACCAAGTAAAAAACAATCGGATTATAAAAAAAATATTACAGATTCAGTACATGGTTGGGAAGGAGAAGGAGGACACCAAGATTTAGATGATACAACACAATATCCAGATGATCCAGAAGATCCAGAAGAAGAACAAGAGAAAGTAGAAGAAGGTGGACCCGGTTCAGGAAGAACACCTGAAGATTTTGATAAACAATTAGATGATCAATATCCAAATAGAGTTAAGGATGACACTATAGATAAAGATGAAGAAGAATTTATGGCAAAAGATTGGGCAAATCCACCAACTGACGAACAGTGGGAACAATTTGATAAAGATAGAAAAAATAAGAAATCAACAGAATATGTAGACGATTCAGATAATGCAGGAGAGAAATATATTTGTGAAGACTGTGATAAAGAATTTAGTAATGATACAGCATTACAAGAACATCAATTTTCTTATTACCATGGAGATTATAAGGGTGATAACGATGGAGCAACATCTCCTAGAAATGTTATGGGTGGAATGTAATGACAGCCGAAGAAGGACGATGGGATTACACAGAAGACGATAAAGAAGAACAAACAACATATGATTATGATCCTGATGAATTAGAAAAAGCACGTCAACGAATGAATGCAGAGAAAGATGTTTTAGATAAAGAAGAAGATTTATTTACAGGTGATACAAAACCATTGGAACATCAAAAAGGCGGAGAAGATGCAGTAGGAAATGATTGGAAAGAAGGAGACGACTTTAAATCTACTAAATGGTATGATCCAGAAGATCCAGCAACACAAGGTAGTAGAAAAAAGGAAGCTGGTAGTTATGATTATGATGTAAGAGCAGGTGAAGAAGATGAAGGCTGGGGAGATAATTGGGGAGATCCAGAAGATACAGCAAAAGATATTTATGATTTAGGACATCCAGAAAAAATAATTCCTTTAACATCAACAGGCATGGCAGAAGAACCTCAAGATGAAGATAATAAAGCAGAAGAGCAAGTAGATGAAGAAAACAAATGCGAAAATTGTGAAAGAGCGGAAGACTTTTTAAATGACGATGGTTTATGTGAAGACTGTGAGAGAGAAGCAGGTATAGATCGTAAAGAATCTGAACGAGATGCTTATGAAGGTTACTGGAGAAACTCAAATCCGTTTGACTTAACATCAGAACTTGAATATGTAGAGGGAGAACCACCTATAACACCGGGACCAAAACCTAAAGATGAAAAAGATGCTGAAGAAGGTGGAGTAGGTAGCGGTAGAAAACGATCTACTTATGCACCTGAGCCAGAACAAATAGCAAGATCAGGTGATCCTCATTATGATCCGTATAAAGCAACACCACAAAGTCAACGAATACAAACTGATCCAGCATTATCACGAATGACAGAAGAAGCACCTGATGACATTGATCCAATATTTGGTAAAGAAGAGGTAACAGATGATTCAGATATAGCATTATTATCACAATTATTTAACAATGAAATGGAGGAACAAGAAAAAGGAGAAGATGAAACAGAAGACATTGCAATTATATCACAATTAATTGGAGAAGAAGATTTTAAAGAAGGTGAACATCCAAGAGGAGGAGACTCGGAACATCCCGGCAGATTCTCAGCTGGTAGTGGTGGAACAAGTGGAACAACAGATAAACCAAAAGAAAAGAAATTCACAATGAAACAATATGATAGAAATGAAGATAGAAATGATCATTCAAAGAATGCATTATTGTTAACTAGACAATATGGTACTCCAGAAGAAATTAAAGAAATGGAAGGAATTGTTGACAGACATAATAAAAGTGAGAGTGGTATAAATCACGATGATTACTTGAGAAGATATGAAATTTCAGATAAATATGTTAAGAATTTACAAGAAGACTCTGAAAAACCAAAAGAACCAAAAAGAAAATTATTAACAGATAGAAGTGGTGGTGCTTGGAAGATCGATGTTCCAATGGAACCACAACACAGACAGAATCTAATTAACGATGTAAGAGAAAGAATTAATAGACTACAAAATGATAAAGATGAAAAAACTGCACGAAAGAAAATAGACAAAGTAGAAGATATGAGTGATGAACAACTATCTAAATATTTCATGTGGATGGGTGGAAAACCAGTGTTTACTGCTTCAGAAGTAGACCTTAACACAATGAATCAAGCACATGTATGGTGGGATAATAAATTTCCAGATAGACCATGGAGTGATATGAGAATAGGTGACAGACAACATGCAATACTAGCATTCTTAAGAGATCCAGATACTGAAATAACTGTTGAATCAAAAGCAACAGAAGCTCAAAAATCTGGATATATAGGATGCCCTCATTGTAATCAAGAATTTTCTAATGTACAATACTTAAAAGATCATATAGATGAGCAACACGAAGGAAAAGAATCAAAAGCAACAGAAGAACAAATAAATTCTGATATATATTATTATGATTATTCAGATTACTGGAAGAAAGGAAGTGATTATTCAAGAGCAGGATTAGCATTACAAGCAAATATTCCAACTGATTGGACTGGAACAGAATGGGATGATTTACCAGCCGACATACAAGCAAAAATAAGAGATGCTGGTTATGTTACTTCATACGAAACATATGACAAAATGTCTTGGGAATTTTTACCAAGAACACTAAAAGAAAAACTTGGTGAAGGTTTTACACCAGTAAATGAATCAATATGGAGTACTTCTACCAAAGAACAAAGAAGAGAAATCTTAAAAGAAGGAAATGCATATGATGACATGAAATATAAAAAAGATACTTTAGATAAACTAGAGCCTTGGAGTTTAGGAGAACGTCCAGAACAAGGATTTGATTATCAAAAAGGTGGAGAAGATGTAAGCGTATCGGGACCTCCAGCAAATACTCAACCACCAGCAAATATGTTTGATGATGAAGAAGATGAATCACCTGCAGGTGAAGGTATGTGGCTGGATGATGATCAGACAGTTAATTCTCCTACAATAAGTGACATACCTGACATGGCAAAAAGCATGGCAAGAGGTTATTACAATAAACTTAAGAGATCACTTCAAGAAACACCACAGTGGGAAAAGGATTTAGATGATTTATCAGAAGTAATAGCAATAGGTGAAGCAAATACAGAACACGAACCAGCTGGAAGTAGTACAGGAGGACAGTTCACATCTAAAGGTGGTGGTGGTGATAATGGAAAGTCAGAAAACAAATTGTCAAGTACTAGTGATAAAGATTTAATTAAATCAATTAAAGGTGGAAGTAAAGATTGGCACGAGTGGGGAAGAAATGAAAAAACCGAAGATGCATATGCAGAAATTGAAAGAAGAAATAAAGAAATTCCAACACCAAAATTAAAAGGTGGTGATAAAATATTTAGAGATGATCCAGATGCAGTTGGTAAGATGGAAAAGAAAATAAAATACTGGGAAGAACAACAAGACTACTGGAAACAAATAACCAAGTTCCCAAATAGAGATTATCAAAATCGTAACCAATTAGGAGATGCAAGATGGTTTATGCTTACTAGTGTAGGTACAAATTTGAGAGAAGCAAAGAAAAAACTTGAAGGAATTAAAGAACAACAAGGTAGAGGAACTGATTTAATTAGAAAACCAACTTATAAAGATGGTAAGAAAAGATTCTATTATAGTGAAGAACCAAAAGGAGAGCCTACAGAAGAACCATGGCAAAAAGGCGGAGAATCATATCAATACATAGTAGATATTTTAAAAAAAAAAAGTAGCGTAGAACAATCTCCTAACGCATTAATGAGATATACAGAGCCAATAGACTTACCTAACGGTAAAAATGCATTAGATCAAACTTATGGTGTTAGTGAGCCAGAAACTCCAGATGGTCAAGATTTAACAGGTATTACTATAGGTGAAGAAGAAATAATTGAAAAGAAATTTACTCCACCAAAAATTCTATTTTACAAACAATATCCATTCGGACGAAGAGCAGGAAAACAAAATCCATTTGGAGAATCATATGCAGAAGAACTTGATGTGGACGCATCCAATATAAGAGGATTGTTAGATTTATTCGGTGATATGAATTCATATATAGATAGCAATCCATCAGGAGTAACTGTAGATGAATTAAAAAATAAATTTGGAAGTGGTGAAGAGTTTGAATTTAATTTAGATGATCTTATTAATGGTGGATATGCATATAGAGAAGGAAATTTAATAAAGTCTTCAAAACCTAAAGAGTTGTATGAAGCAAAAGAATTTGAATCTCCACTTAGAGACATGTCTGGAAATCCATATCCAACTCCTACGGGAATTGCTGATTGTACTTTCTGTGGAAAAGTATTTGATAATTGGGATGTTTTAGGAGATCATATTACAATAGTTCATAATGACCAAGGTAGAACTAGAGAATTTTATGGTGGAAATGCACCACAAAGCATATTAAATCATCCTGATTGGACTGGATATGCAGGAGAAGGAGGACAAGGTTCAGGAAGAAAACAATATAAGAGTGAAGATCCAAAATCAAAAGATAAAGCCCATATTGGTTGGAAGAATTATGGTATTGATGATTATATAGATAAAGCCGAACAAGATTACCTAGCAAAAGAACAATTAGAAGATCCAACACCATGGATATCATTAGCACATTTAGCAGGAACTACAGTGAAAGACATTCTATTCCCTGAAAAATCAGATGAGTTTTGGTGGAATAAAAAAAGAAGAAAGTTAACTCCAGACGAATTAAAGATATCAAAAACTACATTCAAACCAAAATGGAAACGTGAAGATATTTTAAAACAAAGAGAAAGAGAAAGGGAAGCAAAAGAGTATAACGATAGCCACAGTTCTACCACAGGACAATTTACAAGTGGAGGAGGAGGTTCAAAATACCCAGAAAAACCTGAAGGTTTAACTGATAAAGAATATGGTAAACAGAAAAAAGAGTACGATGACTCGCAAAAGGTAAGAAGTGATAGATCAAAAACAACATATGCAAAAAAGAAATGGAGTAGTTTAACTCCAAATCAGAGAACATTATTTACAATAAGAAAAGGATATACATTTGATAGTAGAAAAGAAGGAGATGATTTTACGAATAAAAATATGAAAGGCGATTTCGATAAATTAGACAACCATTTAAAAAACTCATTTATTGATAATATTGATTCTTATCGTGTAAACGAAGGTGGACTTGGTAGTGGTAAAAAAGATCATAAAGGATGGATGAGAGCAATAGAAGAAGAACATACTTATGATTTTTGTGAAAACTGTAATATGATTACTGAACAAGTTAACCATAAATGTGATATGTGTGGTAAGAAGGTAATCGTTTAAATTACACGGTAGAGTAAATATATAGAATGTGGAAAAAGAGAAAAGGTAAAGGAAACCCTAATTATAGAAAAGGAGCAGATTTTGAATATCAGTGGATGTATTATTGTTTATATCATCATTTTGATAATGTTAGGTCATATGCTTCTAAAGGAGTGGCGGATGTTAGATCAATTCCTCCCAAGTTTGCAACTAGTTCACTTGCACTTTACGCACAATGTAAAAATACTGCAAAAGAAGATTATATAGAACCACAAGAAAGAAATAATTTACAAAGATGTAGTCAAGACTTTTTTTGTTTGGTAGTAGAACCATTTAAGAAAGATAGAACATGTTATGTTAAATTAGAACCATGGAAACTAGATGGAGAGATTGTGACTCCAGAGAAATTTATGGCTGATTATTATGGAATAGAGGCAGATAGTTGGAAATTATGGCGTAAAAACTGGTATAGAGAAAAGATAATGCGTAAAGCTTATAAAGGGAAACCACGTAATTTAACTGTAGGTTGAAAAACCATTCAGGGATTCTAGAAAATACCTGATAAAAAAGTTTTTACTTAACAACAAAGGTTTTTATCCTAGTACTGTATAACATATCTTATGTCGTTCGCAATACGAATTAGCATTGGCAGTGGGATACAGCCAGAGCATCGTATAGGCGGAGGAATTATTAGTGAACAAAGCCCCCGTGGCTTTTAATTAATTACTTTTACCTACTTATTTTGAACATCTTCATCGAATGTATTCGGTGGTTACACACAAAAATTTTGGGATTATACGTTAGCTTGGTTAGACTACGAGCCTTGGACGCTCGTGACGCTGGTTCGAATCCAGCTAATCCCGTGGGAAGTGGAACCAAATGGTGAGGTGCAATTCTTATAAAGTTGTCATAGCAGGTTCGATTCCTGTCACTTCTATTCTTCATAGGTGTACTGGTTGCATAGGGGAGTGTGAATCCCTTGGAGAGAGTTCGAATCTCTCATGGAGACTTGCCGTAATGTTAGAGTGGTATTAATCCCGCTTGCTAAGCGGAGAGCTGTAAAAGGCGGGCAGGTTCGATTCCTGTTTACGGCGTGGCGAGTTTGGTGTAATGGTAACATCAGAGCCTTCCAAGTTCTGGCTGTGAGTTCGATTCTCACATCTCGCATAGTCCATTAGTGTAGCTGGACAAGCACAAAAGTTTCTGAAACTTTTAACATCGGTTCGAATCCGATATGGACGACTTGGACGTATGGTGTAATGGATAGCATCAGACCCTTCGAAGGTCTGGATTTTCGTTCGAATCGGAATACGTCCTTGGCGTATAGTGTAACGGTAGCATACAATTCTGATAAAGTTGTGGCTCCAGTCCGACTCTGGATATGCCAATACTCCCGTAGTGTAGCTTGGTCAATCACATGGGTTTTTGAAACCCGTAACATGAGTTCGAATCTCGTCGGGAGAATGGATCCTATAGTATAGTAGCAATTACATCAGGTTCTCAACTTGATAACATGGGTGCAATTCCCGTTAGGATCATGGTTCCTTTAGTGTAGCTCGGTCAATCACGTAGGGCTTTCAACCTTACAACACGGGTTCAAATCCCGTAAGGAACACTTTATCTTTTAATATAGTATGAATACGATAAGAAAATATGCACAAGGCAACCCCCATATTAGCCATGCTTGTCATACTTGGTTTATTAGGATCAAACTTAGCATATGCAGACTACACAGAATATTTAAAATTAAGGATACCTCAAAATATTCCAAATGTTTGTATATTTGAAGCAGAAGAATCTAAAGTAAATTTTCAAGAAAGGGATTTGTATAATAAATCAGTGAAATGGATCCAAGAAGGATGGATAGATAATCTAAATAACTATACAAATAGTAATAATTGGGATGTGACTTTTGAGTATATTCCTAATGCTACTCATTACGATAAGTTGATAACAGATTTTCGACAATGCCATGTTATGATAGTATGGGATGCTGAGAATGATGGGAGTAGAGAAAATTTAGAAAAAGCACAAGGATATACAGGATGGGATCATAGTAAGTCAGTTCATAAATGGGCTTTTATTGATGTTTTTACATTTAGACCATCTAACACAATAAATCTGAATTTGGGTACAATAGATTTCACTAACGTTACTCAAAACGAAGATGGAACATGGGAAATACCATTAGCTGAAGTAACTAGAGGTTATGAACCAATTACAGATGAAGCAATACGTCTAATAGTTCAACATGAATTTGGTCATGTTTTTGGTTTAGGTCATTATTTTGAAACAATGACATATCCATATGATTCTATAATGCCACCAAGTGTAAAGTTTAATAAATCCGATGAATATCTAGCTGAATATCAAGTTACTAAATATGACTTGGAAGCAATAGTTCAATTTTACGGAAAAGATGGGTTAAAATCTTATGTTGATCCACCTATTCCAAAACATCATTTTGGCTGGGTTGAATCAACCATGAGGGGAGAACATCCTATAACTGGAGAGTATTTAATTAAATTCCCTAATATAGTATGGTTAGATCCGAATTTCGGTGCTAAGTAGTACATTTATATAGCTCGATCTACGTTTATATTAGAGTGTTTAAGGGGCATAATTTTGGCAAGATGTAGAGTGTGTGAGGGAGTACACAGAAAGGCTAGAGGAGAGTCTTGGTCTATTAAAACATGTAAAGATTGTTATAGATTACTTGATTTTTTTACGTGGAGTAACAAATGGAATTTAACTAGATTATATCTAAATGAGATTGATTTTACTGTTGGTGCTAAACTAACAAAGTTTAATAAGAAGTAATACGTATAATTATCTATGCTTACAGATAGGTATAGAGCAAAAAAGTTCTTTGCGAATAGAGCCTACTGAAAGTACTAAACTAACCTTAATCACCTTTTAAATTTAATTTGAAATACAGGTGACTGGTAAGTTTAGATTCTTAGTTGGCTCCTTGGTGAAATTTGGTATCACGACTGGCTGTTAACCTTTCGTTGTCTGTTCGAGTCAGATGGGAGCCGTGGGGCTTTTGGTGACAATGGTAGCACGACTGATTTGCAATCAGTAGATTTGGGTTCGATTCCCAAACGGTCCACTTTTTTCATCATAGCAGAGTTGGTCGTAGAGTTCAGGTGTCTCAGTTTTGGCTCTTAACCATTACGTCATGGGTTCAAATCCCATTGCGACCTTTGGGTGTGTGCAGACAACAGGTCATCGGCACGGCTTTTAACCGTTGCAAATGTGGGTTCGAATCCCACCTCACCCTTTCTTGACTTGGTGTAACGGAAAGCATATGAGGCTGTAAACCTCTAGGAACCTGTTCGATTCAGGTAGTCAAGACTTGGAAATATAGCTCAACGGGAGAGCACTGAGCTGAAGACTCAGCCATGGAGGTTCAATTCCTCCTATTTCCACTAGATGCGTAGCTTAATGGATAGAGCAAAGGACTTCTAAGCCTTAAGATGGGGGTTCGATTCCCTCCGTGTCTGTTCATTTAAATTAGGCTTAACCATAATTATCCGATGGAAAGTGTATTAGACATGAATACCATATTTAGTGAAAAAGAGTGGAAGGAAGTTAATGAGAAATATGATAAAGAATCAATAAAAGATTCTATTTTAAAAAGAATAAGAGATAGGAAAATGGAATTACCATATCCTAAAGTTGGATCAGTAGACGCAATAGAAGATTTTTGGAAATTACAAGCACAACACACAGCACATTGGAAACATGGAGATTTTTATCTTAAATATAATTACAAATATCCTCATGGTGATGTATTCATAGATACACCAACTATAGGAAATAAATCTTCAAATTACTTCCATCAAGAAAATAGAATGAAATGCGATTCATTAAATTCACCTAGTCCTGATAGAGTATGGAAGACAGATAAATTTATGAAAACACTATTCGGTTCATTATGGACAATGAATGTAAAAGAAGTAACCAGTAAGACTTTATGGACTTCAATAGTTTTAAGGAAATATGTAGCATCTCAATTCAAACCATTGGTAGCAAAAACAATTTATGATAGATATAAATCTAAAAATATATTAGATTTCTCCATGGGTTGGGGTGATAGATTGGCAGGATTTTTCGCATCAGACGCAAAAAGATATGTGGGAACAGATCCTAATACAGCTTTACAGAAAAGTTATTCTGAACAAATATCAAGATATTGTAGTTATACATCTGATAAGGAAGTAATATTTAGAGATAAACCAGCTGAGGAAATGGTTTATACAAAAGAGGAATTTGATACAATATTTACTTCTGTACCATATTTTGATACAGAAAGATATAGTACTGAAGACACTCAATCATGGGTAAGATACAAAGATTTAGGTGAATGGTTACATAATTTCTTATTTGAATCAATAGAAAGAGCTTGGCTTGCATTAAAAAGAGATGGAGTAATGTTAATTAATTTATCAGATGTATATGGACACCATCAAATACAGAGAATGTGTGATCCAATGAATGAATTTATAGAAGGATTAGACGGTGCAGAATATGAAGATTGTATAGGAATGCGTATGGCTAAAAGACCTAATCAAAATACTCATAGAGAAGGCACATATTGTGAGCCTATTTGGGTATGGCGTAAAGTGTTGTAATTCTAAACACACAAACCTTTATATACACTAGGGTATATAGGTATATCATGAAACAAACAGAAAACAAACTCACAAATCAGGACGTTCACTACCTCCTAGGTACTATTGACATTGCTGAGGGGGAAACTGGTGGAGATTATTCTGACTTGAAAAATAAATTATTTGCATTATATCCTCAAGTAAAAAAAGAAACTGATGACTACGCAGAAAGGGAACAAAGAGCATCAGATGAACAAGACTCACGAAGAGCAACTGTTACACAAATCGTAATTGATGATTTAGATTTAGGCAGATTAGTTTTACCTCAATTAGCGACTTGGATTGCTAATGAAGATAACTGGAAATTACTCAATGATTCACACAGTGATGAAATATGCTTAGCAGGAGACTTGTGGAAATATCATTTAGATGATATGATAACTTCGGGTTTAACTGAGGAATTAAGAAACTATCTTGAAGACGAAGAAAAGAAGAGAGATACATGGTGGGTAAAAGGTGCTGATAAGACTGATGATGAATTATGGCATACTTTAATTAGAATTTTAGAAGATGTGAGGAGAAACCTAAAATGAGCGTTAACCTTCACGATTACCAACAATCAGCCAGTGATAAATTCTTTAATGCTGGAAAAAGAGGAACTTTACTTTATGCAACTGGTACAGGTAAAACCGAGATAGCCATTGGAATCATTGAGAGATACTTAAAAGAAAATAAAGGTGCAAATGTTTTATTTTTAGCACCACGTATTACATTAGTTGAACAAACCCACGAGAGAATGGCAAAATATGGAATGGAGTCAGGAATGTATTATTCAGAAGAAAAAGACTTGGAGAAAAATGTTACTATTTCAACTTATCAAAGTATTGCTAAACTTACATATATTGTTGAGAATTATGACTTGATAGTTTTCGATGAAGTTCACTTGGCTTCTGACTATGCAGAAAAATACAGTGAAATCATGAAACTTGGTCACGAACACGGAAAAGATATGTTATGTTTAACAGCAACTATTGATAAAGACGATCATGAGAGATATGGAACCGTTTTAGAAACATGTCCAATATTAGATGAAATTAATTTAAACTCAGCAATCAAAAAAGACTATCTATCAGCATTAACCATAGAAGATCACAGTGTTCAATTAGTACCTGAGAATCAGCGAAGGTATCAGCAACTTAGTGATGAAATCAGACAGATTAGTGATGAATTAGGTACCTCAAATCCACGAGAGATGTCTATAATGCTCAAAAGAGGTCAATGGAGAGCGGGAAGTTGGTTTAAAGCAGTTCAAGCAAGAAAACTTTTAATGGAATATAATAATGAGAAAATAGACAAAGTGGAAGAATTAATTGATGGATTTAATGGGGAACAAACCATAGTATTCTGTGAAAGGGTTGCAACATTAGAATTAATGAAAGAGAGACTAGGAGATAAATTTGAGTTTATTTCAGCAAAAACTGGTAAGAAAAAGAGGAAAGAAATTCTAGAAAACTTTGGTAAAACCTTCAGTGTTATTGGTACAGTCCACACATTAGACTTGGGATATGACGTTCCAGATATAAAACATGGGATAGTTGTAGCAAGCAATAAGAATGAAACCACCATAGTTCAAAGGATAGGAAGGGTTGTAAGAAAAGCCGAGGGTAAAACAATGTCTAAAATCTATGTTATTTATGCTAAAGGAACCCATGAATTTCAATTATTCCAAAAAATAAAAGATGCTGTAAGAGAACAATAATGAACCATAAATATTCAAAGTCTCTTAAAATGAAATATATACCAGTACCTGAAGCATGGTATAAAGATTTTCTAAAAATTAAAAAAATATGTGAACATAACCTAAGATTTAGAACTTCTGATAGCGTTATACTTTGTATGATATTGGGTGATTTAAACTGGGAAAAAATTGAGAAAAATTACAAAAAAGTTATAAAACAATAATTTTATATACCACGTACACATAACACAATCATGCCTAGAAGTACATCATCATGTACCACAGGGTCGTGTACGACGACTTCCTAGACATAATTATACAAAAATTTTAGTTGCCAAGGTGAACATTGGTACGTTAACTTGTCCTGAAAACAAGCGAGTCGCAAGGCTTTGTAGGTTCGAATCCTGTTCTTGGCGTTGGTCGTAAAACTCTATCTGGCTGAGTATCGCTCTTGTAAGGCGAAGGTTGGGGGTTCGAATCCCTCTGCGACCTTAGATAGTATGGCAGAATGGTTATGTAGTTGCCTGCAAAGCTTCTCAAGTGGGTTCGATTCCTACTACTATCTCTTACATTTATATAATGCCTGACATAATATAAGTTGAGCATAGACAACGGTTTAACTGATTTTTTCCGTGATTTCATCTCAGGTGGGGTGCTCTGTCTATGGAGCCCATCATTTATATTATACATAGATCAAGTATTCTAATGATCACGGGTTTTGTAAAACTCTATAGAGAGAATGGACTAAATGTAATGCCACTTAAACCAAAGTCTAAATTTCCAGTTCTAAAAGAATGGAAGCATTTACAAACAGAGAAATACAACGGTGAATTTCAACCTGATCAGAATGGTGCAGTAATTTGTGGAAGTTCATCAGGAGGGTTAATTGTAATAGACTTGGATGATAAAGCATTAGCGACAGAAATTTTTCCAGACTTTGAAGGATTAAAAAAGAAAACCATTGTAGTAGAAACTGGAAAAGGTTATCATATTTACATACATTCTTCTGATGGAAATGTACCTGACACAAGTATTAGAACAGTTAATGAAAAAGGACAGAGAGTTGATATTCAATGTCAAGGAACTTACGTTTTAATTCCCGGTTCTATCCATCCAGATACTGGTAAAGAATATAAGATGATTTCAGGTACTTTGAATATTGAGGGAATGAGTTTAGATAAATTCATAATAAGATTAGGTGAATTAGGTTTCAACATAGAGGGAAGAAGAAAGAAAATAGTAGATGTTTTGAAAGGTGTAGGAGAAGGGGAAAGAAATGATAGTGGATTTAGATTAGCCATGTGTGCAAGACATTTTTGGGATTTGAAGGGAACTGAACTATTGGCAATATTAACAGAGTGGAACCAAAAATATGTATTTCCACCAATGTCTGACTTGGAGGTAAAAAATATTGTTAATAGTGCAATGAGTTATGATATAGACCAAATTAAATTTAAGGATATAATAGATGAAATTAAAAAACCATTAACCGAATTAAGTCTAAAATACGATGATAAATTCTGGGAAGAGATAGAAGACCATTGTAAAAAGGCAGGGGTATCAAGGACTGGTTTATTATTCCATTGTGATTCATGTGGAAAAGACATGGTGAATGATCCTCAAAATGAAGATCATAAAACACACTTCGTAACAATTAAATACAAGTAACTCTAATAGTAAATGTCAAACACAACCACACAAGTGTGCGACTGGCGGTGTAATTCTGCCTAAAATTGGGGGGATTTAGAGGGGAAACCCGATGACTCGGTAAGGTTCCAACACCTTACCAAACATGTAGTGGTGATGATACCAAACGGAAACGCGAGACTCTGAGGAGCCACCCTCCAAACATGTTATTATAATTAAAAATGTATAAAGTAAAAGTAACAACAGTAGCACATGATTGTCATGTAATACAGGAACTGTTATTGATGTGGAAAACTTATGATGAGTGGGTAGATGGTAAACACCGTAAGGTTAAGGTATATTGTCCATATTGCGATAAGTTAATTAAGTAGTATTTCTATTGATACTTTATGTCTAATAGACTGTTATCTTTGCACTGGCTAGGATTACAACTCTAGACGATTCTCAAAACCCCTATTTCCTATTAGCTAACAATCATTTCATTACAGGAAATAGTACTTTCCATTTGGTGTTGGGCTGAGTGGAGGAGCACGGCTGAACTCACTAGACACTTGTTAAAACAAGCTAGAATTAGAAGTTCAACTAAGGGTGAAACTTAAAGGGTGAAACTCAAATGTTCAGACGAAGAAATCTAGTTGTCTAAGAGACACATCGCAGGTTCAAATCCTGCCTCAGCCATGGGGGGTATAAGACTAACGGAAATCGGGAGGATTCCAAACCCTTCAATCCACGTTCGACTCGTGGTATCCCCACTTATATAGAAGTATAGTGTAAACTATTACATGTACGGTATCATAGACGCAATCGGATATGACATAGCATATTTCAGATGTCCGAAAATTAATGCCGAAAATAAGAATTCGGGGAAATAAACCAGCAGGTAAGAGAGCACATCACAGCACTTACAGTAGAGGGATTAAACTCCGAAAGAAGAATGGACATACCCACGAAATGTATGACATAAAGAATACAAAGGGTATAACCATAAGCAGATGTAAAATCTGCAAATATCATTTTTTTTAAAGGTCTATATAGAGCTATTCATAAACAATAGTATGGCAGATAGAGGAACAAAACAAGATAAAC
>SMUX01169548.1_pt1 | contig 37109 bp, 43 predicted proteins | sample 2456431 | NCBI WGS metagenome assembly SMUX01 (sample SAMN11095930, study PRJNA526329) | marine sediment metagenome | biome: Marine sediment; feature: Surficial sediment; material: Deep marine sediment; isolation source: Hadal surficial sediment | place: Pacific Ocean | collected 2014-11 | depth... | reverse complement strand
CAGGTCCAACAATATCGCAATGGCCAGGAAAAGGTATTCGGATATTTCGTGGGACAGGTCATGAAGGCTACGGGCGGCAAAGCGAATCCAAAACAGGTCAACGAAATCTTGAAGAAAAAATTAAATGATTAATGCCCTGGATTATGCGGGTGTAATCGTCATTGTTCTTTTATTTCGTCTAGTATTTGCATCGTCTCGCGTATAATTGCGTTTCGCCTAAGCAACAACTGCCAACGTCTACCGCCAAGCTGTCTCCATAAGAACGCAGAGCGCGTGGCGGCAAGTAATAATGATCGTACCTTGTCACGGATACTCGGGTTTTCCAGGTACCCTTGCTCACCGTTCACTATGATGCGTGGTGTGGACGTGCTCAGAGTCATGATATATAGCTCGGCCAGCTTTGCCGTTAGGTTTGGGTGTACTTGCTCGTTCGTATCCTTGTTCTCAGTACGGAAGAATTTCATCTGAGCAATGGTCGATTCTATTCCATCGCGAATAGCCGATAACATGGCACTGTTGCCCGAAAGCCGGCGTTCTAGTTGGAGCACACTGATCACGTAACGAGCCATTTCCATATTGTTTGGATCTGCATGGCCCCTAAGCTTATCTCTGAGAAGCCGCAAACCCAGCGCCACGCCACGTGGGCCGCTATAAATGTCATCGGTAGTCGCCGAATCGATTTCAAGCACGCTGTGGATGCTTACTGCAATCGCAGCGGGGTCGGCACGACCTTCACGAGCAAGCTGTTGTACCAGACGTGTCGCCTGGAAGACGCCAGCGAGGGCGAGGGTTCTATCTCTAAGTCGACTGTTCACGTGAGACATTTTCCGCGGGAGTGACACGTTATCAACACGCTGTTAGATATTGACTTGGCTGACTAGGCAGTCTAAATCACGACATCATTGGAACATCTTTGGGTGAAAACGGACATAGAGGCATGCGGGATTCAGCCGGACCACGTGTAGGGTTGATTCTGTCAGGCGGCGGTGCGCGAGCAGCCTATCAAGTCGGTGTGCTCAAGGCGATTGCGCAAATGCTACCCAAGGGTGCCAGCAATCCTTTCCCGATCATCTGTGGCACGTCGGCTGGTGCCATAAATGCCGCCGTCTTAGCGATCTATGCAACCCGCTTTCAAGAAGGGGTTAAACGACTGGGCCTAGTTTGGAAGAACTTCCGAGTGCATCAGGTGTTTCGCGCTGACGTGATTGGCGTTCTCAAAAGTAGCCTTCATTGGTTCATAGCCATGTCGCTTGGCGGCATCGGCAAATACAATCCGACGTCCTTACTTGACCGTACGCCACTGTGGCGTTTCCTAGAGCGTTACGTACCCTGCGAAGAGATACAAGCATCAATCGACGCCGGTGCGATACGAGCGGTCAGTGTCACCGCATCTGGGTATACATCTGGTAAATCGGTGAGTTTCTATCAAGGTGTCCCTTCCTTGATACCTTGGGATCGCGCGCGACGGCTAGGCAAGGCCTCCGAGATCACCATCGATCATTTGATGGCATCGTCGGCCATACCTTTTGTATTTCCAGCTGTGCGAGTTGGGCGTAACTATTTCAGCGACGGCTCAGTCGGCCAGATGGCGCCAATTAGTCCCGCCCTACATTTAGGTGCCGATCGTGTCTTGGTGATCGGGGTGCGCCCACCTGTGAGTCGCGATGTCCCCAGTGAAGATCGTGAGTCATACCCGCCACTGGCCGAGGTGGCAGGCCACATTTTGAATAGCATCTTTCTAGAGAGTCTGGAGGCTGATCTCGAGCGCCTTCAGCGCATCAATAAAACCCTAAGTGCGATTCCCAACCATGAGCTAGAAGAAGGAGGTGTGAAGTTGCGTCATGTCGACGTGTTGGTAATCTCGCCGAGTGAGGATCTAGGAGAAATTGCCCAACGTTTCGCCCACCACCTGCCGCGACCGGTGCGTTTTCTTCTGCGTGGGGTCGGTGCCCGCAAGCAGAGTGGGACTAGTCTCGTGAGTTATCTACTATTCGAAAAGCCGTATTGTCGCAGATTGATAGCGCTTGGGTACGCCGATACTATGCAACGCAAAGATGAAGTAATGAAATTCCTAAACCACGAATCTGGCTGAAGGCATGGACCCATTTCTTCGTAGCATACCCAAAGTGGAGTTGCACATACACATTGAGGGCTCGTTGGAACCAGAGCTTATGTTCGAGCTCGCCGTGCGTAACAATATCAAGCTTCCCTTCGCTTCCGTGGATGAAGTGAGGCAAGCCTACGAGTTCACCGACCTCCAATCTTTTCTTGACATCTACTACGTGGGCGCATGTGTACTTCTAAATGAGCAAGACTTCTACGACATGACGTGGGCGTATCTAGAAACGGCACACTCTCAGAACGTCAGGCATACCGAGATATTTTTCGATCCACAGACTCACACCGATCGCGGCGTGGCGTTTGAGACTGTTATCACGGGTATGCATCGAGCCCTTGCCGATGCCGAGCAACAATTCGGCATGACATCGAAATCGATTATGTGTTTTCTTCGCCACCTTAGTGCGGCCGCCGCCTTGGAGACCCTACAGCAGGCATTGCCGTTTAAACATTGGATCGTGGCGGTGGGGCTCGACTCCTCGGAGCGCGGGCATCCACCAGAAAAGTTCGTCGAGGTATTTGATCAGGCGCGAGCAGCGGGATTTATGACGGTTGCTCACGCTGGCGAGGAAGGGCCGCCGGAATATATATGGCAGGCGTTAGATTTGCTAAAGGTGTCTCGTATAGACCATGGTGTTCGTTGCACCGAAGATCAGAAGTTGGTCGAGCGACTGGTTGAAGAACGAATCCCCCTTACAGTGTGCCCGCTATCCAATGTGAAGTTGTGCATTTTCGATTCTATCGAGAGCCACAACCTAAAACGATTACTTGACCTTGGGCTATGCGCCACTGTTAATTCCGATGACCCGGCCTATTTCGGCGGTTACATAAATGAGAATTTTCTCGCCGTGCACGAAGGGCTAAATCTGAGTCGCGAAGAGATTTGTCGGCTGGCCAAGAACTCTTTTCAAGCGAGTTTCTTGTCCGCCAACGAAAAGCAAAAGCTTGTCGATGAGCTAAATAGCTTTGTCTCGCAACCAATCCACTAACGACACGTGGGCTAAAGCAGGCAAACTCGCTAGTGTGTAACGCGCGTTATGCCTTGACCCGACAGCACGCGCACTCGATCGCCGACGTTGAATGGTTCATCCGCCGCCTGCGTGACCGCGATTAATCGTCCATTGTCCAATTCGACAGTAATCTCTAGTCCCTTTTGGCGCGTGGTCGCTTCCTCGACTGTGGCACCCGCTGCCCCACCGCCGGCCGCGCCAAGGATAGTGGCGATGTCTCTACCACTGCCATGACCGACTTCACTGCCGACGATGCCACCGACGACGCTACCGATAGCTGCACCAATACCCGATTGGGTTCCCTCGATACGGACTTCGCGAACGTGCTCGACAATACCTAATTCTACGCGTTGTACTGTGCGCGCTTGATCACGCTTGTAGACACCGCCGGACTTACTCGAAACGCACCCTGAAACTAACAAAGTGACGACTATTGGGAGAATAGTAATGTAACGCACCGGGACACCTCGCTGGGATTATGGACGCTCAAATAAGGCGCATCCTTATTCTGTAAGTATCGTTGTGATCTCTGAATCTGCAAGGACATGCTTGCTAGCCAGCCATTCTATAGGGTGAGACCCGATCTTGAGGCTAGAGTTTCTATGACCTGCCACGTAATTCATGGTTTATGAAAAGCGACACCGCAAGCAGCGCGAAAGCACCAGCCTGGTGGGTGGCGGCGAGCCCGGCAGGAACGATCAATAACAAGGTAGCGATACCTAGCGACACCTGGACAACTAGCGTTATAAGTAGCACGTAGGTGGCGACACGTGTGCGCGTTACAACCCCTGTCCTATGGACGTAGTAGCAGAAGGCGGGAATCAAGATACACAGGGAGTAGGCAATTAGGCGATGATCAAATTGCACGGTGGCGATATTCTCGAAAAAATTTGGCCACACCGGTTTCATGGCCAATATACCGTCCGGTATCAACATGCCATTCATCAGGGGAAAGGTGTTAAAAGCGAAACCGGCACGGGTGCCGGCAACAAAACCGCCGGAGACAATCATTATTCCAATAACACCAGTGACGACGAAACTAAACCGTCTCGTAGATTTAACGTGTTGATAGTCGTTTTCCGCTTTCGGAAACAAAAGCCCTAAGGCAACCCAAAGGACATATCCGTAGATGATTGCAGCCAACGCCAGGTGTGCGGTTAGGCGGTAAGCACTCACGCGCGGTTCATCGATCAGTCCACTCTTTACCATGAACCAGCCGAGTAGACCCTGCAGAGCGCCTAGTATAAACATGGTTACCAATTTTGGCGCCAGCGCCCAACCGATTCGTCGGCGAACCAAGAAATAGATAAAGGGGACAAAAAAGACCAGACCAATCGTCCGCCCGAGCAATCGGTGGGCGTACTCTACCCAGAAGATAGATTTGAACTCGGCAAGTGTCATCGATCGATTGACCTTCTGGTATTCGGGGTATTGCTGATAGTCCCTGAACGTAGCTTCCCATTGTGATTCGTTCAGCGGCGGAACGGTGCCGGTTATAGGCCCCCACTCGACCATGGACAGCCCCGATCCAGTCAAACGTGTGACGCCACCGAGCACAATCATGGAGAGCACCAAGACACAGCAAACAAGCAACCACGACGCAATCTGCACGCCATATTGCGCTGACGGTTGGGGTTGATATTTGCCTAGTAAGTCTGCATTCGCCATCAGTTGATTGTACCAAGATCGGCAGGACCACCACCGCGAGTATATTGGGCAATACGATTGTATTGTTGACAACAATCAAGTGTTCGCCTAGTTTGGCGCTTATCCTCATTCATTCCAGGAAACTCGCATGGCTGGTCCCGCGACCTCAGTAGACATTGAAGCGTTGTTCGAGCTTCCTTTCAACGATCTCGTGTATCGTGCACAAACTGTCCACCGGCGGCATTTCGATCCCAATGCCGTGCAATTAAGCACGCTGCTATCGATCAAGACTGGTGGTTGCTCCGAAGACTGTGGCTACTGTTCACAGTCGGCTCGTTTCAATACCGGTGTAACAAACCAGCCACTTATGCCCCTCGATGAGGTCGTCGATGCGGCCAAGGCTGCACGAGCCAATGGCGCGACTCGTTTTTGTATGGGTGCTGCCTGGCGTGGTCCCAAACAGGCGGATTTGGATGCTGTATCGAAAATGATAACAGCCGTGCGTGCCCTCGGGCTGGAGACATGCGCCACTCTTGGCATGTTGCGACCAGGCCAAGCTGAGCAGTTGGCGGAGGCTGGTTTGGATTATTACAATCACAATCTAGATACTGCATCACAGTTCTACGACAACATTATTCATACGCATAGCTATCAAGATCGTATCGATACCCTGTATCGGGTACGCCAAGCCGGTATCAAGGTTTGTTGTGGTGGTATTATCGGTATGGGTGAGTCTCGCATACACCGCAGCGGGTTGATTGTCCAGCTGGCATCGCTGGACCCACCGCCGGAAAGCGTGCCGATTAATATGTTGGTCGCTGTTCCAGGTACTCCACTGGCTAACACGCCACCACTGGATCAGTTCGAATTCGTGCGTACGATTGCGGTTGCGCGGATTGCGATCCCCACCGCCATGGTGCGGTTGTCGGCCGGGCGTACTGCTATGCCAGAATCCATCCAGGCGCTGTGTTTCTTGGCGGGGGCAAACTCGATCTTCTACGGGGATAAACTCTTAACCACGCCAAATCCGCAGTCTGATGGCGATCGCGCGCTATTCGAAAAGCTGGGCCTACACGCGATGGAATGCAACACAGATAAGAGCCCGCCGGTAGGGCATTACGAACGTGGACGGCGACGCACGTGACAAATACAAAAGCAAAGTTTCATCTCGGACAGCTTGTGCACCACAAGCTATTTAATTATCGGGGCGTAATTATGGATGCTGATCCTCATTTTCAGGGAACCGAAGACTGGTACGAGCAGGTGGCGCGCAGCCGACCTCCGAAAGACCAGCCTTGGTATCGGGTCCTCGTACATGATGCCCAGCATCAAACCTATGTGGCTGAGCGCAATCTGCAGGCGGATGATACCGGCGGGCCGGTTAATCACCCGCTGGTGGGTATAATGTTCAACGCGTTCCGTGACGGTCGCTATACGACGCGGCAATCAATAAATTAAGGAAGGTCTGATTTATTCAGACCTTCCTGCGGTACACGGCTAGGATTGTTCTGACGTGCAAGGATGTACTAATGCCGCGGGCGCAGGATGCGGAGGAGCGGCCCGACAATCCTTTGCATTTCCTCCATTGCACCTGGACGTGCAGGTGCCGCGAAGCACAGGATGTGCGAGAGCGGCCATCTCGACAATCCGGTCGCTGCTCCGGCAACTGCTCCTGCGTTGCTCTACCTTCCTGCGTTCCTGCAGGTCGCCCGGCGCGACTCTAACTCCTACATCCTTGTAGTCGTGCTCTATGCATTGCCCTCGACCGCTGTTCCCGACGCGGTCTACCTCCTCCTTCCCTGGAGTCGTACCTTCCGACATCTGACCGCCAGGGATGGTGGAAATGCAAAAGATTGCTGGGAGCAATCTTTGCCTTGTCGGTCGCATGGAGGTCAGAGGTGCCGCCATTTTCAACGACTGCAAGTCATTGAAAATGAAGGAAAGCGAAAACCGCGCTTTTCGCTTTCCGTGCTCTGAGAAATCCAGGATGGATTTATTCAGAGCTTCCTTGAATCCTTATAGAAATGGCACAATCAATAGTGCCACGATGTTGATGATCTTGATCAATGGATTGATCGCGGGACCGGCGGTGTCCTTGTAAGGGTCACCCACGGTGTCGCCAGTCACTGCCGCCTTATGCGTTTCCGACCCCTTGCCCCCCAGGTTGCCGTCTTCGATGTACTTCTTAGCGTTATCCCATGCGCCGCCACCGGTGGTCATGGAAATAGCCACGAAGATGCCTGTAATAATGCTACCCAGCAGCATGCCGCCCAGCGCTTCGGGACCAAGTATGACGCCGACAAGAATTGGCGTCAAAACCGGTAGCAAGGAGGGGATCATCATTTCTTTAATGGCGGCGCGGGTCAGTAAGTCAACGGCACGGGAATAATCCGGTTTTGCCCGACCTTGCATGATGCCTTTTATTTCCTTGAACTGTCGGCGCACCTCCAGCACCACCGAGCCGGCGGCACGCCCCACTGCTTCCATCGCCAACGCCGCAAAGAGATAGGGCATTAGCCCACCAATCAAAAGCCCGATGATGACGTTCGGGTCGGAGAGCCGGAACACAACATCTTCGCCGGTATGTTCAGACAATGCGTGCGAGTAATCGGCAAACAACACCAATGCGGCCAAACCGGCGGAGCCAATGGCATATCCTTTGGTAACCGCCTTAGTGGTGTTCCCAACCGCGTCTAACGGGTCGGTGATATTGCGTACCTTCTTCGGCATTTTCGCCATCTCGGCAATACCGCCGGCATTATCAGTAACCGGCCCATACGCATCGAGTGCCACAATCATGCCAGTCATCGACAGCATGCCGGTGGCGGCGATAGCGATACCGTATAGGCCCGCGAGCTCATACGCACCCCAGATGCTGGCACACACCGCGATCACCGGGGCGGCGGTCGCTTTCATAGACAGGCCCAACCCGGCGATGATATTGGTGGCGTGGCCGGTGGTGGAGGCGGCCGCGATATGACGCACCGGTTTGAAATCGGTGCTGGTGTAGTACTCCGTGATAAGCACCATGGCACCCGTAAGTAGTAAGCCAATGCATGAAGCGCCGAAAATTTCCCAGACGCTGTAGTTTCCGTTATTGGCCATGAGCCAATCAGTGCAGAAATAAAACCCAAAGGCGGCAAGCACGCCTGAAACAATGACGCCAGCGTAAAGAGCGTTCATGATCTTGCCGCCCTCTTTTGCTCGTACGGCGAATGTGCCGATGATGCAAGCAATAATAGAGATACCACCAAGCGCGAGCGGATAGACAACGGCGTTACTGAAGTCCGGTAATAGTAACGCACCCAACAACATGGTGGCGATCAGGGTTACTGCATAGGTCTCGAAGAGGTCGGCGGCCATACCCGCGCAATCACCGACGTTGTCGCCAACGTTATCGGCGATCACGGCCGGGTTACGGGGGTCGTCTTCGGGTATGCCTTTTTCTATCTTGCCAACTAGATCGGCGCCCACATCAGCGCCCTTGGTAAAGATGCCACCGCCGAGTCGCGCGAAGATGGAGATCAACGAACCCCCGAAGGCGAGCCCCAGCAGAGGTGAAAGCAACTGTTTGATGCTACCGTCCGGGTACATCGCCACCAGGATTGTATAATAGCCGGCTACCCCAACCAGGCCTAAGCCGACCACTAGCATGCCGGTGATCGCGCCGCTGCGGAAGGCGATCTGTAGCGCTGGGTTAAGCCCCTGGCGGGCGGCTTGTGCGGTGCGTACGTTGGCACGCACCGAAACGTACATGCCGATATAGCCCGTTAGGGCAGAAAAGATGGCACCGATGGCGAAGCCAAGGGCGGTTGCGAAGCCCAAGGCAACCCAGATCACGACCGACACAATGGCGCCTACGATCGCAATCGCCGAGTATTGACGGTTCAGGTATGCCGCCGCCCCTTCCTGGATCGCAGCCGCGATCTCGCGCATGCGCGGGTTGCCAGCCGGTTTGCCCAATATCCATTTGATAGATAACGCGCCATAGACAATGGCGGCAATACCACATGCGATGGCAAAGATTAAGGTGGGGATCATCAAAGGTTCTCCCTAGTTGTTAAGTTCGTTATTTCTTAGCAAGCCCGCCCTCGAAGCGTGTCCCCGGTTCGAAACCGAAGACCTTTTCGAGTTCCAGCTCGCGTATTAGTTGATCTACTGCCACCTGCCCGTGCTCCCGGCTGACCTCCGAGAGAATCAATTTGGCCGAGTTGCTATTGTAAAATCCGCCGAATCCAGCTTGTACCTTCGGGAGCTCCCGCGCCTTGTCGAGCGTCATGTCTGTCTCCGGCCCGGGTAGCCCGGGCAGGCGCTGTTGTATCCCGTCACAGGGTTCGTGTCCAGCCACGATTAATGGTTTGGCGCGAAAAGCGATGTGCTTAGATCTTGTATCGCTTCTTCAGTTTCTTCTTCACCGCCACATTCTTGAGCCTTACGTATTGTGGCAGTCCGTTCTTGAATGTTGGATAGTCCTCGCCCTTAATGAGTGGTCCCAGGTAGTTGCGGCATTTGCGGGTGATGCCAAAACCGTCTTGGGTGATGAAGTCCTCGGGCATTTTCTTTTCAATGTTGGCGACGTCAGAGAGTTTGGCGACGCCGATTTTCCATTTGTAGGGATTATTAGATGTACGCACGATGGTTGGCATGACCGCGTTATTACCCTTCAAGGCGAGTTGCACTGCCGCTTTACCCAGTGCGTACGCCTGTTCGACGTCTGTCTTGGAGGCAATATGTCGAGCCGAGCGCTGGAGGTAATCCGCCACCGCCCAGTGGTACTTGTAACCGAGTTTGGCCTTGACCAGTTGCGCGATAGCCGGGGCTACGCCGCCCAACTGGACATGCCCGAAGGCATCGCGGGTGCCTGCCTCGGCAAGGAATTTACCGTCCTTGTTTCTTACGCCTTCGGATACAACAATGGCGCAATAGCCATATTTCTTTACGGTGCTATCGACCTTAGCGAGAAACTTTTCTTCATCGAAAGTAATCTCTGGAAACAGAATGATGTGGGGTGCCTCACCCGGTGCTTCTGCTGCCAGGCCGCTAGCCGCCACGATCCAGCCCGCATGTCGCCCCATTGCCTCCAACACAAACACCTTTGTCGATGTCTTGGACATGCTGGCGACGTCGAACCCGGCCTCACGGATGGAGGTGGCAATGTATTTCGCTACCGAGCCGAACCCTGGACAGTTATCCGTCACAGGCAGATCATTGTCCACTGTTTTTGGGATACCGACGCACACAATCGGGTATCCGAATTTTTGCCCGATCTGTGAAACCTTGTGGCATGTATCTTGTGAGTCGCCGCCGCCATTGTAGAAGAAGTAGCCGATATCATGCGCTTTGAAGACTTCGATCAAGCGCTCGTACTCGGCGCGGTTTTCCTGTAGTCCTTTGAGCTTGTAGCGGGCGGAACCGAAGGCGCCGCCGGGCGTGTATCGTAAGGCGCGAATGGATTTGGCCGATTCTTTGCTGGTATCGATCAGATCTTCGGTGAGCGCGCCAATGATGCCATCGCGGCCAGCCAGGACCTTTGTGATTTTTTTCTTATGTTTGCGAGCGGTTTCGATTACGCCACAGGCGGTCGCGTTAATGACGGCGGTAACGCCGCCGGATTGTGCATAAAATGCATTTCTTGCTTTTGCTTTCGGCATAGGCGCTTTCTCTCAATTGGCGCGTTTCAGGGTTGAGCTCATCGTATCTCGTCTCCGGTCAGGCCTGATCGTATCCCCGCCCGTTCTTTTTCATGGTCGGTTTGTGCTCGCGAGGGTTGTCACACATGCTGCGAGATCGTTGTATTGCTTCTGTCCAGTACCGAGTTGTTCGTGCCCACCATAAAAGAACTGACAACGCTATGTTGCTCTGCAACCTTAAAAACGACAAAGTTGCAGTCTCGCGCCGACCAACACACAGTAGCACAGAGGGTAAGGGTCGAATCTGAGGGATCTAGCTGTAACTCACCATCAGCCAGTTCGTACTCGCGCTCCTCTCCATACCGCTCTTTGAGCGTGATCCGAATTACCCAAAGCTCGCTATCGTCGAAGTCAGGTATCGGCGTTATGTAATAGCAACTTCGGCATCAGCCGAATTTTTGGTGGCGTAGATTATCGTAGTGCACGCATTTGATCACGATTGCACAGGATTCGACCTAATTACAGCAAAAAAGCCATTGACGGTTGCTGGACAAGAAGGTAGTTTAGCTCGGCGCGGCCAGATTGGCGTCTAAGCTGCTAAAAACACCGATAAAACCAGGAACACAGATGAGAATCGTACTCTTGGGAGCGCCTGGTTCCGGCAAGGGAACGCAGGCTAAGTTACTGATCGAGAAGTTTAAAATCCCACAAATTTCAACCGGCGACATACTTCGCGAAGCCGTCGCTGGTCGTAGCGAACTTGGAAAACGGGCCAAACAGGCCATGGATGCCGGTGATTTGGTGTCAGATCACGTGGTTTTGGGGATTATGCAAGATCGTTTGACGCGGCCTGATGCGCGCGGTGGGTTTATCCTAGACGGGTTCCCGCGCAACATCCCACAGGCGCAGGCGTTGGACGCGACGTTGGCACGACTCGGGAAGCCGCTGCAGTTGGCGCTGTTGGTAGACGTAGATAAGGAAGTGTTGATGAAACGCCTAACTGGCCGTCGAATCGCACCCTCGACGGGCACCATCTATAACATCTATTTCAAACCGCCCAAGGTCCCCGGCCGTGACGATAAGACCGGTGAGGTGTTACACCACCGTCCCGACGACAATGAGGAAGCGGTGCGGAATCGTCTCAAGGTGTACGAAGAAAAATCGGCGCCGCTCGTGTCTTATTATAAGGCGCAAGGCAAACTGCGTACGGTTCGTGGTATCGGCAGTATTGGCGATATATTCAGCAACATTTGCAGCATTGTCGAGGCACAAATACGCCCATTGGCGGCGGCGATGGCCGCCACTCGGGCGGTAGTGGCGCAAGCCAAGGGCAAGGCGGTTGCATCCAAGGCGGCCAAGAAGGCGGCCAAGAAGAAGGTCGTCAAAAAGGTCAAGAAGAAGACGAAGAAGGTAAAGGTCAAGAAGAAGGCGAAGAAGGTAAAGGTCATAAAGAAGGTCGCCAAAAAGAAGAAAGCCAAGAAAAAAGCCAAGGTTCGAAAGGCGAAAAAGACCAAGTAGAAACCCGTGGCAGCGTTGCCGCGTCCCGCGTGGAAAACCCCATACAGCTGCCGGTCAGGCATACGGTGAAGCGTTGTGCTTACGCACACCTTGCATTCGGCAGCGCGGCGTGATTTCTTTACGTTAAGGCAGGGCTATGCCCAAAGACGGATTCCCAAAAACAAATAATCACCCGGCCGCTGGCGGTCAGTTTCCGCTGCTGCGGATGCGCCGTATGCGTCGCGAGCAATTTAGCCGCCGGTTAATGCGTGAGTCACGTCTGACGGTCGATGATCTGATCCAACCGGTATTTATCATAGATGGTGATAATCGTAGTGAACCGGTGGCATCGATGCCGGGTATCGAACGTCTCACCATTGACCGATTGGTGAAATACGCCGAACAACTCTTCCGGCTTGGTGTACCAGCTGTGGCGCTGTTTCCGGTAACGCCAGCGGATAAGAAGTCTCAGACGGCAAAAGAGGCCTACAATCCCGACGGGCTTGTGCAGCGTACGGTGCGGGCAGTGAAGTCAGCCGTTCCGGAACTAGGAATTATCACCGACGTGGCATTAGACCCTTACACCTCGCATGGCCAGGATGGCTTGGTCGGTGTCGACGGCTATGTGTTGAATGACGAAACCATAGAAGTTTTGGTACGCCAAGCGCTCGCGCTTGCCGAAGCCGGTAGTGACATGGTGGCGCCCTCTGACATGATGGATGGACGAATCGGCGCGATTCGTGAGGCGTTGGAACAAGCCGGGTTCATCCACACACGCATCCTCGCTTATTCAGCCAAGTACGCGTCCAGCTTCTATGGCCCATTTCGCGATGCGGTCGGGTCTGCCGGCAATCTGGGTAAGGGCAGCAAATCGACCTACCAAATAGATCCAGCCAACAGCGATGAAGCGTTACGTGAAGTTGCCTTGGACATAGAAGAAGGGGCGGACATGGTCATGGTCAAACCTGGATTGCCGTACCTAGACATTGTCCGGCGCGTCAAAGAGCGCTTTGGCATGCCTACTTTTGTCTATCAGGTGAGTGGTGAATACGCCATGCTAATGGCTGCGGCCCAAAATGGCTGGCTGGACGAGCGTGCTGTTGTGCTGGAATCGCTACTCTCCATAAAGCGCGCCGGTGCCGATGCGATCTTGAGTTATTTCTCGGGTCGTGTGGCAGCGTGGTTACGAGAAGAAGACATCGGCCGCTAAGTTAGCCCGCTGTCTGGGTTCTAAGTAATCCTTTTCTAGAAGAATGGACTTGCGGACACGGCTGCCGTGATTATAGTCCGCGCCGAAATCAAGAGAGCAAGACGACGGGTAGTATTTTCTGGCTAGAGGGAGTCGGATGACCACCGGGTATTTCAGCAAACTCTTTGGCAAGTCCCCAATGCGCCCCTTGCAGGAACACATGAGTCAGGTACACACGTGTGTCGGCCTGTTGAAGCCATTATTCGAGGCGGTGATGGCCGATGACGCGAACGAGGTGGTGCGGGTCCAAGAACAAATCACACAATTAGAACACGGTGCCGATGACAAAAAGAAAGCACTACGGCATGATCTTCCGACTGGTCTGTTCATGCCGGTCGATCGGCGAGACCTGCTGGACGTGTTGATGATGCAAGACAACATGGCGAACCAAGCAAAGGATATCGCCGGGCTTATTGTTGGTCGCCAAATGCGCCTACCCCAGACCATGCATAGGCTATTTGTTGAGTACGTGGCCCGGGTAATAGATGCATCCGCGCAAGCCTTGAGCATCATCAACGAACTCGACGAGCTGGTGGAAGCTGGGTTCCGCGGGATCGAGGTAGAACGCGTACAAGACATGATTGCGAAACTCAACAAGATTGAGAGTGAAACCGACCGCATACAAGTGCAGCTGCGGGCCATCCTTTTCAGACTCGAACATGATCTGCGCGCCACTGATGTGATGTTTACCTACCGACTCATCGAAGGGGTCGGGCAAGTCGCGGATTATGCCCAACGCGTTGGCAGCCGATTACAGCTGTTGCTGGCGAGATAACGCGTGGCGCTCGATCCAACTGTCGTTTACTTATCACTAGCTGCCGCCTTCGGGCTGTTTATGGCCTGGGGGATAGGGGCCAACGACGTTGCTAACGCCATGGCGACATCGGTTGGCTCGGGTGCCCTAACCGCGAGACAAGCAGTTATGATCGCGGCTGTCTTCGAGTTTGTCGGTGCCTATTTGGCGGGGGGTGAAGTCACGTCGACGATCCGCAAGGACATTGTGGACACGTCGGTTTTTGTCGAAACACCGGATCTGCTGATTTACGGCATGCTGGCGGCCCTGCTTGCCGCCGGAGTTTGGTTGTTCATCGCGTCGCGGCGTGGCTGGCCGGTGTCTACGACGCACACCATCGTTGGCGCCGTGGTCGGCTTTGCTGCTGTCGGCATCAGCGTCGAGGCTGTTCAGTGGGGCAAGATTGGCACCATCGTCATGAGCTGGGTGGTTTCACCGCTGCTGGCCGGCACTATCTCTTACGCCGTGTTTAACAGCATCCAGACCCTGATCATCAATACCGATGACCCGTTGCACAATGCCAAGAAATACGGGCCGGCCTATGTCTTTGCGGTGAGCTTCGTGATCGTCATGTTGACGCTGACTAAAGGATTGAAACATGTCGATTTTAAACTTAGCGGCCTCGAGAGCCTTGGCCTCGCAACCTTGGTCGCTGTTATGGCCTCAGCCCTGGGGTTTTGGCTGATAAGGCGGATAAGAATCGACCCGGCGGCGGATCGAGATTTTCATTTCACCAATGTAGAAAAAGGTATTTGGTGCGCTAATGATTTTTACTGCTGCCGCCATGGCCTTTGCCCACGGCTCCAACGATGTCGCCAATGCGGTGGGCCCAATGGCGGCGGTTATTAGCACGGTGAGGACTGGTGATGTCCTGCAGAAGTCGGCACTACCGCCGTGGGTGCTATTAGTAGGCGGCGCCGGCATCGTCATTGGTCTTGCTACTTTCGGTTATCGAGTTATGCGCACCGTGGGCGAGCGAATTACCGAACTAACCCCCAGCCGGGGTTTCGCCGCCAATCTGTCAGCCGCCAGCACTGTAGTACTGGCGTCTTATACCGGCCTACCAATTTCCACCACCCATACGCTGGTGGGGGCGGTATTAGGGGTAGGGTTCGCCCGTGGTATCGCTGCGATTAATCTGCGTGTGGTCGGTAATATTTTCATGTCTTGGGTGATAACCCTGCCGGCAGGTGCATTGCTCGCCATTATGTTTTTTTTCATGTTCAAGGGCATGTTCTTCGATCAGTCGTTTTTCCAGTAGTCCACCTATCCAGGTAATCCGACGCTAAGCGATTGTTTTACCGTGAAAACGGTATAATCATGACGTCGCCGACTAGTGAGTATGGGCGCCTGGGGTCGAGATATCGCCATGGACCAGTCAAAGGTCAGACCGACAGACATCAAGCTGCACCAGAAGTCGCGTGTACTTGAGGTGGTGTTTGATGACGACACCAGCTGCAAGTTGTCATGTGAATATCTCCGCGTCTACTCCCCATCGGCAGAAGTTCAGGGCCATGGCCCCGGTCAAGAAGTTTTGCAGATTGGCAAGGAGAAAGTGAATATCATTAACATCGAACCCGTCGGCACCTATGCAGTACGTCTGCACTTCGATGATGGGCATAACACCGGGCTTTACTCGTGGGAATGGCTGCATCATTTGGGGGTCAATAAGGAGAAGCTTTGGCAACAATACCTCGATCGCTTGCAACAGGCAGGATACAAACGCGAATCTGGATCGGCAGAGTAAGAGACAATGGTTCGAGCCAGCGACAACGATAAGACGACTCATTTCGGTTATCGCCAAGTTCCCAACTCCGAAAAGCCAAAACTAGTGGCGGGCGTATTTCATTCGGTGGCTACAAAGTATGATTTGATGAACGACTTAATGTCGCTCGGTGCACACCGCCTTTGGAAGCGTTTTACAATACAGCAAAGTAATATCCGTGAAGGCCATCGTGTGCTCGATGTCGCTGGCGGGACTGGGGATTTGGCGCGATTGTTTGCCCCACGGGTGGGGACCGAGGGCCGGGTGATTATCGCCGATATCAATGATTCCATGTTATCCGTCGGTCGCGCGCGCCTCGCTGATAGCGGCATCGTTGGCAACGTCGAATTCGTACAGGCGGATGCGGAAAATCTCCCATTTGCCGATGACTACTTCGACTGCATTACTATCGCGTTCGGCCTGCGCAATGTCACCCACATGGAGCGTGCTTTAAGTTCTATGTATCGGACGCTCAAAGTCGGCGGGCGCATGTTGGTACTAGAATTTTCGCATCCGACGCGACCCGGGCTTAGCAAGATCTACGATGCCTATTCGTTTAGTGTCTTACCGTTGCTGGGGCGACTGGTTGCCAAAGACGAAGTCAGTTATCGTTACTTGGCCGAGTCTATTCGCCGTCATCCAAAGCAAAATGCACTAAAGGCGATGATGACGGCAGCCGGATTCTCGAATGTAGATTACTTCAATCTCAGTGGCGGAATCGTCGCTCTTCATAAGGCCTACAAATTGTAGGACAGACCACACGATGTCGGGTAGTGATGCCAGCGGCAAGTCGGAAGGGACCGAATCTACGAGTTGGGTTGTTTTGCTTGAACAACTCACGAATCGTTTGTTGGGTCTCGATCCAGAAACACTTAGGCGTCTAAATGCCCTTAAGGGTAAAGTCATCTGCATACGTATTGGCGGTGAGGCTGATTCGACCTCGCCGATGGTGATCTATGTGTTGCCTGGTGAAACAGGATTACATCTTTTAACTGAATATGATGCGGAACCAGATGTCAGTCTTAGCGGCAGCTTACCGGCATTGCTACGACTTGTTAGTGGCGGGGCTACGCTTGATTTGTTTTCCTCTGGCGATGTCGAGATCAGTGGTGACCTTGAGCTTGGACAACGTTTCGAGCGCATCATGAAAAAGCTTGACATCGATTGGGAAGAGCAAGCATCACACGTTATCGGCGATATCGCTGCCCACAAACTTGGTAAGTTGGTGCGCGACATACATACCTGGCGAATACAGGCGGTCGAAACGGTTTGCAAGGATTTTGGCGAGTATCTCCAACACGAAAGTCGGATGCTGGCTATCCCGAAAGCGGTAGATAATTTCATGAATGCCGTCGATGTGGTGCGTGCGGATGCAGACCGTCTTGAAGTACGTCTGCGACGTTTACGGGGGTCGATGTAATGACTCGGCTATCACAGCTCGGTCGCCTGCTCCGCATCGCGCGGATCTTCGTTAAGTATGATCTCGACGAGTTTGCTAGCGCGATACATCTATTTCGACCGCATCGCCTGCTGTTGCGTGCACTCCCTTGGCGTTGGGGTAGGCGCACGCGCGCCGAGCGTGGTGTGCGATTACGTGAAGCGTTAGAAGAACTGGGGGCCATCTTCGTGAAGTTCGGCCAAATCTTGTCTACGCGGCCGGATCTACTCCCGCAAGACATTGCACAGGAGCTCGCAAAACTCCAGGATCGCGTGCCACCCTTTCCCGGCGATCAGGCGGTAGACATTATCGAGAAGGCCTACGGTGGCAAGCTCAACGATTATTTTCGCGAGTTCGATCGTGAGCCGGTTGCCTCGGCGTCTGTGGCACAGGTGCATTTTGCGCGTTTACCGGACGGGACTGAGGTCGCCGTTAAGGTCCTGCGTCCCGGCGTTGAACGTGTTGTGGAACGTGACCTTGCGGTTCTGTATACGTTGGGGCGGCTCGCTAGCCGGTATTCGGCTGACGCCAGACGTTTACGACCCATAGAGGTCGTGCACGAGTTCAGAAAACATTTGGAAGAAGAACTAGATCTTAGGCGCGAGGCAGCCAACGCTAGCCAACTACGCGCCAATTGTGCCGATACCGATATGATGCATGTGCCTGAAATCTACTGGGACTTGACGCGGCGCGACGTGATGGTAATGGAGCGCATTACCGGTATTCCCATTAGCGACATCACGGCACTGAAAGAAGCCGGCATTGATATGCGGCGCCTTGCTCATAATGGTGTGAAGATCTTTTTTACGCAGGCCTTTCGTGACGGTTTTTTTCATGCCGACATGCACCCGGGCAATGTCTTTGTGACTCCGTCGGGGCAATATCAAGCGGTTGATTTCGGCATCATGGGTTCGCTCGGCGAACGAGACAAACGCTATTTGGCAGAAAACTTTCTGGCATTCTTCAACCGGGACTATCGCGCTGTATCCGAGGCCCACTTGCGCGCCGGCTGGGTGCCAGCGGGAACAAGGGTCGATGAGTTTGAAGCGGCGATCCGCGCCGTTTGCGAGCCGATCTTCGCAAAACCTATTAAGGACATCTCTTTCGGCAGGCTGTTGTTGCATCTGTTTCAAACCGCCAGACGATTCAACATGGAGGTACAACCGCAGCTCGTACTGCTCCAAAAGACACTGTTCAATATAGAAGGGCTGGGCCGCCGCCTATACCCGGAACTCGATCTGTGGGAGACAGCCAAGCCGTTTCTTGAAGACTGGACCCGCGATCATTTGGGACCACGTGCCTTCGTCCGTAGCCTGCGCAAGGAACTCCCCCGATGGTGGGAGGTAGCGCCACAAGTGCCAAGCATCGCTCACGAGGTGTTGCAACGTATGCGCAATGGAGATTTGGAGATGAGCTGGAAGTCTCAAGAATTGCAGCACTTGCGCACCCAAATTCGCACCAATCATAGGCGGCTATTTTTCGCCATCATCGGCAGCGGCTTGATCTTTTCAAGTGCGGTAACCTTGGGCGTTAAGGGCGATGCGCTCCCCGGGTTGGCGGTGATCCCAGTGCTGGGTTGGTTGCTTGCAGGGATAGGAATTGTTTTCGTATATTGCGCTTGGCCGCGGCGAAATTCCTAGCGATCCCAGAGCATTGCACTAGACTAACGGTAGCAATTTAGGGTTTGAAAGGGTGATCTATGAGGTTAATATAGCCGCAGGAATGGAATCCATCATATTGCAGTGCGGTATGAGAGTGAAATCAAGAACTTTGCGTTATTTGGTGTTACTGGGTGGGATGCTGCCGGCCGTGGTCTTTGCGGGCGATGTGCTCCAACCCTATTGGGCTAGTGCAACGCATCTTGCCTCAGCCACTACCCACGAAACGCTGACCCCAACCGAGCAGTTTCCGTTGTTCAACAGCGCCAACCGCCAAAAGCAACTGCTCGCCCTCAAGTGGCAACACCAACCTGTCGATGGCCATAGTCTAAGGTTCTCGGCCGGTTACGGTGACGACGTCTATTTGGAAGAGATGCCCTATGACAGTGTGAGCACCATGGCGGAGCTCGCCTGGACCGGTCAGGGGGCCGGCCGGTTTCGGCCCAGCCTAAGCGGAAGTCTATTTGTGGGCGATGCCGCCACCCGTGATGAGGCCTACCGACATCTGGATCGTAAGTATGTGGGTTTCACCCTCGGTGGGCGTGTCACCCTGTTCAAGACGCACAGTCCTTACATCTCCTTCAAGAGGTTAAGGGCTTCATACGATGAGGCTGTACTCGACGATCCGCTCGCAGCTTCGGCCGAGATTTCGCGATTCACTGCCGGTTGGGATTGGCAGGTACGACCGAATTGGCGCCTGCGGGCGGAGGCCGACTATATGTTAGAAGACGATTTCAGCCTCAGTTTGGATCGCTACAACCGCAGTCGGGTCTTGTTTAGTACCCGCTTCGATTTTCGATAACGATGTATTAACCCGGTCTCGCCCGGGTAGGCGAGGTACTTTCTTGCCGCGACAAGAAAGTACCCAAAGAAACGCTCCCCCTGGCGCTGCGCCCCAAACACCCGGGTTCCCTCGCTTAGGTACTTGTCTTAGGAGGTGCTCCGAGGGCACGTCCATGGTGCCCGCGGGCGCACGCGCGAGATCCCTCGCGCGGCCCCTTCGGGCTCAACTTCGTCTTCGTGCCACGTTCGGCTTGCTTGAAGGGGCGAGAAAAAGCTAAAAAAAGCCTCGCCTTCGCGGTTCATGCTACGCGAGGACGCATGAATGCCGTGAATGCAGGACGCGAATGAACGGCCTCGGCTCGACCGTAGGCGACCGCAGGTAGAACCGCGTCGGGAACAGCGGTCGAGGAGCAGTTACCGAGTCGGTGCCCCGTTAGTAGATCGCCGAAGGCGATTCTTATTGAAGTTCGAGCAACTTCCTCAGTGATACGAGTTCGATCCCCGCACCGGCGAGGTCAGGCAAACGCGGCGAGCGAACTGCACTGGTTATGCGGCTCCAAAACGAACTCGCTCAACGTTGGAGAGATCCGTGATCTGCTTAGCGCTCCAGAGATCATAGTGGTGCTGCATAGCCAGCCAACTTTCCGGTGACCTGCCAATCGCCTTGGATAGCCGCAAAGCCATCTCCGGGCTAATGCCGCTTTGCCCGTTAATCAGCCGATTCAACGTTGATGGCGCCACGCCTAAGCTATCGGCCAGCGACCGAACGCTGATATCGAACGGCTCCAAGTAGGTTTCCAAAATGAACTGACCCGGATGAGGGGGGTTATGCATTGCCATCAGTGGTAGTCCTCGTAGTCCAAAACATGCACATCGCCGCCGTCGAACTCGAAGGTCAGGCGCCAATTGCCGCTGACCCAAATCGACCAACGTCCCTTAGCCTTTCCTTTCAACGGATGTAACCGGTACCCTGGAATTCTCATATCATCGATACATTGAGCTGTATCCAAGGCTGCCAGTTGTAACCTGAGCCGCTTGGCATGCCTGGCCTGTATACCAGTAGTCTTGCCGCTTCCGAAGAAACGCCGCAGTCCTTTGTGCCGGAACGACTCGAGCACCTAACTAAGTGTAGCTTGTTGCGCATCGCGCAACAAGCCGATAGCGATAATCTACGGGTCTCAATTGCAGTAATCGCTCTCTATTGCATTGCAGCGCCGGACTTGATCGCTAGCAACTTACTCAACGATACAAGTTCGACACCGCTGCTAGCGAGGTCCGGCAAGCGGCGTTCCAAGACTTCCAGGGTTTCCGGATAAGGATGACCAATCGCGAGCGCGCTACCGCGGTCACGGGCAATCGCGACAAGCTTATCAAATTGGCGATTTATGGCTTCGATTTCCCGCACGTTATCCAGAAATATACTGCGCACAAGGTGGGGTAGACCCAGTTCCTGGGCGATATTTCCGGCGGCACTATTGGCGGTGGTCCGTGAGTCCACGAAAAAAAGGTCGCCACGATCCGCTATTGCCTTCATTAGCAAGCGCATAGGTTCGCGCTGCTGTGTGAGTAGACTGCCCATGTGATTACTGACAGCGACAGCATGCGGCACTGTCTGCAGGTCATAGGCCAAGGTCATCGCCACCTCGAGTGCCGGCATGTGTGAGTCGAGATTACCTGGTCCGGGTTCATCGCCGCCGGTGGACTCCATCGGCAAGTGCAGAATTACCTCTTTGCTATGGGCACGTGTGAGTTCGGCCAGGGGTTCAGAATAGCGTGTATGTGGCAGGATGGCGCAGGCGACGGCGCCGGGTAACTGGATGGCGCGTTTGCCATATCGCAGGCTGTTACCGAGGTCATCGATAATGATACCCACCGATGCAATGGGTTCGGCGTTCGAGCCCGCCACAGAATGCAGGCCGGAGGCTGGGGCTAGCAGCGGCAAGGCGGCCAGCCACAAGGCCGCTTTGAGCATTAGCTATCTTTCTTTGTGTAGATATTTATGCCTTTCAGTAGGGTGAGCGCTTCGTTGAGCTGGAAGTCGTCATCAATCGATATCTTCTCGGCGGTCTTTTCCTTACCTTTTTTGTCGGTCGACTTCACTTCGTCGCGGCCTGGGAGGTGACCGCTGAGATCGACCTCTTTCAAGCGATTTTCATCTCGCTTGTTCTTGGTTACCTTTACATCTTCGCTGATGATGTCCGGTTCGATGCCGGTGGCTTGGATAGACCTTCCGCTCGGGGTGTAATAGCGGGCTGTCGTCAACTTGAGGGCGGCGCCGTTGCTCATCGGCATAATGGTCTGCACTGAACCCTTGCCAAAGGTCTTAGTGCCCATGATGATGGCCCGACCGTGATCCTGTAAAGCACCGGCGACGATTTCCGATGCCGATGCCGAACCACCGTTTACCAACACTACCAGCGGCGCCCCTTTGATCGCTTCACTGCTAGTGGCGGAGAACTTCAGCTTCGAGTCGCTGACACGTCCTTCCGTGTAGACGATTAACCCCTCGCTGAGAAATACGTCGCTAACCCCGACCGCGGCGTTGAGTACGCCGCCCGGATTATTGCGCAAATCTAATACCATGCCTTTGAGCTTGCCTTCGTTTTCCGTCTCCAGTTTTCGCAACGCTGTCTTTAGATTCTGCGTGGTGTTCGCCTGAAACTGTGTAATCCGTAAATAGCCGTAACCCGGTTCCAGTATTCGGCTCTTAACACTCTGGATCTTGATGATCGCCCGCGTGATGTCCACCTTGAGCGGCTTACCTTCACCCTCGCGAACAATGGTCAGGGTAATGACAGAGCCGGGTTTGCCACGCATGAGCTTTACCGCCGCACCCAACGTGAGGCCCTTGATCGCCGTGTCGTCCAAGCGAATGATTAAGTCTCCGGATTCGACTCCGGCGCGTGCAGCGGGCGTATCCTCAATTGGCGAGATGACTTTGATGAAGCCGTTCTCCATGGTGACTTCGATGCCGAGTCCGCCGAACTGGCCCTCGGTGCCGATACGCACCTCTTTGAAGCCCTGCGGGTCTAGGTAGCTCGAGTGTGGATCAAGCCCGGCCAGCATGCCGATAATGGCATCTTCGAGTAGCTTCTTGTCATCGACATCCTCGACATAGTCGGACTTGATCTTGCTATACACTTCCGTGAATGCCCGCAATTCTTCAAGTGGCAGTGCGCCTGAACCAGAATTATGTCGTTCAGCAAGAACAGCCCTCTCTAGGGTGATTCCCGCACCAATGAATACCCCCAGTAGCAGGATCAGGCTATAGCGCGCTAGATATGTCATGACTGTTTCTCCACTATGTTCTGCTGAACGTGGGCTTTGATGTCCATTAGCCGGTTTGTGCCTACTGTACACGACACCACTTCAGCGGGTCGCGTGGCTGACCCTTTTGTCGGATCTCAAAGTATACGCCAGCCTGTGGCGCATCGCCGGTATTTCCCATGCTGGCGACTACCTGGCCAGCCTGCACCCAGTCTCCAACTTGGGCATACAGGCTCTGATTGTGCGCATATAGGGTCATGTATCCGTCACCATGCTCCAAGATCAAGAGTAGTCCAAATCCACGCAGCCAGTCGGCGAAAGCCACCCGGCCATGGGCCACAGCTATGACATCTTGGCCTACACGCCCCGCCAAAAACACCCCTTTCCAGCGCAATTTGCCGAATGGTTTGGGGGCGCCGAAGCGGGCTAGGATCTTACCCTTGGCCGGTAACGGGAGTTTGCCCTTATTTTCCCGGAAACGCGCCTTTAGCGCCGGTACGAGTGGAGTGTCGGTCAAATAATCCTGCAGCTGCTCGACAAGGCGTTCCAGTCTACGTTCGTCGCGATGCAGTCGCGCGATCTCTTCGGTTTGGTCGCGCACCTGACGATTCAGGCTGGCCAGCAACTGTGCGCGACGAGTGCGCGAGGCCTCCAGTGCTCGCTTTTGCTCTGCTTGGGCTGTCCGTAAGGCCTCAAGTTCCCGGGTTCGCTTAGTGATCTGGTCTTCCACCTGCCGTAACGTCGCCAGCCCGGCCTTGATACGGTCGATCTGCTGGACACGGGCTTCGTTCAAGTAGCGGTAGTAGACCAATACTCGGCTAGCAGTAGCGGGGTCGTTTTGATTGAGCAGGAGCTTGAGGTAACTATCTCTACCCATGGCGTAGGCCGCTTTCACCTGGGCCTCGAGTCCTTTGGTTTGGTTGCCTAGATCGTTTTGTGCGATCGTCCGCTGCCCCTGTAGGTCGCGAAGTCGCTTTGCTTCGATTTTTAGGCGGGTATTCAGCTGCCTTAGGGTGCGGATACGGCTGCCAATGCGATTCTCCAGTTGTTGAACTTCTTCGCGCTCGCTGTCGCGCTTGTGGACCGTCTTATTCAGTTCGGTTTGCAGTGTCTGAATGCGACCGCGCAGCCGTTTAAGCTTGGCCGCCTCGTCATCGGCGCTCACGATCGCGGCCGATCCGAGTACATATGCCGATAAAATGATCGCTATGACCGGCTGAAAGCAGTGTGTGGGTAGGTGCTTGATTGCTGGTGACAATAGGCCGGTTCCCTTGAAATCCTATATTATTGTATAATGGTATTATAATATAGGCTTATAAACCGCCAGCCTACCCGTCGATTTAACCTTAACCTGAGAGAGTTAATTAGGCATGGGTGTCACTGCTGAGAACAGGCGCGAAACCCTGATCACAGATGAAGATGATATTTACCTAGCGTCACGTGCCATGAAGGCGATGGCGCATCCACTACGCCTGAAAATACTATGCATCTTGGGGGGCAGTAGCGAGGTAAGTGTCCAAGATATTGTCGAACGGGTGGGTACCTCGCAAAGCAATATCTCCCAGCATCTCTCGATACTACGCGACAAAGGCATACTTGCCTTCCGTAAAGATGCCAACCGGGTGTATTACCGAATCGGCGATACCCGGATCGTGCTGCTGATCAACGCGCTGCGCGAGGCATTTTGCGGAAATCGCGGAAATCATTGATAACGTACACGCTGTCGTAACACTTAGCTTAGGTAACAGCGATGGAATACACCGACTTTGTGATCAAGTATTGGTACCTGTTTGCCGGGTTTATCGTTGTGTCGGCGATGCTGGCGGCTGGTCCCATCACCCAGTTGCTGCATGGAATTAAGAACATCAACGTCTGGGAAGCAGTAAAGTTGATCAATCATGAGTCGGCAGTTGTTGTCGATGTATCGGAGCCGCAGGAATTCAAAACCGGACATATCCTGAACGCGATAAACATACCGCTTGGCGGATTAGCTGGACGGGTTAAGGAGCTGGAAAAGCATAAGAGTAAACCCGTCGTATTCACGTGCCGCACCGGTAGCCGCTCCAGCCGCGGCGCGGTAGTGTTGCGCAAGCAGGGGTTTGAAAAGGTCTATGCGCTTGCCGGCGGGTTGGCGGCGTGGGAAAAAGATAATTTGCCACTGGAGAAAGCGTAAGCGCGAACCTATACAGCAACGAGATAGTACAGTGGCAGAACCAATCCCTGATCCTAATTTCATTTTTAAGTTTCGGAAGGCCTACCTGAAGGATACGTCCTACGACAGCCCGAATGTTCCTCGCTTGTTGGCCGAACCGAAGCCCCAGCAGGTCAGTAGCTCAGTTCAATGTCACCCACCAGGCGATGGCCGACGAGCAACGATTCTATGAGGTTGCTTTGCATGTCAGAATCACATCAATCCAGGATGACGAGGTTGTCTTTGTGGTAGAGCTTCAGCAGCCGGGCATCTTTGAGATCGCAGGCGCCGCCCCGGAAGAACTCCCCATTCTGCTTGAGGTCCGTTGTCCGGATAACCTTATTGCTTTCGCGGGCCAGGCTGTCTGCGACCTAGTGGTAAAGGGCGGGTTCCCCCAGCTGCTTATCGACCCGGTGAATTTTCACGCGCTCTGTACCCAAAAGCTCCGCACCAATGAACGACAGGCCTAGGGCTGAGGCGCAACCCCTCGTTTCGAACTCCGCCGATTTCGCTGCTGCCAGGAATACATAGCACGCCACCTCACGATGACCGGTGAAAACAAACCGCTTGTCGCTATCTTCGGTGCCGGCTCTTGGGGTACCGCACTTGCCATTCTATTGGCCCGCAATGCCTACCCCACCAAGCTTTGGGGTCACGAGCGCAACCAGCTCGAACGCCTAGAGCGCGAACGAGAGAACAGCCAATACTTACCCGGCATCGCTTTTCCAGAGGCGTTACATGTTGAACATGATTTGGTGGAATTAGCGCGCGCCGCGAATAACATACTGATCGCTACCCCAAGTCACGCGTTTCGAACCATCGTCGAACAACTCAAACCCCACGTCGCGCCAAACGCGATTGTTGCCTGGGCGACCAAGGGACTGGAACCAGGCTCGGGCAAACTCCTTCATCGCGTTGCCCGTGAAGTGCTTGGTGACGGCATAAACATCGGCGTTGTTTCTGGCCCCACCTTTGCACGTGAAGTCGCAACAGGCCTGCCCACCGCGTTCACCGTCGCTGCCAACGACGAGAATGTTGCGGCACATATCGCTAGCTGGCTGCGTAATGAGCGCACGCGCGTCTATACAAGCCGTGATATCGCCGGCGTCCAACTCGGTGGGGCAATAAAGAACGTGATGGCAATCGCGGCTGGGATTAGCGATGGCCTCGGATTTGGTGCCAATGCGCGCGCTGGACTAATCACCCGTGGGCTGGCCGAACTCGCGCGCCTTGGGGTTGCTATGGGCGGTAAACGGGAAACCTTCATGGGCCTGGCGGGGGCCGGCGATTTGATCCTTACCTGCACTGACAATCTTTCACGCAATCGCCGCGTTGGACTAGGGTTAGGCGAAGGTCGCAAGCTGCCCGATATCCTCACGGAGCTGGGCCAGGAAGCGGAAGGCGTTGCGACAGCACGCGAACTCTATGCACTGGCCAAACGCATGGATGTGGATATGCCCATTACCGAGCAGGTATACCGTGTCCTATACGAGGATCGTTCACCCCAGCAAGCGGTGGAGGCCTTGTTGAGTCGCGAACCGCGGAAAGAATAACACCTGGACTTGCCAGCGAGAGCAAAGTGGGAACCGATAAACCTATCGCCGGTGCCATCGTCACTGCGCGCTGGGTCGGAGAGGCGAGTTCACTCGCCGATAGCAGCGGTGTCTGTTTTCACGTTGCAAGCACGACCAGCGATGCCGAAGGTCACTACCACGTCGCGCCGTGGCGCAAGCAGACCAAGTTTGCCCGCGCGAAGAATTAAGACTGTAAGGGTTAACGCCTTTAAACCCCAATACCGTCACGCCAAGATGAACCCTATAGGCAGAACGGCATATCTGAGAAAGTTTGAGGGAACGAGTCGCGAATGGATGGATGAACTACGAGGTGCATGGAGCAGGACGGGTTGTCCTAATGCCGGAGCAAGTAAGAAGAATGAGCTGCTCCTGACACGTGCACTACGGAACGAGGTAAAGAAATATGCGGTGACAAAAGCGGACAATGACTTTCTACAGATCCTTGATGGGCGACTGGCACGGGCACAGGCGCATAACTCCGAGAACTAACATTAGTGGATTTTGTTGCCCCTTAAAGCAAGCCGAGCGTGGTACAAAGGCGAAGGTCAGCCCGACGGGGCGCGAGAGGGAGTTCGCGCGTGCGCCCGCGGGCACCAGGGAGGTGCCCTCGCAGCACCTGCTGAGACCAGCACCTAAGTTGAGGGCACCGGCTGCGGTTGCCGGCGCAGCGCTAGGGGGAGCGTTTCTTTGGGTACTTTCTTGTCGCGACAAGAAAGTACCTCGCCCACCCGGGCGAGACCGGGTTAATACATTGTCGCCAACGGCGACACGGTTCGTTTGGCCGCACTCCCAGCCCCATCAATCACCCTTACTTCACATAACCAATCAAACCGAAGCGGGATGCGACGCGCCATACACTCGCACAGCGCGGGCGAAGCGAGGGTGGCCAGGCATTTAGCGTAGAGCTTATCGGTCGCCGGCGCGACCAGATCTCGTAGCCGCTGGACCAACGGTGGTGTGAGATGATCTGATAGCCCGGGCGTTGACTCAACCTCGTCGGCCGGCGCCGCTGGGATGAGGCTTGCTAGCAGTAAGGCAGCCAATAAGGCTTTCCGTGCCATAGCCGCTATTCTGGGTACTGGGCTGCGTTGGGTCAAAACATGCCCGATACCGTCAACAATGATTCCAGTTGGCCGCCCCTGCACCCGTAAAAAACGGCTTTTTTGGCTCCGACCGAATGTTTGCCGGCTTTTCCAGGGCGTTGGCGCGCTCTTTGCATAGAGAAGTCAATTTGCGAAGCCCCTTCTAGGGGATGGAAATCGCCAGGCGGGACCTGGTACCGCAATTTAGACAGCATAGGAGCGTCATCATGGGAAAGTCAGCCTCAACCCTCACCAAACGGCCTGAAAAGCGCAGAAAAGCGCGGCGCAATACCGTTGATCGTCGTGACGAGGTACGTTGGGAAAAACCGTCATCCAAATCCAAACGCGATGAACGGCGTACTGGTACTGGCCGCCGCCAGGAAGACAAGGTGTGGGATAAGATTCGGTCTAAAAATTAGGCGCTCAAAATCCAAAGGTATCTAGGAAAGCCCGGCTACGCCGGGCTTTGTCGTTCTTACGAACTCGCTGGAAACCCGAGTTGGCGCCAGGCCTCGTAGACGACCACCGCTACCGCATTGGACAGATTTAGGCTGCGCACGTCGGCAAGCATGGGGACCCGTAGGCGCTGCTCGGCGGGCGTCTCGGCCAATAGCGGCGGCGGCAGACCGCGTGTTTCGGGGCCAAACAGAAATGCATCGCCCGGTTGATATTCCACCGTGGTATAGAGGCGTTTGGCCTTGGTTGAGAAAGCGAACACCCGGTTTGGCTTAATTTGATTCCTGAAGGCATCGAAATTGCTGTGTGTATTCACATTTGCCCACTCGTGATAATCGAGCCCGGCACGCTTTAGTTGTTTATCATCAAGCTCGAAGCCCAGCGGCTCGATAAGATGTAATGTCGCCCCCGTATTGGCGCAAAGTCGGATCGCATTGCCGGTATTAGGGGGGATCTCCGGTTCATAAAGGACGACGTGAAACATCTTTCTCTCCGACTTCGCCTGGTCTTTCTGATTCAGTCGCATAGCATTGGATGGTAGGTGGCTAGTGTAAAAGAAGACTGGGCGATGGGAGAAGGGGCGTGTGTTGCTGACAGCAAGCAGGGCTAAACTGAGTAGTTGGCTAGCTGCGTTTGTTGTTGTGGCGGCCCTGATTTCGGCCGCCCAATTCAACGGACCAGAGACCCGCTTCCTCGCCGCAGCGATGACTCTAGTCATTGTTTGGCTCGTCAGTGCCTTCCTTCGGACTTATGAGGACGGGCTTCGCAAAGAAAAGCCAAAAAAACCGGCGGCCTCAAAGAAAGTAGCTTCAGTCGAGAAGAAAAAGCCAGTTAAGATTCAAAAGAAGCAAGACAAGGTAGTAATCGCGTCGCTCGACTATAACATCACTAACTCGTCTTTGAGTGAAGCCTCCGAGCAAGGTGTTGTCGAAAGAAAACTCAGGACGTTACCACCGGCCGGCGAAGCGGAAGAGCCTATCGTGAGGGCGTGCAAAACCTGCAACAAAACCGCGCGGATGAGGGACCAGAGCAATTACGCTTTGCCGTTGCCACCGATCCGCAGCACGTTGAAGCACGGGAATTATTGGCCGGATTGCTAATGCAAAGGGACAGCCTAGTGGAGGCTGAGCAACTGTTGAATGATGGGCTCGCGGCGAACCCCGAACACCATCGTTTCGCGCAATTGCTTGCGCGTATCTACATTCAGCGCGGCGCCAGCAAGCAGGCGTTGACCCTGCTCGAGCAATCGCAGCCCTATGCCACGACCGATGCCGAGTTCTTCGGGTTCCTGGCCGCCTTGTATCAACGTGATGGTCAGCATGACAAGGCCATCAAGGCCTACAGTCGAGCCGTGACCATCAACCCGCAGCAAAGCCAGTGATGGCTGGGCTTAGGGATCTCGTTTGAAGCCGAAAGCAACTGGAGCGCCGCCCACCAGGCCTATAGACGTGCCGTGGCCGGGCGCGGACTCGACGGCAAACTCGGACGTTATGCGCGCGAACGGTTGGCGTCGGTGCAACGTAAAGTAGCAAGCAGTAATTAGCGACAACTAAGACCGATCAATGCCCACTGGAGTGATGATATTCGTCCGACAGAAACCCATCTATCGCCGATTCAGCGTGTGTCCACCAATTGCGGGTTTGCTTCAACAGGTTTTCCTGGTGGTGTGGCTGGGGTTGCAGACGATTTTGCGGGGCAGGTATAGCTGGCGGCCGATCATAGGCCATGGCAATGAGGCGTCGTGACTTTCTAAGCGTTAGGTTCTTTGATTTTTGGGCCTCGAAGGTCGTGCTCAGCAGAAATACGGCGTCGATCTTGGTGACCCGGAAAGTCTTCCAGAAGGGTGCCGGTTTGCCGGCGGTGGAGTAGCCCTTTACCTGATAGCACTCAGCCACCACACCGCCGTCACTATCCATGTAGACGACGTGTGGCTCGACAACTCTGAGGTGGTGTTGGCCATCATAACGGATGGCGGCCCGACGGCGTTCCGTCGCAGCCTTGCTCAGCAGCTTGAGTACAACTGGTATCATCCTTAATTCCCCCTCATAGTGCTGTTGAAAACGCCTGGTCAACTATTTAGGTATGGCACATGAATGCAGAATGGCCCCGTCAGAATAGCGGTGCGCCGACAACTGTAGAAGAATCCCGGATAAACGGTCAGATCAACTTGGCCCCTATTTTGCGGGGTCCAAACGAGTTTCAACGTTCGTCGACGTATCAGTAAGTCGGGTCTGGTGTCGGTGGGGGATGACTAGTCCCATCTTGTGTCGCTAACGCGAGGCGAGCGTGGCCACGCCACCACGGAGTAACTGGCTTGTCTGAACGTCCGCTTCTGGCCGTGAGCGCACCTTCCGCTTCCGAGCCTAAGCAGTCATTCCACGGGATTCGATCGCGCCGCTAGTCAGTGTGGTTTTCCGATTCCGGGTGTAAGTATCTGAACCAAAACCACTTTTTTTGGCCAATACGATTGACAACGTACAAACCAGGGTGTGAGTTAATAGTTTTCCGTTGTTGTTCCCGCCATTGGGGGTAGTTGTTGGCATAGCTTGTGCATCATTACCCCGCTAAGGGCCGGTCAGCAGTTCCGCAGGTTTATTCAGGGAAAGACTGGGGCAGTTGCGCAAGGTGGCGGTCCGAGGGGCTTAGACAATACGACTTTTGAGGAGCGTTAGAATGAAATTGAACAAGATTTTACTTACGGGTTTATTGGCCACGCTGTTTGGTACCGGCCTGGCCACGTCCGACTCGGCACTTGCAGCGTCTAGTAGCTGTGCGGGTTCGCCCACCTGCACGACGGGCGCTGTGCCCCTCGATTTTCAAATCATCATCCCGCAATTCGTTCGCCTGCGGATCGGCACTGCCGCCTCTACCGACACCATTGTGTTCGATATGACTTTAACCCCGGATCTCATTGGTGATAGCTCTTCCGTTGCAGGCACAGGCGGTGATGCGGGCGCGGGCGAGGTGAATGTGCGGGTCATGGCGAACGGTGCCGGATTGACTGTGAATGTGGATGCGGCCACCAGTGGAACCGGTGCCGGTATTGATTGTCAGGCCGCCAGCGGTAGCTGCGTACCCGGCACCGACTTTATCAACTGGGACGAGATCACCGTCACGCCTAACGGGTGCACAGTGGCGCCACCGCTGCTGAATAATGGCGGTACGGGAACGGCCAACTATCCCGCTGCGGCTCCTCTCAAGGAAAGCTGCACCTGGATCTATACGTATGACAACACCACCGTCCCGCCCAACGGTACCTATGTGGGGACAGTAACCTATACGGCTACCTCAGTGTAACCAGTCGACTTTCCGACTGCGGCAATAGTTCCCCCGGGGCCTGATCTAGCCGGCCCCTGTTTTTTGTTGAATGTTGAGTTCGCAGGGCCCAGCATTTGCCTAATTGCACTGGGCCTGTTATTCGTATAACTATGGTATGGGCAACAGTGAAGCGGTCGCCATGATGTTTGCAGCGAGGTCGCTCATTGCGCTTGGCGCAGTGCTCGCGTTGTCGCTAGCGCAGGCGTCGCACATATCGATTTCCGGGCCACCCCCGCAGCTGCATCTGGCGGTTGGGACGTTGGGCGCCACCGTCGATACCGTAACCTTTACCGTGCCGTCCAACGCCGTCGGCGACGGCACTGAGGTTGGGGGCAGCCAGAGCGTGCTGATTGAGGTAGCCGTCAAGCGTTCGGGAGGGAGCGGAAGCCCCGGTAGCGTCGTGCTGACGGTGGATTCTTTCGCGCCGCTCGCAAGCGGCCCGAACACGATTCCGTGGGACGAGATACGCTGGGACAGCGCGGACGGTGTGATACCCGCGGGCAGCTTCGACACTCTCCCTAAGACCCTGCTTAGCTTCGCCGCAGGGAACGGCACGACGCGGCGAGAGGATACGCATACGTTCTTCTTCAAGAACACAAGCGTTTATATGGCCGGAACCTACAACGGCACCATGATTTACACCGCGATGGTATTTTGAGAATCTACTTTGGCATATTATTGACTGTCACGTGCCTCGCGGTCAGCCTGACAGGGTATGCAGGCGAACGCGTGCGCTCGGAGTTCTTCCCGCAACGCCACCTTGCGCTGCAAGGCCGCTGGGCCCATGCACGTCTTACTGGCGACGTCGACGCCGACAACCGTATCGTCGCTGGCTTCAGCGAAGTCGAGCTACGGCTCTTCATACCGACAACTTTTACGTCGCCCCCCCAACGAGTCCAGATCTTCCTCATTATGGCGTCGCAGATTCCGGGGCTTGAGGGGGGCGGTGGGCTTGAGGTGAGTTGGATAACCCGCGGACGATTACTGAACGGCAAGGCGCGGCCCGGCGACCGCGCGCTCATTTTTGAAGGCGTGGTCGATGCGTCGGTGCTGAGCGATTTTTTGAGCGCCACGTTTAAGATCGATGCGCGCAAGATGGTGGGCGCGTTGCGTTTCGATCCGGTTTTCGAAATCGAGCAGAGGTAGGTTCATGTACACACGGCACACGAAGACCCTGCAATGGTCTTTGCCATGGATTCTGGGAGCCATGATGGTGACCAGCGATGCGCTGGCGGCGACGTTCGATGTCAGCATCTCGCCGCCCCGGATAGAACGGCGAGCCAAAGCCGGCAAGCTTATTCGCGACAGAATCACGATCACTAACTTCGCCAATGAGCCCGGGCAATATCGCATCAAAACGGCGGACTGGGTATTGACAAAAGAGAGACGGGTTACATTCAACGAGGGGACCCCGAATTCTGGCTCTTGCCGTCCCTGGGTGCGTATCGAGCGCCGCAAGCTAACAGTGCCGGCCGGCGCCAGCAAGTCCTATCGTTTCGAAGTCCACGTACCAGCGAATACCCAGGATGGTGAGTGTCGCTTCGCTTTGCTTGTCTCCGGCGATCCGGAGACCATCGCACCGCGCGGTGCTGGCAACATTAGGTTTCCAATCGTTGGTCGTGTGGCGGTGATTGTCTATGTCACGATCGGCAAGGCCAAACCCGACCTCAAGCTGCATGGCCTAGAGATGCGTGAGCACGAGGGCAAGACGGTCCCGATGGCTATATTGGAAAACGTGGGCAACGCTCACGGTCGTCCTCTTGGTGATTTTACAGCGATAGACTCGACCGGTCGCAAGGTCAATCTGATTGTCGAGCAATTTCCGGTATTGCCTGGGGAGACGCGCGCAGTTGCCTTGCGCCCCATGGGCCGTTTCAGGGGCGCAGCCACAGACTCGCCGTTCGAGCTGAAAACGCCGCTTACCATCCGCGGCAGGATACAATGGGACGGTGGCTCCGCAAGGGTCAATCAAGTCATCCGTTAAATGATATCGGCCCACGGTCAGTGTCTTACTCGTTTATTTTTGTGAGTGCATAGTCCACCTGACTGGTGCCACGCGGAACAACCGTGATCTTCCTCGAGCTCTCATCGGTCAGTCCCCATGGGAGCGGAACATTATCCAGGGTGACCAAAAGCATATGGTCGCCGGCAGGCACAGGCCAGAACTCATACCGCCCGCGGCCGTCGGTGACTATGCTGAAACCCCGATCCAGGTACACCGTGACGTTGGGGACCCCGGCCTCGTCAGGTTCCTGAATACCGTTGCGGTTCGCGTCGAGAAACACAGTCCCCGAGATGTGCCCCTGACCCTGCTTGCCGGCTGATCTACCGACGGTGGCTCGTTGCCCGCTCCAGCCAAGCTCGTAGCGCACACTGAGAAATGCACTGCGTTGCGTGACCCGTGTCTCGCGACCGCTTACAAGCTCTGCGACATTCCGGTTTTGATTCAAGTCGAGCTGCAATTGCCACGCTCGGGCCACACGCCAGTCGAAGCTCAAACTAAGACTGGAAGTCCGACCTTCCTCGATTGTGCCGCCTCCCGCCACACCGGCTGTGACGATAGCGTTCAGGCCAAACCGCCCGCCCGCGAAGCTTCGATTCGCAATGACCCGAAAAATGGTTTCGGAAAGCGTTTCGGCCGAGCGCTCATCGCGCTGGTACTCGATACCCGTGCGCAAGCGGGTTAGGGGGATTCTCCACTCGTGGTCCCAGATGAATTCGGATACGGTGTTCGGATCGGACCCGCCATCACTGTCGGTTACCCCGACGGTCCAGAAACTCGTGCCGTTACGGAATCGATGGTTTACGGTTGTGCGCACGCCGGTTATATCTTCTTTTGGGCTCGGTTGTCCCGCGCCGGGGCGCTGATTTACGAACCGGAGTGCTGTGTCGACGGCGGTGCGTTGGCTAAATCTATAGGTCAGATTGGCAAACGAGTTTGTGGTTTTTCTGCCTGTCACGGTTGGGTCGTTGTCGATGTTCGTTTCCAAGTAGTCGGCACCCGCCCGCACGCTCCAGCGAAAGGCTCGAAAAATTCCGTTCCAATAGGCACCTTGCCGATCATTGGGGACGCTGTATGTGTCATCGATCCAGACCAGGTCGGGGTCAAGGCGTAAAGCACCGTAGTTATGCTGCCAAAAGCCGGGGACGCTCTCGCCGTCAAGCCAAATACCGGCCTTCCCATCATTATTGCTGAGAAAGTGCAGCTGGCCGGACTGTCGGGAGACATTGTCACCATATTCCAGCGCACCTGCGAGGCTGGTGTGGTTCGCAATCGTGTTCCCCACTGCCGCGTCACTCACGTCCCAGAACTGCAGCCCGCCGCTCCAGTTCGGGCTGAACCGATGAGTAGCCGCGACGCCTGTGATGCTCCCCGCGGTGCGCTCGAACACCGGAAACGTGCGGCCGCGCAGTATCCCGAGATCGCCCACTGCCGCGCCCACGGTGGTGTTTCCGTGCCGCAGACGTGTGGCCAGACCCTCGACAGTGGCGGCAGGCAGCCTGAAGCGATAGCTGGACGCGACGATAGCGGGCGTCGCAGCGAACACTTGTCCAAGCCTATTGTCCATGAGCCAGTTCTGGTTGAGCGGTAGGCCGGTCTGAATCAGCCGCAGGGTATCACCGGTACCGACGTCCGGACCGGGGTTTTGTGACTGGTCTGTGGCAGCTGCTTGGAGGTCGATGTGCCCGAAGTTCGGTGTGCTCTGACGCAGGGTCACCCCGAGGCCGTGTTCCATGATTGACCGATTGGTATCGCCGCGGGTCTTCGAGCGGAAATACCGGTATTCCAGGCCAAAAGAGCCTGGACCGTACCGGGCGAGGCCTTTCACCCCCCTGGGCTCCAGGGACGACGGTTGTTTCGGACCGACCCCCTCGATCAGCTGATCGATGTACGGAACCAGCGCGTTTTCGGCGGGCGCCTGGGGCTCTGGCGGTACTGCCTGGGGCGCTACCTCGGCCGTTTCGTCCAGCCTCGGCTGAGCGAGCTCAGGAGCGGGCTCCGGGGTCGGTGGTGGATTGGCCGCGGCAGGGAGTGGCGGTTTCGCCTGGGCCACCACAATCGATGCACTCTGCGGTGGTGCTGCGGGGGCTGGTTTAGGTGCCGGTGGTGGCGGGCTTGAAGCCGGCACGGGAGGCGAAGGCACCGATGCCGACGATACAGAGCGCTGCTGCGGCGCCACAGAGGCTGTCGGGGGCGTTGCGGGCCGTGTTTCTTGCAGGGGTTCGGGGGGCTTGAGTGGTGCGTGCACGGTTGGCGCCTTCGCGCTCGTTTTTGGCTCCGGATCGCGCTTGCCGCCGGATATTTGGCAAAATGCGAGCAGCAGCAGACCGATCATTGCTCCCGTGAAGAGCAGACCAGCGACTAGGCTCGACCACGTTCCCTTGTTTCTATCCAAAATCAACCGCTTACGCCGATGTACTAGACATTTTAGGTCAAAAGTAGCAGGTATCTGAGGCGAGTTGTTTTTGATTGCAAAAATTGCGCCAGTCTCGCGCCCGAAAACGCCGTAAAAAGCGGATAGGAAGGGGTCGAAACGACAGGCCTCAGACACAAGATCCGTTTAGCTGGGATTGATGCGCCTGAACGCAAACAGGATCGCTATGGCCGCATTGTAGGGAAAGTCCTACTTGATGGGATCGATGCGTGTCTGGAACAGGTTAAGGCGGGGTTCGCCTGGCACTACAAGAAATACCAACACGAACAAAGCCTGGAGGACCAAAGACTCTACGCAGACGCCGAAATCAGAGCACGAGAAGAAAGACTAGGGTTGCGCCGAGAGAATAATCCTATCCAACCGTGGGAGCATCGACGACTCTATAGGTGAGCCCTACCAGAGTAATGCTTTCTAACTGTTAAACTCTCAGGCGCAAATGAGGCGTAGCGAAATTTGCGTCCTGTGGAGTGCCTTGTTAGGCTGCTTATTTGCTATTCGGCTCATCCTTCACTGCCTTCATTGGCTTTTTCTACTTCAGAATTAGAGGGAATGCTAGAGAACGGTTGAAGGAAGGATCGAGCCAAGATCGATCGGGAGCCCAAGAACAGGGGTTGGGTTAGCATTCGTGAGGTACAGCCCACGGTACCTCCGTAAAAATGAAAACCGAAATCGCTAAGCTACTACTTAGCCTAATAATAGGATTACTACCACTAGGAGGATGGGCCGGTTCAGAGGAGTGCACCTCTAAGACGTGCACCGGTTCTGCTGCTGTTAAAATTCGAATAGTAATTCCTTCCCGTATTACTTCTACTCCAGAAGCAAATCTTAGAGAATCAATTACTTTAAGTCCAAACGAAGACCGAACTGTAACAGTTTCTAGTCCCTAATTTCGGGTGTAGCTTATGGCAAAGCTGCCGGCTTTTAACCGGTAGACCAGAGTTCGATTCGAAGCTTCGGGAAAGGCACAAGTGCCGCGAGTGCACAACTCCAGGGCAAGGATTGTTCTGACGTGCATGGCAGAAATTGTTCTGACGTGTAGGGAAACACTAATGCCGCGAGTTCAGGCGACCTACAGGAGGTAGGAAGTTAGGGCAATGCATGGAGCAATTGCCGGACGAACAGGAGCGGCCCAGCAATCCCTTTGCATTTCCACCCTCCCTGGCGGTCAGAAGCAGGACGACTGCATGGCAAGGATTG
>SMUX01031019.1_pt1 | contig 38811 bp, 34 predicted proteins | sample 2456431 | NCBI WGS metagenome assembly SMUX01 (sample SAMN11095930, study PRJNA526329) | marine sediment metagenome | biome: Marine sediment; feature: Surficial sediment; material: Deep marine sediment; isolation source: Hadal surficial sediment | place: Pacific Ocean | collected 2014-11 | depth... | reverse complement strand
GCCCACAACGCGCCCAGAGCGCTGCCCGCGTAAACATCGTAGAATCTGATCCGCCGCACGGCAGCGTCTGGGCGCGTTGTGGGCTGGCGCGCAGGACCCGATAGATGTCCTGGCAAGCACGGAGTCATTACAGAGGCGCTTGGCCGAGGACCTGGACGCATTGGCCCGTCTCGCGGAATCCTACAAACAACTTCGGGGAAAGGAGCGCTCGCTTCGTCGGTACGGGGAATTGCTGATTCCGTTTAAGCGAGCGGCCGAGGCAAGAGAACGGCGCTTGTCCAAAGTCCCTGAAGGTCTTGTGTCTCCGTTTGCGGAACCTTACATCGCGTACCGCATCGCCGAGGATTGGGAAACGATGCGCGGTAGCACGTTCGTCCTCTACTTCAATTGGGCGGCGCGCAAAATTGCGGAGCAGGGCCTCCAAGACGTGTTGCAGAAAGACGATGCCGGTGGAAGTTCATGGCAATTAAAAGAAGAGACCCTGAACGTCCTGGTTGGCGGAGACGGTTTCCCGTTCATCGAAGATGCGCGCTTTTATTTAAGGGCTGATCACATCAATTTCTCCGCCCGGCTGAGGTCCGCACGAGACGCCTATGATCTTCTTACTGTCGGCCAGCTCGAGCGAACGGGACCCGTCAGCGTGCAATATCGCATCGAGGCGATCTTTATTGACGGGATGCCGATCGATCCCAACGATCCGGATGTTCAGCGGGAAGTCTACCGGGGGCATTTGCTGGGCATCAACCTGAGCCCGATATTGCCGGCCGGCGCCGAGGTCGCGACCTTTGAACAGCACAACGGTTTTGTGCTCTTTCGCTTTCAGTAATGTGATTCAACGGAATTAGACTACGATTGCCATTGGGCTGACGACAAACGGATCGCTGTGTAGGTTTGCCTGGCAGATGAACCATTCGCCATTTGCTAAGATCGAGATGAGAAGCAAATCAGCGCGTGTGTCACGACTTTTTCCCAAAAGACTTAGGGGAGATCATGATGATGATCGATTGCAGCACGTTTTCTTCGTGGTGGATAAACAAGACACTGATTTTCCTGTCAATAGGTGTTTTGAGCTGCGGTGCTTATGCGGGGACATCCCCATTTGCGGAGACCGTCATCATCAACGGAAAAGTCATTACTGCCGATTCTGACGACCCGGACGAGGTGAGTATCAAGGAGGCGATTGCGATCCAGGGCGACAAGATTATGGCAGTGGGCAGCAATGCAGAAATCAAAAAGCTTGTTGCCGACTGGACAGAAGTCATCAACGCCAAGGGCAACTCCGTAATTCCCGGGCTGATCGACACCCACAATCACATTTATGAGACTTCAACTGGGTTCTCTTGGGTTATCAGATCCATACCTGAGTTGCTCGTGATCCGCCTGAGCGGTGAGTCAAGCGGACAGCTGGTCGATACCATGGAGCGAGCCATCGCGGCTCGGGTCCGGCAGATTTCCAGCGGCAACTGGGTGCGAATCAGGCTCACTCCTGCCGCCTTGGCCGTGAAGGCATTCGGCACCCGTATTACCCGAGCCAGCCTCGATCGGTACGCCCCGAATCACCCGGTATTTGTGAGTACACGTGGCGGATCTGTGCTCAATACTCAGGCAATAAAAGCGATAGAAAAGTATTACGGTAACGAGCTACCCGAGGGCTACTGGATGAGGGGCCAGGAAATCGGCTGGTCGGGAGAATATACGGATTTTTCGCGCTGCATTTCCATTGACCTGATAGCCAGGCAGAACGCTGCCACTTATGACAAGTATATCCAGGGCTATTTTGAGGTGATGCAGGCAAATGCTCAGATCGGAGTAACCACACACAAAAGCCACCTTCAATGTGAGGGAGGATTCAGTGCCTCATCTCACCTCGATCGAAACGATCTCATGCCAATCAGGATGGCGTGGGCTCATCGATGGATGCAACCATTCAATGACCGGATCAAGGAGACCTATCGACGCCTGGGCGACTGGACCGGGTATGGATCAGATTTCTTGTGGAGTATCGGAAGCAGCGTGGGAGGGATTGACGCGGGTGGCGTCGGCTGGTGTACCTCGATGCCGGCGGATGACTCGATTAAGAGCCGTGAGCAATGTCCTCCTTCGCCAGCGGGTCTTTATATTGAAGCTATAACTGAGATCAACACCGTACCAAACAGGGCCAGGAGGACGGAACACCTGACAACGCTAGCTGGACTCGCGGCCGAAGGCCGGATCACTGGAATCCCCGGCTGGCATGTTTCCGGTGACGGAGCGCTGGAATTGCTGTTACAGACATATCGAGCAGCCATGTCAGATGAACGGATTCGCGCCCTGAGAATTCAAAGCGATCATTGTCACACGGTGACGCAGGAACAGATTCAGGTCGCCGCTCGTCTTAACCACACTTTCTCGTGCGATGCGGCCGACACACCAACCAACGTTATTTTGGAAGGCTATGGCCGGCAGTTTCTGCCCATGAACGCACCGGTTGCCAGCATGCTAGAAGCGGGCGTGAATACGGTTATCAGCGAGTATGGAATTCAGGGTGAACTCAGGTCCTCGCCCTTTGAGGACGGTGTGATGTGGCTGACGAGAAAGATTAATGGTGAGACCTGGGGAGTTCCGGAGGAAGCAGTTCCTGATCGAATGACGCTTCTTCTGATGATGACGAGGTATGGCGCCTATCCGCTGTGGAAAGAAAACGCGATTGGTTCCATTGAACCTGGAAAATTGGCTGATATTGTCATCCTGAACGGCGATTACATGGCGGGTCCGGCCGAGGAGTTAGACAAATTGACCTCCATAATGACCTTCATTAGTGGCAAGGTAGCGTTTGAAACAAGCCAATTGAGGGGCAACACATTTCGCTTCAACACCGACACTGCCGATTGGACCGTTGAGATGAATACGCCTACTTCTATCTGGCGGTGGCAGAAAGCTCCAACAATCCCGCCTTTTTTGGCCGGAGCTGGGGGCAATTGAGCTACTGGTCGCGTTGGACCACCAGGGCTGCGACCGGATGATGATGCCACATGAGTAAGCGTACAGGGTTCGTTACGTGCCTGATTCCGTTTTGTCTCGCGGCTCTGACGCCGGTGAGTCCGGTGTGGGCGGGTGACGAAGATTTAAACACCGCAGTCTATTTGGTTTTCGATCCTCAAACAGGTGAATTTATTACCGTTGAAGAACCATCAGGTGCTCAGCGAAATCATGACTCGCAAGCAGCGCCCTCAACGCAGGGTGCGCAACATCCGATAGTGGCGTCGCCTCCAACCCTACAAATTCCGTTGTTGGCCGGAAGCGTTCTCGCGCTGGGTCTGCTGGGAGGAGCTGTTGTTTGGCTTCGCAAGCGCAGACGGCAGCCAGCCCCATAAGGACAAATCGCTATACCGATGCATGGGGGGTTCCGGGGGTTGCACGCAAGTGCTCTTGCGCAACATCTTTGTATGCCTGGTCTCTCGGCGAGAGCACTGAGGCCGATCGAACCTTGTGCATTTCCGGATCGAGTCCAGGCGGCATTTCACCTTTTTCCTGCAGGTTCTTTACGGCTTTTAACAGTTTGCGACGCGCCATCATGATGCCTTTATCTGTTGGCATGAGCATCTCTATGGATCGGTCACAGATCGGCCCCATGCTTTCCTGCAGCGATGCGTCCTGAATGGCAATGCCGTGGATACCACTGTATGCCAGGCCCGATTTCTGCGCTTCGCGATCCATAAGGTAGTCATTGCTTTTGTTGGCTAGAGGGATATAGGTGCCGGGCACATATTTACAGTGCACGCCATGACCATCTTCCAATGACTCGCGTTCGCTCTTCGTTAATTCGCGCGCAGCAGTATAGTCAAAAGTCCACGCCCAGCAGTGCTCATCGTCAATGGGAATCCAAAAGTGCCCGTGCACCGGATGATCGCCACGGGGCGGCACCATCGTGAAACTCGGCATCAGCCAAGGCGTTATTCTCCAATAATATTGTTCATCTTCCGCGTTGCGCCGGGCGCCGATCAACAAGCCACCGGGATTGTCGACCACCTCGAACACCGGCCTCTTGTCGGCAAGGTTATATTTGTTGCCGGCGGACCCCTTGAACAATGGATCGGTGTCCAGATTTCCACTGTGCAAGAACGAAACATGACTTGAGTCAATGCCGCCTTCCATGGCCTGTAACCAGTTACATTCCTGCAGGCGCTTCGAAAGGAAACGCTGTTCCGGCTTCACTGTGCAGATTTCGTATTCCGGCAATGGCGGTTGCTTTGCCGGATCGCCCATGTAGGCCCAGAGAATGCCGCCTTTCTCAACCAGCGAATAGGCCTTCAGTTTGATCTTCTTGCAGGAGTTGCGCTCCGGTGGATCCGAAGGCACGTCGATGCATTGACCGGTCACGTCGTATTTCCAGCCATGGTAAGCGCAGCGCAACCCGCCTTCTTCGTTGCGGCCGAACCAGAGTGATACTCGACGATGAGCGCAGAGTTCGTCCATCAGGCCAAGACGATTCTCCGAATCCCGGAAAGCAATCAGTCTTTCGGACAATAATTGCACCCGTACTGGCGGGCAATCGGGTCCCGGCAATTCTTCCGCCAATAATGCCGGGTGCCAATAACAGCGGAACAAATCACCCATGGGTGTTCCCGGCCCGGTTTGAGTCAACAAGTCATTCTTTTCTTTAGTCAGCAACGGGTTAGCCTCGAATTTTTTGCTATCATTTGCCGCCGACTGACAGCCGGCCATGCAGCAATTCTAATGCGTAGAGCTTGTTTTGACGACAGATTCTTTCCGAAGTTGAGGCACAAGCCTGAAACTCGCCACTGAAGTGGAGTAGTCCCAATTGCCGATAAGGTAGATATACCGCAGCTTCAACAAATGAAGCGCGATGGGGAAAAGATTGTGGGTGTGGTCGTCTGGGACTACCAAATGGCTCGGATCGTCGATCGGGCCGGAGTCGAAATCGTATCCGTGGGCGACTCGGTGGGAATTAACCTCTGGGGGCATCCTGACCTCTTCGAGGTTACGATGGATCAGATGGTCACCGTCGCCCAAGCGGCACGCCGCGGCACAAAGCGCGCGCTGGTGAGCTGCGATTTTCCGTATGGGCCCCTACAGGAGGGGATCGACGCCGCTGTGAGGGCCGGCGTCCGTCTGGTCAAGGAAGCCGATGTCGACATGATCAAGTTGGACGGGGCCGCGGATTATCCTGACGCAGTCACGGCAATGACGCAGGCCGGCATCCCCGTTTGGGCGCAGTTCGGGATCACGCCGCAAACCGCATCACAGTACGGTATCGACTATTCCGCCCTCTCCAAGCCGGGCGCAGAGGTGTCCCCCGATATGAAGGATCGGCTCATTGCCGAGGCCAAAATGCTTGAAGACGCCGGCGCCGCGTTGCTCGATTTCACGAATTCGGGTCCCGTTGTCGGGCCGGAAGTGGTCGCAGCCGTCTCGATCCCTGTAATCGGTGGCTTCGGCGGCGGGCCCTGGCTAGACGGTCGCGTGCGCATGGTGCATGCCGCTATCGGTTATGACGTCAAGCACCTCGATGAAGAAATCGAGACTTACGCAAACGTCGCACGCATCACACTCGATGCGATCACGGCTTTCAGTGAAGACGTGCGTGCTGCTCGCCAAATCAAAGGCGGCATTCCTGTCAAATAGTAAGAGACCAGCGTCATGTCATCAGCAACAATAGACGGGATCGAAACCCACTACGAAGTCGTCGGCGATGGGCCGCCGGTGCTGATGTTTTCTCCGGGCGGTTTCGATGCAACGCTCGACAAGTGGTCAACGCTCGGCATCTATGCGCGCATTAAGCTGCTCGATCATCTACCGGCGAAGTACCGTTGCATTATTTTCGACCGTCGCGAGACCGGGAGCTCGGGCGGCCGCGTGGAGAAAATTACATGGGACCATTACGTAGCTCAGGGCAAAGGCTTGCTCGATCATCTTGGCTTTGACAAAGCGCATCTGCTGGGCGGCTGCATGGGTTGCTGTCCGGTGGCAGCTTTTGCCGTCAAACATCCCGAAGCAACGTTGAGCATGATTCTTTATTGGCCCGTCGGCGGCGCGCATTTTCGCATCAAGGGGCACGACCGTTTTGCCCAGCATCTGGCCCTGGTGGAGCAGGAGGGCCTTGCCCGTGTTGTCGAGCTTGCTCAAGCAAGCGATACCGGCTTCGGCAAGGATCCCCGTATTGGTCCATGGGCACCCGTGATCCGCAGCGATCCGGATTTTGCCGCGCAATACGCTGCGATGAAAGTCGAGGAATACAAGAAGATTGTGGCGGAGCTGCCACGAACGCTTATCGACAGGGACACGGTGCCGGGCGCTGAGCCGGAGGACCTGATGCGTCTGAATATCCCGGCGCTTATCGTCCCAGGTAAAGACAAAGCACACGCGACCTCCGCTGCGCGCTATCTCGAGGAGTGTCTGCCGGCGTCTGAGTACTGGGACGTTTTGCCGGAGGAGCAGACCGAAGCGACTGTCCCGGCGCGAGTAATCGACTTTCTCGACAGGGCCCAGGTCGCGGGCTTACGCGGCCAAGGCCGCCGAGGTTCAGGCCGTCAGCTCAAGCGTCGAAGGCGCAAAGACTGACTCAATTTCCGTTGGTTTTCTCAGGATCTCCTGGGTCGTCGCGTGCGCGATCAGGTTTTCTAATATCCGACGGTTGGGGGCGATTCCATAGGGTAGAGGGTCGCCCGCGATTTCCATCACCCGGGTGTGGAGCTGGTCCACGCTCGTGGGTTTTTTGATCCGTCCGTCGCGGAGGCGTTCGAGATACAGGTTCTTTGATTCGGCAAAGGCATTAAATATAGCCGCCGCTACGCCCGGATGGGCGTCAAGCACATCATCGCGAACGGCGATGAGGTGATTGATCGGGTAGTGCCCGTGGCGTTTGAATGCCGCGATTCCCGCCTCCAGTGGGCGCGGGATCAGAGGCTGAACGTTCTTGTCATCCGGGGTGATGTTAATCGCTGCGGCGAGTTCCCCGGTGCCGAGCATTTGCTCGATCGTTTTCCCGGGCTCGACCGGCACGACATTTGGCGGCGGTGCATAGTCTTCGACATGCTCGTCGCCGGACAGGACCCAGGTGATCTTGCTTAGATCGACGCCGTATTCTTCCTGGAGTATCGCGCGCGCCCAAACCCCGGTGGTTACCGTATAGCCCCGGTTCACACCAACGCGCTTTCCTTCGAGTTCCTTGGGGTTTCGCACGCCGAATTTTATGTTGTGAACGATTGCTCCGTAATGAAAGGCCCGCACCAAGAAGATTGGCAGGGCCGTAAAACGCACGCCATGTTCGCGCGCGCAGAGGTAGGTCGTCAGGGCCATTTCGCAAACATCGAATTCGAGCCCGCGTACCATGCGGCGAAACGCGTGCACGAGTACCGGTACTTCTTCGAAATCAAATACAAAGTCCGCCGGCACGACGGTGCCATCCTTCAGCGCGGCGTTATTGCCCTGTGTGCGAGTCACGATCTTCAGTTTCGGTGCAGCCATATCGCTCCTCTAAAAGCCCCTTCAGTTGTAGTAACTTTGCACCCTTGTCATAGCCGAGATTTCGCTTCCCTGTACGGTCGATGGTGCATGCGCCCCTCGTGGCGTGAATCTTCTGGCGCATCTCTGAAAACCAGCGACTTGATCGTGACGGGCACCGTGCAAGAAGGCAGTCGTAATCGACCGAGGTCGATATAATCGAAATCCCACAGCGCCAAGCCGTCGATGACCAATACTTCGTTTTCGATTCCGGAATCTTCGCGCAGTATGGCACCGAGATTCATCGCGATATCGGCATCGAGAATCACATAGATCGGTTTGCCGCGAGTGATTCGTTCAGCCGCAGCGCACCGAATGCCCTCGGCAAGCGCCTCGATCCGTCGAAACTCGGGACGTCCCTCCCAGTGAAAGGCGAGGACGATATCGGCGTCCGTGCCGTCGAGGTCGAACATCTCAATATGCCGGCGGATCGCGCCAGCCAAACGGTCCACTTCGAAGTTCTCCGTGAAATCGAAGTCGGGGCGAACGACCTGGATGTTGCGCCGCGGGAGGAGGGCTTCAGGGTCGCTGATATACACGGTGTTGCCGCTCAGCTGGGCGGTGAATTCCGAGCCGCCGAGCGCGGTCGAGCGGATGCCCTGACTGTCCAGCAACAGCGTCCAGGGTAGTTCACCGGAATCGACCCGCCGTCGCAGCATCTGGCCGAGCCGCCGGCCGAGGTCGCCGAAATCGCGTTTCTCGCGGTCATAGACGAACTCGGCAACGCCGCCGGAAAAAACTACGCTGTCGATTCTCGTAAGCTCTGAGATCGGATCGGTCAGGTAGAGCTCCATGACGTCCGGTGGCGGCGCTGGGTTGGTGAGGACCGCGATCAGATCATTCGTCATGGACTCCGCGACGTTGTCGAGTTCTGCGTCGGTGACCGCATCACCAACGCGCCATGTCAAACCGGCCCGCGCGGCGTGGGTTTTGCCTGCAGGGTCCAGGCGCTCGATCTTTGCGTTTGCATCGACGGCCAGCAGGCGTGCGCCGACGTGGAATGCGGCCGTGGACAAGACTTTGCCGTTGTCGATCACGCTGAGTTTTGTGGTACCACCGCCGATATCGATGTTCAGCATCCGTTCGCCACGATCGTACGAGGCCTGCACGGCGCCGGAGCCGTGGGCAGCCAGCATCGCTTCCATGTGGTGGCCGGCGGTCGCGCAGACCAGTTCCCCGCATTTTTCCGAGAGGATTTGGGTAATGCGCTCCGCGTTTTCTCGGCGCAGCGCTTCACCGGTGAGGATAACCACCCCGGTGTCGATGTCGTTCGGATGCAAGCGTGCAGTCTGGTAGGCATCGTCGATAAGGGTACCAAGGGCCCTGTCGTCGATGAGCGTTTCGCTGCGGTAAGGCGTCAGGCTAATTGGTGACTCGTATAAGGTCTCCCGCGAGACCACCAGATAGCGGGTCGACAGGTCGACTGCCTGGCGCCGCAGGTGCATGCGCGAGAACAGGACCTGAGTACCCGCCGATCCGATGTCGATGCAGACGCTCCAGAGCGTTACGTTGTCCCGCTGCCATAACGGGTGATCTTCGATCGGGCCTTCGAAGTCCGGACCGACGTGGTAGTCATCCGGAGTGTGGTCGGGATCCGGGTGGTAGTGATGCAGGTGCTCTTTCTTCGGATCGCTATCGTGGGGCATTGGGCCAAATTCCCTCAGGATCAGACAAAAGGCAAAGGCTTGTGCGAGTTACTCAATCGTGTGATCAGGAAGTATGTCAGCGCTGGTGTGGTGAAGATAGCTGCTATGATACTTGCGGAAAAAAGCAGTCTGCATATGGGGCGAATATGAATGCAGTCCGATTGCACCATTTCTACTGCGTGCGTGCGGAGCCGTGCACCAAAGCATCGTCAGGAGGGGGGCAATGACAGCGGAAAATAGCTGGAAGTTCGCTTGCAGGTTGTCCGTTGCAACGGTATGCCTCATTCCTTTCCTCGGCTGGGGCCAGGATCTTTTTCCAAAGGGACAGGCCAGGAATACAGTGTTGCTGGTTTGTAGTCAGTGCCACACTGTGACCCGAATTACCGATGCCGACCTGAACGCTGAAGAATGGGAGTTAACGCTGTATGACATGATTGCCCGTGGGGCCCCGGTGCATGCGGACGACCTGGATCTTGTGAGGCAGTATTTGATCGACAACTTCGCTATCGACGAACAGTAACGTCCGTTTCGCTTACCCGATTTGCCGTGGTGGTGCGGCTCCTTCGAGTGTCGGTGGAATAGAAATCTAGGAGTAAGGCCAGTGCGCGATTTGGTCGGAAATCTTATTAACGCAAAGATTTCGAGACGCGGGTTTCTGGCAGGCATGTCGGCTGCGAGTTTTAGCGCCGCCGCCGCCGAGTCTGCTCTTCGATCGGTAGATGCATTGGTGCCCGGGTCCGAGGTGCCACCGAACTTTACCCGCACGGTGACCGGCACGGGAGCCGACTTGCTGGTGGAACAGGTGATTGAGACCGGCGCGAAGTACTTGTTCGTCTGCAACGGCTCCGGACTCGGTCCTGTCTGCGATTCCCTGGTTGACCACCCACAACTTCAGCTGATCCAGGCCACACATGAAGGCCAGCTTGTCGCGATTGCCGACGGCTACGCGAAAGCCTCCGCAAAAACCGCCTTCGGGATGTTCAGCCGGGTCGGGCTGCCGCACTCTTCTTCCAACTTGTACAACGCGATGAAGGACAGGACGCCGCTGGTGCTCTTTAGTGATCACGCAGATCCAGACCGCGAGGGCACCGACAGCCACGAAGACCTTGATGACTGGATGGCGGCGGTTAAACCCTATACCAAGTGGCGGTGGACGGTTCACGAACCCGAACGGCTTCCGGAATGGGTCCGCAAGGCTTACAAGGTAGCTACGGTCCTTCCGGGAGGGCCAACGCATGTTCGCATTCCGCGTGATCATTTGTACAAAGAGAACCTTACGGCGAGCGTATATTCACGCCAGGCTCTGAACATTCCGATGGAGCTACGCCCGGACCACAAAGAAGTGGAGCGCGCGGCGAAGTTGTTGCTCGAGGCCTCCTCTCCGCTGCTGTATGTGGGACCCGAGGTCAGCCAGACCGGGGCCCGCGCCTCCCTGGTTGAGCTGGCCGAGCTGCTGGCAATTCCCGTGACACAGCACCGGAGTTTTTTTGCGGACTTTCCAAATTTCCACCCGCTTTACATTGGCGAACTGCCTGCTGTCCAGAGCTATTTGCAGAGCAATCCCACACCCATCGACTGTTTCTTAAATTTCGGCGCACGCTTTCCGCTCAGGAGGAAAAGTTTTATTCGGGGTCTTACAGTTATCCATGCGAGCGTCGACCCGAACACGATTGGACGCAACACGCCGCTCGCCAGCGCACTGGTTGGGCACCTGAATGAGGTAGCTCGTTCATTAATCGAAGCCGTCAAGAGCCTGGCGACTCCGCGGCAGATCGAATTGCGCACGGCTGAACGTAGGGCCCGCTGCGCAGCCCACACCGCGCAAGTCCGGGCGGCCCGGGTGACGGCGGGTCGCCGCAGTCGTGGCGAACCGGTCCCCTGGCAACGCCTGATGTACGAGTTGAATCAACAACTTGACCGGGATGCGGTGGTCGTCGAGGAACTGGGAACCGAGCACAAGACCCTGAGCTTTTTCCCATTCGCCGACGACGCCAAGATGAAAATCGGCCGCACTGAAGGACGGGCACTGGGTTGGGGAGTGGGCGCCTCTGCCGGCGTCAAGCTTGCTCTGCCGGATCGGCAGGTCATCTCGCTGCAAGGTGATGGCGGCTTCCTGTTCGGCCAGACTGATTCGCTCTGGACAATGTCTCGCTATGACATCCCGGTAATGACCGTCGTTACCAATAACCGCAGTTACGAGGAAACGCGCTGGCAAATAATGAATCGCGGCGGGCGAGCCGGTCAGGCCAACAGAGACTACGTTTCATATCTGGGCGATCCAGACGTGGATTTTACCAAGCTGGCCGCCGCCTACAATATTCCGGGGGCAGTCGTTTCGAACAGTGAACAATTGCGTCCAGCCATCCAGAGGGGCTTGCGCACGCTCAAAGACGGCCGACCTTTCATGCTCGATGTTCGCACTCGCAACTTGGGTGCCGGCGCAGAGTTATCCTGGTATCCGGACTTCTCGTTAGCGAATCATCGAAATCGCAAAGTGTAAATTCCGGCACCGATGCTCGGGTTGGTCAAAGCAGCGTCCGTGGCGTTGAACCAGAGAGATTAGCCTGATATCCATCTTTTCCATGAGCCTACCGTATGGATAAGTTACTTTCATTGACAGCGATAAAATCGTCGTTTTTGGCTATATTTGCAGCTGTACGACTCGTACCAGGCTGCTTCGCTTTCTCGGAGGGGCTTATGACCAAGAGAAAAAAGAAAGACGTATTTGAGTCTTACTATTTCACGGTCGACGACTGGTCACGTGAATACCGATTTGAAATCAACCGTCACAGGTGGGAGTACGATCCAAACCACCACTCGGAGCGTGATGAAATCCGCATTGCAGGGAGGCTCGGTACAAAGACGAAGCGAAAGCTCATCACAGGCGAAGCACATCTTCTCCCATCATACGTGCCGCGCGGCGATTACAGTGACGAGGCTGACCGAATTGGAAATGCGTGGATCAAGGACGGAAGACTGTATTGCAGCGCGTTCATACCATCTGATGCTTATTGGTCTATCCCGGCTTGTCTCGCTGCAGGCAAATTTGTAGAGATGACGATGCGGATAGGAAATCTTCATCACAACAAGGGGCGCACAGATTCAGTGGGTCTTGACTTTGAATTAACACACATCGAAGAAGAGGACCAAATTGATGTATCTGACGAACTGGTGCAAATCGACATGAAATATTGATTGATTCCACATCGAATCGACGCCTCTTGTTTGTTTGAGGCGTGCTATTCTTAGTTGGCTAAGGAGTTGCGCATCGGTGGAATATCTTGAGTTTCTTAGTATTCATTGATACGAATATTTTTCTCGATTTTTATCGGGTGCCTGGGCGTGAGAAAAACCTCTCGATCCTCGATCACGTCGGCAATAATCAGGAACGCTTCATAATTACGTCTCAGGTTGAGATGGAGTTCAAAAAGAACCGTCAGAAAGTCATTCTTGAATCTTACGACAACATAAAACCGCCGAATCTTGCCAGTTTGAGACAACTCCCAGCGTTTCTGTCAAATTCGAAACAATCGTCTGCCGCAGAAACACTCAACATAAAACTGAAGAAAATTACATCAACACTCAGAGAACGCACGGAGCGCGTTCTTCAAAACCCGACGACGAGTGATCCAGTTTATCGCGCTGTGCAACGGCTGTTCAAATACAAATCGCCTTACAACTTGGATCGCTCAAAAAAGGTGCGTTACAAAATTCGCCGACTGGCTCGAAAGCGATATCTTTTGGGCTACCCCCCAAGGAAAGCGAACGATACTTCAATGGGCGATGCTGTCAATTGGGAATGGATCATCCATTGCGCGATTGAGAGTGGCCAGAATGTAGTCGTTGTGACAAGAGACTCAGACTTTGGCGCGACTTACGGCAAGGTAACAGTTTTAAATGACTGGCTTGAGCAGGAATTTCACAAGCGGGTCAGCAAAAAACGGCAAATAATCTTGACAAACCGACTGTCAGAAGGCCTAAAAGCTGCAGGTATTGGAGTCACAAAGGTCGAGATTGATGCCGAGGAGGAGTTTCTCGATTCGCATACAACGTATGACGTTGGCGACGAAATTCGAAGTGATCCTGTAGCAGACGATATTCTTCGGATGATCCGTCGGTTCGAATCGTTTGACTCAAGAGTGCCAGATTCGTCGTTAAGAATATTTGAGCAATTGCGACAAGCGGCGGAAGGACCAGCGGAGAAACTCCGTGAGATGCAGGAGCATTTCACGGGGCCAGTCGAGAAGATGTTAGAACTACAGGAACAGATTAGAGGGCCAAGTGAGAAGCTGATAGAAGCAGCGAGGGGCCCCGCTGAGCAGCTTAAGGAATTTCAGGAGCAACTGAAGGGACCGGCGGAGAAATTCAGGGAGTTGCACGAACAAATGAAAGGGCCGGCTGAAAGAATCAGGGAACAGCTCGATAGCATGCGAATTCAATTTCCAAAGCCTGATGATGACGAAGATTGAACCCGCAAGTTTTGCGCATATCAGCGTCGTGAGTAAAGGTCCACAGAAACCGAAGAGTTAGGTGAAAGTTAGGTGCAACAAAAAGGACCTAGACCGAAATGGTCTAAGCCCTTGATTGATCTGGCTCCCCGACCCGGACTCGAACCAGGGACCAATTGATTAACGGTCAATTTGTCCCATTTTTTGTCCCACAACCCAATCAGACGCAGACGACGTCACACGGATTTAGGCTACTTGACTACTTGGTCTGATTGGCCTCTCTTTGCGTAGACTTGTTTCTCTTCGCACAAACTTGGAACTCAAAATCTGTTACCCAATAGAAAGTGCGGATTTCAGTCCGACACTTAGCAAGAATGGCGTTTCCGTCGTAACTGTCAATTATTGACAGAGCTTCTCTTGTTGGCTCGCTGCATATATCTACATTGACTAAAGGCGCTTGCGAAACCTAGGGAGCCGAATGTCAGCAACAACGTGACTTCGGACTTTGTGGTTGCTATTTGATTGCTAGACCGACATGTTGCGGTCCTAAGTGGCGCGCCCGACAGGATTCGAACCTGTGACCCCTGCCTTCGGAGGGCAGTACTCTATCCAGCTGAGCTACGGGCGCTTTACTGTTCGCGGCTAAAGCTGCTCCTACATTGTATCGCGTGCGCCGGCTGTTCGACGAAAACAACTGACATGATACGCTGCTAAACCATCCCATCGAATAATATAGCCCGCGTCGGGCAACCCACAGGGCTACAACTAATGATAACAAGTGTCCGAAAACATTCCTGGGCAGTATTGCTGGTGTTCTGTGCTTTGATTGCGTGGTACAGCGCGCAATACAATCCCGTAGCAAGCGGTGAGCAGGATCACTACGGCTTTCTCTCGCTCGTTCCAGCATTGGCGACACTGCTCATCTGCTTCGCAACGTCCAACGTCATACTTGCACTGTTCATGGGCATCGTGCTCGGTGGCCTGATCACGGGCCAGTACAACATTGTTCAGAATTTTCTGATTCCAAGCCTTGGCACGGAAAGCTATGCGCAGATCCTGATCGTGTATCTGTGGGCACTGGGCGGATTGCTCGGCATCTGGAACCGCAATGGCGGCGCATTTCATTTCGCGCAAGTCATATCAGAAAACTTCGTGAAGTCCCGGCGATCGGCCATGTTTTTTACGTGGCTCATGGGCTTGATATTTCATCAGGGCGGCACAATCAGCACGGTACTTACCGGAACAACGGTCAGGCCGGTCTCCGATCGTGAGAAAGTCTCACACGAGGAACTCACTTACATCGTCGACTCGACCGCATCGCCGGTCGCGACTATTATTCCTTTCAACGTGTGGCCCGTATACGTCGCCGGCCTGATCACGATCCCCTCGATGAGTCACTTCATCCCGGACCAGGACGCCGCGATCAGACTCTTTTTCCGGGCTATTCCATTCAATTTCTATGGCTTGCTCGCGGTGACGTTTACGTTGCTGTTCGCACTCGACAAACTACCCTTCGTCGGCAAGGCGATGCGGGCAGCGCAAATGCGGGTACGCAGCAACGGCGAACTCGACGCGCCGGGCGCGACACCGATGGAGTCGCCGGAGCTTACGGTCGTAAACCTCGCCCCCGGATACCAATCGTCACTCATTGATTTCTTCGCGCCAATTTCGGTGCTGCTGGGAATCGCGATCATCCCGTGGCTTATTACAGGAATACCGATGATCCTGGAAGCATTCAGCCTCGCGGTTGTCGCCGCAATGGTTACCTCGATAATTCGCGGCATGCGCGTCGCCGATGCCTTCGAGGCCCTGATTGACGGCATCAAGGGCGTGACAGTGGTCGCGATTATTCTGGGTCTTGCTGTAACGCTGGCGAAAGTTTCCGAGGCGCTCGGCGCCTCGGTCTACATTATCGATATCAGCACGGATCTCTTGTCCGCCGCACCGTATATTCTTCCGGGATTGTTAACGATCATCTGCATGATCATGTCGTTTTCGATCGGCTCATCCTGGGGTACCTACGCTGTTGTATTCCCGATCGCATTGCCGCTCGCGTACGCGATCTCGCCGGAGCCTCTTTACATCACGCTTGCGTTCGGCGCGATCATGGGCGGCTCTGTTTTTGGCGATCAATGCTCGCCAATTTCTGATACGACGATACTGTCGTCCCTGGTTTGTGGCTCAGATCTGATGGATCACGTACTGACGCAATTGCCCATGGCCGTTGCAGCTGCAGGAATAGCGATACTGTTATATACAGCGATCGCGTTCACCATCGTCTAAAGGCTGCCTATTTCAGTATGACCGGCTGCTCGATCGAGCCCACGAGCCGTCGATGGAATTCGGCAAATTCGCTGTAATCCTCCGGCGAAAACTGTGACTGCCCGCCCGTGTATTCGAGACTGAACACCCAAGCGTCGTCATGACGGTCAATGCGCCGGCGCCAGGATCCGAAGCGCGACTGATCGGCGTCCGGTTTCCTCGTGTCGACGGCAATCTTGACCGCGCCGGACTGGCGCACTGTCGTTACCGTGGAAACACTGAACGGTACGTCGAGTTCAAACGCAAAACGTCGATTGGGTTGCCGGGCGAAGTCGAGATACGTCGTCTCGAAAAAGCCGGGTAACTTGAACGAATCATCATCGAGCGGCAGCCGGTACTCCAGCTCAACGACGAGCTCGCTGTCCGCGTCGAATAAGTGGTCGACAAACGCGTCATCGACAATCGCATCCGAATAACGATCGGCAACCCAACGCTGCATTGCGCTCAACATCTCGGTTGCTTCGATCTCACGCAGCTGACCTCGCAATTCAGCCGCCTTGTGGCCCGAGAAAACCCCAATTTCCTTGACCTTGAGTTCGTTGTTGCCAGTACGCTCGATCTCGCGTTCGACCTGCAGCCCGGAATCGCCGATCGAAAACTCAGGAATCGAGACAAGCTCGGAATTGTCACCGAGCACGAGTGCATAGTTGCCGGCCAGGAAGCGCGGCGGCGTTCGTCCGAGACTCAGATCCTTGTCGGTGGTGTCGATGAACAATCGCTCGTCGCCGCGCGAAATCGATACGATCATGTGATCGAACTGATCGATGTTCGGCATGTCCGACAGTACTTTGCGATTGATGTTGACGAGCGCAAGTTCTGCCGGGATACCGACCGCGTTGAGCATCGAATACAGCAGCACAGCATGATCCTTGCAGTCACCATACCGATCCCGCAGCGTTTCCCGCGCGCTCTTGGGAACGTAGGCCCGGCGCCCGAATTCGATGGCCTCGTAATGCAGCTCCTTTTGCACGTAACGACTGATTGCCTCTATCTTCCGGCCGTCGTCAGCGACACCACGAACAAGGCGTTTCGCCACCTCCGCAATACGGCTCGTCCCGAGCTTGTCCTGAATCTCGTCCAGATATTCTTTACCTGCCACACCCCAGTCAGGGCTCGTTGTGCCCAGGTAGACCCACGGTAGCAGGCGATCGAAATACGGCTGCATCGGTTCCCATCGATACACGACCGGGTCCGTCAGCTCCCATATCAGAGACTTGCCACGTTTTCTTGGTTTGTCGACGCCAAACGAATTGTAGTTCAGATTGCCATGGTCCCCTGTCACATAAATCGCACTGTAAGCGATCGGTCGATTGCCGGACAGGTAATGAATGTCGAGGGGAAACTCTCCTGTATCGACGCTGATTTTTTTGGTAGCGACGATTTCTATAACAACGCCCGGTGAGAGACTCGGCACCGGGAGGTGAGCGGTCTTCTCGGTGCTGGCTTCGTAGCCGTCAACCGTGCCGGTCACGTAGAAGGCCGCCCGGTCGCCCTCGGCAACAATTTCGCCGTCGGCATTCCTGACGACAAGACTATTGACATAGAACTGCTCGAACGCCGGGTCGAAATTGAATTCCAGTGTGCTGAATTGCTCGATGCCCTGCGCATCCTGAACCTTGATTTGCTGGACGTAGGTCTTGGTGATGTTGTCGCCGCCATCGAATTCGTAGCCGACGATGCGGTTGATGTAGAACGCACCGTAGCCATCCATCGTCATGCCGTACGGCGCATTCTCGACGGACCTGCGAAGATCGGACGGCAGCACCGCCGCATGCAATTCCGCGCCGATGCTGGCATTTTCGCCCTCGCCCAGAATGTCGCTTATGCTTTGGAGGTATTCCTTGATGAGTGGATTTGTCGGCGAATACTTCAGCGCAGCCTCGAACGACTCGCGCGCCTTCAAATAGGACTTGAGCTGATACTCGGCGTGGCCCTTGTAGAAGTAGCTCTCGAGCGACTGATATTTTTTGCCGATGAGCACGTCGACAAGCCGCAACACTTCGGCCGGCTCGCCCATCTCGTCATAGACCTCGATTTTCGAGTAAATCAGATCTGCGCTGAAGGGCCGCGCAGCGATCAGCTCATCGAGAATGCCAAGAGCATCGTCATAACGGCCGCGGCGGGTCATCAGGTTCGCGCTAAGCTGACTCAGACTCTCCGTCAGGCCGTCTTTTGTGTATTCCGCGAATTCCCGCCCGACTCTCTCCCACTCCTCGCGCTCCGCGAGCAGTTCGATATACACCGTAAACTCATCGTCCTCACGGTAGCCTTCACTGAACAACTGCGCGTAGAGCGTTAATGCTTTTTCCGAATCGCCGGTTTGGTACGCAAGCCAGGCATCCCAGCTGCGCACGTACATATCGTCGCCGTAGTTCTTGAGACGGGGCTGCAGCCAGTCATAGGCCTCCTGATACGCATCGATCTCCGTCAATACGCGCATTGCATTCATGATGTATGCCGTGTCCGACACATTGAGGTCGGTCGCTTGCGCGAGAAACCGGAAGGACTCCCGGTAACTTCGGGCATCGTAATAGTGCATCCCGATCTGGTTGAGGAAATACGCATTTCTGGCCCGATCCTCGGGCTTCGCGCCACGGTCCGTGAGTACGTCCGGCGAGTCCAGTATGTCAAGCTGGTCCCAAAGCGCTTTCAGGTCGCTCTCTGTTTCTTCCGATTCCGCCGGACCCCAGGCGCTGAGCGTATAGGCGCAGTTGTCGTTCGCGACAATCCAGAAATAGTAGTCGTAATCGACATCGTCGACGGGCTCGGAGCCGACAAGGTAGGTTCCATTCGCATCGCCCTTCTCGATGGGCGCTTCGAAAGTGATAAATGATGTCGGATACTGCTCGCCGAATTGTTCCATGTACACATCGACCAAGGCGAGTTGCGTGGGTCTTTGCCCCTGCCAGCAGACCGGCATGACGACGGCGCCGTAGCCCTTCGTCGCGAGCGCTCCGACATCCGCATAGCTGTAGTCGTCATCGAGATCCGACCACGGAAGCCAGAGCTTGTGATCGGCCTTGAGGCGGTAGGCAAACGCCGACGAATGATAGTCGACAACAGACTTCATATCCGTTGCGCGTCCGGCCGGTTTGCTGACCGGGTCGTCGGCCGCACTGATGAGTGGCAGCAGCGTGATGGCGAGCAGTATCACTCTGACTAGCATGGTCGTACCTGCGTTGACGAGGCCCCGGAGACAGGGCCTCTTGATAATGATCGATCGCAGAGTACCAGCCGAGGCGGTGGACGGCCGGCACGGCCATCACATATCCACGCATTCAGGGCCGCGATATCCATGGGTCTGTCTGGCGTCTCTTGAGATATAATCCCCGACCTGCGGCCGGGTGGATCCCGGTGGATCCATGCAACCTGCCCCGGAGTATCGATTTGAAGCACGACCAGAAGTTATTTAATATGAAGTCGCTGGTGATTGGCGTGCTTGCCTCCGTCGCCCTGGCCGCTCTTGTTGTCGCGACCAAGGTCTCCGACCTGACGCAGGGCGTGGACACGATCGACGCGCATGACTATCAAGTCGCCGTTGCTGATCGGATTCGCCCGTTCGGCCAGGTTTACATGCCCGGAGAGGAACTGCAGGCCGCTGCGCCGACGGTCGAAACGGCCGAAGAACCGGCGCCCGTCGTCACCGCATTGTCCGGCCCGCAGGTCTACAACACCGCGTGTCTTGCCTGCCATGGCACCGGTATTGGCGGTGCGCCGATCCTCGGTGATGCTGCAATGTGGGCGCCTCGAATTGCACAAGGCATCGATTTGCTGAAAGACCGCGCGATCAATGGTTACACGGGCTCCGCCGGCCACATGCCGCCGAAGGGCGGCCGCATCGATCTTTCGGATCAGGAAATTAACGACGCCGTCGACTATATGGCGGCGGAAGCAACCTGATATTGCCGGTTTCGGGAAGGCCGATTCGGGCCTGGCCGCTCTCGCGCGTCCCTGCGCTTCGCGGCATAAGGTCATCCTGACCGTAAAGGCCCTCTTACAATATTCGTCGAACTCGATCCAGATGCCGCAGCGACAAAGCCTCCGCGATGTTCGCAACCGTGATCTCTGACCTGCCGGCAAGATCGGCGATCGTCCGCGCTACACGAAGTACGCGGTGATAACCGCGCGCCGATAAGCTGAACCGTTCGGCGGCGCCCTCGAGCAACTCCCAGCACTCGTCACTCGCCCGGCACGCGCGCGCAAACTGATCGCCCTGCATTTTTGCGTTGCAAGCGCCGTTGCGCTCCATCGCCAGTGATCTGGCTTTGCTGACGCGCGCTGCGACAATCCGGCTCGATTCGCCCTGCTCGGCACCCGCCCGCAGTGCTTTACTCGGTGGCCGGCCGACTTCAACGTGCAGGTCGAAGCGATCAAGAAGGGGCCCCGATATCTTGCTGCGATAGGTCGCCACACGTTCGCCGCTGCAACGGCAGTCACCACGAACGTCGCCGAGATACCCGCAGGGGCAGGGGTTCATCGCCGCAACCAACTGGAAGTCAGCCGGGAAGTCGCATTGTTGCCCGGCCCGGGAAATCGTAATCGTGCCGGCCTCGAGCGGCTCGCGCAGTACCTCGAGCACATTGCGGTTGAACTCCGGCAATTCGTCGAGAAACAAGACGCCGTGATGCGCCCGCGAGATCTCGCCCGGCCTGGGTCCGGCTCCGCCACCGACCAGGGCAGGAGCCGAGGCAGTGTGATGCGGTGAACGAAACGGTCGCTGGCGCCAGCGTGACAGATCGATGGGTATGCCCAGAACCGAGTCGATGGCGGCCGTCTGCAGCGACTCGGCTTCCGTCATCAACGGCAGGATGCCGGCCAGGCGTTGGGCGAGCATGCTCTTGCCCGTGCCCGGCGGGCCGATGAGCAGCAAATTGTGTCCACCGGCTGCGGCGATCTCGAGAGCCCGCTTCGCCTGCGCTTGTCCCTTGACGTCGCTGAGGTCGGGACCGCCATACGCCGCAGGCGCCGGTTCCGGCAACGGCAGCGATTCGATCGTGCAGTGGCCGTGCAAGTGAGCCGTGACCTCCAGCAAAGTCCTCGCCACCCGAACCTCCGCGCCCGCAAGTGCGGCTTCGGCACCATTGTCCTCGGGCACGATCATGCCATTGCCGGCCTCGCGAGCCCTGAGCGCGGCGCAAAGCATGCCCGGCACCCACCGAAGGTCACCGTTCAGTGCCAATTCCCCGTAGAACTCCTGCTCGTCAAGCGATCGCCGGGGAATCAACTTGCTCGCGGCAAGAACGCCGAGCGCGATCGCAAGATCGAAGCGACCCCCGGTCTTGCGCATATCGGCCGGCCCGAGGCTGACCGTAATGCGCCCTTGCGGAAAATCGAAACCGGAAGTCAGTATTGCACCGCGCACGCGATCCTTGCTTTCGCGCACCGCGGTTTCTGCCATACCGACGACCGAGAATACGGGCAGTCCGCCCGAAAGAAAAACTTCGATTGTGACGGGCGGCGCGTCAGTGCCGATCTGCGCACGACTCGTCAGGATCGCGATGCTCACCGCAATTCCACAATGATTGTGCAAGTGTTGATGTCCACCGGCCCTCCATGGCCACCGTGACCGTAGTTCGCGGATGAAGCCGCCCCTACGAGTTTTGTTCGAGCTCCGCGAGCCGCTTTTCGAGCGCCTCGAGTTTCTCGCGCGTTCGCACAAGCACGGCTTCCTGCACTTCAAATTCCTCGCGCGTCACGAGATCCAGTTTCCCGAGCCCGGCGCGCAGGACCGAGCGGAAGTTTTGCTCCAGCTCCTTCTGCATCGAGCGCAGCCCGTCGGGCACGGCATCGGCCAGTTTTTTCGCCAGCTTTTCAATCGAATTGTCGCCCATAGCGGCTTGATACCTGAGCCACCACAAAAATGCCAGCTGCAATCACGGCATCTTCGCAGTAAAATCAGGCTTGCGCACCACGACGGGGCAACACCGCATTTACGCGCACCACGACGGTGCGAGCCAATCACAGTGGCTTCTCCTGAGGAGTACGAAGGCATCGACATCTCCGAGTGCGGACTCGAGGCGTATCCCGAATTCACGTCAGCAGACTAAGTGCTTTGCAAATAGCCCGCGCATTTGCCATAAGGGCGGTGCCGCGGGTCCTTTTGCTGACCGAATTCCGACGGTTTTTCTTCTGAAAGCAAATAGTTAACGAGCTACGTGGTACGCTTTCGGGGTCCGCGCCCGTGCGACAGAACACGGACTCGAGTGTGACCCAGGTCACATCAACGCACGCGCCGCCGTGATCTAATACCTTATAGTTCAAGGCCTTATAAAAAGATCGTAGTGCAAACAGAGAGCTTCCAATGAGACTTAATCTGCAGGCATTGACGCTCGCCGCCGTCGCCGTCGCCGTAAGCGCAGCGGCGCTCGCAGGTGACGTCTACAAGTACATCGATGCCGATGGCAACGTACATTACGTCGATCGGCCGACCGGCGAGCCGTCAGAACAGCGGCTCGCCATCGTATCGAAGCCGACTGATCAATCCGCCGTTCAGGCGCGCGTTCAGGCACGTGTCGACGTAAGAAACACTGCCCGGGAAGCTGCTGCCGTTGCGCCTGAAGAGCCAACCCGGGAAGATATTCGTTCCGAACGAGAGAAGCGTCAGCAAGAATGCCAGGCGTTTCGCGATCGCCTGGAGCGTTTCGTGCAGTCACGCCGCCTGTACCGTGAGGACGAGCAGGGTGAGCGTGTTTACCTCGATGAGGAGCAGACCCGTACTGCTCGCGATCGCGTCGCACAGCAAATTCAGGAACACTGCGACTCCTGACAAGCAATCGCTCATCGGCTGGCGCTACAATTCAGCCACCTGTAATTAGGGAGCGGCACGCTTGACCCCAACACCGGATTCCTCGCACGACGAGACGCAAGCCTATCTGCCTGACTATTGTGCAGCCAGTACGCTGTTCATCGTCTTGCTGATCGCCGAACTCGTTGCAATCCTGCTGGCGCTGGCCGCATACGACGCGCCGGGCCGCTTCCTGATTGAGCTATCCAAGACGTCGATGTTTGTACTCTGGCTCGCGCTACTGGGCTCGGCTGTGCTGTGCCAGCTCCGTAGCCGTCTCGAAGAGGCCGGAAAGACCCTCGCGTTTGTCATCAGCTTCCTGGTGATTGAAGTGCTTTGTGTGGTGCTGGCCGAGGCCGCGTACCAGCTGACACGTATCTACGGGCAATCGCTGATCATCGATGACACGCATTGGGGATTCATGATGCGAACGTTCGCGACCAGCTCGATTATCATCGCCCTCGCGATGCGCTATCTCTATGTGTCAAGCGAATGGCGTCGCAGCATCGTGCTCGAAGCACAGGCACGCGTAAGCGCTTTGCAGGCGCTTATTCGCCCGCACTTTCTGTTCAACAGCATGAATACGATCGCGTCATTGACACGATCCAATCCGCGACAGGCCGAAGAAGCCGTCGAAGACCTGTCCGACCTGTTGCGCGCCAACCTCGGTGGCTCAAAAGACCGCACGTCGCTCAAGGCCGAACTCGAAACCGCCGCCATCTATCAGCGCATCGAAAAGCTGCGCCTGGGCGACCGGCTCCAGGTACGCTGGAACGTCAGTGAGCTGCCGATGCGCGCTTTGATTCCGAGTCTGACGATACAGCCACTGCTTGAGAACGCGATCTATCACGGCATCGAATTGCTGCCCGATGGGGGAGAAGTCACCATTGACGGCAAGCGCGATGGCGACCACCTGGAAATATCCGTATCGAACCCGGTCGCAGCCGGCAAGCGACGCTCGATCGATGGCAACAGGATGGCAATGAGCAATATCCAGCAGCGATTCGAGCTGGCGTATGGCAGCAGTGCAAAAGTGACCGTTGACGACGGCGACTCGATTTTCAAAGTCACGCTGCGTTTTCCGTACACCGAGAGCGCGACGTGAATATTCTGATCGTCGACGATGAAAAACCCGCTCGCGATCGACTACGACAGATTATTGATGATACCGCCGGGCACACGGTCGTCGGCGAAGCCGAGAATGGCCAACAAGCCGTATCGATGGCGACCGACAAAAATCCCGATATTGTCCTGCTCGATATTCGCATGCCGGGTCTTAGCGGCATCGAAACGGCGCATCACCTGAATACGCTGGAAAATCCGCCGGCAATCATTTTCACGACGGCTTACGACGAGCATGCGATCGAGGCATTCGAAGCCCGCGCAGTCGGTTATGTACTCAAACCGGTAAGGCGTAGCCTGCTTGCAAGCGCGCTGGACCACGCGGTCCGGCTCGCCGCCGCCACGCTGAATGAAATCGCTGTCCGGTCAGACATCGAACCACGGCGAAAGCACGTCTGCGCTCGCTCGCATGGCCAGTTGAAACTCATACCAGTCGAGGACGTGTATTTCTTTCAGGCGGATCAAAAATACACCAATGTGCAGCACCGCCGGGGACGCAACCTGATCGATGACTCCCTCGCGTCACTGGAACAGGAATTCGCGGCCGACTTCGTGCGCATCCATCGCGGTGCAGTGGTCGCCGTGGACAAGATCGACCAGCTCGTCAAGACCTCCGACGGCAAGACCCGTGTCGTTCTCCGCAACTACTCGCAAGATGAGGACAAAGGCCTGATAATCAGCCGCCGGCATCTCTCGGAAGTTCGCAGCCGCATCAAGGGAGGGTAGTTCCGGTTGTTGATTCGCATTGCAACGCGCAAGAGTGCGCTCGCACTCTGGCAAGCCAATCATGTCGCGGCGGCTCTCGGTAAGCTCAGCGAAGTCGACGCGGTCGAACTCGTGCCGCTGTCGACTCGCGGTGACGAAACTCTGGATCGCAGCCTGCAGGAGATAGGCGGAAAGGGCCTGTTCATCAAGGAGCTCGAAGTCGCGATGGACGATGGCCGCGCCGACATCGCGGTACATTCGATGAAGGACGTACCGGCCGAGATGCCCGCGGATTTTTGTGTTGCCGCCGTCCTGAAACGCGGGACGCCGGCCGATGCGCTGGTCGGGCGCGATGGCGTGACGTTACCCGATCTTCCCGCAAATGCACGGATTGGCAGTTCCAGCCTGCGCAGGCAGGCGCAGCTCAGGATGTTGCGCCCGGATCTCGTCATCGAGCCGTTGCGCGGCAACATCAACACCCGCCTCGAGAAGCTGGACACTGGTGAATTCGACGCGATCGTCCTGGCCGCGGCTGGTCTTGAGCGACTCGGCCTGCAGCACCGCATCAGTCAGGAATTCACGACCGACGAGATGCTGCCAGCCGCGGCGCAGGGTGTCATTGGCATCGAGTGCCTTGCAGACAGAGCTGAGCTGCGCCATGTGGTTGCTAAACTGAATCACGAGGCGACGGAGCAAACAACACATGCTGAGCGTGCAATTGCGAGAATACTGCAGGCGAGCTGCCAGTCTCCGGTCGCCGCACTTGCATCCAGCAGCGGCGGAAAGATGACCCTTATCGCGCTCGTGGCCCTGCCCGACGGCAGCCGGTCACTACGAGACGACATCAGCGGTGCGTCCGACGATGCCGCAATGCTCGGTGAACACCTCGCGACCCGGCTCCTCGAACAGGGCGCCCGCGAGTTACTCGACATTGCGGGTTCCCTGCATGGCTGACCAGCGGCTCGCAGGCGCGCATGTGTTGGTAACGCGTCCACGGCAGCAATCCGACGAGCTGGTCGCGGCGATTGCCCGAGCCGGTGGCGATGCGATTCGCTTTCCGGTAATTGAAATCGTGCCGCGAAATACGTCGGAGATCAATGCCGATGTCACGGGACTGGACCCTCCCGATATCGCTGTCTTTGTCAGCCCGAACGCCGTCGCACACGGGCTTCCCTACTCGGACGGCGCGGCAATCGCTGTCGTCGGGCCGGCGACGGCGGCTGCCGTCGAGGCCGCCGGAAAAGTCGTGGATGTCCGCTCAGCTGAGGGCTTCGACAGCGAACACCTGCTCGCAGAACCGGCGCTTTCGGCCATCAGCGGCAAGGTCATCCGCATCATCCGCGGTAACGGAGGGCGTGAGCACCTGGCGGATGCGCTCGTCCAGAGAGGCGCAACCGTGCAGTACCTGTCCGTTTATGCGCGTCGGATTCCAAGTAACTCGCGTGTTGACGGGCAGGAACTCGAACGCCGCTGGCGCTCTCACGGGATCGACGTCGTTACTGTCATGAGCGTCGAATCCCTCGACAACCTGGTGTCGGTCTTGCCCGATTGGTGCCGCGACCGGTTGCCCGAGGTGCCACTGGTGACGCCGGCCGCCCGTGTGTTAAAAGAGGCGTTGAATCGTTTCCCCGCTTGCCGCGCGACACTCGCCAGGGGACCGCAAACAGGCGACATCATCGAAGCAATTATCGCTGCCAGACAGACGACACCCGGACAGGCTTAATGAGCGAATCAGGCGAAGACAGCAAGACGGAGGAAGAGGTCGTTGTCGCGCCCGCTACCAAGACCGCCGCCGCCCCGAAGAACAAACTTGCGCGCGCAACGCTCCTCCGACCCGTGCTTTTGCTGTCGCTCCTGGCCGTGGCGGCTGCCGGCTATATGTTTGTCGAGGACCGGCGTGCACAGCAACTTGCCGAGCGCAGCGTCAAGTCACTTGAGCGGCTCGAGAGCCGAGTGGCTGCTTTGCATCGTTCCTTGTCGGCTCTCGACAGCAGCGTCGCGGAGTTGGCCGAAAGCGACACAGGCATTTCGTCACAGATCGAATCATTGCAAAGCGACGTCGACAAACGTGCAGGCCTGCTCGACACCTTGCCCGGACGCCTGTCAAACCTTGAGAAATCTGTCGCATCGATTACGGGCGCCTCCACCGGAACCCGCGATACGTGGCTGCTCGGTGAGGCCGAGTACTACATGCAAATCGCGAACGCACAGCTTCAGCTGGCCGGCAATCCGCATCTCGCTGCACTCGCACTCGGCATGGCCGATGACCGCATCGCCCAAATGGCGAATCCTGCGCTTACGGCCGTACGGCGGGCGATCGCCAACGAACTGGCGGCGCTGGAAATAATGAGCAAGCCCGATGTCGAAGGCATCACGCTTACGCTCGCCAGCCTGGCGCGGGTCGTAGAATCATTGCCGCTCAAAGGCGACGCGGGCGATGCGGCGTCCGACATCGGTGCGGAAGATGCGCAGCTGAGCGGCGCCGCGCGCGCATGGGCATCGATCAAGGGTGCGTTTTCCGGACTCATTAAAGTTACTACGCCGGACGAGACGGATGCGATATTGATTACGCCGAACGCGGAAAGACTGATTCGCAGCAACCTGGCGCTGCAACTTCAGGCTGCTCGACTCGCGTTGCTTCGCAATGAGCAGGCCATCTTCGATCAAAGCCTTGACGATGCCGATGCGTGGCTGACGCTGTACTTCGATACAGGCAGCGCTCCGGTCGCCGGCGCTCGCGAAACGATCGCGGAAATTCGCGACGGTGTATTTGCGGTCACCGCCCCCGATATTTCCGAATCGCTGCGACTCATCCGACAGTTCAGGGCGCTCCCAGAGCCTGCGCAATGAAATTCGGCTTTATCGTGATTGTCGCGCTGTTCATCAGCGCTATCTCCGCTCATTTTCTGTTACAGGATCCCGGCTACGTCGCGATCAGTTTTCGCGGCTACCTGATCGAAATGTCGGTGCCGGTCCTGACCGCCCTCGCGTTACTCCTCGTCTTTGGCATCTGGCTGTTGCGCTGGGCCATTCTCACGCCGCGACGACTCGGTGAAGCCGCCGGACGATACCGCGCCGGACGCGCCGGTTCGAAACTGATGCAGGGAATGATCGAAGTCGCAGAGGGAAACTTCGCACGTGGCGAGAAACTGCTCGCGAGGGCGGCGAGCACGAGTGATGCGCCGTTGTTCAATTACTTGCAGGCGGCTCGCGCGGCACATCTGCAAGGTCATGATGAGAGGCGAGACGAATGGCTCAAGCTCGCCTACGAGGCGACGCCCGAGGCTGCGAATGCCGTTCTTCTTACCCAAGCGGAACTCCAGCTCGAGCGCGAACAGTACGAACAGGCGCTGGCGACATTACGACGACTTGAGGAAAACTCGCCCGAACACAGCTATGCGATCGCACTCCTGGGCCGTCTTTACTATCGTCTCAAAGACTGGGACCAGCTTGCGGAGATTCTGCCGCGGTTGCGCAAGCACGGTCGCATTACGCAGGAAACAATCGACCGATGGTCGGTTCGCCTGCACCGGGAGCACCTGGACCAGGCCCAGGACGGCGAGCTTGTGATCGAGACCTGGCGCAAGGTACCGCAGCGCCTCAAAGCGGATATCGTCCTGCTCGATGCGTACTACATGGGACTCATGCGCAGCGGACAACATGACAAGGCCGCAAAAGGTTTGGCGGCGGAGCTGAAGTCCGAGTGGCGAGGGCCACTCGTGCGCTTGTTCGGCCTCGTCGAGGGCGCCGACCCAAGCAAGCAACTCAGGCGCGCCGAGGGCTGGCTGGTAAAGCGCGGCGACGATCCCGACCTGCTTCTTACGGTCGCCCGGCTTTGCCTGCGCGTCGAGCTTTGGGGGAAGGCACGCAGCTATCTTGAGAGCGTCATCAGCCTGCGACCGACACCTGAGGCGTACCAGGATTATGGCCGGCTGTTGAACCAGCTCGGCGAGGCCGATGCAGCAGCCGATGCTTTCCGCGAGGGGCTGGGGTTGGTGACCAACAGCCCAATGCCCGCGATACCCCACCTCGCGCCGGATTAGGGTTGGCTGCGCTTACTCCGCAGCCAGGCCGTCAGCGGTTCCCAGTCGTCCCAATCAGGCCAGGCCAGATATTCCGGCAACTCGAATATGCCGAGACCGCGCGTGTAGGCGCGTACATAGTTCTGTGCCTCTCGAAATGCGGCGACGTAGGGCACCCTGGTTTTCGTCAGGTATTCGTCGAGGTCGTCCCAGATCAGCGTATTGTCCCGGACGCGATTCGCGACGGTCGCTATCTTCGCCTGCTTGCGGTGTACCTTGCCAACCGATTTGAGCTCTTCGAGAAACGTGGCCGTTGCCTGCATGTCGATCGGTGATGGCAACACAGGTACAACGATGGTTTCGGCGTGCCTGACAAGATCAGTCAGTTCCCTGCCATGTGACCGCGCCGGCGCATCGATGACGACAACATCTGCTCCACGGGGTACATATCGCAGTCCTTCCTCGTAAGCGGCAATGCCGATAATTTCAGGCCTGTTCCCGTCCCGGCGTTCGAGCCAGTCCAGGCTTGACCGCTGCGGGTCGTAGTCGGCCAGCGCGACAACGGCGCCTTCATTGGCAAAATAAGATGCGATGTTCGTTGCGAGGGTGCTTTTTCCACAGCCGCCCTTCGCATTCATGACCATTATGTGCCGCATGTTCCTCCTCAAGGGCAATGTTATTCGACGGCTTCGCGATTTATGTAAACTACAGACGCCAACAACAAATGTCCATTGAGTACCCGAACGTGTGTTGATGCCGCGATCGCTCGCGCCGCAATGTCGTCGACATCGCCGTCAGGCCAAGCGGAGCGCCTGATACACTTCGCGCATGCGCCTGCGCTACCTGAAAATGCACGGTACTGGCAATCAGATCCTGATAATCGATCAGCGCCACGAGGATCATGCGCCGCCAAGCACTGAACAGCTTCGCAAACTGGGTGACGCCAGCACCGGACCCGGTTTCGATCAGCTCATGTGGGTCACACCGGCACGCGATGCAACGATGGCCGCGAGTTACCGCGTCTTCAATGCGGACGGTTCGGAAGTCGAGCAGTGTGGAAACGGCGTTCGCTGCGTTGCGTGGATGCTGGCGCGAAATGAAAAAAACGAACGCGTATTCCGGCTGGAGAGTCCGGCCGGGCCGATCGAGGCACGTGTTCTGACTGACGGCCGTGTCGCGGTCAACATGGGACAGCCCGAGTTTCACCCCGCCCGCATCCCGTTCGTTGCCGATGGTCAAAGCGATCAATACTCGCTTGAGGTTGACGGTTCGGCGCTCGATGTCTCGGTATTGTCCATGGGCAATCCGCATTGCGTATTGCGAGTGGCCGATGTCAATGACGCCCCCGTGGCGAAGCTGGGTCCATTGATTGAGCACCACCGCCGGTTTCCGGCCGGTACCAATGTCGGCTTCATGGCCATCGATGACAAGGCAAGCATCGATCTGCGCGTGCACGAGCGCGGCGTCGGCGAAACGCCGGCTTGCGGCACCGGAGCCTGCGCGGCCGTGGTTGCAGGACAGCGTCTCGGACAACTGGACGACGAAGTTGCGGTGCACCTGCCGGGTGGACAACTCGTGGTAAGCTGGCGCGGGGCTGCCGGCTCGGTATGGCTGACCGGTGAAGCTGAACTGATCAGTGAGGGAACGATCGACCTATGAGCACACAACGCACGGCCGAGTACCTGGACGAGGAGTTATCGGAACAGACGATTTGCGATCACCTCGCGGCTCACCCGGACTTTTTCGAGCGTCACAGCGCATTACTCAGCTCTCTGCGCCTGCCTCACGCGGCCGGCGGTGCTGTGTCGCTGGTGGAGAGGCAGGTCTCGGTGCTGCGGCAGAAGAATCTCAAACTCGAGCGCCAACTGAAGGAACTCATTGAAGTTGCGCGCGCGAACGGCGTGCTCGCCACAAAAATTCACGATCTGGCACTGCAGTTGTTCGCTGCGCGTGACCTGAGCGCGACAATTGCAGCTGTCGAGGAGGCCATGCGCTCCGGGTTCAATGCGGATCAGGCCGTACTGGTGTTATTCGGTGACCCAGGTCAATTTGCCGATCTCGATTTCGGCCGTTTCTTTCGTGTCACGGAACGCGATGACAAGGCGCTCGGTCCATTCTCGACCTTCCTCAAGACCAGTACTCCGAGATGCGGTCAAATACGCGACTCGCAGCGCAATTATCTATTCCCGGCCAACGCTGAGGAAGTCGGCTCCGTGGCCCTCGTCCCGCTAGGCCAAAATACGGACGTTGGATTCCTGGCGATTGGCAGTGTTGACGCTGATCGCTTTCACCCGGGCATGAGCATCGATTTTCTGTCGCGCGTCGGCGATCTCGTGTCCGTGGCAATCAAACGACATTGAAGCGCGGTTCTGTGTCTGGTGGAGAACTCTGAAGACGACTGGATCGGAAAATTCATCCATCATCTCGGGTACGAGCGCCGCTTGTCCCCGCTGACCTGCAAACACTATCGCCGCGATCTTGACGCTCTAAAAACTTTCTGCGATGAAGTTCAGGTTGCACGTTGGGGCGACCTCGACTCCGAGCATATACGCGCTTGTTCAGCAATGAGCTATCGTCGCGGGCTGAGCGCGAGAAGCATACAACGGCGCCTTTCGGCCGCGCGGACGTTCTTTCGTTACCTGCTTCGCGAGAAACACGTCAAACAAAATCCTGTCGAGTCGGTATCTGCGCCCAAGGCGGGAAAGCGCCTGCCGGCTAATCTCGATGCAGATCGCATGGCTCGGCTGCTCGAGATAAGGGGGGAGGGGCCGCTGGTCGATCGCGACCGGGCGATTCTCGAACTCTTGTATTCGTCCGGGCTGCGGCTTGCCGAGCTCACGGGCCTGAACTGCGGCGACGTGGACATGGACGACGCCACCGTGCACGTCACCGGCAAGGGCAATAAGGATCGAATCATTCCGGTCGGCCGCTTTGCCATCGCCGCATTAGTGCGGTGGGAGCAGGTGCGCACAAAGCTCGCCGATGCCGATGAGACCGCGCTGTTCGTTAGCCGGCGCGGCACGCGCCTGAGCGGACGCAGCGTGCAGTCGCGCGTCAACTACTGGGCGAGGCGCCAGGGCATCGACACCAAGGTGTACCCGCACCTGTTCCGGCATTCCTTCGCAACCCATCTGCTCGAGTCCAGCCACGACCTGCGGGGCGTACAGGAGCTACTCGGCCATGCCAATATCTCAACCACACAGGTATACACTCACCTTGACTTCCAGCACCTCGCCCAGATATACGACAAGACTCATCCACGCGCGAAGGCGAAGGACACGGCCTGATCGTCTGTGTCAACGTGTCCGCCTGGCCGGGCTTCTTGTCTTCAGGTAAGAAATCATGCAACAGTTTCGAGGGACGACGATTGTCTCGGTTCGCCGTAATGGCAAGGTCGCCATCGGCGGCGACGGCCAGGTAAGCCTGGGCAACACGATCATAAAGGGCAATGCGCGCAAAGTCCGGACGCTGGCGGACGGTCGCATTATTGCCGGATTCGCGGGCGGTACTGCGGACGCCTTTACGCTCTTCGAGTTGTTTGAGAGCAAGCTCGAGCAATACGGCAACCTGACGCGCGCCGCGATCGAACTGGCCAAGGACTGGCGCACCGACCGGCGCTTGCGGCGCCTGGAGGCATTACTTTGTGTTGCCGATCAGGAGAGTTCGTTCATAATCTCGGGCAACGGTGACGTCATCGAGCCTGAAAACGATCTCATGGCGATCGGCTCGGGTGGGCCATACGCTCAGGCGGCCGCGCTTGCGTTGCTCGGGAACACCGACCTCGACGCCCGCACGATTGTGGAAAAGGCGCTGCAGATAGCAGGCGATATTTGCGTTTTCACGAATCAGAATATCGCCGTTGAAGAACTGGCGACCAAGTAACGTGTTTACGGATCAGATTCATGTCACAGATGACCCCACGTGAAATTGTCCAGGAACTGGACAAGCACATCATCGGCCAGGACGAGGCCAAGCGAGCTGTCGCAATCGCACTCAGAAACCGCTGGCGGCGCGTCCAGATCGACGAGCCGCTGCGCAGCGAGATCACGCCCAAGAATATACTGATGATCGGGCCTACCGGCGTCGGCAAGACCGAGATCTCGAGACGCCTGGCCAAACTCGCCAAGGCGCCGTTTATCAAGGTCGAAGCAACGAAGTTCACCGAGGTTGGCTATGTCGGCCGCGAGGTCGACAGTATCATCCGCGACCTCATGGATATTTCCGTAAAGATGGTTCGCGAAGAAGCGATGTCGAAGGTTCGCCATCGCGCCGAAGACGCTGCCGAGGAACACATCCTCGACGCACTCCTGCCGCCGTCGTCACAGGGTAAAGGCTTCACTGCCGAAGGCGATGCGGGCGACAGCGACACGCGGCAGAAATTCCGCAAGATGCTGCGGGAGGGAAAACTCGACGACAGGGAGATCGAGATCGAGATTCAGGCGCTGCCGATCGGCATCGAGATCATGGCACCCCCCGGTATGGAGGACATGACGAGCCAGCTGCAGAGCATGTTCCAGAATCTCGGCGGCAGTCATCGTAAAACGCGCAAGCTCAAGGTCAAGGAGGCACTCAGACACCTGACCGACGAAGAAGCCGCAAAGATGATTGATGAGGAGGAGTTGAAGGCACAATCGCTCGAAGCCGTTGAGCAGCATGGCATCGTATTTCTCGACGAGATCGACAAGGTAGCGCGACATTCCGAAATACAGGGCGCCGACATATCGAGAGAGGGTGTTCAGCGCGATCTTCTGCCCCTCGTCGAGGGGTCGACGATCAACACCAAGTACGGCATGGTGAAGACCGACCATATCCTTTTCATCGCCTCAGGCGCTTTCAATGTATCGAAGCCGTCGGATCTTATTCCCGAGCTGCAGGGCCGTTTCCCGATTCGGGTGGAGCTGAAGTCGCTGACGACAGACGACTTCGTCAGAATTCTTACGGAGCCGGACGCATCGCTGACATCGCAGTACAGCGCATTGCTCAGTACGGAAGACGTCACGCTGGCGTTCAGCGACAGCGGTGTGCGCCGCATCGCCGAAGTTGCTTACCAGGTCAATGAAAATACAGAGAATATCGGTGCACGTCGTCTGCATACAGTGATGGAGCACCTTCTTGAGACGGTTTCTTTCGAAGCATCGGACAAAAGCGGCACAAAGCTCCAGATCAATGCAGGATATGTCGACGAGCACCTCGGCGAACTGTCCAAGGACGAAGACCTGAGCCGTTACATCTTGTAGGAGTGGCTTTAGCCGCGAACATTTCGGGCCTGAAGGCCCTCCTACCGTGCTAATGAACAATTGCAGGAGGGCCTTTTGGTCAGGACGACCTTTTGTCGCGGAGCACGGGGATGTGCGAGAGCGATGAGGCCCGAAATGGTAGCAAGCAGTGTCAGCAACCCCCACGGAAATTCGCCTGCGCAAGAAATCGCGGCTGCTGGTCGTCGAATTCGACGACGGTAACAGCTTCGAATTCACGTTCGAGTACCTGCGGGTTCATTCACCGAGCGCCGAGGTCAAGGGCCATGGCCCCGGGCAGGGATTCTTGCAGACCGGCAAGGAAGACGTCGTCATCAAGTCCGTCGACCCGGTCGGGCATTACGCCGTGCGCCTGGTGTTCGACGATGGCCACGATACGGGTCTCTTTACCTGGGCTTATCTGTACGAACTCGGCCGCGACAGGACCGCAAACTGGCAACGCTACCTCGACCGCCTCAAGGCGGCAGGGTATGCTCGCAAAAAACCAGACTGACAACACACAATGTCAAATCCTGACAGACCGGCCGGGACGACTCATTTCGGCTACACAGACGTGTCGGTCGATGAAAAAGCCGGCCTGGTAAGAGGCGTATTCGACTCCGTCGCGTCCCGCTATGACGTCATGAATGACCTGATGTCGGCCGGAATGCATCGACTTTGGAAGCGCCTGACGATCGCGGAAGCGCGTGTCAGTCCCGGGCATGTCGTTCTCGATCTCGCCGGCGGCACCGGTGACCTGACACGAAAGTTCGCGCGCCTCGTCGGTGCCGGGGGCCACGTCGTACTCGCGGATATCAACGCCGCGATGCTTGCACAAGGCCGTCGTCGACTTGTTGACGCAGGCGTCGCCGGTAACTTTTCCATTGCGCAGGTCGACGCCGAAAAACTGCCGTTTGCCGATGGCAGCTTCGATCGCGTCACGATCGCTTTCGGATTGCGCAATATCACGGACAAGGATGCCGCGCTGACAGAGATGTATCGAGTACTCAGGCCGGGCGGCCAAGTGCTGATTCTCGACTTCTCGACACCGGCCGATGTCATCAAGCCCGCCTATGACCTCTACTCTTTCAAGGTGCTGCCATTGCTCGGCAAGTTCGTCGCAAACGATAAAGAAAGCTACCAGTACCTCGCGGAGTCGATTCGCATGCACCCGAGCCAGGAGACGCTGCTCGGCATGATGCAGGACGCAGGGTTCGAACGATGCCGCTTTCAGAACATCTCCGCCGGCATCGTTGCATTGCACACTGCTTACCGCATCTGAGTGCACACGACGATGAGTCCATTGCGGTCCGTTCTTCATCCTGTCGCCAGGCTGCTGAACAAGAACATTCAGGCATCCACGCCAGCGCGCGAATTATGCGAGCAACTCGCGGCAAGAGTTATCGCGGTCCGCGTGCGTGACACGGCGCTGTCGATGTACTTCACGTTTGGCGACCAAACGGTCGAATTGACGACGACATCGGATGCAGAACCCGACGTCGTCATAACGGGTTCCTTGCTCACGCTCGCACGAATGGCGGGGCAGCCGGGTGAGGGCGCGATCCGCGATGGCTCGCTGGAGATGACCGGCAGTGCGGAAACGGCGCAAGCCTTTCAGCGATTGCTGGCTTTCGCAAAACCCGATGTCGAAGAGGAATTATCCGGAATCATCGGTGATGTTGCCGCGCATCGGCTCGGCGTGATCGCAAGAGGCATCGGACGCTGGGGCCGGGAAATGCGCTCGACGATGCGCGATAACATCCGTGAGTACTTGCAAGAGGAAAGCCGCAGTTTGCCAAGTCGATATGAAGTCGAGCGATTCGCCGAGGGTGTTGACGCACTTCGCGATGACGTCGACAGACTCGCAGCTCGCGTCGACAAACTGGCGGATGGATCCTGATGATGCGTCGCCGTGCTTTCCGCAGAATCCTGGGCATACAGCGCGTGCTGATCAAGTACGGCCTGGACGAGCTGATTACTGCAACGCACATGTTGCGTCCCTTGCGTTTTCTTTTTTGGCTTTTACCGCGACGACGCGATAGCTCGGCGCCATTGGGTGAGCGTATTCGGCTGGCATTGGAGGAACTCGGGCCGATTTTCGTGAAATTTGGCCAGGCCGTGTCCACGCGCCGCGATTTGTTGCCGCGTGATATCGCGGACGAACTGGCGAAGCTGCAGGACGCAGTGCCGCCGTTTCCAGCCGAGCAGGCCATCGCCGTGTTGAATGAGGCTTATGGTCGGCCAGTCGAAGAAGTCTTCAAACGCTTCGATGTCGAGCCGTTCGCCGCGGCGTCGATTGCCCAGATACACACCGCCCGGTTGCCCAACGGCACCGAAGTGATCGTCAAGGTACTGCGCCCTGGCGTCCTTGAGCAAATTGAACGCGATCTCGACGTGCTACGCGTGCTTGCCGGACTCGCGGACAGGTACTGGGAGCACGGCAAACGCCTGCGTCCGCTCGAAGTCGTTGCCGAATACGAGCGCACCATCATCGACGAACTCGATCTCTTGCGCGAAGCCGCTAACGCGGCACACCTCAAGCGTAATTTCGAGGGCTCGGACATGCTCTACGTGCCCGAAGTCTACTGGGACTATTGCAGACCTGAGGTGCTCGTGCAGGAGAGAATTTACGGAATACCCATCAAGGACATGGAAGCGCTGCGTGCCGCGGGCACGAACATTCAGGCCCTTGCCGAAAACGGCGTGGAAATATTTTTTACCCAGGTGTTTCGGCACAATTTCTTTCATGCCGACATGCATCCGGGAAATATCTTCGTCATCGTGACGGATCCGGACAAACCGAAATACGCTGCCGTCGATTTTGGCATCGTGGGTAGCTTGAACCAGGAGGATAAACGCTACCTGGCGGAGAATTTCCTTGCGTTCTTCGACCGCGACTATCGCCGGATAGCCAAGCTGCATCTCGACTCGGGCTGGGTCCCGGCTGATACCCGAATCGAGCATCTTGAAGATGCCGTGCGTACGGTGTGCGAACCTATCTTCAACAAGCCGCTTGCCGAGATCTCGTTTGCCCAGGTTCTGATGCGCTTGTTCCGTGTTGCACAGCGCTTCAATGTCGAAATTCAGCCGCAGATGATTTTGCTGCACAAGACGCTGTTCAATGTTGAGGGACTGGGACGCGAGTTGTACCCGCAACTCGATTTGTGGAAGACGGCACATCCCGTACTCAAGCGCTGGATGGACGAGCAGGTCGGCCCTCGCGCCATGCTCGACGATCTCCGTGAAAACCTGCCGCAAATCCGACAGGCGTTGCGGCACCTGCCCGTCGCGATTCGACAGCTGGCCGAACAGGCTTCGACCGGAAGCATCAAGCTCGACATGGAGTCACCCGAAATTCGCCAGATACGCGCCGAGCTCGCGGGCCAGCGCCGCCAACGTTACTGGCTGACCATCGCGGCAACCAGTGTCATTACCGGTACCCTGGTCATGACACTCGCGGGAAACGTCTGGCTGGGCATGGCGCTGCTGACACTCGGCGGTCTTGCCGCAATCGCCGGCCGGCCGGGCAAATAAACGGGCGGCGCACCTTGATTCTTCCCCGCATCGCAAGATTGTTGCTTCGCCTCGGCGGCTGGACGATGGTTGGCGAGGCGCCACACGTACCCAAGGCCGTCATTATCGCGGCGCCACACACCTCCAATTGGGACGGTTACTGGGCGCTCGTACTGAAAGTTGCGATGCAGTTCGATGTCCGGTTTTTCGCAAAGCAGTCGTTGTTCTGGTTTCCGCTCAACCTGTTGTTGCGTGGACTCGGCGGTATTCCGCTGGACAGGGAGCGGGCGGGGTCGGCCGTCAGGCAGGCGGTCGAGATGTTGGACGACAATGAAAATTTTTACTTCGGCCTCGCCCCCGAAGGGACGCGTGCGAAAACACGGTGCTGGAAAACCGGTTTTTATCGAATTGCAGAGAAGGCCGGCGTGCCGATCGTGTGCGGTTTTTTTGATTACGCCAACAAACGAGTGGGCCTCGGACCCACGATTCAACTCAGCGGCAACCGGGCCGCTGACCTGGAGAAAATGCGCAGCTTCTACGAGAACATATCCGGCCGATGGCCTGAAAAAGCGAGCCCGGTCGTATTTCCGGACAGCCAATAAGAAAGGCCGCCCGAAGGCGGCCATTGCGAATTGGCCCCACAATGCACAACCATGCACAGCTGATATCGGAAAAGTGTCGGAAATGACACGTCTTGACGCATGCGGTTGCATCATGTTCTCCCATGGGCTGCTTGGCGACACCGAAGGACTTTTTTGGCCCGTCAACTCCACTCAGTCATGCTCACACGCTTACTTGCGCTCAAGAAAAGTTCAACGAAATCAATGCGGACGAATAAACAGGACGGACAACTCATTCCACCCAGCAGGCAATCTGTAACGGTATTGACGAGTTAATTACTCGGCCAGAGAATATTTGAGCAGGCGTCGCGTATCACGCATGAACCTCGCCGAAGAAAAGGCCCTCACTTGGAGGGCCTTGCTTTTTTTGGCGCGCCCGGAGAGATTGATTCGAATCGCTCTGTGGCGATTCTCACCCTGATGAGATCCTGCAGGATGCTGTTGTATGCAGGCCAATTACAATACTCAATGGGGGGTTGGCGACCCCTTCTCGCGAGCCCACAACGCGACGCGCCTAGCAGTCATGGCGCGTCTACAATAGCGGCCATGCAGGCTGACCCGGAAAGCACGGCGAAATACCGCACCATTCGGAGCTTCGTGCGCCGGACCGGCCGCTTGACGCCGGCACAGCGCCGTGCACTTACCGAGCTGTGGCCGGTTTTCGGCGTGGACTTTGCACCCGTGCCGATCGATCTCGTGGCGCTCTTTGCCCGCGATGCACCGCGCACTCTCGAGGTCGGATTCGGCAATGGTGAGACGCTCGTGCAACAGGCATTCGAGAACCCGGCCACCGATTTCATCGGTATCGAAGTGCACGAACCGGGCATCGGTCACTGCCTGATGGAAGCGCGAAAGGCGCATCTCAGCAATCTCAGGATCGTCCCGCACGATG
>SMUX01309491.1_pt1 | contig 40048 bp, 43 predicted proteins | sample 2456431 | NCBI WGS metagenome assembly SMUX01 (sample SAMN11095930, study PRJNA526329) | marine sediment metagenome | biome: Marine sediment; feature: Surficial sediment; material: Deep marine sediment; isolation source: Hadal surficial sediment | place: Pacific Ocean | collected 2014-11 | depth... | reverse complement strand
GATGTCTTAGGCCAAAAACCAGAACTTTAAACGCTCCTTTGAAATTGCGATTCCCCAAAGACCGACTTACAATATTTGCATGCAACAAATGGAATATTTTAAGGAACCCAAAATTATAAAGATCGGGCCTGCCGAGATGCCCAATGGCGATGTTTGTTTGATTCGTGAATTCTTTGATCTTTCCCAGAGTGACGATTTTTTTCAAACGTTACTCGCTTTGGCTCAATGGAGACAGGACGCCATCAAACGCGGGCGCAAAGAGATGAAATTGCCTCGACTCACCTTGTGGTATGGTAATTCTGGCAAAAACTATTCTTATTCTGGAATTCGCATGAAACCTCTTCCTTGGAACGCTCCTTTATTAACGATTAAACAGGGCGTTGATGCTGAAGCCGGAGTTAAATTTAATAGCGTTTTATTGAATTTATATCGCAATGAGCGTGATTCGGTAGCGTGGCATAGCGATGACGAACCGGAACTAGGTAAAAATCCGATAATCGCTTCGGTCAGTTTAGGAGCGACGCGTCGGTTTGTCTTGAAGCACAAAAGCAAAAAACGTCTTCCCAAAATAGAACTGGAATTGTCACATGGAAGTCTACTTCTGATGCGAGGTCCTACGCAACATCACTGGGTACATGCAATTCCTAAATCTAAGATTCCTGTTGGACCGCGTCTCAATTTAACTTTCCGGATTATTCATTAGAATCGGATAGGTAGTGAAGGTAAAGGATACCCGCCCAATGAAGTTTTCATAAGACCATAAAAAAGGTGTCGAAGGTTGATATCTGATAATTAAACCACGGGAGTTTTTTATCTCACTGTCCAGCGACCCGTTGAACAAGACAATCAAGCGTAAATGTCAAATATCAAGCTTCGACTCGTATGCCGTACTGAGTTAAACCGCAAGTGCGGTATATCCTGGCGGGCTGGGGGAACGTAACTATATATAAAGAAACGGAAAGCTCGCCAGGAGTAAATTGGAGCCGCCGCTGCGGTGATGTTTTGCCGCTCAGGCCGTATATCTCGGCGATTCCAGAGTTAAACCGCAGGAGCCGACTATCATCGGCGAGGCGGACGACGTAACCACATGAAAATGAACCCACCTCGGAGTAGATTCCAATATGACCGCACGGGCGGTAATTAAAAACCGCTCGAGCCGTATACTCAAATGTTATGAGAGGCATCAGAACTATGGATAAAAATTATATATTTATTGATGCCCCCTCCGATTTAGGACTAAAACAAACTGGGGTTACAGGTCTAGGGGCGAAATTAAAACAATACAATCTGTTAGAAAAATTAAATGCTGAACAGGGACCTATTGTTGATTTGGGGACTTGTATTTATAGCGGCAAACGAGATGGTGATACTGGCTATCTCAATATGAATACTGTGCGTGAATATACGTATAAGTTATCTGAAGTTATTTCTCCCTACATAAAACATCGTAGGCCTTTTATTGTCCTGGGTGGTGATTGCTCTATTTTATTAGGCAGTGCTTTGGCACTGAAAAAACAAGGACGTTACGGACTGTTATTCCTTGATGGTCATTCGGACTTTTATGACTCCAGGCTGTCCGAAACTGGGGAAGTGGCAGAATTGGATTTGGGTATCGTCACAGGGCACGGGCATCCTCAGCTGGATGATATTGACGGACTGAAACCTTATTTCAAACCAGAAGATACAGTGCTATTTGGCTTTCGTGAAGAGCGTCATGATCCTCCCAAAGGTTACCGAGCAGTTCGCAAAACTGGGATTCATGTTTTCTCCCTTGACGATATCCGGAAACAGGGTTTTGAGAAGTGCCTTAGACTTGCATTGCAAGAAGTAACCAAAGCAGAACTTGACGGCTTTTTTATTCATTTGGATGCAGATGTATTAGACGATGCATTGATGCCAGCTGTGGACTATCGTCTTGAGGATGGGCTAAGTTTTCAGGAGGTGTCAAGTATCCTCAAGGCTGCCGTTGATACAGGATCAATTAGAGGCTTGGATGTCACCATCTACAACCCTAATCTAGATCAAAATGATGAGGCCGCTATAAGGATGGTGGCATGTTTAGCTGAGGGGCTTTCTTGAAAGAGAGAACCAATGCTCGCAATATTTTTAGAGCGTTGCTTAACAGGCATCAGCTCATAACAAGTTTAGGCAAGCGACGCTGAAAAACGCGCGCCTGCTAAAAGCGTTAAGCGGCGCCATCGGCTTCTTATCCCGCCACAGGCCTAGTCTTGCGTCGCGTGCTTTGCGTTCCGCTTCAGCATAAAGCCGCTGGGCTGGTTCCCGCTGTGTATGTGTTGGCTTTTTACTTAAAGTACCGCCCATGCTCCTGGGCGACGACATGACCGCAGGGCGGAGATATACTGCAAGTAAGACGTTCAATTATTGTTAGGCAACCGCACCGACGCCGGAGAAGAGACGATGCCGTCTACGCACGAGCCGCATCCAGTGCACCGAAAAGCCGAAATTGCGGAGTTTGTATGGAAACAGATCCGGATCGTTCTAGAGAAGGAGCGGGACCGGATATACGAGGAGATCAGGGGTTACCCGCCACCGATTTCGGCCTGCGACGAGCAGTTTAACTACCTACTGGAGCAACGAGCACAGGTTTCTCGCGAATTGGCTCGAATGAACGAAGCCGCCAGGACGCCTCTTCCGCTAATGGCCTGCAGCAAGTTACTCGATGAGCTCGTTGCATCATCCGATCTCATTGCCGGTGAAACCGAGCAGAAGCTTCGATCCTACTTGCGCGAAGGCGGCTGCCTAACAACGCGGTGAAACTGACGGGCCACTACGCGCGCTAGCACATTTCTAGCCACTCTAGTCGTCGTGCTCGGAAGCAGCTGGATCACGGCAGCAATATTTCGACTTATCAAAGCCGGGCTACAGGCAAGGAGAAGAATAGATGCAGTTCGAAAACCGCTTTCCTGGATCAAATCCACATGTATCGGGTTCGCAATTTGGCTCGGTATATGGACTCTCCTACTTTCCGGCTTAGAAATGCATTAGTGTCTAAGGTTAAAAGGTTGCCTAACATGCCGTGAGGGAGCGAGAAAGGCTGCTCCTACCAGGCGGCTCTACGCGCCTTAGCGTTCAAATGGATCCGCATCCGCTACCGTTGTTGGCAAACACGAATACCGTACCATGAGTCCGCGTACCTTAAGGCTCTGGCGCGCCGTGGCTCGCCGCTATTGATAACAGTTCGCCACGCCCAAAACCCCTTGACGGAATAACTCAGGGCGTGAAACGGTCATTCAGAATCGATGGCTCGAATATCTGCTTTCGGATCGAAAATCGGTCGCTTGCACACAAAGGGCGATACGGCAGCTTGTAGCCATTTCCGGACATGTCCAACCAAGCTGAGCTGGCGGGTTTTATGGCCCGAGCATTAGTGTGTTACCGTCTTGGCAATTCGGTTGTACACAGAGAAGGAGGTTATTGTGGGAGGTGAACAGAAAACGACTGCCTAATGTCTTCAAGAAATAACACGCGTGACCCTAGTTGCGTAAGGTAGGCGATAGAGTCTATGCGCCATTGTTCTCTATCCGAATGATGGTCTTGGGAGACGTTACAGTAGGTAATACCTCCACCGGGGCAAAGCAACGCAGCCCATCTTGGTTAGACAACAGGTTGTCGCGGATTAAAGAATTGTGGTGGCAGCGGTGGCAGCTTTTGCGGGGGCAGCGGTGGCAGAATGATTTCGATGTTAAGATCTCCCAGGTCATCAAAGGATTTACGAGAAAATGGGTTCTTTATTTTCACCATGGCGTTTTCTTCAATGGCCTCGTCGATCAGGTTTTGTAGCTTCTCGGCTAACTGCGTTCGCCAAGGCAGCTTGTAATAACGCGGCTCGAGCGAACGGTCGAGTCTGAGCCACAGATATATCGCTTTTCCTTCATCCAGACTCACGCCGAGTACCGTGGCCTCATCCACATGGCGTTTGAACCACTCGTGCTCCATGGGTTTCGGCTGACTTAAGATCTCGGTCAACCCAAGGTAGGCAAGCGGAATAAAAAGCGCCGTTACCACAACCGCGGTGACACGTATCAGCGTTGCGCGCGGTGCCCAGATTGCGATTGTCGCGAGCAGCGCCGCGACGCCAATGGAGGCAGCGAACAGCAGTATCAATGTATCCATATTTACGATGACGCGGTTACTAGCCGACGCCTCAGTGTCGTCACGCTGCCCGGCAGCAGTTCGCCGCGCTCGTTCAGCTTAAACCGAAAAGCGGTTTCCTCCTGGTTGCGACGCGTGAGTTCCACCTTTGTCTGAAGTATCGGCCGCAAATCATCGTACTTCTGCCGCACGCTGATTACGACCGTCACAGCGACGGTCACCCCGGCTGGCAACGGACCATACATATGGACGTTGGCAATGTATTCACCGGCAGGAATGCCACGGCTGTAGGACACTTCGTAGTTTCGGTCCGTGGGGTCCCCCTCTAGTCCGAGATCATCACGCAACAGGTTGAAATAATGGCTGTGTTGGTTGAAAAAACCCACCGGTACGTCGCCCGGTGCCTGTACCCAGAGGTCAACATCCACCGGCAGATCGTTGGGCCAGTGCATTTCGACGACCACGTTACCAGGTGCACGATGATCTTGGCTTTCCTGCTCGGTCTTGCTCAAGTGTGGCAACAGCATAATCACCATCGCCACGAACCCCACGAGCGCTAACATGAGCACATCGCGGAACACCGTTCCAGCGGCGTCGATCTCGAACTCGTCAACTTCCCACACGGCGCTCCCCTAGTTCCACGATGGCGCTAAACAGATGTACCGTGCCAGTAACGAGAATGCCATGATTAACCATCAGCCATACGTGAAGCACGGCGCCGATCAAGGTGGTGTACAACGCTATTGACATACCCTGGATCAGAGTTGCCACCATCGGTGCGATATTGTCCACAGTCGCGGATAGTTCCGGATTTACCCCAGACAGCGCAACGATGAACCCGATAACCGTCCCCACCAGCCCACAAAAGACCAGTGTATTAGCAATCTGCCGCACAATTGAGATGTAGTTATTCATTCGCAGGCGCAATGAATTAGCAATAATGGAACGACCCTCCGCCGAGTAGTCATGGACGGCGGCAAGATATTTGTCCGCTGCGGATGCGGGCCTAGGTGTACCGGCTCTAACGTCATTGAGCTCCACGCTTGTGCGCCAGATCTTAGCCGCGCAAAGGATCATGCCGAACAGGAAAACACCAAAGATGCCCAGCGACAGCCACATGGTGTAGTCGACAAATGCGCCCTCTAGCCAGCCTTGCAGAAAGACGGCGACCAGCAATCCAAAGGCCACAATGTTAACCAGCGCAAAGCGCAACACCAACAGGTACCGATGTAGCAGGCCGGTTGTCTCCACGGCACCGACTTCCGATTTACCGTCGTCCATATGCCACTGGTCGGATGCTAACGCCATGATATTTAGTCACCGGAATCACGCACACTAGAGGCCTATTCCTTGTCACAGATGAAGCGATAGATCTTGGTGAAATCAGCACCGGGCGATGACCGTACAAAACGTCTCCACACGTCAGCGCACACCGCGCTAAGGGCATCGGGCTGCCCATCTGTCTGCACGCTCTCTAAGTACAGTTTTAGATCCTTCATGAAGAGTGTGTTGTTGAACCCAGCGTCATAGGTCTCAGTCAAGATACGGTTAGGGAACTTGTCTGAGGTCGCCGTGTTCTGCCCCGTCGAGACGTTCAGTACGTCGAGCATCGCCTTCATCTCAAGACCCTGGGACAGGCCAAAGCAAATGGCTTCGCTTGTGGCCGTCATGGCGATGCCAGATAAAAAATTGTTCGCAAGCTTCATCGCCTGGCCCTGCCCCGCTTTGGTGCCAACATGAAACGGGTTCTGAGACATCGCCTTCAGCATGGGTAGGAGTCTCTCATAACTAGCGCGAGGCCCCGCAACCATGGTGGAGATAGTCCCCGCGATGGCCCCGACTACACCCCCTGATACGGGCGCGTCGATATATTCGATACCGACAATCTTTAGTCTCTGACAGATATCCCTCGCGGCCTGCACCCCGATGGTGGAAGTATCAATCACGCAACGCGCGATGCGCGGGTCGCTATCGATAATCTCCTGCGCAACGCCGGTGCTGGCCGTCGCATCCGGGAGGCTAAGGAATATTGCTTCCGCCTTGGCAGCGATCTCGGCGACAGACGAGGCAGCGCCGGTGTTCTTGGGCGCGCGTTCCGCCGTACCAGCCGCGTCATAGACAACTAGCTCGTGCCCCACTTTTGTAAGATTGATCGCCATCGGGCGGCCCATGTTGCCAAGGCCGACAAACCCGATGGGTTCTTTGTAATCAATTTTCATCTGCACCATGGCGATGCCATTGGACCCACCGACGCGGTGACGCATGAACAGTTCGGTTGGTTGCGAGCACTGCGTGCTGACCTCTACAGCAGTGCCGGCAGCAACTTATTCCTTGCGCAGCTTGGGATCAAGCACGTCGCGCAGCGCGTCGCCGAACAGATTGAACCCGAATACAGCCAGGGTAATCGCGAGGCCGGGAAATATCGGTATCCAAGGCGCGCTCTCGGCGTATTCCTCGGCGCCACCCTGGAGCATGAGACCCCAAGCCGGTATTGGCTCCTGCACACCCAGGCCAAGAAATGACAACGAGGCCTCTAATAGGATCGCCTGACCCATAAACGCCGTAATCATGATGAGATACGGCGCCATTACGTTGGGCACCATGTGACGCAAGATAATGCGGGTGTGGCTAAAACCCAGCGCCCGGGCCGCATCCACGTAGGGAATCTCGCGGATCGCCAGCGCATTCGACCGGACTACGCGGGCACACTGCGGTACGAAAGGAATTGTGATCGCGATAACCACATACTGGATATCGGTGCCGAAGGCGGAGACGACGACGAGGGCCAGGATGATCAGCGGAAAAGCCAGCACCACATCCACCACCCGCTGAACGATGATGTCGAAGGTGCCGCCGAAGTAAGCGCTCGCTACCCCCAGAACCAGGCCCAGGGTCGCCCCGACGAAAGACGCGGTAAAACCGACAAACAAGGCGGTTCTAGAGCCGTAGATAATGCGGGTAAGGATGTCGCGGCCGAAGTGATCGGTGCCGAAGGGAAATTGCGCATTGGGCGCTGTAAGTTGGTTTTCCCAGGACGCTGCCTCCGGGTCGTACGGCGTAAGGACATTCGCGAACACCGCCAGGAAGATCGTCACTAACACCATCAGCGCACCACACGCGCCGAGCGGTTGGCGGCGGCAGAGGTCCCAGGCTCTCGCTAGCAGAGATTTGTGCTGCTCTAATTCCTCGGTGGCGACAACGACCTCGGGCGTCGACATGGCAAAGACCTCTTAACCGTAGCGGATCCGTGGATCCAGCCAGGCATAGAAAAGATCCACCGCGAAGTTTGTCAAGATGAAGATCAACACCACCAGCATGGCGAGTTGCTGGGTCATGTTAAAGTCCTGGGCGCCGACGGAGTCCACGAACAGCTTGCCCAACCCGTTGAGGTTAAATACCTGTTCGGTCACCACCAGGCCGCCGATCAGGAACGCAAACTCAATGCTGATGATCGTCACCACTGGCAACATGGCATTCTTCAACGCGTGGCGGTTGATGATGAGCTTCTCCAGCAGCCCCTTCGCACGCGCGGTGCGAATGTAGTCCTCGCGCAATACCTCGAGCATGGCCGAGCGCGTCATGCGCGTGGCCACCGCCGAGTAGCGATAACCGGTCGCTATCGCGGGCCAAATAAGCTGTGAAAGATTACGGATCGGATCCTCAAAAGGCGACACGTAATCGATTGGCGGCATCCACGGGGTGCCAAACCATTGCTGGGTGACGATCAACAGCCCAAGGATGATCATGATACCGAGCCAAAACGACGGGATGGCGATACCGGCAATGCTGAAAGTACGCACCACGTAATCGATCCAGGTGTCCTGCATGATGGCAGAGATCGTCCCGAGCGGGATGGCAATGATCACTGACACAATGGTGGCCATGATTGCGACCTGCAGCGAAAGCCTGAAGCGCAGACCGATTTCATAGGTGACCGGCCTGCCAGTCCACATAGAGTCGCCGAGGTCGCCGGTGAAGTACCCGCCGACAAATTCGAAGAACTGGACGTACTGCGGTCTGTGCAGACCAAGATTTTTCTGACAGAGCTCAATCTCCGCCGGATCGGCGTACAAACCGGTGCCAGCCAAGCGAATTTCACAGGGGTCTCCCGGAACCAGACGCAGCAGCACAAAGATGAGCACCGCCGCACCGAACAGCGTCGGGATCATCAACAGCAGGCGCTTAACGATGTAGGCGTACATCAGACGACGCACACCCGCGCCCCACCACTACTGGGCGGGGCGCCGGTGTGGAATGGTTTACATCAACGACTTATCTAACCAGACGTTATCGAGCTGCTGGTTGAGATAATGGCTCGGGGCGATCTTCCACCCCTTCACGAACGAGCGATGGGGATTGATCTTGTACCACCACAGCGTGACCGCCATGTGCGCCTCGTCATTCAGCGCGAGCGTCTCGTACTGGCGCATCAGCTTGCGCTGGGTAGCCTCGTCCCCGGCGCGAATCAGCTTGTCGTAGATCTCCTCGAGCGCCGGGTCCTCAAACGCGGCGTAGTTGTTGCCGGCACTACCGAGGAATTTCGAGACGTCGGCGATCGGATTGATCACGGACTGGCAGTTGAAGTCCATGGAGACGTCGAAGTCCTTTTTCTTGCGCAGCGTGTCATAGAACGCAGGGCTGGGCTGTACGCGCTGAGTGACTTTCAGGCCGATTCGCCGCCACTGGTCGATCATCCAGGTTCCTACTACCTTGTAGGGCTGATCGACGCCACGGTTGTGGAACTCAAAGGACATCCCCGCTTGACCCGCTTCTTTAAGCAGCCGCTTCGCCTCGGCGCGGGATTTCTCTATATCCGGCCAGTAGCCCGCGATCTTTTGCAGCTCGTCCTTGGTCGCCGCCAGTGGATGGCTCGGGAACACGACGCCACCCACGGTCTTCACGATGGCGATCCGTGACAGGTACTTGGAGCCGGCCCAGCGATCGAGGCTGAGCGTAAGGGCCCTGCGCACCCGCGGATCATCGAATGGCTTCACCTTGTGGTTGGGCGTCATCTGCAGCGCGCAGTTCCAGTCGCTCTCCTGCACCGTGATCTTGTCGCCCAGTGCCTTTACCAGGTCATCACGGGCCTTCGGCGGAAAGCCACGGAACTCGATTGCCGCGCGGCCCCCGCGGATCGCCTGCAAACGCACCGCCATCTTGGACGCCGATATCGCCTTGTAGCCATCGAGGTAGGGCTGACCCTTGTGATGGTAGTTGGGATTGCGCTTGCCCTCGACAAACGAGCCCGGCTGGTGCTGCACGAAGATGAACGGACCACTGCCGTTTATGTTCTTCTGGTGCCATTTGTAGCCGTGCTCGTCCAGGTCCTTCTTGCTGTAGACCCAGTGGTAGGGGTCGGCGAGCGCTGGAACGAAGGCGCCTGACGGAAACTTGAGCTTGAACACCACCGTGTACTTGCTCGGCGCAGACACGCTTTCCACCGACTTGAAGAAGGCCTTGCGCGCACTCGGGATACCGTCGGGCGGGAAGATGATCTTGTCGAAGGTGGCCTTGATGTCCGCGGCCGTCAACGGCGTGCCGTCATGGAACTTGACACCCTTTTTGATCTTGAAGGTGTACTTGGTGCCGCCCTCGGTCGCCGTGGGAACCTTGCCCTTGCACAGGTCACAGACAAAGTCTGTTGCCGACTGCGGGTTCTCGGGGTTCACCCTGATCAGCACGCTGTAAAATGGCGCGAGCGGGTGGATCACGCCGAAGGTGGTCTCGCGGTGGCCATCGTAAGACGGGATCTTGCTTCCGACCACGAAGTTTAGGACCCCCCCTCTCTGCGGTGTCTCCGCCGCTGACGCGGGCCCGACAACACCGAGGCCAAAGGCAAGCACGCCCCCCATGGCGATGGCAATTTTGGCACTGAACCGTTTCATATTAACTCCTCCTGTGTTTCCCTTTCTTGGCAATTATGTTGAAAACGCCCCTCCGTGGACTTCCCAACTCGACCCCAGAAGATGCGATTTCCGGGAACCTTTTTCTTTCAAAGACTTGAGGGTCTTTGAAACGAACGACGGGACACGTATATTCCGCGCATACCCACTGTTTTGCAACACCCGCCTGTGGCTGTTTTTGGCCCTCCCGAGGCGCAGCCCACAGGCGCTCATACCTCGGTACAGGCGACCCAGTGACCCGGTCTAAGCTCGCGCAGCGCAGGTGTGTCACGATGGCAGCTTTCCACCGCCAGCGAGCATCGAGGATGAAACACGCACCCGCTTGGTGGATTGATCGGGCTTGGCACCTCGCCCATGAGGACCTGGTGCTTGCGCTCGGCCTCGACAGTGGGGTCCGGTACCGGCACCGCCAACAACAGCGCCCGCGTGTATGGGTGCATCGGGTTGTCGAACAGCTCGTCGGAATCAGCGAGCTCCACGACTTTGCCGAGGTACATCACCGCCACACGGTCGCAGAGGTGATGGACGACGCTGAGGTCATGGGCAATGAATAGATAGGTGAGGTTAAATTCCCGGCGCAGGTCTTCGAGCAGGTTGATCACCTGCGCCTGGATCGAGACGTCGAGAGCGGATACGGCCTCGTCGCAGATGATGAAGTCGGGGTTCAGGCTCAGCGCCCGCGCAATGCCGACGCGTTGCCGCTGACCACCGCTCATTTCGTGGGGATAGCGGTCGGTAAATTTCGCCGGCAGGCCGCAGATCGAAAGCAGCTCCGCGATGCGCTTACGGCGTTGTCTGGCGTCAGGGTAGACGGCGTGGACACGCATGGGCTCACCGAGGATGTCGCCTATTGTCATGCGTGGATTCAACGAGCTGTAAGGATCCTGGAATATGACCTGGATCTTCCGGCGTACCGGGATCAAGGCCTTTTGATCGAGTTTCTCCAGATTGGCGCCTTCAAAGACGATCTCGCCGGAGGTGGGTCGCTCGAGCTGCAGGATACAGCGCCCGGTGGTCGTCTTGCCGCAGCCGGACTCACCAACCAGACCCAGGGTTTGGCCTTTGCGGATGGTGAAGCTTACGCCGTCCACCGCTTTTACGTTACCGATGGTCTTGTGAAAAACGACGCCCTCGGTGACCGGGAAGTATTTCTTGAGGTTGCGGACCTCCAGCAACACCTCGCCCTTGCCGACCGATCTCAGAGCGGGTGCTGCTTGGACTGTTGCGGTCTGCGCGTTCACGAGACTGCGCTCTTGTCAGCGTCCAGCTCGTGGCTGCGAAAACACGCGGCTTTCTGCCCATCGCCGACATGTTCCAGCGGCGGAATCTCATCGGCGCACCGGTCTATGGCCCAACGGCAGCGTGGCCGGTAGGCGCAGCCGTTGTCGAGCCGGGTGAGGTCGGGCGGCTGCCCCTCGATAGGCACTAGCCGCTGTCCTCTATGCCGATCCATGCGCGGCACCGAGCTGAGCAGACCGATGGTGTAGGGATGGCGCGAATGGTGATAGATCTGCACCGCGCTTCCTTCCTCGACAATCTTGCCCGCGTACATGACGTTCACCCGGTCGGCGTAGCGGGCCACGACACCCAAGTTGTGCGTGATAACAATCAGCGCGACCCCGAGGCGCTTCGTCAGATCCTTCATGAGCTCCAGGATCTGCGCCTGAATCGTCACATCGAGCGCCGTCGTGGGCTCATCGGCGATGATGAGCTTCGGCTCGCAGCTCAGTGCCAACGCGATCATCACGCGCTGGCGCATGCCACCGCTGAAATGGTGGGGGTACTGTTTGAGTCGCTGCTCGGCATCCGAAATGCCGACCATTCCGAGCAGCTCTACGGCTCGCGCTGTTGCTTTTTCACGCGTGACTCGCAGATGGTGCTGCAGGGTTTCGGTGAGCTGAAGCCCGATGGTGAGTACGGGATTGAGTGAGGTCATGGGTTCCTGGAACACCATGGCAATCTGCCGGCCGCGCACGCTACGAATCTCTGCATCGCTTAGCTCGAGCAGATTCTTGCCCATGAAGCGAATAGTGCCACCCACAATGCGCCCCGGGGGCCAAGGGATGAGCCGCAGGATCGAGAGCGCGCTTACGGACTTGCCGCAGCCGGATTCACCGACAATGGCGACGGTCTCACCCTCCTCGACGTCGTAGGAGACGCCGTCGACGGCCTGCACAGTACCGGCAGAGGTGAAGAACTGCGTACGAAGATTGTCAATTTCTAGCAGCTTGGCCACCCGCCCACCTTATTCTTCATCCGAATCATTGCCTACGAGGCCGTCGAACCCGAAACCGTAGGGGCTCGACGCTCTAATGTCAATCGGTACGCCGCCCGCGTAAAATCCTCGTACATTCCCATGCCGGAGCTAGTCTGACGCGCGGCCCGCGGCCATTCCCACGAGCGTTTGCTTATCCGCGAGCAGTCGCGGTGCGGCGACGACCCCCGTTGCCGCCAGACAACCGAGAATCACGAAGAGCCAGAAAAAGCCGCCCGTGAACTCGTAGTATTAACACCACCATCGGCACCGCCAGCGCGTTTACGCCCAGCGACAGTACGCACTTGGCGCCAAAGGCGGTCCCCCGCCATGTGCGCGGCGAGTAGTTAGCGAGCAGCGCATTCTCCACCGCCACCGCACTGGTGTTGACAAACACGGCGGTGGTGATGACGAATAACAGCGGCAGGCGGTTGAGGTTGGCCGGCACATGACACCATAGACTCACTTGATTTGCCTTTATATTATGATGTGTGGTCCGGGCGCTGTGCATCGTACCGGAAAAGGCATGGGGCCGCGGTGCTGTGTCGGCCACAACCTCTGCTGCTTGATGCAATGAGATGACGCGCGCGTGCTGCCGGTGAAAGCGGATCCCTCGATTTGCCCGACCCGGCGGGTAGTAATGATGTGCCGGATTCACACAGCATCAGGCAATCGAACCGGTGTTTGTGTGTCTGCGCCCGTGGAGGCAATAGAAGTATGGAACCCATGGTTGAAGTCAAGAACCTATCGAAGCGTTTCGGCCCGATAATCGCCGTAGACCATGTGTCCTTCCGGGTAGGCCGCGGCGAAGTGCTCGGCTTCCTCGGTCCCAACGGTGCTGGGAAGTCCACCACGATGAGGTTGATCACTGGTTTTCTAGTCCCGGATTCCGGTACGGTGATCGTCAGCAGCAACGATATTGCGCTTGCGCCGATCGCGGTGAAGACACGCATCGGCTACTTGCCAGAAGGTACCCCCCTTTACACCGACATGACACCCTGGGGTTTTCTAAGTTTCGTTGCTGAAATTCGCGGCTTTCGCGGAGAAGAGAAACGCCGCCGCCTTGAGCAGACCATTGCCAAGGTACATCTTGAGCAGGTGCTCGAACAGCCCATCGGCACCCTATCCAAGGGCTTCAAACGTCGGGTCGGGCTCGCCCAGGCTATTCTCCACGATCCTGAAATATTGATTCTAGACGAGCCCACCGACGGTCTCGACCCCAATCAAAAGCATGAGGTGCACACCCTGATCCGCAACATGGCCAAGGAGAAGGTCATTATCCTTTCTACGCACATCCTGGAAGAAGTGGAAGCGGTATGCACCCGCGCCATTATTATTGCGCGAGGCAAGATCGTGTGTGACGGGACGCCGGCGGAGCTCGCGGCACGTTCACGTGTACACAATGCGGTGACGCTCGCCGTGCGCGGTGGCACGGTTAACGACACAGGCCGAGAGTTGCGTGCTTTGTCTGGTGTGCAGTCGGTCGAGGTTCTCGGTCAAGTAGACGACCTCCTCCGCTTCCAGATCTACCCCAAAGACGGTCAGTCACTTGTGGCTACGGTGAGTCAGGCCGCGCGCGAACACAGGTGGAAAGTTGAGGAGCTGCACGTCGAACGTGGACGCCTGGACGAGGTTTTTCGTTCAGTCACGACCGGCAAGTTGGTCACGTCGTAGGGAGGTGCGGGTATGACCAATATCTGGGTCGTTTTCAAACGCGAGCTCGCTAGCTACTTCATGACTCCCATCGCGTATGTCTTTATCGTGATTTTTCTTTTCCTAAGTGGCGTATTCGCTTTCTACCTCGGTAACTTCTTCGCCCGTGGGCAAGCTGATCTGCAACCGTTTTTCACCTTTCATCCATGGTTGTATCTGTTCCTCATCCCGTCGCTCGCGATGCGCCTGTGGGCCGAAGAGCGCCGCGGTGGAACGATGGAACTGCTGCTCACACTGCCGATTACCATACCGCAGGCCGTGCTCGGCAAGTTCTTGGCTGCCTGGGTCTTTACCGGTATTGCGTTGGCGCTGACGTTCCCGATGTGGTTAACCGTGAACTATCTTGGTGACCCAGACAACGGGGTTATCTTCGCAAGTTACCTTGGCAGCTTGCTGATGGGCGGTGCCTTCCTGGCAATCGGGGCCTGTGTCTCCTGTTTGACCAAGAATCAAGTCATCGCGTTTGTTGTGACCGCCGTTGTCTGTTTTATCTTTGTGTTAAGCGGCTATCCATTGGTGCTTGACTTCTTCGGCAGCTGGGCGCCGCAGTTCCTGGTCGAGGTCATCAGTTCATTCAGCTTTCTGAGTCATTTCGATGCGATTACTCAGGGCGTGATCGATATACGCGACTTTATCTACTTTGCATCGTTGATCGCGTTCTGGCTGTTTGCGAATGTCATCCTGATTGAGATGAAAAAAGCAGACTAGCAACAAGGAGAAGCGAACATGAAATCCAAGTGGCTTACGGCTACCGGCCTCGCGTTAGGCGTCGTGTTGCTGCTTGCCGTGAATGTCTTCAGCAACACGGCTTTCACCTCCGTGCGTCTGGATTTGACGCAGAACAAACTCTATACGCTCTCTGAGGGTACGAGAAATGTTCTTTCCGCGCTGGACGAACCCATCACGCTACGCCTGTTCCTGTCGCGCGGATTGGTGACGCGCTTGCCCAGCACTAATAGCTACGCCAAGCGCGTGCAAGATCTGCTAGAAGAGTATCAGCGCGCTGCCGGTGGCAAGCTGCTGGTAAACGTCGTCGACGTAGAGCCGTTCTCCGAAGAGGAGGACCGTGCCGTCGGGTATGGTCTACACGGCATCCCGCTTGACGAAGAGTCGATATTCTATTTCGGGTTGGTGGCCACCGACTCTACCGACGAGGAGGAGGCGATCCCATATCTTTCCACAGAGCGTGAGGAGTTTGTCGAATACGATATTACCCGCCTGATTCATCAGGTCGCCCATCCCAAGCAAAAGGTCGTTGGACTGATCAGCTCACTGCCCATAGAAGGCACAAATCCGCAAGCGGCGCTAATGGGCAGACCGCCCGAGCCGTGGATGGTCTTGACGCAAATGCGTCAGCTTTTTGAGGTAAGGACGCTAGACAATGACATTACCGAAGTTCCGGAGGACGTAGACGTCCTCATGCTGGTGCATCCCAAGGAGCTCAGCGATCAGACCCTCTACGCTATCGATCAGTTCATTCTTCGAGGTGGCCGTGCGCTGGTGTTCGTCGACCCCCACGCCGAGGCCGATCAGGGCGGACCGGCGAGCCTAATGGGCATGGGTCCGTCGGGACGTAGTTCCGAACTCAGCAAACTATTGACTGTGTGGGGTCTAGAACTGGTGCCGTCGAAGGTAATAGGTGACTTGCAGTGGGCCACGAAAGTGCGCTTCCAGCGCGAGGGGCGTCTGGTGCTGATCGACTATCCCGTCTGGATTAACCTGCCGCCAGCGCTCTTCAACCAAGAAGACGTCGTGACGGCGAAGTTAGGCAACCTCGCGCTTGCTACGGCGGGACGGCTGAGGGCGAAAACCGACGCTGGTGTGCGGGTGACTCCGTTGATTCAGTCAACTCCCAATGCAATGCAAATCGATACCGAACGTCTGGGTTTCCTGCACGACCCACAGGACATACTGCGCAATTATCGGCCAGAGGGCGAGCGCTTCATACTGGCGGCTCGCGTGACGGGTCCGGTAAATAGTGCCTTCCCCGACGGTCCGCCACCCGCGAAGGTGGACCAATCAACAGGCGCGAAAGAAAGCGAAAACATTGGCAAAGAAGACGACACGGCTAAGCGCGAGCACCTGGCAAACTCCAAGGGTGACATCAATGTCATCGTTGTCGCCGATACAGACCTGTTGCAAGATCAGTTCTGGGTACAAGTGCAACAGTTGTTGGGTACCCGGATCGCTATACCAAGTGCCGCGAATGGAACATTCGTTGTTAACGCGCTCGATAGTCTGGCGGGAAGTAACGACCTCATCAGCATCCGTAGCCGCGGACGTTTTAGCCGACCCTTTACCCGGGTCAACGCCCTGCGACAGGAAGCTGAGCTGCACTATCGCGAGAAAGAACAGCAACTCATTCAGCGACTGGAGGAAGCGGAACAGAACCTCACCGAACTGGAACGCAGCAAGCAAGGCGACAATGCGGTGATTCTGAGCGAAGCACAGCAACAAGAGATCGCCCGTTTCCGCGAGGAGAAAATCCAGATACGGAAGGAGCTCCGCAACGTCAGGCATGAATTGCGCAAGAACATCGAAAGCCTAGAGGGGTGGATGAAGTTCGTTAGTATCGGAATGATGCCTGTGCTCATTGGCATCGGCGGCATCGTTGTCGGCTCTTACCAGTTACGCCGCAGGAAGCGGGGTGTGATACATGGTAGAAGGAGTAAGCCATGAGAAATGGCAAGACGCTTGTTATTCTCGGCCTTGTCACACTCGCAGTTGTGTTGGCCGCAATATTTACCCGGCAAGAATCGACGGCAATTCCCCGCCAAGGCGAGCGACTGTTTCCGCAGCTAATGGCAAACATTAATGACACCACCGAGGTGGTGGGCGTGAGTAAAAACGAGACCTTCACGCTCACCCGGCGGGACGGTCATTGGGTCGTAAAGGAGAAATCGGACTACCCCGCCGACGCTAATAAAGTACGTCAACTCATCGTGGGCATGGCTCAATTCCGGCGCGTCGAGCCAAAGACGCGCAATCCCGAACTCTATGAGAAACTCGGCGTCGAGGGTATCAACAAGGAAGCAGCGAAGTCCGTAAAAATCTCATTAAAGAATGCGAGCGGTGCTGCATTGGCAGAATTCCTCCTCGGTGACAGGCGTTGGTCACGGGGTGACCCAAGTCTAAGCGAGTATTACGTTCGACTTCCCGATGACCCGCAGGCGTGGCTAGTCGAAGGCAAAATACCGGACGACAAGTCGCCCACTAACTGGCTTGACGATGAGATTCTCGAGCTCGACTCGGCGCGCGTACGCGAAGTTCGCGTAACCCATCCTGACGGAGACAAGATCACCGTGCGCCGCAGTAAGCCCTCGGCCAATGACTATCAACTGCTAGGCCTACCTGAAGGTGCGGAGGTGGAGTTTAACTATGCCGTCAACAGCATCGGCAATACGTTGACAAGTTTAACGCTGGACAACGTGAAACCCGCCTCAGAGGTGCGCTTCAAAAATGGCACCGGCCTATCTGTGAAGCTAGAGACCTTTGACGGCTTACGCGTACAAATGCAGACAATGAAGGACGGTAAGGACAACTTGGCCTGGTTCAGCGCGATGTTTGATTCTTCACTGATACACGAAGATGAAAGAGGCAACAAAGAAGCAACCGAATCCGCAGATAAAGATGCGAAGAAGAAATCCAAACTCAAGGCGCCGGATGATGTCAAGAAAGAAGCCGAGACGCTCAACACGCGCTGGAAGGACTGGGTCTACGTCGTTCCACAGTATCGCATCGACAGTCTCGGCAAGAAAAAATCAGAACTGATCAAGTTTACGAAGAAGGCCAAATCCAGCAAGAAGACCGGGGGCTAGCGGCCTATATCTCGTGCGTGGCAGGGACGTGGGCCCGCCAATCCACAACCGTGCCAAAGACATCAAAAGTCAACGCCTTAATGGCCGTGTATGTACCTCCGCACTCTCATTCATTTAGAATGTACGTTGTATGTTGGTCCTCGACATCTACCAGAACCTCCAATCGGCTAAGATACTACCACACGATTCGACGTATACCCGATGCCCACAAAAAGACATGCGATAGACTGGTAAGCATGAAATACACCTTAGCCAGTTCTATGCCCAAGTGCGTATGGATCCTAAAGAGTTAGGCCTAGTCGCAGCTCAACAGCTCTTTCAGTTGAAAGAGCTGCACTATGGATTTTGGGAAAAGGGAGAAAAACCTACCGTCGTCAAGTTTCCACATGCGCAAGAAAGATACACAGAGTTTCTCATCGAGCACATCGATCAGGCTTTGGGTGGAAAAAGGGAGGGAAGAATACTAGACGTCGGCTGTGGCGTTGGTCACACCATGTGTGAACTCCTAAAGATTGGATATAGGGTTGACGGCGTCGTTCCGTACCCATGGATGGCAAAGATGGCCGAAGAGAACGTCCGAAAAATAGACCCGGATGGGACGAAAGCGAAAGTTCATGAATGTCGTTTTGAGGAGTTTCCCGTTTCTAATGTTCAGGAAAAATACCGGCTAATCTTCTTCAGCGAAAGCTACCAGTACGTCCCGATGCAAGAGTCTTTTGAATTAATGAGAGAACTGTTATCTACGGATGGAAAAGTAGTTATATTCGATTTTTTCACCCGAGAAGGAACTCTAGAAAAATCTACAATGCGTGGGGGACATACATTAGTAAAATTCTATGGCCTGGCAACAAGAAGCGGTTATGAAGTAAATACAGACATAGATGTGACAGAACACTTAAGCCCAAATCTGACGCTTGCAAACGATATTCTAATTAATCGGATTGGTCCTGTTACTGACACGGTAGACCGGTTCTTGGGTGAAAAATACAGGATTACATATAACTTGGCTAAGTTCCTCCTTAGGAAACGACTAGAAAAGGTCAAGTCAAAGTATTTCTCTGGAAACCGCAACGAAACTGATTTCATAAAACATAAAACCTATCGCTTGATCGTTCTTGACCGGGCCCGCCAATAATCATAACTATATGTCGAGTATAAGATGTTTTTCATCTCAAACATCCACAACGACGCCGAGGCAACCAATACCACTGGTTTCGCATCGTTAGTGACGGTGACATATATAGGTAACTGGTTAAAAACAGCTTTTCAAAAAACCGTCTGCGTGCGCGCCATAAAGGTTACGTTGATGGTTGGAGCGACTTTGCCCTCATCAACCACGGTGACACCCTACTTTAAGGCTCTTTTTCGGCGAAAACATTGTTTCAAATAACCTTCACCTACTTGGTGCCTTACGGTGTGTCACACCTACGCTAGCGTAGAGGCGATTCGTAACACCGAGTAGCGCTGAGCCTGGCTATCAAAGTTTTTCCACGCTCGAAGGCGAAGCTTCAGGTGGTATCGTGGAAGTGACCCGGCTTTCGGAAGGCAAAAACGTTGCCGCGAGCACAATCAATATCGCCAGGATACTGAGGATAACAAACAGCCACCAAAAATCACCAGTCACCTCGTGTATGACCGCCACCATTGGCACCGCCAGGGCACCAACCCCTAAAGCCAGTACGAATTTGGCGCCGAAAGCAGTACCGCGCCATCGACTCGGCGAGTAGTGGGCTAGTAATACGTTTTCCACTGGGACCGCGGTGGTATTAAGGAATACCGCTAAGGAAACCGCGAAGAACAAGGGTAGGCCCATGAGACTAGCGGCGACAAACCACAATGGCGTCTGCACAACGTAGGCCCATATATAAACAGACCTCGCTGAATAGCGATCCGCCAGATAACCACCTAACAGTTGAGCCGCCGCTGCGAACAAATATACCAGAGACACGAGACCGCCGGCAGCAAGCGCCGTACCACCCGTTAACTGCGGCAACCTTACGACCAAAACCTTAGGCAACGCTGAGGATATAGACTGAAAAATCAAACCGGCACACAGCATTGTCACCGAAAGTACAAGAAAAGCCCGCACCATACTGTGACGCGAAATTTCGGGGCCAGGTTTGACATCGGTTTTACGTTCGACAATGCGACCACTGCGCACGCACACTAGCAGCACAAGGCCAGTAGCAATGGCGATAATGCCCGGAACAATGAAGGCGGCGCGCCAACTGATCAAATCCGTGAGTACACCTGCCGTCAGCCCCGCCCCCGCCACTCCCATACTGCCAAAGACTCCATTAATCCCAAGCACCTTGCCACGATTCACGGCATTGCGTACTAGCCACGCCATACCCACCGGATGATAGATAGACGCAAATAAACCGATGAAGGCAAGGCCGACAGCAATCCCTAATGGTGATGACGTAAGGCCTGTCAATACAGAAGCGCCGCCAAGGCCAATAAAAAACACTACCATCATGGCAGGCATGCTCCAGCGGTCGCCAAGCCAACCCGCCGGTAACGCGCCAACCCCGAACAGGATATTGCCAATGGTCATTAGTGCCAATAACTCACCGTAGCTCATGCTGAATTCTTGCTCCAATACCAGCACGACGGTCGGATAGAGCAACATAAACAAATGCGAAAAACTATGGCCAACGTTGGAGAACGCAAGTGCTAGGCGTTCAGAACCTGGCGTTGGCCCTGGAGCAAACGATTGCATATACTCGACTCCAAGCGGAAGAGCAGGCATGGTGCCACGGTGGCGTCACTGTCACAACCAGGGTGATCTTTCGCACCACGTTATGGGTATGATCAAGCCTATCGCAGCAACTAAAAAGATTAACGGATGACACTTGCGGATTTTCCTCGGGCCCGATTAGCACATACTCCAACACCGTTTGAGCCGCTACCGAATATCACACGGCAACTCGGTGGGCCACGCGTGCTCATCAAGCGGGACGATTGCACCGGACTCGCGATGGGTGGTAACAAAGCGCGGCACCTTGAGTTCTATTTTGGCGAAGCCATCGCCAAGAACGCGGATACCGTGCTCATCACCGGTGCGGTGCAGTCGAACTTCCTTCGCATGACGGCAGCCGCCGCTGCAAAATTAGGGCTTCGTTGCGAGATCCAATATGAGGACCGTGTTTCCAATATGAAAGCCGAATACCATAGCTCAGGTAACGTGCTACTGAATCACCTATTTGGTTGCAAAATTCATACGTTTCCCGGGGGCAAGGATGAGCAAGCCGCGGATACGGCATTAGAAGACCTTGCCGATCGGGTACGGGCCGATGGCGGCAAACCTTATATCATACATCTGAGTCAGCAACATCCACCCATTGGTGCGTTGGGTTACGTCGATGCAGCACGTGAAATCCTGGAACAAGCCGCACAAACGGGAACAGAAATCGATTTAGTCGTAATACCGTCCGGCAGCGCGCTAACCCACGTCGGCACCTTGGTCGGGCTGAGGTTGCTCGGAAGCACACTTCCAGTTCTAGGAATTTGCGTGCGGCGTGATCAGAAACAACAAGCAGAGAGAGTCTTGCGTCGCGCTGACGAGACGGCCGAACTCCTTGGTAAACCCGGGATCATTAAATCGGATGACGTGTGGGTCAGCGATTGTGTGCTTGCCCCCGGTTATGGCCAAGTAAATGAGCAAACTACAGAGGCGATACTACTGGCAGCCCGTAGTGAAGGCTTATTACTCGACCCCGTCTATTCCGGTAAGACATTGGCCGGTCTGATATCGCTGACGCGCGACGGCACCATCAAACCGGATTGGAATGTGCTGTTTGTACACACCGGCGGTATACCCGCCCTGTTTGGTTACCAAAGTCTACTTGCTCCCAACTCATCGTAGATTTGCTATCGCTTACCACGATTGACCAGCTCCTGATAAAGCGCTTCGGGGATGGCAACACCTTTTTGCTGTGAGTTCATCCGGCACAACTGGCGTCGCGTACCAGGTAGACGTGCACCATCTTGCGCAAGTATTGCCACGAATAGCTCTTCGATTCGCGCCGAGAAACGTGCGCCGGCAAAGACGACGGGATCGATGATGATAAATGACTGGCCGACGCGAGGCGGCGCGCCTTCGGCACTGAAAAACGAACTCGCCTCATAAGCAAAACTTGCACCGGCCAAACCAGCTGTAAGAATCTCGACCATAAGCGCAAGCGCGGCACCCTTGTCTTCGCCTATGGGAACCATAGTCCCGGCCAATGCGGCCGTGGCGTTTGTCGTCGAACGTCCCTGTGAGTCCAGCGCCCAACCGCTGGGTATAGGTTTGCCCTGCTTCTCCGCCAACATCACTTTGCCGCGTGCCACGCGACTCAACGATAAGTCGATCACCAAAGGTAGGGTGTCTGCCCGTGGACACGCAAACGCGATCGGGTTAGTCCCAAAGGTGCCTTTAGAGCCACCCCAGGGTGCCATGGCTGAAGGCGTATTGGTGAAACCGAGCGCAATATAACCATGCGTCGCTACCTGTTCGACGTGATAGCCGCAGGCGCCCGCGTGATGAGAGTTGGTGACAGTAACCGCAACAACCCCGGTATCCTTAATCAAATCAATGGCCCGGGCTAGCCCCATTTTTATGGCCGGGAATGCAAACCCGCATTTGGCATCAACCGCTATCGAGGCGCGCGCGGTCATTTGCAAACCCGGGGTGACATTACCATCGACCTTACCGCTTAGGACCTGATCCGCATAAAACGGTATTCGAGAAACACCATGTGAAGATAGGCCATCGGCATCCGCTGCCACTAGGGCCGCCGCAACAATGCGCGCATTCTCGGAAGAGGTGTTGACGGCGACCAGTGCGTGTGTCGCAAGATCGAACAGTCCTTCTAGGCTAACGGTAGTGGTCACTAGCCTCGCGCCAGCACCCAGCGAACACCGGTTGCAACTGTTAAACTGATGCGCGCGTTCGATTCCCCGGTCACACCGGCGATGTGTGGAGTAAGTATTAAGTTGGACACATCCTTAAAGCGTGCAGTCGCAGGTGGTGCTGCGGTTTCGAACACATCTAACATCACGCCGCCGAGCGCGCCGGATCGCGACAACTCGACAAGCGCGCGTTCGTCCACAACACCGCCCGGGCGGCATTGATCAGCATCGCTCCCGGCTTTAACGCTCGAAGAGCGGCACCATCAGTGAGATTTTGTGTCTGGTCCGTCAGTGGGGTATGAATACTGACAACATCGCTCTGTCTTAAAGAGGTATTGCAGATCATATGGCGAGACACCCGTTTGCATACAGACCTCGTCATCTCGTTCGATGAGAGGATGATTGGCGATTACTCGCATACCCAGTGAAATAGCCCGTACCGCAACTTCGTGGCCAATGGCGCCGAACCCGACAACATCCAGCGCTTTGCCCTTGACTTCGCGACCCATCAAACAGGTTCGTGGCCAATCGCCTGCGAGCACCTCATTCGTGGCGAAGTAAGCGCCGCCACACATTAGCATCAAAATACCGCTGATCACGTATTCGGCCACCGATACCACATTGGCGAGGTTAGCCCGCACGACCTCGATGCCACGCTGTTCGCACGCGGCTAGGTCAATATTATCGAGTCCCACACCCGGTCGACCGATAACTTTGAGGTGAGTCCCCGCCTCAAGTACGGACCCCATACTTGGGTACGGCTACGCACACTAAGTGCCGGCGTCGTGCGCACCGCTTGCTCCAAGCTCGCGCGCGCTTCCACCAGATCTGGGTCATACAGCACATCGTAATCGGCGGTCAGTGCCGCCACCGCTTCATCCATGAATTCGGCGGTGACGATGTCCGGCATTGGCCTCTAGGTGACGACGGTCTGGCCAGGCTGGACACGCGTGAAATGTACCGGTCGATTATTGACCACCAAGTCCTCAGACTCGAGAACGGTATGCGTAAAAGTAGATGTCGATAGATCTCCAGTTTCTGGGAAGTCCGACCGATAATGCGCACCGCGGGAGTTTTGGCGCGCGATCGCGGCAGTTGTGATCGCGCGGCTGACTAGCACTAGGTTTTTGAGGTCGAGCCAATCGTGCCACGCTAGGTTTAATGCGAGTGTACTTCCCACGACACCGGTGTTATCGAGTTCACGATCAAGTTCACATAGTACCGTTTCGGCGTGTCGCAAGCCCTGCGCTTCGCGCACGATTCCCACCTCGTCCCACGTAATGTCATACAGACGTTCGCGAAGCGTATTCAGGTCACCGGGCGTACGATTTAGGGGCCGCCGGCAGCGTTGCATCGAGGCCATGATTACATCCTCATCCGCCGGCTGAAACACCCCAGAATCGGCTACCCACTGGGCCATGGTGCGGCCGGCGATACTGCCAAATACGGTAGCGTTGGCAACGCCATTGCCCCCCAGCCGGTTAGCGCCATGAACACCGCCGGTATCTTCACCGGCTGCAAACATGCCCGATAAAGTGGTTGAGCAATCGGCGTTGACCAACACGCCTCCCATCATATAGTGGGCAGTGGGAATAACTTCTACCCGACCCCCGGCCAGATCAAAACCACAATCCTCGCAGCGCTCGACCATACCCTTGAACATCTTTCGCACGTCATCGGATCCAAGGTGGCTCATCTGCAGAAAAAGACCACCCAGGGGAGAGGTGTTACCGGCACGGATTTCTTCGTACATAGCGCGACTGACGATATCGCGCGTGGCGCGTTCGCCGCGCGGATCGTACTTTTGCATAAAACGCTCGCCATTCCCGTCCAACAAGTAGCCGCCAGCCCCGCGTAGACCCTCCTCCAGCACGGTGCCCGTCATTCGCGTGTCGGGACCCGCGAGTAGTCCAGTGGGATGGAATTGAACCATTTCTAGGTCACGCAACCCGAGACCCGCGTGCAGTGCCATTGCCAGACCGTCGCAACTCTTATCCGCAGACGGCGTGTTGTATTTGTACATGGTAGGACCGCCGCCGGTCGCGAGCAGCACTGCTTTCGCCTGCATGAAGACAAACTCGCCGGTGCGCATATCTATCAACAGCACACCGGCAACGAATTCACCGCTGGGATCCTTTATGATCTCCACCGCCCGGTAATCTTCGAGACGGTTGATGTCGCGCACCCACAGTTGTTCGGCCAAGCGATTGACAATCTCGATACCCGTGAGGTCGCCCTTATGCACGGTACGATCGAAGGTTTGGCCAGCAAACGCCTTCTGATGCACCGTGCCATCGGCGTTGCGATCAAAAAAACAACCGAATTCGTTCTCAAGCTCACGGATACAAGTCTGCGCACCAGTCACGAGCTGCCAAGCAAGTTCCTGGTCATTCAGCCACTTGCCACCCTCAACGGTATCCATGAAGTGACGCTCAACCGAATCCCCTTGCGCAAGTGCCACGTTATAGCCACCCTGCACCATGCGCGTACAACCACATTTACCGAGCAGTCCCTTGACGACGATGGTGACCGAGAGTTGTGGTGCGTTTTTGTTGGCGTGTAGCGCCGCTAACAAGCCGGCACCGCCACTACCGAGGATTAGTATATCTGTGCGGAGCCGCTTCAAGATTTAACACCGAGCACAGACAAGGCCTGGGCTCGGCGTTCGGCAACGGTAGCTTGTACGGTCTCATAAAGGCTGCCGCCGTGTGAATCCATGCCCACCAGCAATGGGCCAAAGTCGCGCACCCTGAATTTCCAAAGACTTTCCGGGTTGAGGTCATCTAGATCCACATCTTCGATTGCTTCTATCCACGTAGTTTCCAGCGCTGCCGTACCACCAATGATCGCCAGATAAACACCACCAAGCTCGACGAACGCCGCTTTCGATTGCGCCATGAGGCCACCCTTGCCGATGATGATGCGTACGCCGTGTTGTTCCATAAGCGGTCGCGTAAATCGTTCCATGCGAGCACTGGTCGTCGTACCGATACAGATCGGCGCGTAACCGGCGGGAAATTTAGTCTTATCCTCTACTTTCCTTACGTTAGGTGCAGTGTGAATGACCGCATGATCGTTCAAATTAAAACGAGTTTTGCGGCCGCGATCGAACATCTCGATTTGCGTGGCATCGCGGATCCCAAAGAGTGTGCCATTCAAGGAAACGGTGTCACCGATACGCAGGCTACGAACTTGGTCTTCGCTAATAGGCATATCAAAATCGTAGTGCGCCATCGCTAGAACCCGTACTCAACCGCGCTTGGGGTAAATGTTGCCGTCGCCCTACGCGCCGAGTGGCATTGAATATTCACGGCAACGGGATTCATGGTGATATGGGTAGCGGCCGTCTCGACGTGAACCGCGAAGGCGGTCGAATCTCCGCCCAAACCTTGCGGGCCGATGCCGAGGCTATTCACGGCGGCGGTCAACTCACACTCTAGCTTGGCACCTGCTTCATCGTCACAAACACTACCGAGCGGGCGTGTCGCCGCGATCTTTGCCAAATGGACACACAAATCAGCCGTACCACCAACACCCACCCCGACAATTGTCGGTGGGCAGACTTTACCGCCGGCCTCGATAACTTTGTCCACAACGAATGTCTTAATGCCATCGACACCTTCGGCCGGGACACACATCTTGAGGAACGAACCATTCTCTGAGCCACTACCCTTTGGGATCATTTCGATACGAAGGACTTCCCGTTCGTCGGAGAAATCAATATTTATAACTGGAATCCTGCGACCGGTATTGGTGTGATCGTTGGCGCGGGTAATGGGATGAACTACCGATGAGCGCAGCGGATACTCGTGGGTCGCCGCCGCACAAGCGCGCACAATCGCTTCCTTTAGTTTGTGGCCATCAACCTGCACATCAGGGCCTATGGTTACGTTATAGATGGGAATGCCGGTATCTTGGCAAAGTAGGTTGTCGGTAGACTCGGCCACCTTAATATTCTGGATCATGGTGCCGAGTATGGCCCTACCAGTAGCGTCCGTCTCCGCGGCATCGAGCCTGGCAAACCCTTGCTTGATGTCGTCCGGTAACACCTTGAGAGCGCGTATATAAAGCTCCTTGCAAACGTCCTCGACGATCTTTGGGTTAATCTTCATGCCAGCAACAACTATACACCTAAAATACCACCAGCGACGCGCCGGACAGGAACAACAACCCCAGTATGATCCGGCGGAACTGCTGTTCATCGATCCGGCGGTAAAGCTTTAGTCCCAACCAAGTCCCGAGGATCACTGCCGGCAGGCACCATAGCCACCTCGTCAGCAGCGACCGATCAAGCATACTCGAGCCAGCTAGCCATCCTAGGCCCATCCCGTGCATGACGAAGATAAACGGCTGGTAGACACCACGTTGGACATCCTTGCGCCAACCGCGCATGTTGGCCCAAAGCGTTGGTACTACGCCGCTCAAGCCAGCAAATCCGCCGAGCACACCACCAACCAGCCCCACCGCACCGTCAACTGATCGACTCGTGTCCATACGCTTAACATGGGGGCGTATAAACGCAAACAAACTGTAAGCCAAAAGAAACGCACCGATTACCAAACGGAACGGTTTAGGCTCGGCGTAGCCGAGCATCCAGGTGCCGATCGGAACGCCGATGGCGCCGCCGACAATGAACGGCCAGAGCAGGCTGAGCTCAATGTGCTTGCGTAGGTAGGCGAGGGAAAGCAGGTGAATCACCATGCCGGTGGCCATGATTAATGGTACTGCTTGTACTGGTGGCAATACATGTAACCACACGGCAGCGGCGATTAGCGCGTCGGCAAATCCAGCTAGACCTACTCCGAACGCGGCCAGAAATGCACCCGCGATTACAATAAAAAGCTCAAGTGACATTTAGTAAGAACAGCAAACCCACCGCCAGACTTACACCACCCGCAACTGCAATCCAGGCCTTCGGTCTTGCCGGCCAAGGTAGAAAGTCCAACGCCAATAACCGCAAGCCACCTGTCATGTGGGCCGCTAGCAGCACTACCAGACCCACTTCGGCTGCCTTCACCAGTGGTTGCTCGGTCCATTTGAGAAACACATCCAACGCCGCCTCGCCCTCGATAGCCAGTGCCAGGACCCAGAAATGAATCGGTAGAAACACGGCTAGTAAGAAACCCGATACGCGATGGACAACAAACGCCCAATAATTCGGGTGATTGCGCGACCGCCACCCCGCCATCACGTCGCTCCGTATGAAAACAAGACAAAAGCGGCGCGCCAGCCGAGCGCAGCCATAACTACGCCGAACAGAACAATCAGCCCGTCGAGGAATACACCGCGCAAAGCCGTCGATTCAGAGAGTACTGTACGTAGGCCTAGTGCGCCGTGGACCGCAGCGGCAAAAACAAACACGACATAAAACAAGAGCCAGCCGATATTTCCTTGTACGCGCTCAATGATCTCGATCGCGTTTAGGCCCCCGCGTACCGCGTAAACGATGGTAACGATGTGTACGATGACCGCTGGCGCTAACACCGCGGCGGTTGCCCGTTGGGCTATCCACATATGCACTTCGGTGCGTGTGCTCATAGCTGTCCTCTTAGGGCCGCTAGTGCAGTTAGGCGCTTTAAACCGGCGATTGCTGCCGTAGGATTCAGTCGCTTTGGGCACCATTGCACACAACTCTGATGTGAGTGGCAGGCGTGGCAGCCTGCATCTCCTGCCACCGCCGCCAAGCGCTCATTATTACCAGCATCACGCACGTCATTCGCAAGCACCCATGCGCGATTGAGTGCAGCCGGTCCCAGGTAGTTGACGTTCCATTCAACTAGGTCACAGGCTGCATAGCATATGCCACACCCTATGCACTCAGTGCCGGCATCGGCAAGTTTGCGCGCACGAGAATCTGGCTGGACCACAGCAAAATCTCCGCCGTGCTCGAGCGCCGGTACAAACCTACCTTTGGCGCGCGCCCACTTATCAAAGAACGCTGCCATATCGACGCTAAGATCCTTGATGATTTTCAGGTTGCGAAGTGGCGCAATCCGTAATCGGTCACGCTTGGCTACCTGCCGAACATGTGTTCGGCAGGTCCAACGTGGCACGCCGTCGACGGTCATTGCACATGAACCGCACACGCCTACCCGGCAGGCGAAACGATAGCTAAGTGTACTGTCGAGATGACGTTGTATATAAGTGATAACGTCGAGTACGGTCTGATTTTCCCTTAGCGGCACCTCATAAGAGACGAACTGCCCGTGTGCCGTGCCACGCCACACTTGCACATTCAGTGTAGTGCCCATGCCACCCTAAGTCGTGCAGGCCACCTGTTGCCTAGGCACTGCGGTAGAGTTTGGTAAACACAAACTCCCGATGTCCTAGTACCTCGGCACAGGTCAGACGCCCGTTACAAGTTCGAAGCGTAATATCGATCAACGCATCGCCCGCTTCGTCGAGCGTCATCTCCCGCCGTAGGATGCCGGACACGTCAAGATCCACATGTTCGCGCATCGTGCGTGCCGTTCGTGGGTTTGCGGTCAACTTGATAACTGGTTCTATAGCATTGCCGATGACATTGCCTTGGCCAGTAGGAAATAAGTGCACCACGAAACCGGCTGCCGCCTGCAGTGTGCCGCATTCCGCCGCCGCCGATGAGGTGTCCATGAAATAGAGACCAGGACCCTTATTAGGTTCCTCCGCTGGCCCTAGCACATCAATGAACTTAGCGCGCTTACCGATCTTCTGCAGATTACCAAACGCCTTTTCCTCAATCGTTGTAAGACCGCCAGCAATGTTGCCTTTCGTAGGTTGTGATTCGGAGAGATCACTCGTTTTGTTGGGTTCGATTACCTCGTCCATGTAGGCCTGCCACGTATTAAGGAATTTCTCCCCAACTTCCGGTGTCGCTGCCCGAGCAGCACAGTCCTTTTCAGCACCGGTTAACTCCGAGGTCTCACCAAAACAAGTGGTGACGCCGAGCGCGTCAAACTTGTCGATCAGCTCGCCAACTGTGGGGTTAGAAGCCAAGCCTGAGGTGGTATCCGATTCACCACATTTCGTCGAAAGAAATAGGTCGCTTATTGAACGTTCCTCGCGTCGAAGCTCGGAGGCCCGCTGTAGGAACTCGTGCGCCTTGCGTGATGCGGCGGCAATCGTATTGAGATCACCATTGCCCTCAATACTAAAGCCCTCGACCGGTTTGCCAGTTTTGGCAATACCATCGACAATGCGACCGGTCCAACTCGGCTCGATACCAATAACGATGCATGCTGCCACATTGGGATTACTGCCAGTTCCAATCAAGGTGCGAAAGTGCAGTTCCAAGTCTTCGCCGAACTGCAAACGTCCGTAGGCATGTGGCAAGGCCAGGGTGCCCTTTATATTATTAGCGACTGCCTCGCAAGCAGCATTGGACAGGTCATCGAGCGGAAGGATAACAACATGATTGCGAATACCGACGCGTCCGTTCTCGCGTCGATAGCCCCAGAATGATTGCGCTGCCATAGCTACCACCTCTTGGTCTTGGCGTTATGTACGTGGACATGGTGCCCCTTGCCGATATTGGCAACCGAACGGCCGATATCATGCCCATACTTTATAAGTGTGGCGCCCTCCTCTATGTCAGTAAGCGCGATCTTGTGCCCGAGTGGAATCGTATCCATGGACTTGACGGTAATGGTTTCACCGGTCTCCATGATCCAGCCCGTCAATACCTGTCCCGGCTGCACGTTTTCGACCACGACAACCCCCACCGTATCGGCCTTATCGTGGACAAGGAAATGTGTAATCACCTTTAACGGCTCCTCTTCTAATGTAACCTATACAACTACAATCGATGTGGTGGTGGATGCACCTGGCCGCGCCGGTCCCACTGTATGGCCAAATGGCAGGGCAGCCAACGGTTGAGTCACGGCCTCGCCGGCATGGCTGCCTGGGTACGCGCCCCTACCCGATGCCACGCATGCACACACCACCCTGCTTGGCACCGCGTAGTGTACTACCCACCAATACTTCAGAAAATCGAATTATCACAATAGTTAACATAAAAATTCATTATGTTATCTTATTGGGTATTCCACCTGGGCCCGACCCACTGAACGTCGCCAATGGAATTACGCTATCTCAAGACTCTAGTGGCCATCGCCGATCACGGCGGATTCGCCGCGGCCGGTAATGCGATTGGGCTCACCCAATCGGCGATCAGCCTGCATGTTAAGGCGGTGGAAGCCGAACTCGGCATTAAACTCTTTGACCGGTCCAGGCGCCCACCAATCTTGAACCCTCAGGGATCAGCCCTGCTTTCGCAGGCGCGCGAAATCATCACGCTGTGCTCGAAACTCAAGGACGCCGTATCGAACCAACCGCTGTCCGGTGTGCTCGAGCTTGGTGCGATTGCAACCGTTTTGACCGGCGTGCTGCCGGCGGCACTGGTGATCATGCAGAAGACTCACCCGCGCTTACTGATCAAACTCACGAGCGGACTGTCCGGCGAACTTGCTGGCCCGGTCTACAAAGGCCAGCTCGACGTCGCCATCGTGGCCGAGCCCATACAGCTTGCTACTGGCCTGAGCTGGCATCCATTTGTTCGTGAGTCTTTAGTGGTGATTGCACCCATCGGGACCCAGGGAGAAACCGATCGAGAGCTTCTAGAGTCCTGGCCCTTCATCCGTTTCAAACGACACGCCTGGGCCGGGCAACTCATCGATTCACGACTCCAGGACCGGGGTATTCACGTTAAATCAAGCATGGAGGTGGATTCGCTGGAGGCCATCTCAGTCATGGTATCTCATGGCCTTGGCGTCTCGGTTGTGCCCCAGCGGCTCATCGACACCCCATTTCCACCCAATCTGAAGGTATTGCCATTCGGCGATCCGCCGGTACGACGTGTAGTGGGTCTGATTGAGCGTACATCTAATCCAAAGACCCATCTAGTAAAAGCGCTCTATCAGATCTTGCTCAAACTCTCCGGCAACGCCGAGTTCGTTTAGGTCATCATGCTCCTGTCGCTCTCACAAGACACATACCATAATAAGTAAAGACACCAGTGGTAATGCCATCTGAGACTGTTTTGAACAGTAACTAAGGGATGACCATGCGTTGGCCACCTACGCTTCCCGTAGCCGTATTAGTAGCCTTCGTGTTAATGCCTGCGCTAGCAGACCCACTTCATGATGCGGCCGAGCAAGGAGAGATTGGGCAGGTAAAGCGACTCATCGACCAGGGGGCGGGTGTTAATGCCCGCGACGACTACGACCTCACACCCCTACATTTCTCGGTCGGTGCCGGCCACATAAAGATCGTCGAGTTGCTGATCGCCGAGGGTGCTAACGTCAACGCACGACATCAGATGGGCACCCCGCTACATCCGGCCGCGCTGTTCGGACACCAGATTATCGCCGAACTGCTTATTGCCGCCGGCGCCGATGTAAACGCGCTAAGCGCGGATGGGGTAACGCCATTGCATTTTGCCGCCGGCAAGGGCCACGGGAATTTGGCTGAACTGCTGATCGCCAAGGGCGCCACCGTGAATGTGACCGACAAAGACGGCACGACGCCGTTGCACGCGGCTGTGCTCAATGGTTACAGGATCCTAACCGAGTTGCTGATCGCGCATGGCGCCGATGTCAATGCTAGAACCGAGGCAGGCCTTACACCACTCCGGGCCGCGACCCTTGCCGGTCGCAGAGATATCGCCCGTCTGTTGATGCAACATGGGGCGACACCCGAAACCGCCATTTGACTCGCTGCCGCGGTTAAGAGATCGCTTACCCCTGGCCTATCATCTCAGCCAGCGGGTGTGATCGAGCCATCGGCGTCACTTGCGATTGCTAGCCAGGCTGACCACCGGTTCAGTGCACGGGGATGGGTTTCTGTAGGGTCTTTCGATTCTTGATGTCGAGGTAAACCATTGTCGCCTCGTGACGTGGTATCTCAAGAAATCTAATGGTGGCGCTAATGCAATGTTCCTTCGACCTTAGAACGTGCTCGATTTTTTCGGAAAAGTTTTGTGCTTCGGTTAACAAGCCTTCTTTTTCCAGACACTGCTCCGCCAGATCTCTAATGCCTGGTTCCTCAACCAAAACACTGGTGGTAAGCCACGTCAACAAACAATTTTTCCGGCGTGCCCACGGCTCATTGATGGCCAGCCAAGGATAATCCTCCCAGGTCTTTTTGGTGGTTTCGCTGTAGGGGCCATACGAATCAAAACCATACGCCGCCTCCTGCGGAGCGATAATGATGTGTTCTAGAGTATTCTCGATCTGGTTGGCGAGTTTGATTTTCTCACCATCCGGATCATCGACAGGCAGGATTTGTGGAACAAAGTCGATCCAATATCGACGCAGATGGAGCAACTCGTGCAAGACCGCTTGCGATCGGAAATCCTCGGTATCGCGATACAGGATAGTGGCGCCCATTTCGGATGACATCAGCGCCAAGGTTTTTGGCGATTGCCCGGATTTGCTCGATGGTGCCGGGGTAGCACTTACTCGGATCTCGGCCGCGGCAAAGTTCTCGATCTCTTGCACTAAACGCTGTATTTCGACACCGAGTTTCTCTAAAAAGCCTTTTTCCATAAGAGCAGTCGTATCGGCTGGGGTACGAACCTTCAGATGCCATCCATGGTCTGCTCGATCAACATATCTACGATCGCCTTGAGCGCGTCTTCGTCACTCGTCCCCGCCGCTTTGGCCTCCTCGTAGACCTGCACTTGGCGGTGGGCGCTCGTACCTCGTTCGAGGATCTCGCGTGCATGTTCCACTTCGGCAGCACAGCCGAAATATGTCGCATCGTCAATCACCAATTCCAGCATCTCTTCCAGAAGATTAGCGTAGGGCACCATTTCGCCCTTGCCGAAATCGATCAAGCCTTCCTCGATGCCGTAGCGCTCGGCCCGCCATCGGTTTTCATTGATCAGCATATTTGCGTAACCACGCCAGCGCTGATTTCTCGCCCGCAGACGACAAAGCATGCTGAGCCAGCAGCGGTAGATGGCGGCAACACAGATTGCGTCTTCGATACGAGTGCACATATCCGTTATGCGCATTTCGAGGGTGGGAAATCGAACACTAGGTCGGATGTCCCACCAAATTTTTGTGCCGTCCTCGATCACGCCGGCTTTTACAAGTACATCCACATGCCGCTGGAATTCACCATAGCTGTCAAAGCGCTCAGGCATGCCGGTACGCGGGAGGGCGTTCCATACGGCCACCCGATAGGATTTAAGCCCCGTATCGTGTCCCTGCCAAAACGGGGAGGAAGTGGTTAGCGCCAGAAGGTGGGGCAAGACATAGCTAACTTGACCCATGAGATCGATTCGCAAATCATCGTCTTCGATGCCTACGTGCACATGCATACCGCTGATTAGTAACTGTCGCACGACTTCCTGCATATCTCGGGCGATAATTTCATAGCGTTCCTTCTCGGTGTGCCGCTGTGAAGCCGGAGTCGCAAACGGGTGCGTGGAGGCCGCAATGATTGCCAGTCCATGGTTCTCGGCCACCCGCGACACGCAGCGACGTAAACGCGCTAACTCATCACGCGCCTCCTGCAATGTATTGCAGACGCGCGTACCCACCTCGATTTGCGACTGCAAGAACTCGGGGGTTACCTGCTGCTCGAGCACTTGTTGACACTCGATCAGCATCTCCGGCGGCGCTTCACCGATCAGATCACGAGATTCACGATCGACCACCATATATTCTTCTTCAATGCCAATGGTGAAGCTCGGTGCTTTGATCATCGTGGCACCTCGCTATGCTTCGTTCGTTGGGTTAACCCGAACATTCCCTAGAAGCCACCCTCTATCACTATCTCGGCCACCGGTTTACGATCCGAGGGTTGTTCTCGCTCTTGTAAGTCTTCGGGGAGATCTTCGCGTTTTCCGGGCTTGCCTACCGCGATCATTGCATCGACTTGAAAGTGCTCCGGTATATTCAGTACCGCCCTTGCTTTTTCGTAATCAAATCCCTGCATGCCGTGCACAACTAAACCCATCGTTGATCCTTGTAGCGCAAGGTTTTGCCAGGCGGCGCCAGCGTCGAATGAGTGTGTAGGTGCGGCCTGATCATTCGATTCAAAAGTCTTGCGTGAAACGACCACCATGAGCACGGCCGCATGCTTGGTCCAGCCTTGATTGAATTCTATCATGACATCGAAAAATCGATCCCAGTTTGCGGTACCGCGCCGCGCATATAAGAACCGCCAAGGTTGGGCGTTGTAGGACGAGGGCGCCCACCTCGCCGCCTCAAACAGTGTCATCAGCTCCCGCTCGCTGATTTTCTCTCCCGACATCGCCCGTGGCGACCAACGATGGAATAGAATCGGTTCAATGTCATGGTCAGGTTTCCGATACTTTGAAATCTCGATTTCGGTCGTCAACATACTCGCTCCTCAGCGGTTTAAGGTTAAACATTTACGGCCTGCGTCACTGGTAATGGGGTACCAAAGATTAGCTGCCGAAGCTGATTGGCATCTTCGATGATGTGCGCCAAATTGTGCAGGCTGCGGTCGATGGCTTGCGCGAACTTTTGCGGGCCACCGAAACGCGCGACCGTCTCCGGCGGGAGGAATTTAATGAGCAGCGCAGACGTGCCCGGTGGCAGTCCAGCGAAATGCACGGTTAAGATCCCGTAGTCTCGCAACAATAGCATCGCCAAAGCGGCGGTCGCTTCGTAAGGAACGATCGGCGGCTTGCTGATATTGGCGCGCTCCATTGCCACCTCCAGAATGTCCTCGCCCTTTAGCTGGGCGATGACCGGCGTTTCATAGACACGGTCGCCAAGGATCGCCTTTAATTCACTGGCCACATTTTTGGTAGTCGCCACCAGCTCACGCACGCGTGCGGGACTATACTGCTCAAGCGATCGGACCACGGCAGGATAAAGCATCGGCCGTGCTTCCAGGCCAAGCTCAACCGCACAGACCCGAATACGATCTACCAGCTCTGTGTATCCTCCAAGTAATCCCAATCGAGGACCGACGGTGCCATATTTATCTAGTCCGGTTGAGGCTACATCGACGCCTAGTTCGAGTGCACGCGGTTGATCGAACATGGCCGGGCCAACCCGGGCGCCACCGGCATCGTCTACCAAGACCTTCGCACCCGTCTGTTTCGCTAGACCCACAATCCTTCTGATCTCATCGATGGAAAGAATTTCATAACTGACGGCCAGACGCGTGAGTACCACCAAAGATACTTTCTGCGCTTGTGCAAGCGCTCGTTCCAGTTCATTGCTCCCAACCGTGTCAACGAAATGGGCGCCAGCGCGGGCTGCGGCACGGGTCACACATGGATGGCTATAACTTGGCGAAACGCCAACCACGGTATCTCCTGGGTCGACCATCGTCAGGGTCGCAGCAAGCAATGCGCCGGTCTGCCGATTCATGACGGCGATGTCGTGTTTCCCCGGTAACCCGCCAAGATGATCAAGCGCTAACGCCTGTAACCGCTCCATGTGCAGAGCAGGTGCCAGCTCATCATCCAGCAGGTCCAGGTCCTCGGATTCGCATCGAAGACTTCTCTCCAACCCTGTCAGATTAAAAAACGCGTCGCGCCCGTGTTCGATTATCCGTTGCCGTATGACAGTCCAGGCATTGCGCAGTTTTGCGATATCATCCTCCGTACTCGTTATTAGCTCGCCACGGGCGTAAGGCAGACCCGGCGTGTGTACGTTCCCAAACTTGTCTTTTTTCACAATGTGCCTGAGGCGCTCAATGTTTCAAGTTCGTGAGATCGGGTAACACAATAGGGCATGCCGCCTCGAACGTCCGGCTTGCTCGCAGCACTAGTGCATCATCATGGAGTGGCCCGACAATCTGAACACCGACCGGTAATCCCGCCTCGGTTGACCCACACGGTAGCGACATCGCTGGCTGCTGAGTGAGATTAAAGGGATAGGAGAACGGGGTCCAGTCACACCAGCGCGGTTGCGTGTTTGGGTCAGGCACTTCCTGGTTAACAGCAAAGGCAGGCACCGGCAGTGTAGGTGTCAATAACAGATCATAGCGTTCATGGAAAAGTCGCATATGTTGGCCAAGGGCCTCACGCCGTTTTACCGCTTGCAGATAGTCTAATAGAGATATGGCAGCGCCTTGGGTTGCAATCTCGGCAAGGCCGGGATCGAGCTGGGCGCGCTGCTCAGACGTGAACGCACTTGTGAGGTTAGCAGCACCTGAAAACCAGAGCTTACAAAAGGTGTCGTACGGGTTATCGAAACCCGGGTCGACCTGCTCGACATGAGCGCCAAGATCTTCGAAAACTCGGGCTGCCTTCGATACGATAGCCGCTACCTCAGCATCCACCGATACATAACCCAACGTTGGACTAAAGGCGATACGTAAGCCTTTGATGCCGTCTTCGAGGCCCACACGATAGTCAGTGTCATCATAAGGTAGGGAATACCAGTCACGATTGTCGGGTCCTGAAATGACCATCAACATCAGAGCGGCATCCGTCACCGTGCGAGTCATGGGGCCGACGTGGGCAACGGTGCCAAAGGGACTTACCGGTGCCGCCGGTACGCGTCCGAACGATGCCTTAAATCCATAGATACCGGTGAATCCGGCGGGAATACGGATAGAACCACCGCCGTCGGTACCGATTGCAAGCGCACACATACCGGTAGCGATGGCAGCGGCGGAGCCACCACTACTTCCACCGGGTGTCATGGCGGGGTTCCATGGGTTGCGGGTCACACCGGTCAACGGGCTATCGGTGACCCCTTTCCAACCGAATTCGGGTGTAGTGGTCTTTCCCAGCAGGACGGCGCCATGTTCGCGCAGACGCGCACTGCTTGGCGCATCTTCGTCCCACGATTGATCTTTCGAGACGACGCGCGATCCCCGTAAGGTCGGCCAACCCTTGGTCAAAACCAAATCTTTGATTGCAGTAGGTACACCATCGAGCAATCCTTTAGGCGCCCCTTTTTGCCAACGTGCCTCCGATTCACCCGCGGCCCTGAGTGCGGCATCTTCGTCCACATAACAAAAGGCGTTGAGGGGTGGGTCATAGGCCGAGATTTGCGCCAGCGCGGCTTTGGTCGCCTCGACTGGCGACAGTTGCCGGCGTTGGTAGAGTTTCAACAGCTCGGTGGCTGATTGCATGGCAATATCATCGGACATGACTGATGCTCGCTTTTTTGGATGATGTCACACGTCATCGTAGTATCGCAGTGTTGTCAAGCACTTGCGACGATAGATTTCGCCGTGTAAGAATGCCAAGTTGACCCTTAGGGGAGAAAAACTATGGGCCAGCTCGCAAATACCCGCGCCCTAACCTTCGATCTGTTCGGTACTGTACTAGACCTCGGCGGTAGTTTGACGCCGTATATCGACCGGTTCTTAAAGGAGAGGGGCTTTTCTGTCGACGTCGAGCAATTCTGGCAACGCTGGCGCTATCGGCAGCGCATCGAACAATATCAGGACTCATTGGTGATGCTCGGTCACAGCGGTTATCTAGAGACAGCGCGACGTGCGTTGGTGTACGTATTGGGACTCAACAATCTACAAGCATCAAAAGCCGAAGTCGATAGCCTTATGCAAGCGTGGCAAGAACTAAAACCATTCCCCGATGTACTGCCAGCATTGCCACGTCTCGCTTCGCGTTTCAAGCTGGTGGCACTTTCCAACGGCAACGCTCCATTTCTCGACCACCTGGTTGCTAACCGCATTAAGTATGATTTCGATGCTGTCATTTCCGTCGACACGTTTGGAGCGTTTAAACCGCACCCATCCGTCTATCGCGGGGCGGCGCGCATTCTAGGCATGGGCCTGGAAGAAATTACGATGGTGTCGTCGAACTCATTTGATGTGATGGGTGCGCGCATGTGTGGCAATCGCGGCGCCTTCGTCAACCGTTATGGGCTGCCTTTCGAAGACACACCGTATCAACCGGATGTTACCGTCAAGGACTTTACCGAACTTGTTGACGCACTGTTGTAGTTAGCACACCGCCTGGTTAGCGTGTTGATCGAGCACATTACCCTCCACCGCCTGAAGCTACCCTTGAAGGTGCCGTATAGACTCTCGCTGGCCGAGATCCGTCACTTCGATACGTTGTTGGTAGACATGCAAGACGACCAAGGACGGGTCGGACTCGGTGAGGCCACGCTGCTCACCGGTTATACCGATGAGACGGTAGCACAATGTTGGACCTTGGCTTCACGTTTGGCAGGCGAAATCGTGAACCAGCCATTAGATGCCGCCAAGTCTATTATTACGCAATCGAGCCAAGTGGCGCCGTTTACAGCTACCGCCCTGGTCACCGCCATCGAGATGCTGGAACAAAGCCCGCATCTATTTATCGAGCAATCAGTCGCCGTGCCAATGCTGGCGCTCGTACACGGGCAAGACGTCGACGCGCTGACATCAGAGATAGATGCCCTGATGGCCGACGGCTACACCACACTCAAGGTAAAAGTCGGTTTTGATGTCGACGCAGATCTAGCGCGGGTTCAAGTGATACAACGATTAGTGGCTGGTCGCGCTCGCATACGCTTAGACGCTAACCAGGGTTACGATCGCGACGATGCATGTCGCTTCGCAAGATCTCTGGATCCGGATGACATTGAACTGCTGGAGCAGACCTGCGCCGCCGGCGACTGGGATGCCGCACAATCGGTGGCTAAGGTCTCCACCGTGCCCTTGATGTTAGACGAGTCTATCTACGATATCGCCGACATAGACAAGGCGGCCGATCTTGGTGTCGCCAGCTACATTAAGTTTAAGCTCATGAAAGCCGGCGGGCTCGCACGCCTGGCAAATGTACTTGCACATATTCGCGACCGGAGCATGGAGCCGGTACTCGGCAATGGTGTCGCTGGTGATGTCGGCTGCTGGATGGAGGCCTGCATGGTACCGGGACATATCACCAATGCGGGCGAAATGAATGGCTTTCTCAAGACCAGCGACTCGCTCTTGCAAAAGCCGTTGGTAGTCGAAGGCAATACGATCAAACTCGAATCGAATTTTCGGCCCGCGCTAGACGAAGAGATGGTGGCACGATACAGCGAAGCCACACGACGCTTTCCGTGATCACACTAGCAGGTTGCTGAATAACAGCAATCTGCGTGCAGGTCACGGACGTACTGCCATTTCTCGATCAGCTAAGTGATTGAGAAATGGAGAAAACGGGACACTGTGTTTTCCGTTTTGCGTCCATCGGCTCCGTAATCGGTACCTCTCGGCAACTGCTCCTGCGTTGCTCTCGGTTGCTGCTCCTGGCGCAACTCTACCTCCTCCTTCCCTGGAGTCGTACCTTCCGACATCTGACCGCCATGGATGGTGGGAATGCAAAAGGATTGTAGGAACAATCCTTGCCCTGTCGGTTGCCTGTACCACTCCTCGAGCCAAAGATCCACGGGCGAAGCGGACCAAGACAAAGGTCCAGTGGGTGAGGCGATAAT
>SMUX01242147.1_pt1 | contig 40530 bp, 37 predicted proteins | sample 2456431 | NCBI WGS metagenome assembly SMUX01 (sample SAMN11095930, study PRJNA526329) | marine sediment metagenome | biome: Marine sediment; feature: Surficial sediment; material: Deep marine sediment; isolation source: Hadal surficial sediment | place: Pacific Ocean | collected 2014-11 | depth... | reverse complement strand
CACGCGGTAGTGCACAACCAGTTGAATAATCGTGAGTACACACCATTGGCGCACGTTGTTGACCGGCCCGACGCCTTCCGCGTCATCGACTCACTGCTGTCGGAAGAAGCGGTGCTTGGTTTCGAGTATGGCTACGCAAGTACCGAACCGAATACGTTAGTAATTTGGGAGGGCCAGTTTGGCGACTTCGCCAACGGGGCACAGGTCGTTATCGATCAATTCATCAGCTCCGGCGAGGCGAAATGGGGTCGCCTCTGTGGGCTAACGATGTTCTTGCCGCATGGATATGAAGGACAGGGACCAGAGCACTCGTCCGCGCGTCTCGAGCGTTTCCTGCAGCTTTGCGCCGAGCACAATATACAGGTCTGCGTTCCATCTACGCCGGCGCAAATGTTCCACATGATCCGTCGCCAGCAGGTACGCAATTACCGCAAACCGCTCATCGTGATGACCCCGAAAAGCTTGCTACGCCACAAGCAGTCGGTATCGTCAATCGATGAGCTCTCAAACGGTCAATTCGAATTGATTATCCCCGAGAACGAGGCGATCGACACAAAGAAAACTCGTCGCCTCGTATTTTGCAGCGGTAAGGTTTATTTCGATTTGCTTGAGGCACGCGAAGTGCATGACATTAACGACGTTGCGTTAATACGCGTCGAACAAATTTATCCTTTCCCCATCAACGAATACGCTGACCTAGTGAAGCGGTATGCGCACGTCGAAGAAGTGGTCTGGTGCCAGGAAGAACCCCTCAATCAGGGCGCCTGGTATCAAATAAAGCATCGCCTGCAGGATCCCCTGAAGGATCATCAGCAGCTTTACTATGCAGGGCGGGCCAGTGCGGCGGCGCCTGCTTCTGGTATTTTCAAAATTCATCTGCAACAGCAGCAGGCCCTGGTGGAAGCCGCACTCGGTATAAAGTCTGAGGCGAGCCGAGTGACCACGCCAGAGAAAACGAAACGGAAGACCCAATGAGCATAGAAATCAAAGTTCCGCTTCTGCCGGAGTCGGTGAGCGACGCAACATTGATTGCGTGGCACAAGAACGCCGGCGAGACGGTTTCGCGCGACGAAAACCTGGTCGATTTGGAAACAGACAAAGTGGTGCTCGAAGTCCCTGCACCTGTATCCGGCACAATCATGAAGATCGTTGTAGATAATGGGACCACGGTCGTGGCGGGTGATGTGCTCGCGATACTCGAAGAAGGTGAAGTAGCCGCGGCTGCACCAGCCAATCCCGAGCAGGCAGCAGTCGAAAAGGTCGCCTCGACGGCAAAGAAAGAACCGGCCGGTTCTGTGAAGACCAGTCCTGCCGTTCGTCGCTTACTTGACGAGTACGATCTGGACGCGACCATGGTCTCGGGAAGCGGCAAGGATGGCCGTATAACTAAAGCGGATGTGATGGCATTCTTGAAGTCGAACGATAGCGGCAATGTCACACCGGGTGACCCGGCACCAGCTGTCGAGGAAAGCGTTGTTACTCGCACGGCACGGACAGAACAACGTGTGCCGATGACGCGGCTGCGCGCGCGCATTGCTGAACGGTTGGTTGATGCGCAACAAACCGCAGCGATGCTGACGACATTCAATGAGGTCGATCTCACTGAGGTTATGGCGCTCCGTAAGCGCTACAGAGATTCGTTCGAGAGGCAGCATGGTGTGCGCTTGGGTTTTATGTCGTTCTTCGCGAAAGCCGCAGTCGAAGCATTAAAGAGATTCCCGGTCGTCAACGCGTCTGTGGAAGGTACCGAGATCATCTACCACAACTACTTCGATATCGGCATCGCGGTTTCGAGTGACCGTGGTCTGATGGTGCCGGTGATACGCGACGTCGATCTGATGAGTTTTGCGGAATTCGAAACCACGCTCGCCGAAATGGCTGGCAAGGCGCAGGCTGGCACGATCGGGATGGACGACTTGACCGGTGGAACGTTTACCATTACTAACGGCGGCATTTTCGGCTCAATGATGTCGACCCCAATTCTGAACCAGCCGCAAAGTGCGATACTCGGCATGCATTCAATTCAACAACGCCCCGTGGTTATTGACGATGAAATTGTAGCCAGGCCGATGATGTATCTGGCGGTGACCTACGACCATAGAATAATTGACGGTAAAGAGGCGGTGCAATTCCTCGTTGTGATTAAAGAACAGCTTGAGGATCCGGGACGCCTGTTGTTGCAGGTCTGATCGACTCCACGCAAAAGGATTCACGCTGATAATGAGCAGAAGTTTCGACGTAGTCGTTATTGGTGCCGGACCGGCAGGATATGTCGCGGCAATTCGTGCAGCACAACACGGCAAGTCGGTTGCCTGTATTGATGAATGGAAAAACAAGGACGGCAAAAATGCGTTTGGCGGAACCTGTCTGAACGCAGGTTGTATTCCATCCAAGGCGCTGTTGGAGTCGTCCGAACTATTGCATCGTGCGCAGCACGAATTCAAGAAGCATGGCATCAACGTTGGTAAAGTCGCGCTGGATTTGGACGCAATGCAGAAGCGTCGTGCCAGCATTGTCCGGCAGCTGACTGGCGGTATCGCCGGCTTGTTCAAAGCCAATAAGATTGAGGGCCTGGTAGGCCATGGCAGGTTACTCGCAGGAAAGCAGGTCGAATTCACGCCCGTCGACGGTGATGTCGAAACCATAGAAGCCGGGAACGTAATTCTGGCATCGGGTTCGTCGCCGATCGAACTTGGAATTGCACCGTTTGACGATGACAAGATAGTAGATTCCTGGAGCGCGCTGGAATTCGACGCTGTACCTGGCCGGCTTGGTGTCGTCGGCGCCGGTGTGGTCGGGCTGGAGCTCGGCAGCGTTTGGGCACGTCTTGGTTCGCAGGTTACCGTGTTGGAGGCGATGGACGATTTCCTGTTTATGGCGGATCGCGACATCGCGAAGGTCGCGGCGAAGGAATTTAAACAGCAAGGTCTGGACATCAAGCTTGGCGCGAAAGTGTCTGCAGCCAAATCCGGCAAGCAGTACGTGCAAGTCTCTTATGACGACGCCAATGGTTCGCAGTCAATAGAATTCGACAAACTCATCGTCGCCGTTGGACGCCGCCCACACACGGACAAGCTGTTTTCCGACGATTCTGGAATCCAACTCGATGAACACGGCTTCATTGTCGTCGACGATGAGTGCCGAACCCGGGTCAGAGGGGTATTCGCAGTCGGCGACTGTGTTCGAGGGCTAATGCTTGCCCACAAAGGTTCTGAAGAGGGAGTGATGGTTGCCGATCTGATTGCAGGGGAGATCGCCGAAATGAATTACGACATCATCCCTTCTGTGATTTATACCGCTCCTGAAATCGCCTGGGTTGGCAAAACCGAGGAAGAGGTCAAGAAGTCGGGTCGCGCTTACAAGACGGGTTCCTTTCCGTTCGCCGCGAGCGGGCGCGCAAAAGCCATGGAACAGACAGTCGGTATGGCCAAGATTATTTCATCGAAGGATGATGACGAGATTCTTGGAGTGCACATTGTCGGGCCGATGGCCGGCGAGCTGATTTCAGAAGCCGTATTGGCCATGGAATTTTCCGCAAGTACCGAAGATATTCAGCGCACGATTCATGCCCACCCGAGCCTGGCCGAGGCTATGCATGAAGCGGCGTTGGCCGTAGACAACAAAGCGCTGAATTTCCCGAATAAACCGTAGAAGCGTTTATGCCCCTGGGGTGCTACTACGGCTTGGTCCAGAAGTCCGCGTTCTTGATGCCTAGTTCTTCAGGGTTGAACGTGTATCTCTCGACGCCGGCCTTTCTCTGCCGCTCATAGTCTTGCAGGGCCTTTAATGCCGGACGACCCATGATGAACAGAATCAAAATGCCGATGATATTGAGCCAGGCCATCAGCCCCACGCCGATGTCGCCCATCGCCCAGGCAATATCCGCAGATCGTATCGTGCCGTAGAACACTGAGGCCATGAGTGCAATTTTCAAAACGGTCAGTTCTCCCGGAAATCTGAATGTTCTCCGCACCCACGCGACATTGGTTTCCGCAATGTAGTAGTACGCCAGCAATGTCGTAAACGCGAAGAAAAACAGCGCAATCGCAACGAAAACCTTGCCGAATCCGCCCATCACGCTTTCTAACGCAAGCTGGGTGAATGCCGGGCTACTGATAATCACGTCACTGCCCAGCAGGCCACCACTCACCGACGAATCGATACCGGCTACGTAATATTGGTTGGTGATCAAAATCATGAACGCGGTGGCAGAACAGACAAACAAAGTGTCGACATATACTGAAAATGCCTGCACCAGTCCCTGTTGTGCGGGATGATCCACTTCAGCGGCCGCTGCCGCGTGAGGTCCGGTTCCCTGGCCCGCTTCATTCGAGTAGACACCGCGTTTCACTCCCCACCCGATCGCTGCGCCAACGCCTGCCATCGGTGTGAACGCGTCTGTGAATATCAAAGAAAGGATTTCCGGAAGCTCAGAGATATGAAAACCGATAATGCCGATGGCCATTAGAACGTAACCCAAGGCCATGACCGGCACGACAATCTGTGTGACGTGTGCGATACGCTTTACACCACCAAAGATGATGAAACCAAGAATGCCCACGATGACAACCGCCGCCGTCATCTTGGTGGCAGAAACACTGTCGCCCATGAAATTGATCATCGTTTCGCCGCCGAAGGCGAGTTCTGCGGCGTTACCAATGCTATTTGACTGCACACCTGGCAACAGCAAGCCGGTCGCGATAATCGTAGTAATCGCAAATATCCATGCGTACCATTTCTGGCCCATGGCTTTTTCGATGTAGTACGCAGGACCACCGCGAAGCTGGCCTTCGTCTTCTTCCTTGTAGATCTGTCCCAACGCCGATTCGATATAAGCCGTTGCAGCACCGAGAAATGCGACGACCCACATCCAGAAGACTGCGCCGGGACCGCCAAAGCCGATGGCGGCAGCAACTCCAGCAATATTACCGGTACCAACACGGCCCGAAAGCGAGACAGCCAATGCCTGAAACGAGGAAATGCCACGCTCCGACTCCTTGCCCGAGAACAACAAGCGAATCATTTCCTTGAACATTCGAACCTGTACGAATTTCGTCAGGATTGAGAAGAACAATCCGGTACCGAGGCATAGATAGATGAGTGCCTCGCTCCAAATAATCCCGTTGACACAACCGACGTAGGCGGTAAATTCGTTGGCCCCTTGAAAACAAAGAGCTGGATCTTGCCAAAAGACTCGTGCGATCCAATTGAAAACTGCCTGCATGCCGATTCCCTGTTTTTCGTTTTCTGGCGGCGCACAGGATGGTACCCCATAATGTGGCTATGTGACTCGCTTTCAATCTGCCGCTAAAGACGAAACCGCGATATAGTAAGGGCTTGAAATCAGTGGAGTACGGTTATGACCTGGTGGAGTTGGCTGGTACTTGGCGCAGTCTTACTGGGTTTAGAACTGTTCGCGATCGATGTGCAGTTTTACCTGGTATTTCTGGGACTCTCGGCGGCACTTGTGGGCCTCGCCGGTTTATTTGGCGTGTTGATGCCCGAGTGGGCTCAATGGACGCTTTTTGCCGTACTCGCACTGATTTCGTTTTTTACGTTTCGCAAAAGCCTCTATGAAAAAATCCGCGGCGGTGCCAGGGGATTTGGTGACACGATCTCAGGTGACACCGTCGGTATGGATGAAGACCTGGCGCCGGGCAGCGAAACCCGTGCGGAGTACCGCGGCACCGGCTGGACAGTTCGCAATACCGGTACCGCTCCGATTATCGCGGGATCGCGCGCGAAAGTCGTCAAGGTCGATGGTCTGACGCTGCACATCGAAGCACAATAATTTCAATTCACATAGGAGCTTATTATGGACAAAGGTACTGTCGTTGCGCTGTTTTTCGTTTTTGTTGCAGTTGTTGTTTTATTTAAGACGGCCGTTGTTGTGCCACAGCAGAATGGATTCGTCATTGAGCGGCTGGGCAAGTACAGCAAGACGTGCAATGCCGGCTTTCATATCCTCTTTCCATTCATTGAGCGCATTGCGTACAAGCACACCTTGAAAGAGCAGGCTGTCGATATTCCTGAGCAGATCTGTATTACGAAGGACAACGTACAGGTCGGCGTGGATGGGGTCTTGTATATGCAGATTCTGGATCCTGCGAAAGCGTCTTACGGCATCGGAAACTACATGTTTGCTATTTCCCAGCTCGCGCAAACGACCTTGCGTAGCGAGATCGGCAAGATCGATCTTGATCGCACCTTCGAAGAACGCGGCACGATTAACCAGAATGTCGTTTCAGAGCTGGATAAGGCCAGTGAACCCTGGGGCGTGAAAGTTATGCGTTACGAAATCAAGAACATCAATCCGCCGCACGATGTGCTGAACGCGATGGAAAAACAAATGCGTGCCGAGCGCGAAAAGCGTGCCGTCATCCTGACATCCGAAGGTGAACGTGACGCCAAGATCAACGAGGCGGAAGGTGACAAGCAACGCCTGATCAAAGAGTCAGAAGCTGTGAAGATGCAGCAGATCAACGAGGCTCAGGGTGAAGCCCAGGCCATTCTCGCGATTGCGACGGCAACGTCGGAGGGTCTGAAGAAAGTCGCGAGCGCAGTGATTGAGCGGGGCGGACCTGAAGCGATGCAGTTACGCATTGCCGAGCAATATATTGGTGAGTTCGGCAAGCTCGCGAAAGCTGGCAACACATTCGTTATTCCGGCAAATCTTGCCGATCTGACCTCAATGATGGCGCTTGCAACGGATATCGCCAAACGCAAACCAGCCGAGTAATTCCAGAGTTGTCGAACACCGATCAGGCCTTGCGCCTGACCGACACGACGTTGGGCAACTGCTCCAGCCTCGTGATCGCCGTACTCAAAGTCGGCAGGTCCTTGATCTCCACGCTGAGTTCCATGATCACCTGCATCGACTCCTTGTCGGTCCGACTCTTGAGTTCCAGCACATTCGCGTTTTCGTCGGCCAGTACGGCCGTGATATCCCTGATTAACCCACTGCGATCGAAAGCATGCAGCGTTAGATCGACCGGGTACGAGCTGTCGGATTGCCCCCAGCCTGTTTCCAGCGCACGTTCGGGGCTTCTCTGGTTCAAGGCCAGGAAATTGCCGCAATCCTGACGATGTATGCTGACGCCACGTCCTTTCGTGATGTAGCCGATGATCGGTTCCGGTGGCACGGGCCGGCAGCATCGCGCGAAATTGCACATGAGGTCTCCGACTCCGCTCACGGCGATGGAATCCGGTTTCCTGTTTTTGCGCCTGGCCTGGCGGCGTGATTTGATCGCCGGCGGTTCCGGACCGCGAAGGTGTTGCAGCGCTGTCGCAATCGATGCTGCAGTCAAGTTACCGGCACCAAGAGCGACGCACAGTGCATGGGTGTCTTTGTGTTTCAGCCTGTTTGCGATGGCATCCGTCGGAACATCTTTTTCATTGAGTCGCGCCAGTTCACGGTCGAGAATTTCCCGGCCTTGCCGCAAGTGCTGCTCGCGGTCTTGCTGGCGGAACCAGTTGCGCACTTTTGCACGCGCTCGCGCACCAGCGAGGTATCCAAGTTTCGGGCTTAACCAATCGCGGCTGGGTTGCGCCTGACTGCCCGTTATAATTTCTATCTGATCGCCGTTTTGCACATGGTAGGTGAGGGGGACGATGCGACCATTGACCTTGGCACCGCGGCAGCAATGCCCTACTTGCGTGTGCACGTGATACGCGAAATCCAATGGTGTCGCGCTTGCAGGGAGTTCGATAACATCGCCCTTCGGGCTGACCGCGTATACCCGGTCGTCGAAAAAATCATCGCGGATCTGTTCCAACAGGTCCGCACCGTCGTCCGCCGGCTCAAGCAGCTGTCGCAGAAAACGAATTTTCTGGTCAAAGGCGGCGGGCGTGCCACGGCCTTCCTTATAGCGCCAATGAGCAGCAACTCCCAACTCGGCATGGTTGTGCATGTCGTGCGAGCGAATCTGAATTTCGACGATTTTTCCCTCGGGCCCGAGAACCGCGGTGTGCAGCGAGCGGTAATCGTTCTCCTTGGGATTTGCGATGTAGTCGTCGAATTCACCGGGAATGTAGGACCAGAGGCTGTGCACGATTCCGAGCGCGGCATAACACTCGTTTACGTCCGCGACCAGAATACGGACGGCCTGAATGTCATACAGGGAATCAAGGCCGCGATCTTTGTGCTGCATTTTGCGCCAGATACTGTAGATGTGTTTGGGTCTGCCGGAAATCTCTGCGCTGATTGAATTGGCACCGAGTTCACTGAGCAACCGGACTTTGACCGCTTCGATGAAGTGCTCCCGTTCGACGCGCTTTTCCTTCAGTGCTTTGGCGATGCTGAGGTAGGAATCGGGATCATCGTAGCGGAATGCGTAGTCTTCCAGCTCCCACTTGAGTTGCCAGACACCCAGGCGATTCGCCAGCGCAGCGTAGATTTCGCGCGTCTCGATCGCAAGTGACCGCTGCACGGCTCGCGGTGATTTTCTCGCTGCACGTAAGCGATACAATTGCTCGGCTATTCGGACCAGCACGAGCCGAACATCGGAGGCAACGGCTAGCAGCATTTTGCGCAGTGCCTCGGACTGTTGAACCGCAAGCGCTTCGCCCGGTTGCCAATTGTCCGGCAGTGAAAACTGATTTAGCTGTTCTAATCCTAGAATAAATCTAGATATATCTTTTAATAGATTGTTTTGTAAGTGTTTATCTTTTAGAATTTTCTCCCGGAATAACGGGTATACATGAACCGCCGCGACGATCCCGGGCGGCAGTCCCAGCGGCTCGATGATCGCCGCGATCTGCTCACCTTCGTCGATCGCCAGATCCAGCCCGTTTTTCGCCGGCAGCGTGGCCAGATAATCGCGTACTGCGGAGACGATATCGTCCAGATCGCTGTCATTACTTTGTTTTTCAGCATCGCTTGGCGACATTTTCCGTGCTTCTCGTGAGTGCCTGTTCGTGCAATACCCGTTATCATACGCGCAGTTTCGACCAGCCTGTCTGGTCGGAGTTTTACTTGGGCACTGTAAAAGCAGGACGTCATGGCAGGACATAGTAAATGGGCGAATATCCAGCATCGCAAGGGTGCGCAGGATAAAAAGCGCGGCAAACTCTTTACCAAGCTGATTCGCGAAATCACGGTCGCGGCGAAGATGGGTGGTAGCGATATTGACGCGAATCCCCGACTTCGCGTGGCGGTCGATAAGGCGAAAGCCCAGAGCATGCCAAAAGACAATATCGAGCGTGCTGTAAGGCGCGGGGCGGGCGAGATGGACGGCGCGGATTATCACGAAATCCGCTACGAGGGTTATGGTCCGGGCGGTACGGCTGTCATGGTCGATTGCCTGACGGACAATCGTAATCGTACGGTCGCAGAGATACGCCACGCGTTCACTAAATTTGGTGGCAACCTGGGCGCGGACGGTTCGGTAAACTACCTGTTCAACCAGGTCGGGCAACTTATTTTCCCGGCCGGCAGCGACGAAGACGTGGTTATGGAGGCGGCGATTGACGCCGGGGCGGAAGATGTTATCGCCGAGGAAGACGGCTCTCTGGAAGTTCTGACATCACCCGGCGATTTCGAGCAGGTTCGAGACGCGATGATAGCGGCCGGCATCAATCCCGAGCATGCTCAAGTCACAATGCGCGCCTCGACGAGTGCGGAGCTCGATATTAAAGCAGCGACATCCATGATCAAGATGCTCGACATGCTTGAGGGCCTGGACGACGTTCAGGAGGTCTACAGCAACGCCGACATAAGTGAAGAAGTGCTCGCACAGATTTGAGACTGAATTGACAAGCAAAATACGCATACTGGGTATCGATCCGGGCTCTCGGCTGACGGGCTTTGGCGTGGTCGATTTTGACGGCGATCAAGCGCTGTATGTCGCTAGTGGTACCGTAAAGAGCATTGACGGCGCGTTTGCCGACCGGTTGCGACAGATATTCGAAGCGGTCGGCGGCATCGTTGATGAGTTTCGTCCGGATATAGTCGCGATCGAAAGCGTATTCATGCATAAGAATGCGGGCAGCGCCTTAAAACTAGGGCAGGCCCGCTCGGCCGCCATTTGTGCGACATTCAAGCACGGTGCGGAAGTGTACGAGTATGCGCCGCGCGCGATAAAACAGGCCGTAGTCGGCACCGGCGCGGCGACAAAAGAGCAAGTGCAGCACATGGTTGTGTCCATTCTGAGTCTCGACGGTGTTCCTGCCCCGGATGCAGCAGACGCCCTGGCGACGGCGTTGTGCCATGGCCACCAACGGCGTATCCACGCGCAACTTGGCACGGGTGAAGCCATAGCAGGTGCTCAATGATTGGATCAGTGCGTGGCCGGCTGACATTTAAACAGGCGCCGCGAATCGTCGTTGAATGCAGCGGGGTCGGCTATGAGCTTGAGACACCGATGTCGACCTTTCTTGATTTGCCCGGGACCGGGGCCGATCTGTTCGTGTATACGCATCTCCTGGTCCGTGAAGACGCCCAGATTCTTTACGGCTTTTCGACCGAAGACGAAAGACTGATGTTTCGGACTCTGCTAAAGGTTAATCGTGTCGGCGCTAAACTGGCGCTCGGTATTTTATCGGCCATGACAACGAACGATTTTCGCCGCTGCGTCGAACTTGAAGACACGACAGCACTATCCAGGATTCCCGGTGTTGGCAAGAAAACCGCAGAGCGTCTAATCATAGAAATGCGCGATCGAATTGGTGCGTCTGCGCCCGGTGGTGCCACAGCTGCGCCGCTAACGGTTGCGGCAAGTGCACGCAACGAGGCGGTCGATGCGCTGGTCGCCCTCGGTTACAAACCGCAAGAAGTAAACAAACTGATCGCGAAGCTTGATATTGAAGAAAAGTCGGTCGAAGATATCATCCGCCTCGCGCTCAAGCAGGCGGCGAATTAAATGTCGAGCGTTGAACACGATCGTCTGACCAGTGCCGAATCGGGTGGCGACGATAAAGCGTTTGACCGCGCTTTTCGACCGAAAATCCTTGCGGAATTCGTCGGTCAGCCTGACCTAAAACAACAGATGCGCATCTTCATCGAAGCGGCTCGACGCCGTGAAGAAGCGCTCGATCACGTCTTAATTTTCGGTCCGCCAGGACTTGGCAAGACCACATTGGCTCACATCATCGCGAACGAGATGGGAGTGGGTCTGCGTCAGACATCGGGCCCGGTACTTGAGCGTCCTGGCGATCTGGCCGCGATACTGACGAATCTCGAACCGAATGATGTGCTCTTTGTCGATGAATTACACCGGCTTAGCCCGGTTGTGGAGGAAGTTCTGTATCCGGCACTGGAGGACTTTCAGCTGGATATCATGATTGGGGAAGGTCCTGGTGCCCGGTCAATAAGACTGGACCTGCCGCCGTTCACGCTGGTTGGCGCAACGACACGCGCAGGGTTGCTGACGTCACCGTTGCGGGATCGCTTTGGCATCGTGCAGCGGCTCGAGTTCTATTCGGCCGATGATCTGGAGGCGATTGTGCGACGTACTGCCGGCATACTGAGTCTTCCTACTGACGACGACGGTGCCAGGGCGATTGCGACCCGTGCTCGTGGTACTCCGCGAATTGCCAACCGTTTGCTCCGCCGCGTTCGTGACTTCGCGCAAGTTGAAGGCGATGGCGTCGTCACGGGCGAGGTCGCTGAACGTGCAATGGATGTTTTGCAGGTCGATCCTCATGGCTTCGATGCGCTTGACCGTCGCCTGATGCGGACGATCATTGAGAAATTCGATGGCGGGCCCGTTGGAATTGAAAGTCTGTCGGCGGCGATTGGCGAGGAAAGAGGGACAATCGAGGATGTGCTCGAGCCTTATTTGATCCAGCAGGGATTCATGATGCGTACGGCGCGTGGCCGGGTCGCGACCAAGAATGCCTATTTGCATTTCGGGTTGCAGCCGCCGACTTCATCGGTAACGCAGGACCTGCCCTTTGATAATGACCGAGAATGATGAATAAACCCTTTGAGTGGCCGGTACGCGTTTATTATGAAGACACGGATGCTCAGGGCGTTGTGTATTACGCAAATTATTTTCGCTTTATGGAGCGCGCGCGGACCGAATGGTTGCGTGCACTCGGGATCGACCAGGTTGCAATGCTGGCTGACGAACGACGGATATTCGTCGTGACTGAAGTTCAGGCGCAATTCCTGGTACCGGCGAAACTTAATGACGAGCTGATCGTTACGGCTGCGCTGCAGCAGCTTACGCGTGTCTCATTTGATATAGAGCAAAACATTTACCGCAATCGCCTGGACGGCGAACTCCTGGTCCGCGGAGGCGTTAAGGCCGCCTACCTGGATGCCGACACGAAGAGGCCGAAGCGAGTTCCGCCGACATTTTTCGAGGAAAACCCATCATGACCGCAGATATGTCAGTCATCAGCCTCCTATGGGACGCCAGTATGCCGGTGCAGATCGTAATCCTTCTGCTGATCGGTGCTTCAATTATGTCGTGGAGCATCATCTTTACCAAGCGACGCCTGATTCGGCGCACGAAGGACGCTTCGGACGAATTCGAGGCCGCATTCTGGTCCGGTGGTGACCTCAATACGCTGTATCGCAGCGCAACGCGCGCCAAAGGCGGCAGTATCGGGATGGCCGGCATATTTGAATCCGGGTTTCGGGAGTTCAATCGAGCACTGCAGGCCGGTGACAGCACCACCGATAAAATGATTGACGAGTGTCGTCGCGCCATGCGCGTGGCGCAGATGCGTGAGGTCGACCGGCTCGAGCAGGGCCTTGCGACGCTGGCGACAATTGGCTCAACCAGTCCTTATGTTGGATTGTTCGGCACCGTCTGGGGAATTATGGGTGCTTTCATGGGTCTTGCGAATGTGCAATCCGCAACGCTCGCCGTCGTTGCACCGCCGATTGCCGAGGCGCTGATCGCGACGGCAATGGGACTGTTTGCGGCGATTCCCGCCGTGATTGCATACAACCGCTACGTAGACAAGGTTGTGCGGCTCGAATACCGTTACGACGGCTTCACGGAAGAATTCGCGAGCATCCTGCAACGTCACGCGCGCGCCAAGCAGGGAGAATGAAATGGCCACGCTGCTACAAAAACGCAAACTGATGGCTGAGATCAACGTCGTACCCTACATCGACGTCATGCTGGTCTTGCTGGTTATCTTTATGGTGACAGCGCCGATGTTGACACAGGGCATCGAAGTGAACTTGCCAAAAGCGAGTTCGGAACCGATCAAGGACATAGCCAATCACCAACTACTGGTCCTGAGCGTCGATGCCGAGGGCAATCTTTACCTCAACGTTGGCGACGATGAAGACCAGCCAACGACGGGAAAAGAGGTTGTGGCACGCGTGGGTGCTGTACTGAGGAACCGACCGGATACACCTATTCTTGTGAAAGCGGATCGCGCTGTGCCATACGGTAACGTCGTTGGTGCCATGGTGCTGTTGCAGAAGGGTGGCGCACAGAATATCGGCTTCGTAACCGATCCGCTGGACAGTTACCCGGTACCGGAGTAGTTCGACGAGTGGCTCGTAACGCCAGCAATTTTGCTCCAATCAGCATGGCCGTGATCCTGCATGTCGTGCTGTTTGCCTCAATGCTGGTCGCATTCGATTGGGCACGGCCTGCGCCGTTCACACCAATGATGATCCGGGCAACTCTCGTTCCCGAGATACCGGACGCGGCACCGCCTGTGGTCGAGAAAAAACCCGATCCGGTCCCACCGCAACCCGATAACAGTGAAGAGCTGCGCCGGCAGGCAGAGGAAGAGAAGCGCATACACGACACGCTGATCGAAAAACAACGGCTGGAAAAAATTCGCCGGCAGAAAGAGGCCGAGCGCGAGAAGCAGAATGAGGCACGCAAGGAACGCGAACGACAGGAAGCGGAACGGAAGCGCCAGGAAGATATCCAGCGACAGCGCGACGAAAACGAACGCATTCGGAAGGAACTGGAGGCTGAGGCACGTCAGGCGGAAATAGACGCGGAAGAAAACCGCTTTGCCGCCGTCAGTTCGGGAGAGCTGGCAGTCTATAAGGCCCTGATTCGGCAAAAAATTGAACGCAACTGGGCTGCGCCAGCGAGTGCGGGGGCCGAGCTGAAGTGTGCCGTGCGCGTGCGACAGGCTCCAGGTGGCGACGTAACCGGCGTGACCATTCTGACGTGCAACGGTGACGATGCCGTCAGACGGTCGGTTGAGGCCGCGATTTATCGATCCTCACCGTTGCCGGAACCTTCGGATCCCAGTCTGTTCGATAGAAACATCTTGCTAAACTTAAGTATTCGTCAGTAGGGTTGGCAGAAATCAATGAGGATAGTGTGCTGAAGAACTTCAAAAGATCACTGATCATCGTAACTCTGATGTGCGCGCAGGCGAATGCAGAGCTGGTTATTGACGTACAGGGCATCGCGCAACCGACGCCAGTTGCCATCGTGCCGTTTGGGTGGGAAGGCAGTTCAACGGATATGCCAGTCGATGTGGCCGCCGTGATAACGAGCGATCTGTATCGCAGCGGAAGATTTGCGCCAATCGCCGCGAACGATATGCTGCAGAAACCTACGGACGGCTCGGACGTCGATTTCGATGACTGGACGATTCTCGGCGTGGAGGCCGTTGTCGTTGGTAAGGTCACTCAGACCGGCGCGAATGCGTATACATTGCAGTTTCAGCTGTTCGATACGTTCCGGCGCAGGCAATTGGTTGGTTATCGCATGCCGGCGAGCAGTGGCACCATGCGAGGTGCTGCCCACCGTGCGGCAGACATGATTTACGAGAAGCTGACCGGAATTAAAGGGGTATTCGGCACCAAAGTTGCCTACGTGACGGCGGAGCAGCGTGGTGATGAACGACTGTACTCACTGATCGTCTCCGATCAAGACGGTGAGAATGATTACAAGATCATGGAGAGCAAGGATCCGATTATGTCGCCCGCATGGTCACCGGACAGCCGCCAACTGGCCTATGTATCATTTGAAGGTTCGAAGTCGTCTATCTTCGTACAGACTTTGCGTTCGGGTAACCGCTTCCGGATCTCGAACAAGCCCGGTATCAATGGTGCGCCTGCGTTTTCGCCCGATGGTCGAAAATTGGTTATCACACTGGGTGGCGTTAGCGGTAACCTGGATATCTATGTGCTGGACATCACATCCCGTCAGACAAAGCGTCTGACAACACATCGCGCCATCGATACGGAAGGCACCTGGTCGCCGGATGGCCGGAACATTTACTTCACGTCCGATCGCAGCGGCGGTCCTCAGGTTTACCGAATATCGGCAAATGGTGGAACTCCGGAGCGCATTACGTTTGAAGGGAGTTATAATGCGCGGCCGCGGCTGTCGCCGGATGGTACGCGACTGGCAATGGTGCACAATGATCGTGGCAACTTTCGTATCGCTGTTATGAATCTCGAGCGGAGGGATTTGATGGTACTGTCGACTGGTCGACAAGACGAGTCGCCGAGCTTCGCGCCGAACAGTGATATCTTGATTTACGCCACACGGGAGGGTCGTGACGGAGTACTTGAGACCGTATCAGCCGATGGCCTGATACGGCAGAAAATGGCGTCAGGGCGGGGAGATGTCCGCGAGCCGGTATGGTCGCCGTTTCCACGATTCTAAATTTATAATTAACTTTAAATAACATACTTTAGTTACTGTTTTTATTAACTAATCACCTCACTTAAAACTACAAGGGTTTAGCTATGTCTTACTACAAAATATTCGCAATCGCGCTACTGGGCGCAATGCTCGCTGGCTGTCAGCAGACCATTCCCGATCCCGACCCCACCGACACAACGTATGGCGGCGACAGCGGCGCCGATACGTCGGGAGCCGGGACCGATGGGCTCGGTGGCGGCGAGTTCTTCGACACTGAAGAACAACTGGGCGACGTTATTTACTTTGATTTCGATTCCTCCGAGGTCCGCCCTCAGGATCAGGACCTGGTTGCAGGCCACGCGATCCGGCTCAACGACAGCTCATTCAGCAGCGTGCGACTCGAAGGTCACGCGGATGAGCGGGGTTCTCGCGAGTACAACATTGGCCTCGGCGAGCGCCGGGCGCAGGCAGTCCGCCGAATACTCATGATTCAAGGTGTCGCTGGGTCGCAAATTCAGACAGTCAGCTTCGGCGAAGAACGTCCGCAGGCGATGGGCAGCTCCGAGAGTGACTACGCTCAGAACCGCCGCGTTGAGTTTGTGTACTCCCAGTGATATCTGAATGACCTCGAATATCAACAGAGCCTTTCTGCTGGTGTTGCCGGCGCTCGTGTTCAGCGGTTGCGCGTTAATGCCGCCGTCCGAAGACCCGGTATTGATCAAGCTCACCGAACTGGAACGCAGGCTGCAGAGTATCGAGCGCGTGGTTCGGAACCAAAGCCTGGTGAATCTGACCCAGCAGGTCGGCGCGGTTGAGCGACGCGGCGACGAAATTCAGGGGCGTGTTGAGGAGCTTGAGCACAGCTCGGCAAGCACCGCTGATCGACAACGGCGGCTATACGTGGACCTCGACACGCGTATTCAGGATCTGGAAACGTCAATTCAGGCACGCAACTCGGTCAGTGTTATGGACGGCGGTACATTGACACCCGGCCAGTTACCGATGCCGGGAGGATCAGACCGAAACAATTATCAGGCGGCATTCGAGTTGCTGAAAGCACAACGCTACGAGCCTGCGGCACTAGCGTTCCAGCAGTTCCTCGTGACGTTTCCGGAGAGCGAGCTCGCCGATAATGCTCAGTACTGGTTGGCTGAGTCACACTATGTGACGCAGCGATTCGACCAGGCATTGAGCGAATTCGAAATCGTTATCAGGAAATTTCCGAGTTCGCGAAAAGTGCCGGACGCGTTATTGAAGATGGGGTATTGCAACTACGAGCTGAAACTTTGGAATGCTGCGCGGAGCTCTCTGGCTCGCGTACAGACGGAGTATCCAGAAACAACTGCCGCCCGTCTTGCGGGCCAGCGATTGCAACGGATGAAAGAACAAGGCGTCTAGAGCGCCTTCATTCAAGCGCGCCTTTTGGCGCTTGTTATTTGGCAATTATCGGGTATTATGCCGCCGGCGTTCGGGTGGCATCTCTGCCACCCTTTACGCAGATGGGGCGTTAGCTCAGAGGTAGAGCATTCGGCTTTTAACCGACCGGTCGTAGGTTCGATCCCTACACGCCCCACCACTTTCGCCGCGAACAGGCGGGGCTCGCGTGTTCTCAATCGGCACCAGTGCACTGCCTGAAAATGCTGCAAACTGGTTTCTCATAAAACAGGCGACGGCATCGGTCAGTGTCGTTATTATTCACCGTTTTGCGCACAGGATGATAGTGGCAAGTGGCGGATAATCGTTGGAAAATCCATAAGTTCGGCGGCAGCAGTCTGGCTGACGCCGAATGTTTTCGGCGCGTAGCGGGCATATTGCTCGGCTATCGTGACAAGCGACTTGGCGTCGTGGTGTCCGCAATGGGCGGCATGACCGATGCGCTCATTAATCTCGCCATGCTCGCCGAGCAGAATGACAATATTTTCAATGCCGCTCTGCATGCTATCGGTGATCGATATTCCGAGACGGCACGGGCACTACTTGCCGGCGAAATCCTTGTCGGCGTCCTCGACGCCTGGAGTAACGATGCCAGTGATGTCATTGATATACTGAAAGTCATTGCACGGGCCAAGTCAGCGCCGCAAAGAAATCGCGACGTTATTGCCGGGTACGGCGAGATCTGGTCTGCGCGCCTGTTGGCGGCGTATCTTAAACACGAGGACCCAGAACGTGGCGGCACCTGGCTGGATGCACGCGACGTAATTACGGTTCGGGATACCGAGCTTGGCCCCACTGTTTTGTGGGAAAAATCGCAGGCAAAGATGGACAATGCTTTGCCGGCCGATTTCGGCGGGATTGTTGTTATCACCGGATTCATCGCCGCTGATCAGGACGGCCTGCAGACTACGATGGGGCGCAATGGCAGCGACCATTCAGCGGCCATTTTCGCCGCACTGACCAAAGCTTTGACGCTAACAATCTGGACTGATGTAGACGGTGTGATGAGCGCTGATCCAAATCGGGTTCCGGAAGCCCAGGTCATCGACCACCTGACCTACAACGAGGCAATGGAACTGGCGTATTTTGGTGCGAAAGTCATTCATCCGCAGACGCTCGGGCCCGCCGTGGACAACGGTATCCCGGTCATCATCCGGAACAGCTTCAATCTGTCACATCCGGGCAGCCGGATTGAGACGGCTGCGGGGCCTGCCGGTAACATCAAAGGCATCACGGCGATCGGTGGTATGGCACTGGTCAATCTGGAGGGCGCCGGCATGATCGGTGTTCCGGGCACGGCCGATCGCCTGTTCGCGGCACTAAGAAAAGCGAGCGTTTCGGTTACGCTGATCTCGCAGGCCAGTTCTGAGCATTCTATTTGTGTTGCGGTGCCACAGGATGTCGCGCAGCGTGCGTGCAATGTCGTAACCGAAGAATTCGCCGACGAACTCGAAAGCGGCCAGATTCAGAGCGTTGATGTCACCGAGGAGCAGAGCATTGTTGCAGTGGTCGGTGACGGCATGGCGGGCAGGCCGGGTAACGCGGCCCGCTTTTTCGGCACGCTGGGTCGAGCCGGGATCAATATTCGTGCGATTGCCCAGGGTTCGTCGGAAAGAAATATTTCGGCTGTCGTCGATTCCGAACAAGCGACCAAAGCGCTGCGAGCGGTGCACTCCGGTTTCTACTTGTCAAAAAAGACCATTTCGATTGGGCTCATCGGTCCCGGGTCTGTTGGAGCCGCTCTGTTGCGGCAGATCGAGAAACAGAGTGACAAACTGAAGCAAAGTCACAATCTTGACCTGCGTGTCAGGGCGATAGCGCGGTCGCGAAAGATGCTGCTGGGTGATCGGCGTCTCGACCTTTCGAACTGGCAGGATGATTTCGAAATCGCCGCTGTCGATATCGATCTCGAAGCGTTTGAGCAACACCTGAATCCCGATCATTTACCACATGCTGTGATCATTGACTGTACCGACAGCGACGTCATTTCTTCGCAGTATGCCAGGTGGCTGTCGCGTGGCATCCATGTCATTACACCCAACAAGAAAGCGTTTAGTAGCGCGTTCAAAAATTACCAGGCGCTACAAGAGGCGGCTGACCGCGGCAGCTCGCATTGCTTCTACGAAGCGACGGTTGGTGCCGCGTTGCCTGTGATATCGACGTTGTGCGATCTCATTCATACGGGCGATGAGGTTCGCTCGATCCGTGGAATATTTTCGGGCACTCTGGCTTATCTGTTCAACGTCTACGATGGTTCGACACCGTTTTCAGAGATTGTTCGTGTAGCGAAAGAGAGCGGATATACGGAACCGGATCCTCGTGATGACCTGTCCGGAATGGACGTCGCTCGCAAATTGACGATCCTCGCTCGCGAACTCGGGCAGAATATTGAGATCGGCGATTTTCCGGTTCAGAATCTTGTGCCGGAGGCATTGCGAGACTGCACAATTGAGGAATTCCTCGAGAAACTTCCCGAGTACGACGATGCGATGAAGACTCTGTACAAACAGGCCGCCACAGACAATAAGCAACTTCGCTACGTTGCAATGCTGGATGCAGGCGGCACGGCTTCCGTGGGGTTGCAACCTGTCGATAAGACACACCCGTTCTGCAACATCAACCTGACCGACAACATCGTGCAATTCGAGACTGAGCGTTACTCCGACAATCCACTGGTCATTCAAGGTCCTGGCGCCGGTCCTGACGTTACGGCCGCGGGTGTCTTTGCGGACTTACTTCGACTCGCAAACTTCCTGAGCACCGGTGAGCGCTATGTCTGATTTTGTTACAGCCTTTGCGCCCGCCTCAATCGGCAATGTGGGTGTCGGCTTCGATATGTTGGGCCTTGCACTGGCCGGCGTCGGAGATCGCGTAGTTGCGCGCAGGACGGGCGGCGATCGAGTGACCATCGCAGAAGTCCGTGGTATCGACGGTGAGGTTCATCCGTTTCTGTCGACGAACGCCGACGAAAATACAGCATCTATCGCTGCGCAAGCACTGCTGGATGCACATGGCGGCGATGGATCCGTTGAACTCAAGGTCCACAAAGGCGTGCCTTTGCAATCGGGCATGGGTAGCTCGGCCGCGTCGGCCGTTGCGGCCGTGGTTGCGACCAATGCATTGCTCGATTCACCGCTTGAAGTCGAAGCACTATTGCCGTTCGCAGTCGAAGGCGAGAAATTCGCGAGCGGCAGCCTGCACATGGACAACGTTGCGCCCAGTTTATTGGGTGGTTTGATACTTTGTCCGGAAGTGTTGCTGCCCGACGTCGTTCGTCTGCCGATCCCCGACGGCGTTAGCGCTGTTCTGTTACACCCGGAAGACCTGCAAGTGGATACAGCGCAGGCGCGTCGTAGCCTGGCCAAAGGAATATCGATGCAACAGTGGCTTGAGCAGCAGGGATTGCTGGCTGCATTTGTCTCGGCCTGTGCGTCAGGCGATATCGAGCTGATGAGTAAGACATTGCGAGATGTGATCATTGAGCCGCAGCGATCGGCCAGTGTCGTCTGTTTCGACGCGGTTACTGCGGCGGCGACTAAAGCCGGTGCGCTGGGAAGCAGCCTGTCGGGCAGTGGACCGAGTATTTTCGCTCTTTGCAGAGACGAAGACGCGCGCAATGCGGCTAGCGCCATGGAGCAGGCTTGTCGCGTGCAGGGAATAGGTTGTCAGTCCTGGGTTAGTCCTATGAATGCACCCGGCGCCCACATCGAGACTTAGGCATGAACTACGTCAGTACACGCGGCGCCGGACCGGCGAGTCTCGACGAGGCACTCCGCAAAGGAATCGCAAGTGATGGCGGCCTGTTTCTGCCGGATAAATTGCCGTCCTTCGATATTTCGGACTTCGATACTGGTGAGTCGATTCCGGAAGTCGCCGCCATTCTGCTGCGACCATTCTTTGCCGGCTCTGAACTCCTCGGCGACATCGATCAGATACTGGCGGAAACATTCAAATTCCCGATTCCGACAAAGGCATTGCCCGTTGCTGGACACGACCTTTCCATGCTGCAGCTGTATCACGGCCCAACAGCGGCATTCAAGGACGTCGGCGCCGGCTTTTTAGCCGCATGCCTGTCACGGCTTGAGGGCGATACGGGCTCGCCGTTGACAATACTGGTGGCGACGTCGGGCGATACCGGCGCGGCCGTCGCTGCGGCATTCGATCAGAGACCCGGCATGCGAGTAGCCGTTCTGTTTCCAGATGGCCGCGTGTCCGAGCGACAGGAGCAGCAACTTTGCTGCTGGAGTGATAACGTACTGTCAATGAAGGTCCGGGGATCGTTCGACGACTGTCAGTCACTGGTTAAAGCGGCTATGGCTGATCAGGACCTGACGACGATCCATCGTTTCAGTTCGGCGAACAGCATAAACATCGGTCGCCTGCTTCCCCAAAGCACCTATTATGCTCATTCGAGTCTGCGCCACTATCGGCGCACAGGGAACAAGCCGGGCTTCATCATTCCGACTGGTAATCTGGGCAACGCTCTTGCGTGCATCATGACGCGAGAGATGGGCTTGCCCGTCGGCCCGATTGTCCTCGCAACAAATGCCAATAAAACGATTGCTGAATATTTTGAAACGCTCAAATGGTTGCCGCGCGACAGTGTGCAAACGCTGGCATCGGCGATGGACGTTGGCGATCCAAGTAATATGGAGCGATTGCGGAAGCTCATCGGTGAGGCCGATACACTTCGTGGTCGACTGGTTGTTGCTTCTGTGAGTGACAAAGAAATTGAGACAGCAATACGTCAGGATTTTGAAGCGTTCGGAGTTGCTACGTGTCCGCATACGGCGACCGCGACGCACACCTGGCGCCAGCTGGATGCCGATGTTGCCAGGGCGCACGACTGGATAATAGTGGCGACCGCGCACCCGGCCAAGTTCGAGATGATCGTTGAACCGTTGATTGGCCAATCTGTGCCGGTGCCAGCCGAGCTCGCAGCCATATTGTCCCGTCCGGCGACAGCCGTGGCCATAGAACCGCACCTCGAGGCGCTTGCCGCTGCCCTCGGGAATAATTAGGATTAGCTTTGCGCATGTCGAACTTTTTTGAAATCGAGAGCATTCCCTGGCCGCTGCTGGCCGTCGCACTATTGTTGGTTATTTGGCTCGGCTACCGGATTCTTGGCCGCAGAGGCGAAAGTCTCGAGGGCGTCATAGCTGAGATCAGTTTCGATCGCATCAAGGGCCTGGTCATTCCCAGTGCCGATGAGGGTGAAATTCTCGTCGATTACCTGTTACTTACGCCACATGGGCTGCTGATCCTCGAGGTGAAGAACATTCAGGGAGTCGTATTTGGCGGCGACAAGATGCAGAACTGGACGGTCATTAACGATCAACGTCGCTACACGTTCTCGAATCCTCAACCGGCACTCTACGATCGTATTGCGGCAGTCCGGCAGATCGTGCGGCAGGTTCCGGTGGCAGGCCGGATCGTGTTCCTGGACGGAGCAGAGTTCACGAAGGGTGTGCCAGGTCTCGTTTGCAATCTCGCCGAACTGTCCAGCGAGTTTGCAGAACCGGACAAGGATGTGGCCAAAGTCAAGATTGAAGCGTTCAGACCGCATTGGGAATTGATTCGCAAGGAAGCCCTGACTGCCGGTTCTACATAGCCACTCATGCCAACGTTGCAACCCGGCTAGACCGCGTCCAGAGCAAAAAAACGCAATGCATTCGCGGTCGTTATTTTCGCAACGTGTGCTTCGGTTTGCCCGCGGGCCTCGGCTATTACTCGCACCACTTCCGGCAAATACATCGGTTCGTTACGACGATTCCTGGGTCTGGGCCGGACAGTTCTCGGCAGGAGATAGGGCGCGTCAGTTTCGATCAACAGCCTGTCATCCGGGATGATGGAGACGACATCGTACAGATGTTGGCCCCGCCGTTCGTCGCAAATCCAGCCGGTAATGCCGATGTATAGGCCCATCTCGAGGTATTCACGCAGTGATTCCCCTTGCCCGGTAAAGCAGTGCGCAACGGCTCTCGACAGTTCAGGCAGGACGGGTTCGAGTACATCAATGAAGTCGTCATGCGCGTCGCGTTGATGCAGGAAGACAGGCATCCCGGACTCTTTGGCTATGTCGAGCTGTCGCCTGAGTGCGTCCAGTTGTGCTTCACGCGGCGAAAGATCCCGGAAATAGTCCAGACCGCATTCGCCGACTGCGACAACGACGCCTTTCCTGATCAGTGAGCGGATGAGGGCATCGCTATCATCGGTATAGTCAGATGCGTGGTGAGGGTGTACGCCGGCTGTTGAGAACAAGGTGCCCGGCGACTGTTCCGCGAGTTCTGCGGCCTTGACATTACTTGCATCGCTACTGCCGGTGATGATGATTTTGTTGACGCCTGCGTCCGCGGCGCGCTGCATCGTCTCTGGACGATCCTCGTCAAAGCTGTCGTGCGCGAGATTCGCGCCGATATCAACCAGGGAATGACTCATTATTTAATATTGGCCCCAGCGAAAGACTTTCGCACCAATGGCGAGAAATACCGCGCTCATTGCGGTCAGTGCGAGCAAACTGGGCGCGACTTCGGAGAGCGTCGCGCCATCGAGCATGACGGATCGAGCAGAGTCCAGCACGTGAGTTAGCGGAAAAATGCTGGCCGCGGTTGTGACGGCTGCCGGAGCTCCCTCCAGTGAAAACCAGACACCGGATAACATCATCATCGGCCAGTTGATCATGTTCAACAGTCCGCCCGCGAGTTCTTCGCTAGTTACACGCGCCGACACCACCAGGCCCAACGAAACCAGGGAAATCGCGCCGACCACAGCGACCAGAAACAGCGTGAAATAGCTGCCCTCCATGCGCGTATCGAGGAGCATGTGTGTACCCGTATAGATAAAGCTGGTTATCAACAGGATCAGAACCATGCGGGAGGCAACTTGTGCTGCAATAAATTCGAACGACGTCAGGGGGGTTGCGCGCAGGCGCTTCAGGAATCCGTTTTTGCGATAGCGTACGACAACGTAACCGACACCGAATAAACAGCTGAACATCATGTTCATGCCGAGGATGCCGGGCAGCAACCAGTCGGCGTAGCTTACTGCGTCCCCGGTAATTTGTTGCTTGTCGATCGACAGGACCGTATCGGATCCGGAGTGCAGCAGGGCGATTTCCGCGAAGTAGCCTTTGGAAGATTCGGCATTGATCCAGTACCGGGTTGTGTCGCCAAACTCAACCAGCAGATCGAGCTGGTGGCGGGAAACCTTGCGCATCGCCAGTTCGAAGTCGTCGTAAGGCACAAACCGAATGAAGTCAGTTCTGAGGAATGCATGATCGTTCGTGTTGATCTCGGCGGCTTCCTGTAACACACCGACAGTGTAGGCATCGCGTTCGTTGCTGAACGCGAACGACAAGCCGAACATCAAGGCGATCGGCAAGATCAAATTCCAGGACAGCGATGCTCTGTCCCGAAGGAATTCGCGATTACGTGCCTGGAAAATGGCGTAGATTCGTTTCAACATCGTCGCTATGTCCGCAGAGAATGGCCGGTCAGATCCAGGAACAGGTCCTCCAGGTTCGGCTGCCGTATTTTGATTTGGTTGAGGTTGCTCACGTGTGGCGACAATTGCTGCAAGCTTGCACTGACGTCTGTCGTTACGACTTCAATTATCCCAAGGTTTTCGAGGATTGTGTGCTCAATTCCGGAAAGATCGTCCGTCAGATCGGAAATCGGCAGTTCAATGATCAGGCCGTCATATTGTTCTTGCAGCAGTTGTTCTGGGGAGCCCTGTTTTATGATTTTTCCAGCATCCATGATTGCGATTTCGTCGCACAGCACCTGAGCCTCATCCATATAGTGCGTGGTGAGCAAAATGGTTGAGCCGCCCGCACGGATACTCTGCACGAGGTCCCAAAAATTTCGTCGGGCCTGCGGATCGAGGCCCGTTGTTGGTTCGTCCAGAAATATCAGGCGAGGGCGGTTTACTAAAGCGACCGCAAGTAGCAGGCGCTGGCGCTGACCACCGGAAAGCTTGCGATTGTCTCTGTCCAGCAAGTCACCCAGCGAGCATTGCTCAATAAGTTCGTCGAAATCGGCCTGGCGGTCATATAGCGTACGAAACATTTCGATGGTTTCGCGGACAGTGATGAAATCCTGCAACGCCGTATTCTGAAATTGTATGCCGGCTTCCTGACGGAACTTCCGCCCAGCGACTTCCCCGTAGTAGAACACCTGCCCGGAGGTAGCAGGCGTAACACCCTCAATGATCTCAACCGTCGTGGTCTTGCCTGCACCGTTAGGTCCGAGCAGGCCGAAACAGATGCCTTCAGGCACTGAGAGACTGACTCCGTCGACGGCCAATACGCCGGGGTATTGCTTCTTAAGGTTGCGGGCTTCGAGCGCAATCGTCATCTGGCAAGAGTAACCAAATGCATCTCCGGCAGCCACTAACGGGAAAAGCTTGCAACCATTCCCCTTGCAGCGGTATCTAATTGGGTAAGAAACGAACTTGGGGGTTTCAAGATGGCAAGGATATTGACGAAATCTGTATTCACGGTCGGATTGCTTATAATGCTGCTGTCCGTGCCGGCCTTCGGTGCGACAATCAACAAGAGCATCAAGATTGCGGCGGGCACCGAATCAGGCGGCGCAACTTCGGTCAATGGCGGCATTACTGTTGGCGAAAATGCCGTTGTCACGGGCGGCGTAAAGACGGTCAACGGCTCGATTCGCGTTGACGCTGGTGCGAGCATCGAAAACGCATCGACGGTCAATGGCGTCGTTAGCGTCGCAAACAACGTGCACGCGCAGAACCTGACGACGATTAACGGCGCCATAAAAGTTGGTGAATCTGCGACGATTGATGGTGAGATAGAGGCCGTCAACGGCAAAATCAGCGTTGCCGCCGGCTCTACCGTCGCCAACGATGTCAGCAATGTAAACGGCCTGATCAATTTATCAGGCGCCGAGATTGGTGGGGATGTGTCCACAGTCAGCGGCGATATCAATGTGCTGGATGGCGCAGTAGTTAAGGGCAACCTGATGGTTGAGAAACCGAGCAACTGGGGCTGGGGCAAGAGCAAGAGCCGCAAGCCTCGAGTTGTCATTGGTCCAGGATCGAGCGTCGAAGGTGTGATCGATCTTGAACGCGAAGTGGAGCTGTTTATCAGTGACACGGCCAAGGTGGGTGGCGTCAAGGGCGTTATGTCCATGGATGATGCGGTTCGCTTTAGCGGCGATCACCCTTAAAGTTCCGTAGAATAGGAGCTGTGCAAAGCGCAGCGACTCAATTACCCCTGTTTTCAGAAGCAGACGAGCGCGATTCAATGGCGGGCTTTTCTGTGCGCGAAAGCGGCCGGGCGAAACGCCTGTCCATCAAGGTATATCCCAGGGGTCGTGTTGAGGTCGTCGTTCCCAGGCGGACACGACCGGCCAAAGTACGCGAATTTGTAGAGGCGCACCGAGACTGGATTCGAGATGCGCGGGAACAGTTCGCAGCGGAGCACACACCTGAGCCCTTTGTGTTGCCGCGAACAGTGCGGCTGGACGGTATTGAGCGGCAGTTCGAAATTGAGTACGCGTCGCAGACCCGTGCGAAGACAGTGAGATATCGCTGTAACGGTCCGAAAGTCATTCTGTACGGGAGAACCGGTGACGAGCAGCTTTGCGTTACCGCTCTGAAACGATGGCTGCTCGCGCTCGCGAAGCGCGAGTACGGGCCACAATTGCGAACGCTCGCGGCGATGACAGGGAATTCCTATAAGAAAATGCACGTTCGTGGACAACGTACGTGCTGGGGAAGTCACTCGAGTTCGGGGACGATTAGCCTGAATTATTGCCTGATGTTTCTGGACCCGGCACATTTGCGTTACGTCATGCTTCATGAGCTCTGCCATGCAAGGCATATGAATCATTCACGGCGCTTCTGGAATTTGGTTGGACGTTTTGAGGCTAATTATCGGCAGTTCGACAAGGACTTGAATGCCAGCTGGAAGAAGATACCGACGTGGGTCGGAATTTATTAATTAAAACATTATATTATAGAATTATATTAATGTTATTTATTATCCTCGGTCCAGCAATTCCCGGAGATTAATCACGGCTGCATTGGCGCGGGCAAGGTCGTTCGCCATCACCGGCGAGTGGTTTGCAAACAGCCCATAGCCCCCGCCGTTCAATATCATCGGTGAGCGCAACGGGCCCAGACTTGCCTCGAGTTCACGAATGCTGGCCGCGGCGTTCTTGCGCCGATTCAACCCTAAAGTCAAAGGGCCAGTGATGCTACCAGTTCGGGTAGCACAACCCCCGATTTTCCAGCGAGTGCGAAATCGAAATCGGCGGCGTTCATCGTGGAGTTCGGATTGATCTCAACCAGGGTCGCGCCATTATCCCTGGCGAGATCTGCCAGACCAGCGGCAGGATAAACCAGCGACGATGTACCTACAGACAGAAAGACGTCGCAGTCGGAGGCAGCGGCACACGATTCATTCAAAGCGGCCTCCGGAATTACCTCCCCGAACCACACAACCCCGGGTCGAAGTTTGCCGCCACAATCAGGGCACATTGGTACGTCGAGCGAATCGTCACCGGCGACGAGCGTGCCGTCCGCGAAGCAACGATCCTCAAACAGGTTACCGTGAAATTCGATGACGTCAGTGCTTCCCGCGCGTTGATGCAAGTTGTCGACGTTTTGAGTTATGAGCGTTAGGCGGGGAATGAGTTCCGCGAGTCTTGCAATCGCGTAATGACCGGGATTGGGTTTAGCATCGGCAACGATTTGGCGCCGCCATCGGTACCAGCGCCAGATCAGGGCAGGATCGGCCAGAAACGCCTCTGGTGTCGCCAGGTCCTGGGGCTCGTATTGTGCCCATAATCCTTCCTGCGCATCGCGAAATGTGGGTACGCCGCTCTCGGCTGATACACCGGCGCCAGTCAGGATGCAGACATGACGTGCATCCCGGAGCGCGTTGACCAACACGTCCGGGATGTCACAGGTAGCGGTCACTTTATGCGGCGAGTTGCCGCAGCACGTAATGCAGGATGCCGCCGTTCTCGTAATAGTCACGTTCTTTGGGCGTATCAATACGAACTTGAACCTTGAACGTGATTGCGTCACCGTCGGCTGGCGTTGCGATCACAGTCACCGTTTTCGCGTTCGGGTCGGTCTGGCCTGAAATCGCATAGGTCTCCTTGCCCGTCAGTCCGAGCGACGTAGCATCCTGACCTTCGAGAAATTGCAACGGCAGCACGCCCATGCCAATCAGGTTGGAACGATGAATACGTTCGAAACTTTTTGCGATGACGGCTTTGACGCCGAGTAGCAGAGTGCCCTTGGCCGCCCAGTCGCGCGATGATCCGGTGCCATACTCGCTGCCCGCGATGACAACCAGCGGCGTGCCTTCCTCGCGATACCTGACGGACGCGTCGAAGATCGACATCTGTTCTCCGCTGGGCTGATGGCAGGTCCAGCCACCTTCGGTGCCCGGTGCCAATAAATTGCGCAATCGAATATTAGCGAACGTGCCGCGCATCATGACTTCGTGATTGCCACGGCGTGAGCCGTAGGAATTGAAGTCGACCGGCTTGACGCCTTGTGCCTTGAGATATTCGGCGGCAGGACTGTCGGCGGCAATGCCGCCGGCCGGTGAAATATGATCGGTAGTCACCGAGTCGCCGAGCAATGCCAGGGTGCGTGCACCTTCGATGTTGCTGACTGCGGCGGGATCTTTGCTCATACCTTCGAAGTACGGCGGGTTCTTGACGTAGGTCGAGTTAGCGTCCCAGGCATAAATCTCGCCTTCGGGCGAATCGATGTTTTTCCAGTTCGCATCGCCTTCGAAAACGCTGCTGTAGCTGGACTTGAACATGCTCGAATCGATGTTCTTACCGACGGCTTCCTGAACTTCCGCCTGACTGGGCCAGATGTCCTTCATGTAAACCGGGTTGCCGTCCTGATCATCGCCGAGCGAATCGTTGTACAGGTCCACATCCATATTTCCCGCGAGGGCGTAGGCGACGACGAGCGGCGGCGATGCCAGGAAGCTGTCCTTAACGAGGGCGTGAATTCGGCCTTCGAAATTACGGTTGCCGGACAATACGCTGGTGCCGACGATGTTGCCGCTCTGCACAGCCGCAGCGATTTCAGGCATCAAAGGCCCGGAGTTGCCGATGCAGGTTGTACAGCCGTAGCCAACCGTATAAAAACCCAACGCACCGAGATCGTCCATGAGGCCCGATTTCTCGAGATAGTCTGTAACCACTCGTGATCCGGGCGCGAGACTCGTTTTGACCCATGGCTTCACCTGCAAGCCTTTTTCATTAGCCTTCCTGGCGACCAGACCCGCCGCTATCATGACAGCCGGGTTGGAGGTGTTGGTACAACTTGTGATAGCAGCGATCAAAATCGCGCCATCTCGAATTTCAGTATCCGTACCATGGATGTTGGCGATTGCACTGCCGCCTTGCTTCCGATCCGCAATCGTTGTTTCCAGGTGCCTGGCGTAGGTTTGCGCTGCTGCGGTCAATGCGATGCGGTCCTGAGGACGTTTGGGACCCGCAATACTGGGTACGACGTCGTTCATGTCGAGCTCCAGGGTGTCGCTGTAGAGGGCATCAGGCTCGCCATCGTATCGCCACATGCCCTGTTCCTTGGCGTACGCTTCAATGAGTTCGCGTTGCTCAGCGTCACGGCCGGACAATTCCAGATAAACTAACGTTTCGCCATCAATCGGGAAGATGGCGCAGGTTGATCCAAATTCCGGCGCCATATTGCTCAACGTTGCACGATCGGCCAACGGCATGCGTGAGAGGCCATCGCCGAAGAATTCGACAAATTTACCGACGACACCTTTATTGCGCAGCATTTCGGTGACTGTCAGCACGAGATCCGTTGCCGTAGTACCCTCTTTGAGCTTGCCCGTAAGCTTGAAGCCGATGACGTTTGGAATGAGCATCGTAATGGGCTGGCCAAGCATCGCTGCTTCTGCCTCAATGCCGCCGACACCCCAACCAAGAATGCCCAGGCCATTGATCATTGTCGTGTGCGAATCAGTGCCGACAAGCGTGTCAGGATAGGCTGAACGAGTACCATTCTTATCGACATCAAAAACGACCCGGCTCAAGTACTCGAGATTGACCTGGTGAACGATCCCGGTATTTGGCGGTACGACACGGAAATTTTTAAATGCGGTCTGGCCCCAGCGCAGAAAGGAGTAGCGCTCCTTGTTGCGAAGGAACTCTATCTTGTTGTTTAAATCCAGAGCATTGGCGGCGCCGTAATTATCAACCTGGACTGAGTGGTCTATCACGAGCTCCGCTGGCGACAAAGGATTAATACTTTCTGCAGAACCACCTAGTTTGACGACCGCATCGCGCATTGCGGCGAGATCCACGACGGCGGGCACACCCGTGAAGTCTTGCAGGATGACGCGCGAGGGTGTGAATGAAATTTCCGTGCTCGGAGCGGTTTTTGGATCCCAGTTCGCGAGAGCGAGAATATCGTCGCGCGTGACATCTCGCCCATCTTCGTGGCGCAACAGGTTTTCCAGCAGGATTTTGAGGGAGTAGGGAAGGCGATCGACGTGGCCTTCTTTCACAGCGTCGAGACGAAAAATCTCAAATTCATTGCCGCCGACCTCAAGCGCCGAACGCGCGCCAAAGCTGTCCTTCATTGTGTTCTCTCCGGGATTTCTGGTTGTCAGCGGCCAGCCAGCCGCGGGGCCGCATTATAGCGAAAGGCCGGGGCCGCCGCTTACCCTATTTCATGTATGACCGAGCCACCGAGACAGCGATTTTGGTCGTAAAAGACGACAAATTGACCGGGTGCGACGGCCTTTTGGCGCTCGTCAAAGCGCACTTTCACACGGCTGTCCTCAAGTGCCGTGACGACACAGTTCTGGTCGGCTTGCCGGTAGCGAATTTTGGCTGTACAGCGAAGTCCCGCCGCCAGGCCATCAGGGGCTACACCGATCCAGCTCGTGTCCGTGCCAATCAGCCAGTCGCTGAAAAGCATTTCGTGCTCACCCTGCGCAACGACCAGGACGTTGTCATCAAGATCCTTGCCAACGACATACCAGGGTTCTTCGCCGTGGTCATTACGTCCGCCAATACCGAGGCCCTGCCGCTGGCCCAGCGTGTAATACATCAGGCCCTGATGCCTCCCCATGTCCTCACCACGCGGTGTTCGCATGGGGCCGGGATTGGCGGGCAGGTAGGTGCTGAGGAATTTTCGAAACGGCCGTTCTCCAATAAAGCAAATGCCCGTGCTGTCTTTCTTGTCGTGAACTGTGAGGCCCGAGTCACGAGCAATCCGCCGGACTTCGCTTTTCTGTGTGTCACCCAACGGGAAAACGGTCTCGGACAATGCCTCGGCGTTCACAGCGTGCAAGAAGTAGCTTTGGTCTTTGCCTCGATCTGCACCTTTGAACAGCGCTCCGTGGCCATCCACGGTTTCTGATCGCGCGTAGTGCCCCGTCGCCAGCAGATCGCCGCCAAGTCGTTTCGCGTAATCGCGAAACACACCGAACTTGATGTCCCGATTGCACAACACATCCGGGTTCGGCGTGCGTCCCGCCCGGTACTCGGCGAGGAAATACTCGAATACCTGGTCGCGGTACTGTTTGGAGAAATTGGCGTTGTGCAGAGGGATACCGAGCTGCTCACAAACGTTGCGGGCGTCCTGGAGATCATCGGCCGCCGTGCAGTAGCCGTCGTCGTCTTCCCAGTTGGTCATGTGCAGCGCGTGCACGTCCGCCCCGGCACGCTGCAGCAGTATCGCGGCCACGGCGGAGTCCACACCCCCGGACAATCCGAGAATGACGCGCTTGTTTGCTACGTGGCTGAGTTCTGAGCGGATCATAGGCGCGGCAGTGTATCATTCCTGATATGGCTTCTGATCTGGAATTCGTGCAGTACATCGTCGATCAGATTGACGATGCGCAGAACATTCGTTTTCGAAAAATGTTCGGCGAATACACTTTGTATTCGAATGACAAGGTCGTTGGTCTGATTTGCGATAATCAGCTATTCATAAAGCCGACGGTAGCCGGTCGATCATTCATTGGCGATGTCGTCGAAGCGCCGCCGTATCCCGGCGCAAAGAATTCGTTCCTGATCAGTGATGAAATCGACGACAGCGAATGGCTGACCGAATTGGTAAGGCTTACAGAAGCCGAACTGCCCAAGCCCAAGCCCCGGAAAAAGAAAAGGAAAAAGCGTTAGAAGCGCTATGGTCCGACGCGGGAATCGGAGACATGATTCACGTGCAAGCTGTTCGTCGAACTGAAACGCCGCATCGTTGCGAGGCAGTCACTACCATGTAGTGCGAAACATGATTGAGAAGTTGCGGCCCGGTGCGTCCATGCCGGAGCCGTGCACGCGATAGCGTTTGTCGAGCAGGTTGTCTGCCGAAAATGTAATCTGCCAAACGTCCGTTGGGCTCCAGTTCGCTGTAGCTCCGATTATTGCCCAGCCGGCGCTGCCGCCTGGGTTGATGCGAACGTCGCGAACGTCTCGCGCACTCAAACGGTTCTGGTCACCAGACACCGTTAGCCAGCTTTCGAACGCCCACCGTCGGTTGGGATCGAAACGCACGGCCAGCCGGCCATTCAACGGTGGTATCCGGTCCGCTGGCTCGCCGGGTCCCGTGCCGACTTGCTGCCGGCCCCAGGTGTAATTCAGCACGGCTTTTATGCTTAATTTTTCGATTACATCCAGATCAATACCAGCCTCGGCGCCATGAATTCTGGACTCGGCTGCGTTGATACTCTGTACCACATCGCGTCCATCAGCAGTGACGTCCCCGGTCAGCACGGACGTTATTCGGTCCTCGAAATCCAGCGTGTAGAGCATCAGCTCGAATTGAACACGGTGTGATCGTCGCCGCACTCCGACGTCGACATGTAATACTCGCTCTTCTTCGAGATCAATGTTCGGAACATTAAAGCGATTGCCTGGCCGGTTGCCGAGCGTTCCAAGATCAAAAATATTCGGCGCTCTAAAGCCGACACCCATGTTCGCCAGCAGCTGCCAACTCTCAGCGAAACTATAGATCCATCCCACGTCTCCGCTCAGCCTGCGAATGTCGATTGACGCAGCATTATTTACAGCGGTGCCGGGAACCTCTATTTGCACATCACTGATCCGCAAGCCGCCGCTGATCAGATGCCGCTCTGAAACCGTCCAGCCGGCGCTGCCAAAAATAGCTGCCTGGTCAATCCGTGATCCATCGGGAAATCGTGACTGAGCAACCACTGTGTCCAGCGTTTCGATGTCTTGTTCGAGCCTTGCGCTACTGACCTCGTCAGTCTGGATATCGACACCGCCAATCCAGGATACCGCTGCAGATTCCCCGGAGGCAGAAATCGACAATGCAAACAGGTCGCTGCGGTTGGACTCGTATTGCCTCGTGGTTGCCTCATAGTCCCGGCTGATCCTGTCATCGACGATGCGCTGCCAAGCCGCATCGACACGCCAGTCGAGACCCAGCAGTGCGTCGCTGGTCGTGTGCCGGGCATGAGTGAATAGTCGTTGGCTCGGTGCGAAGAAAAATTCGGACGATGAAGGTTGAGTCTGGCCGAAGCCCGGGACAAGTTCATCGATGCGTGGTGTCTTCGGCTGTTCGAGCAGCTGTACGTCGAACAACCAGGATTGATCGTCTGACGGTGTTGCGCTAATGACAAAGCGGGCGGCCTTCGACGTGTAATTGCTCGGCGACACACGCGTATCGCCGCCAATTCGCCGGTCGCCGGTCGTCAGGTATTCAGCACTAAACGATGCAGCCAGCCGCTTGTCACCAACATCAACCACACCGCGTATTGATTTCAATAGCTCGGCAGTATCAAAGGACATCAACAAATCACGGCGGACCTGAGTTTCTACCTCCTCGAAACTCGGAATTCGGGATACGACCTGGACTACACCACCCACTGCCTGGCTTCCGTACAGTGATGCCGGCGTGCCGCGAATCACTTCGACACGATCGACGGCCGTATTCGGGACCAGCGATAAATACGGTGTCGGCGCGCTACGGAAAATCGCATTGCTCAGCGGCATGCCGTCCACCAGGTGGAGTACAGCAGATCCTTTCAGACCACGAATTATTGCAGCGCCTTGCCCCGGCGTTGTCTGCTGCAGGTAAACACCGATCTGCGACATTAGGGCGTCGGTCGTCAATTTCTGCGACAAGACATCGTCACGATCAACGAGGCTCAGCGCCAGCGAAATCTCATTGGTTGCGGCAGGTCTGCGTGACGCAGTGACGATAACTTCGTCGAGATCGGAGTGCTCGGTTTCTGCCAGCGCCGGCCCGGCGATTACTGACACAAGAACGCAAGCCGGCAAGAAATGTCGCAAGTTTTCCGTCCTGAATGGGGCAGTGCGAATCGGGAATTCGAAGCGCGCTTGCGACTTTGGACAAACCAAACGTATTAATCAAGCAAAACGGCAGTGGGATCGGACAGAATCAGACCCATCACGTGATCTTGGGGCAGTTGCCTACCGGCAAGTCAATTACATGCGAAGCTGGCGAAATTCCACTTCTACTTCGCTGTCGAGCCAGATTTCATCGAACATTTTTCCGTACAGTTGCGCTACGGCCGGTTCGTAGGTATCAACAATGCCTTCCCAGCGATCTGCCCGCAGTCGATACACGAGTGCAATTTCGTCTGCAATGCAGAACGCTTCAGCGTGCGTTCGCAAGTCTTCGCGTACGTGCCGAAATTCAATGTAAGTGTTCAGGCGGCGCCCCAGATGCACAAAATTGTTACCGTTCTTAACCGCGTGAGTTGGATCGGCAATCAGCACGCGAATACGTGCGTATGCCTGAGACAAAACCATTCGTTTGACGATCTCGAGAAATTCGGGACTGTCGTATATCCCGGGCTCGAGGTCGTGCGTGAATATGGACACTTTGCGCGATGCCTCGCCGACGACTTCCAGTGCCGCCTGCAGCATTTCTTCGCGGGATGAGATTACCCAGCGTTTACCTTTTTCGCGCGCCTGTTCCATAGACTGGGCATAGTACCCGGCGGATGGGGTACCCAGTGCCAACTGCGTCACGTTTTGAAGGAGAGTTTCCTGATGAAAATCATTTGCATCCCGCGTCTTTATTACGTTTCGCGGAGGTTGCGAAATTAATCCCAACGTCAATTTAATTTACATATGGTCAGGAATTCTCAGGTATTTCGAATGCGCCGCGCTCGAGCATCCAGCGTAACAATCCGGCATGCTTTACCGTGTGCACCAGTGATCGGCTGCTGCATATTTCGGCCATTACGCCGGTCGAATGCGGTCCAGCGCGCAGCTTAAATATCCCGCGCCTGTTGGGCAGCAAGCCCGATATAGCTGTCCGGTGTGAGGGCGGACAGGCGTTCGATTTCGTCCTTCGGTATGTCCAGCGTCTTAATGAATTCGAGCAGGATCTCTTTGCTGACCGGCTGGCCGCGTGTCAGTGCCTTGAGTTTTTCATAGGGTTCGGGAATTCCGTAACGGCGCATCACGGTCTGCACCGCTTCTCCAAGTACTTCCCAGGCGCCGGACACGTCGGCGTTTACAGCGTCGACGTTGACCTGCAATTTGCCCAGACCTGTCAGTAGCGACTGCAGCGCAATAATGATGTGTGCTAGTGCCGACCCCAGACTGCGTTGCACGGTCGAGTCGGTCAGGTCGCGCTGCCATCTTGAAATTGGCAGCTTTTCGGCAAAGTGGCCCAGCATTGCATTTGCCATGCCGAGATTGCCTTCGGCATTTTCGAAATCGATCGGATTCACTTTGTGTGGCATCGTTGACGAACCAACTTCATTTTTCGCGACCTTCTGACTGAAATAACCGAGCGACATGTAGCCCCAGATGTCGCGGCTAAAATCGATAAGTATTGTGTTGTAACGCATCAATGCGTGCGAGTACTCCGCAGTCCAGTCATGTGGTTCGATCTGTGTCGTATAGGGATTCGGCTCGATCCCAAGCGATTCAATAAAGCGATGCGCTATCGCTGGCCAATCGGCGTCGGGATAGGCGAAGGCATGCGCGTTGTAGTTACCGACGGCACCATTGAACTTGCCGAGGATTTCCACAGCGGAAAACTGTGCTTGTGTCCGATCGAGGCGCGCGATGACGTTGGCGATCTCTTTGCCCAGCGTCGTCGGACTGGCCGTTTGCCCGTGTGTACGTGCCAGCATCGGAAGGTCCGCGTTTTCCCTCGCGAGCTTAAAGAGCTTGTTGCGCAGGTCACGCATCCGGGGAATCAGGACGTCCGTCCGCGCCGTGCGCAGCATCAGCGCGTAGGACAGATTGTTGATGTCCTCAGACGTACAGCCGAAATGCAGAAAATCTTTGAGCGCCTGCGTCTCAGGTCCCTTACCGAGCTTTTCCCGGATAAAATATTCAACGGCTTTGACGTCGTGATTCGTCGTTGCCTCAATCTTCTTCACGCTTTCGGCATCATCGATCGAGAAGTCGTCAATGATGTAATTCAGAACGTCCTTCATAACCGACGTGAGCGGTGCCAGCTCCGAAATGCCAGGTTCGTCGGACAGCCATTGCAACCAACGCACCTCAACCAGCACGCGGAAGCGAATCAGGCCGTATTCGCTGCAGATGTCGCGAAGATCATTGACCTTTTCGGCGTAGCGGCCATCGACAGGCGAGAGGGCTCTCAAATTAGAGACCTTCATGCACCAGAGCCTTTCATGGGCGAGAGTCTTTTATGAACCATAAACCAGTGTAGACTTGCGCGCGCAAAGCGCGAATCATACACGAACTAACCCTTACCAGACGGCGGATTTGCCGTACGGAGCATGCCAGGCAATGAGTGACAGGGGATATCGCATCGAGAAGGACAGCATGGGCGAACTTCAGGTCCCGGAAGAGGCACTTTGGGGTGCGCAGACGCAACGCGCCGTCGATAATTTCCCGATCTCCGGGCTCCCCATGCCGCGCCAGTTCATCGCCGCACTGGGTCTCGTCAAATGGGCTGCGGCGGGTGCTAATTCTGAGTTGGGACTCCTGAAGAGCGACATTGCCGCAGCTATTCAGCAGGCCGCATTGGCAGTGTCTGAGGGCGAGCACGACCAGCACTTTCCGATCGACGTATTTCAGACCGGATCGGGCACCAGTTCGAATATGAATGCCAATGAAGTCATTTCTCATCTGGCGACTGAGTCGATGGGCGCTGACGTGCATCCGAACGATCACGTCAATATGAGTCAGAGCAGTAACGATGTGATACCGACCTGCGTTCATGTGAGCGCCGCGATAGCCATTCATTCGAAGCTGCTACCGGCGCTGGAGCATCTGTCCAAGGTATTGGAAGCCAAAGCGAATGAAACCCGCGATGTTGTCAAGACAGGACGCACTCACTTGATGGATGCCATGCCCGTAACACTCGGGCAGGAACTCGGTGGTTGGCGTGCGCAGATCGATCACGGAGCGGAGCGACTGGCGGACACCATGAAGCGCCTCGTAGCACTGGCGCAAGGCGGCACGGCGGTAGGCACTGGTATCAATGCGCACTCCCGTTTCGGTGAGAAAGTCGCTGTGTTACTCAGCGAGAAGACGGGTATTCCCTTCACCTCGGCGGCGTCAAAATTTGAGGGTCTCAGCAGTCAGGATGCTGCGGTCGAGGTGTCTGGCCAGCTGCGAGTGCTCGCGGTCAGTTTGACAAAGATAAGCAACGATCTGCGCTGGATGAATTCCGGACCGCTGGCCGGCATTGGCGAGATCGAACTGCCGGCACTGCAGCCTGGCTCGAGCATGATGCCGGGCAAGGTAAATCCTGTCATACCCGAGGCTGTGGCGATGGTCTGTGCTCAAGTCATTGGTAACGATGCGACGATCGCGATGGGTGGACAGGCCGGCAACTTCCAGCTTAATGTCATGTTGCCCGTTGTAGCGTACAACCTGCTGCAAAGCATAGAACTACTGGCCAACGCCAGCATCTGCCTGGCGGACAAGGCGATCGCGGGCTTCACGGTCAATACCGACAACATCAATCGTGCGCTGGATCGCAACCCGATCCTCGTAACCGCACTCAATCCGGTCATTGGCTACGAGAAAGGTGCTGCAGTTGCAAAGGCGGCTTACGAGCAGGGGCGGCCCATCAAGGAGGTCGCTCGGGAGATGACCGACCTGACCGATGAGGAGCTTGACCGGCTACTGGATCCTGCCGAACTCACCGAGGGCGGAATCAAACATCAATAACGGCGTGATTCTTACGTTGGATCACATCCGGCAGCGCCTTGCTGGCACCCGGTTGCCGTCAAATCCTGTCGATATTGTCATGCCGCCCGGCAGCTCACGTTGGCCCGAGCCCATGCGCGAGCAATTATCAGGCACATTGAAACCGGCCGGCGTGTTGGTGCCCATCATCGAGCATGGCGCAGAGCTATCGGTGCTGTTGACACAGCGATCGGCGGAACTAAAGCATCATGCGGGTCAGGTGAGTTTTCCGGGCGGTCGTATGGAGGAGCACGATGCGAACGTCGAGGCTACGGCGTTACGTGAAACCGCGGAAGAGATCGGTATAGAGGCACATGACGTTTCCGTTTTGGGCTACCTGCAAACGATGCCGACGATTACGGGCTACGCCGTAACACCCGTGGTCGGCTTGGTGTCCTCGACTGTGGAGCTGAAAATTGATCCAACCGAGGTCGAATATACTTTTGAGGTGCCATTGTCGTATCTCCTGGACAGGAAGAACGACGTACGCTCTGAGTGGGAGGCGCACGGTCGCAAGGTGCCCATGGTCGAATTTCATTGGGAAGGCGAGCGTATCTGGGGCGCCACGGCGTTTATGATTTTATCGCTCCGTAAAATACTTATGTAACAATTAGTTATGAGTGAAATACAGAAATTACTTGAGGTTATGGTCAGCCTCCGTGACCGTGAGAACGGCTGTCCCTGGGATGCAAAGCAAGATTTCAAAACGATTGCTCCGTTCACCGTTGAGGAGGCCTACGAGGTTGCCGATGCGATAGAACGGCAGGATATGGACGGCCTTCGTGACGAACTCGGCGATCTGTTGTTCCAGGTTGTGTTCCATGCCCGGATGGCCGAGGAGGCCGGTTACTTTGACTTCGGCGATGTAGCAGCCGGCATATCGGACAAGATGATTCGTCGGCATCCGCACGTCTTTGGCGATGCAGCAGAACGGGCCGATGGCAAGCGAGACGGCAGCTGGGAGGCGATAAAAGAGCTTGAGCGTTCCGAGGCCGGTGACAGTAGCGCATTGGCGGGTGTGGCAAGGGCGCTACCCGCGCTAAAGCGAGCACAGAAGCTGGGCAGTCGGGCGAATCGTGTCGGCTTCGACTGGCCGGACCGGCACGGTGTTCGAGAAAAGATCCGCGAGGAACTCGATGAACTCGAGCAGGCCGTTGGCACACGCGAGCCGGACAGCATGGAAGAGGAGTTTGGCGACGTTCTGTTCGCCGTGGTCAATCTGGCCCGGCACCTTGATATCGATCCGGAAAAGGCTCTGACCGGCGCCAATTATAAGTTTGAGCGCCGATTTCGGGAGATGGAGCGGAAGATTGCGGCCAGCAACAAGCGTTTCCAGGACTTCAACATGGAGTCCCTCGACAAACTATGGCGTAAGGCCAAGAAACGGGTCGGATAGCCATTCAGGCGCGGTTCATTGGCGAACCGCTAATCTTATCCCCAGGCTGGTAAAAGGCCAGCGATAGAACACAAGGACAGGACCAATGAATAGCAAACAGAAACTCGCAGCCCTGGCGTCCGCAGCGATGCTGTTCGGAATTTCAGCTACTGCATACGCCGACCATGACGATCGATCCTACGGCAGCAATAATGGGGCGATTTACGATTACGCCCAGGTCATCTCCAGCCAGCCGATCGTCAACTACGTGACTGTGAAGACACCGGTGCGTGAGTGCTGGGAAGAAATGCAGTACTACACCGTGGATCGCCATGCGGGCCACAGGGCGGGTGGGACTCTCTTCGGCGCCATCGTCGGTGGCGTTATCGGGCACCAGTTTGGCAGCGGTCACGGTAATGACGCGGCAACAATTGCCGGTTCACTCATTGGCGCCGCAATCGGCAACGACATAGCCTGGAAACGTCATAGTCAATACGCTGTCGAGCGCCACGCGCGCCCGGTAGAGCGATGCAAGACGACCTACCGCGAGCATCGCGAGGAGCGCATCGATGGTTATCGCGTGACTTACCGTTACAACGGTCAAAAATACGTCACTGAAATGCCGTATGACCCGGGCCAGCAGTTGCGGGTTCGTGTCGACATCCGGCCGGCCAGGTAGGCTGCAGGGCTTGATGTGATGCGCTTCGTTGCAATCAGCCTGTTGTCATACGACACTTGGCGTATGCGATGGCTACTGACAGTGCTGATGTTTGCCGCCGCGGCCTTCCTGCCGGGGCAGGCGAACGCCTTTGACCTCGAAGAGTCGCTCAGGCAGCAGCACGTCCAGTATCGGGGAGCGACTGATTATCGGGTTGCTCAAGCCGACGGAATGTCCCTTTCCCAGGCGATCGAATCGGTACGCAGACGAACCGGCGGCAAGGTTGTCAGCGCAGTGACGAGAGTGCAGGGCGGTCGCGAAGTGCACCACATCAAGGTTCTCACCAAGGACGGCAAGGTCAAGACGCACAAGGTCAAT
>SMUX01119345.1_pt1 | contig 41256 bp, 39 predicted proteins | sample 2456431 | NCBI WGS metagenome assembly SMUX01 (sample SAMN11095930, study PRJNA526329) | marine sediment metagenome | biome: Marine sediment; feature: Surficial sediment; material: Deep marine sediment; isolation source: Hadal surficial sediment | place: Pacific Ocean | collected 2014-11 | depth... | reverse complement strand
CCGGCCGATACCCGGGTAGTAGAGCTCTGCTCGCCGCTACCGCGCTAGTAGAGTATGCGGCCGCGATAGACGGGCGTGCTGGGACCGGTCATGCGCAGGGAGTAGTCATCGCTGATCTCGATCGAGAGCTTGCCGCCGGGCATTCGCACCTGAACCCGTCGCCCGACGAGCTTGTTACGACGGGCCGCCGCCACCACCGCGCAGGCCGACGAGCCCGAAGCCGCGGTCTCGCCCGCGCCCCGCTCCCAGATCAGCACATCGATCAGCTTGGGCGAGGCCACGCGTGCGAACTGCACGTTGCTGCGCCTGGGAAAACTCGAGTGATGCTCGAGCAGCGTGCCGAACTTCTGCAGCTCGTGCGAGGAGAGCTCCGGCACGAAGATCACGCAGTGGGGATTACCCACCGAGACACAGGTCACTCGCAGCGTCCGCGACCCCACGACCAGCTGCTCGTCGATGACCTCGCGCCTGGGTCCTCGCACCGGAATCTCGTCGCTCCAAAACGTGGCCTGTCCCATCTCCACGCTCACGCGGCTGACCTCCTTCCCGCGTAAGCTCAGCTCGGCACTGACCAGGCCACCTTTGGTATCGATCGAAAATATCTTGCGTCGTGTATAGCCGAAGTCGTAGAGAAAGCGCGACAGGATACGCAGGCCGTTGCCGCTCTTCTCCGCCTCGGAGCCGTCGGGGTTGAAGATCCGCAGACCGAAATCGGCCCGGCGACTGGGGGTGAGGGCGAGGATTCCATCGGAGCCCAGTCCCGTATTGCGATTGCAGAGCCTGCGAATCCGGACCGGGGTCAAGCGCATGCCGAAGGTCTTCGAGTCGATTACGACATAGTCGTTTCCCAGTCCGTGATACTTCGCGAACTCACCGGCCCTGAGCTTGCCCCCCTGACCTCGCTGTGGCATTTCCGACCTCCAGTCCACAGGATCGCCCACCTGCGCCACGATGCACGTACCTGTGCTGCCGATCGAGACCGAGCCGCTTGATCGGCCCAAAGATTTTTGCTGGAATCGCGCTCCCCCCGCTGCATGGAGCAGCAGATGCTGGACGCCGACATCTACGGGCCTACCACCTCGCGCTACTACGATCGCGTCTACGAGCAGATCCGTGATCCCAGCGGCGACATAGAATTCTATCGGAAGCTTGCGAGCGACGCGTGCGGGCCGGTGCTCGAATTGGGCTGTGGGACAGGTCGGACCTTGCTCGCGATCGCTACCCAGGGGATCCCCTGCACCGGCCTGGACGCCTCCCCTCGCATGCTCGACGTGCTACGCCGCAAGCAACCGCCGCCAACGCTACGACTTGTGTGCGCAGCCATGCAAAACTTCGACCTCGGCGCCGATCGCTTCCCGCTGATCTTTGCGGGCTTCCGTGTCTTCCAGCACTTGTACACGGTAGAAGAGCAGCTCGACTGCCTCGCGTGTGTGCGGCGCCACCTCGCTCCCGGCGGTTGCTTCGCATTCGATGTCTTTGCACCCCAACTCGATCGAATCCGGCTGGTGCGGGAGCCCGAGCGGGAGGATGTGCGCTTCGAGCAGGATGACGAGGAGATCGTCCGCTACACGGCGGTCGATTTCGATCACACGCAGCAGCTGATGAAGCTACGCATGCGCTACGAGCGCAGCCAGGCGGGTGAAGTGATCGACAACGAGATCGTGGAGATGCGCATGCGCTACTTCTTCCGCTACGAGCTCGAGCACCTGCTGGTCCGAGCGGGATTCGAGGACGTTCAGATCCACGGCGGCTTCGACGGCCGTCCTTTCGACTACGTCTCTGGCGAGACCATCGTCCTCGCGAGGGGTTAGCGGGCTAGCTGGACCGCGCCTCGCGCAGTAACGGCACGGCGACGCCGATCAGGACGAGGAGGGCGCCGGCGATGCGGCTGGCGCTGAGCGCCTGGCCCAGCAGCCACCAGGCGAGCCCGAGACTGCATATGGGCTGAGCCAGCAGAATCATGCCGCCGTGGTGACCGGGCAAGCGCCGGATGCCGCCCGAGATCAGGAGCCAGCACCCGAACTGCACACCGATTCCGAGCAGCGCGAGCCAGAGGTGCTGCTCCGCTGTGAGGGACGCTGGCAGGGAGTGCTCCGCCCGACCGATGAGGGTGAGCGCGGCGAGAGCCAGACTGACCTGGACCAGCAGCGCGGACTCCGGCGGGATCGGCGCGCGGCGCTGTGCCAGGCGAAGGCAGACGAGCATGCCCGCGTAGGCAATGCCCGAGCCGATGCCAAGCACCAGTCCTCGCTGGTCCGCCGTGTGTGGGATGCCCGCAACTCCACCGCCCACCAGCAGGAACATGCCCAGCAGCGTGAGCGGCAGGAAAAGCCAGAACACCCGAGAGGGTTGCTCCCCGAGAAAGAAGAGGCCGATCAGCGCGATCCAGATGATATGGGTGTTGGCGAGCAGCGTGGCCGGCCCCGCGCCGATCAAGCCGATCGAATGGTGCCAGAGCGCCAGGTCAGCCGCGAAGAAAAGCCCCGAGAGCCCCGCGATGGCCATCCAGCCGCGCCGACGGAAAGCGAGTCGGCTGGAGCGTCGAAGCAGGCAGAGCGGCAGCAGCAGGGGCAGAGCGTAGATGAAGCGCCAGACCCCGACCGCTGTAGGGTGCGCCTGCGAGAGGATGACGAGGATCGGCGCGGTCGAGATGCCCAGGGCTCCCACCAACGTGGCGAGATAGTCGACGGCGCGTGGTCGGAGAGCGTCGCGCGTGTCAGGCGTCGTGGCCACGTCGCAGCGTGGGTTGCTGTTGGGCCAGGCAGTGTACGGATCCGAGGCCCCGCACCAGAGTGCGGCAGGGTACGCCGCGCACCGCGCGTTCCGGAAAGAGCTCGCTCAGGAGCTTGAGCGCCTGTGCGTCCGTCGGCACGTCGAAGACCGGGACGATGACCGTCCGGTTGGAGACGTAGAAGTTCGCGTAGCTCGCCGGAAGCCGCGCGCCAGCGGCCTCGAGCCGGGGCGGCATCGGCAGGTCGATCACCTCGAGCCGGCGTCCGCGCGCATCCCGGGCACGCCTCAGGGCGGCGCGGCAGCGCTGGAGCGGCTCGTGGTTGGGATCAGCCGCATCGGGCTCGTGCGCACATACCACACGTCCGGGCGATACGAAACGCGCGATCTGGTCGATGTGGCCATCGGTGTCATCGCCCTCGATCTCCCCCTCGAGCCATACGATTCGTGTCACGCCGAGCAGCTCCCCGAGCTCTTGCTGTAGCTTGGCTCGCGTGATTCCGGGATTGCGTTTAGAGTCGAGGAGCGTGGACTCCGTCGCGAGCAGCGTACCCTCGCCATCCACCTCGAGCGACCCGCCCTCGATCACGAGTTCGACACGCTGGCACCGAATCTTGGCGCGGGCGGCCAGCTTGCGCGCCGCCTGGTCGTCCAGGTCCCAGGGAGGATACTTTCCGCCCCAACTGTTAAAGGTCCAGTCGAGCGCGAGCAGCCCCGCTTGCGAGTCCTCTACGAAGGTTGGTCCCGTATCTCGGAGCCAGGCGTCGTCGGTCGGGATCTCGTGCAGTTGAATCGGTCGAGCGCTCTCGAACTGCGACACCAGCTGCTCGTGTACGTGCTGCGCGTGCGCGGGGCTCTGGACCAGCACGTTCACCGGCTCGGAGGCCGAGAGCGCCTCGACCAGAGTCCGGAACTCCTGCTCCGCGGCGTCGAGGCAGCCGGGCCATGTCTCCGGGGCATGGGGCCACGCCACCCAGACCGCGGCGTGCGGCTCCCACTCGGCGGGCATTCGCCGCGTCACGGCGTGCGCCGAAAACGCAGCAGGAGATCCGCGTAGGCGTCGATACGCCGGTCACGCAGGAAAGGCCAGCCGCGCCGCTGCTCTTCGATCCTTGCCATCGAGCAGTCAACGACGAGAACCTGCTCGTGATCGGTTCGCGCCTGTGCCAGGATGCGACCCTGCGGATCGCACGCAAACGAGCTGCCGAAGAAGGTGAGGCCACCCTCACGGCCCACACGGTTCGTCGCTGCAACGAACACACCATTGACGATCGCGTGCCCACGCTGAACTGTGATCCAGGATTCGCGCTGGGCGTCGTTCTCCTCCTTGCTCTCCCCATCCAGCCACGCGATCGCGCTCGGGTAGAAGAGGATTTCGGCGCCGTCCAGGGCCAATAAGCGAGCCGCTTCCGGAAACCACTGGTCCCAGCAGATGAGCACGCCGATGCGTCCCAGTCTGGTATCGATGGCGTGAAAGCCCGTATCTCCCGGAGTGAAATAATACTTCTCGTAGAAGCCGGGATCGTCCGGGATATGCATCTTTCGATAGAGACCCGCCTGTGTTCCATCGGTATCGATCACGATCGCGCTGTTGTGGTAGACGCCCGCCGCACGCTTCTCGAAGACCGGGACGATCAGAACGACACCGAGTTCGGCGGCCAGCTTGGACATGCACTCGCTGGTCGGCCCGGGAATGGATTCGGCGAGATCGAAGTGATCGGCGCTCTCGACCTGCGGAAAATAAGGTGTGCGGAAGAGCTCCTGCAAAGAGATCAGCTGGGCGCCCTGGGCGGCGGCCGCGCGCACACCCTCTTCGGCGAGCGCGAGGCTCCTCTCGCGGTCCTCCTGTGCGGCCTGCTGCACCAGGCCGATGCGTCGAACGGAACTCAGCATCGGCTCAACTCCCCCTCGACCCATGGGATCGGCGGTGGAAATTGTAGCAGCTAGGAGCTCTTGCCCCGCTTACGGCCTTTGGCAGGTGCCTTGCGACGGGGGCTCTTGGCCGCGGCCTTCTTCCGCTTCGTCGCGGCTCTGGTCGGCGACTTCTTTCGTGTCGTCGTGCCCTTCTTCCGGGTCACCGCTTTCCCGCCGGTCTTGCGCCCCGCCGCCCCGGTCTTCCGGGCGAACTCGAAACCGTGACGCCCGTTTTCTTTGATGAAGAGAGTTGCCGAGAAAGGATGACCTCGCTTCGAGATGAAATCGTCGATCATCGCGGTGCGCTTATGCTTCAGGTAATGCTCGGCTTCGTCCCGCGTCATCTCCCGGCGGCAGACGGTTCGGGGCAGGGTGAAGGGACAGGGCTTCGAGTCGTCGTCCTTGGTCCGTTCCAGCGTGCTCTTGCACACATAGTGGGTGGTGGTCTCCACGACCTCGCTCCCATGCTCTCGAGGACAGGGGCCGAGCGGTCGATCGTCCACCTCGTACTCGACCACGTCGCTGACGTGGTCCCCCTCGCTGCCCTCCACCGGGACCAGCGTGAGCTCCTTGCCGTCGAGCCTTAAGCTCGCGCTGTAGGTGCGCCCATCCCGGTAGCTGAAGCCATCGAGAACCGGCGTCTCCTTCTTCTCGAGCAGAAGACGCGCCGTGGTGCGGTCTATGTAGCGTCCGGCCTTGTCCTTCCAGATCCGGAAATCGCAATCAGCATCGCGCTCCAGGTCCGGATCTTCCTTGCAGCGATAGAACCAGGAGCGCTCGTAGACCGGTTTGCCGCAGCCGGGACAGGGCCCAAGGATCTCATCGTCGGGGTAGAGCTCGTCGTAGTCGAACTCGCTTGTACGGGCGACGATCTCCTTCGTGTAGACGACCATATCCGCCATAAACGCCTCAGGCGTGCGCTTGCCCTGCTGAATCTCGCTCAGCTCGTACTCCATCTCGCCCGTGAGCTCAGGCGAAGCCAGCCGGTCCACCCGGATGCGGCGTAGCACGTCGACCAGCCGGATCCCCTTGACCGTGGGGCGCAGCGCCTTGCCCACCCGCACCACGTAGGCTTTGAGGAGCAGGTTCTCGATGATGTCGGCGCGGGTGGCCGGGGTCCCGATGCCCTTCTCGTGTAAGGCTTCCGCCAGGTCATCGTCATCCACATACTGCCCGGCGTTCTCCATCAAGGAGAGCATGCGCCCCTCCGTAACACGGGGCGGGGGCTTGGTCTTCTCGCCCTGCGTATCGACCTCCAGGCTGCGCACTGCAACGCCTTCGGCCGTGGACTGTCCCGCTGCGAGCGGGGGAAGAACCTGGTCCTCCTGCCCTGTCTGACCCATGACCGCCCGCCAGCCCGGCTGGTCGAGCGTGCGCGATTGCGAGCGGAAAGAGTGTCCGGAAACCTCCGTGACGCGATCGACCCGCGTCCACACGGCCGGCGGGTAGAACGTGGAGAGAAAGCGGCGTGAGACCAGATCGTAGAGCCGGGCGTCGTCACCGCTGAGAGTCTTGGCTGGAGCTTGTCCGGTCGGAATAATCGCGAAGTGGTCTGTAATCTTGGCATCGTTGAACGTGCGCGCCGTGTTCTCCAGGCCGGTCTCGAGCAGCTTCGCGGCCTCGGAGCGAAAGGAGCCTGCCTGCGCGAGGGACCGCAGGATCTCGTCCACGGTGGCGCGATAATCGGTTGGCAGGCAGCGCGAGCCCGTGCGTGGGTAAGTCAGAATCTTATGACCCTCGTAGCAGCGCTGAGCCGCGTTGAGGGTTCGCTTGGCGGACCAGCCGTAGCGACGGTTCCCCTCGCGCTGCAGGCTCGTGATGTCGAATAGCGGCGGGGCCGTCTCGCGACTGGGCTTGCGCGTCTCGCGCGCACTGCCGGCCTGCCCCTCTACGGCGTTGGCGATGGAGCGTGCCCGATGCTCTTCGAAGATCCGATCATCACGCTCATCCGGATGGTCTTTGCGGGCTTCGAACTCAGGGTCGAACCAGATGCCGGTGTACTCATGCGGTCCCTGGAAGCGTGCCTCCAGCCGCCAGTAGAGGCGCGGAACGTGCGCTAAGATCTCGAGCTCGCGGCCTACCAGGATGGCCAGCGTGGGGGTCTGGACGCGGCCCGCAGACCAGGCCGTGCGCTCCCGTCTACCCTTCAGGCGTCGCGTGAGGGCGCGCGTGGCGTTCATCCCGATCAGCCAGTCCGCGCGCGAACGACAGGCCGCCGCTGCCGCCAGGTTGTCGTAAGCCTCGCCCGGCTCCAGGTTCTCGAATGCGCGGCGGATCGCCGCGTGAGTCATGGACTGGAGCCAGAGCCGCTCAACGGGCTTGGAGTTTCCCAGGAACTCGAGGATCTCGCGGAAGATCAGCTCACCCTCGCGTCCCGCATCGCAGGCGTTGATTACGCGCTCGATGTCGTTGCGCTTGAGCAGCTTCTTGATCGTGCGCACCCGTTCGCCGGCGCCTGACTTTTGCTTGAGCTTGAACTCGTCCGGAAGAATGGGAAGCGTGTCGAGCGTCCAGCGCTTGTAGATCGGGTCGATGTCCTCCGGTGCCAGCAGCTCGACGATGTGCCCCACCGAGAACGTGACTACGAAGCGATCACCCTCCCAATAGCCGTCCTGCTCGCGAAAGCCTCCGAAAGCGGCCACGATATCGCGCGCGACACTTGGCTTCTCGGTGATGACTAGCGCCTTGCTCACAACGCCTCCCAGATCCGAAGGTGGTCCCTTGTAGCCTGCAGGTGTCGTGGAGGCAAGCCACCCCTGCCTCTTCGGGGGCCCCGAGGCTGGAATTGAGACCCGCGTGCGCGGTCATCGAGTGGCCCCCTGCAACGGAGGTAACCCCTCGTTCTCGCGCGCGATTTACTGACTTCGACCGTATCCCCGCTTGCGCCAGGAAGCGAGTCTGTGCCTCCGCATCCCTTATAGGCCTCCCCCGAGATCGGCGGACTCCGGCCAGGCCTCGTGAGGCTCAAGCGGAAGCTCCTTCCTGCCGTTGGGGAGTTCCGGGCGCGGGTGCACGCGCAAGAGGGTGCAACTACGATGAATCGCGCAGGGATCGAGCTTTACACACGCCAGCCGGCGGATCTGCCCACGCTGCGGGCCCTGAGGCGGGCGCTCGAGCAGGCGGGCGAGTGCGTGAGCTTCACCGTCGCGTCGGACGGTTCCGAGCGCGGCTCCTCCGAGCCGCCGCCCTGCAAGGTCCGCGTCGTGGTTGATTGCGATGACCTTGCCCCAGTGACGAGGCCCGAGCGGCTGGTCGTGATCGAGGACACGCTCCTGCCCCCGACGTTGTTTTCGCACAGCGAACGACTCTCGGACCCGTTGGCGACGGCGGACCTGGTGCTGGTTCCGGGTCCGGCGCGCGCGCAGCATCTGCGAGGGCGGGTTGCGGGCGAGGTGGCCGTATGCGGCCTGGCTCGCCTCGACGAGCTCTGGCGCGAGTCGGGGGAGATGCGTGTACGCGCGCGGCGCAAGCTCGGGATCCCCGAGAACGGGCACGTCGTGCTGTATGCGCCCACGGCGGATCCGATTCACTCCGCCACGAAGGTGCTCGGTGACGAGATCGCCTCTGTGACCGCCTCGGGGTGGATGGTCCTGATTCTGCCTCAGGCGTGGCCCCAGGCCTGGCTAGAGACCCAGCGAGCGTTGGTGGCCAGCTCTCCGGGCCTGGCGCTGTTGGACGCCGCGGACCAAAGCACCGCGATGGCCGCGGCCGATGTGGTGGTCGCCGACGGCGGAAGCTTGCTCTACGAGGCGATCGCTCTCGGGAAGGGCGCCATCTGGGTCGAGCTCACGGGTGCCCCGAGCAGCGCGCGCCACGAGCACCGCTACGCGGACTTAGGCCAGCGTGTTCACAATGTGGAAGAGCTCGAACGCGCCCTGCGGTCCGAGCTTTCGGCCAGCCCCGGAGCAGCCCGCTTTGCGGCCGCTCGCTCCATGCTGAAGAACGAGATCCTGAGCTGCGAAGGCGCTGCGGCCAGCCAGATGGCGGAAGAGATCCGGGCCCGCTTCTGCCCCCGGCCGGCCGCCCCCGAGCCTGTCCAGGCATCGAGCGACGATCAGGGGCTCGAGAACATCGAGGCGCAGGTGGCTTTCGGGGACATTCCGGGTGCGCGCCAGGCGCTCGCCGCCCATCTCGCCGCGCACCCCAGCCCTAGGGCGTACCGGCTGCTGGCCACGATCTGCCGACGCGAAGGAGAGCTGGAGGAGGCTCGCCTGGCGCTGGAGCGGGCGGAGCCTCTGCTGCGCGAGGAGCTGGCGCGCGTGCTGTGCGAGCGCGCGAACTTGCAGCTCGAGTCCGACGCGCACGAGGCCGCACGGGCCACGTTCGAGGAAGCGCAAAGGCTGGCCCCCGAGCTGGAGGATCCCTGGGTGGGACTCGGCTCGCTCGCGCTGCACGCTGGGGATGCTGCCGGCGGGGAACGTGCCTTCCGTGAGGCGTTGGTCCGAGGGAAGTCCGGACGGACCTGGTGTGGTCTGGGGCTGGCGCTGGTGGCTCAGAACCGGGGCCGGGAGGCGGTCTCTTCTTTTGAGGCGTCTCTGGAGCTGGAGGCGGATCGTCTGGCCGCGGTCTACGGGCTGGTCCAGGCGGCCTTTCAGTGCGGAGAGCTGGAGGCGGCCGAGCGCCGGGTGGCGGCTTTTGTCGAGCTCCACTCCGGAAACCTCGACATGCTGTTCACGCTGGCGGGGCTGCGTTACCAGCTGGGCAATCGCTCCGGTGCGTGTGAGATGCTGGAGCGGATCGAGGTCTTCAAGCCCGACTACCCGGGCCTGGCGGAGCTGATGGAGAAGCTGCAGGCCTGAGCGCCGCGCCCCGCCGACCGAGGGCCCGCGTAGAATCCGAGCCGTGGATAGTGTGCGAGTAGATCGCTGGCTGTGTGCGGCGCGCATCTTCAAGTCGCGAACCCAGGCGACCGAGGCCTGCAGCGGCGGACGCGTCAGACTGAACGGGGGTCGGATCAAGCCGCATCATCCGGTGCGCGTCGGCGACGAGGTGCTGGTGCAGAAAGCTCGCGCACTGCGCATGCTCGAGGTCTCCGCTCTAGCCGAAAAGCGGCTCTCAGCTACGCAGGCGCGGGAGCTCTACCAGGACCACTCGCCCCCGCCCCCGCCGCGCGAAGAGCCCGTGGCCCGGCGCGAGCGCGGTGCTGGCCGCCCCACCAAGCGCGACCTACGCAAGCTACGCAAGCTACGCGGCCAAGGTTGAAGTCGCCACTGCAAGGCCCACAGGGCCGCGCAGCGAGGCGCAGCCGAGCGGAGTGCGCGCAGGCGAGCTCTGCTCGCCGCTACCGCGCTACTGCAAGGCCCACAGGGCCGCGCAGCGAGGCGCAGCCGAGCGGAGTGCGCGCAGGCGAGCTCTGCTCGCCGCTACCGCGCTAGTACCCCTGTTGGTAGTAAGGCCGATCTGCCTGGCTCTTCTCCATCAGAATGTACATCAGACCGAAACGGTCCCTGAACCAGGTCGTCTTGAGCCCTACGATGTCGGCGACACCTCGCGTGAGGAACTCCACCCCCCTCGCCTCGAGCTCCACGCGGCACTTGGCGATGTCATCGCACACCAGACCGATGTGTGTGTAGCCGTGATCCGTGATGGACGCATCGGCGGGGCGTGGGCGCCCGTCGACCTCGGGATACTCGAGTACCTCCAGCACGTGGTCTCCGCTCTCGGCGAAACCGAGGATGGCCCCTCGCAACACCGTGCGCGGAACCAGCTCCCCCATGTCCCGCTCGAGCGCCTCGCCCTTCATCAGGACCGGCGGCATCAGCACTTCCAGCCCCAGCACCGTGGTGTACCAATGCACGGCCTCGTCCAGGTCCGGAACGCAGACTGCAGTGTGAGCGATTCCGGTGATCATGAGCGGCCCGTGAATACGGTCTTCTCGTCCACGATGCAAATGGGATTGCCGAACGGGTCCCGCGCGTAGAACGATCGTTCGCGCCAGGGTCGAGTCGCGATGGCTTCCTCCAGCTCGGCGCAGCCGAGTGCTCGTGCGCGCACAAAGGCCGCGTCAAGATCCGTGACGGAGAGATAGATGTACTGGGGGTTGGGAGTAGCATCGAAGTCGTCACCGTCGGCGCGCGGATCAAAGCAGGCCAGGATGGTTCCGCCGCAGTCGAAGTAGTGTCGCCCCGGGGAGACGCGCTTGCCTGGCAGCTCGAGCAGGCTCGCGTAGAAGAGAGCGGCTTTCTCGATATCAGTGACCGGCAGAATGACGCGATAGAGCCTGGCCACGGCTTCCCCTCCCATCCGCTAGCTCAAGGGGTGGTGATGATGGTTCCGTTGCTCTCTAGAAACGTGATGGCCTGTGCCCGCACCTCGGCCAGGCCGAAGATACCGTGCCCGGTCGGTGGCGGGAAGCGCCAGAGACCGGCGACCCCCTGGGTCGCCGTGTCCGCCCGGTTCGCGGGCAGGCCGATGCCGCGCGCGAGCGCCTCGGTCAATGGGTTGGCCAATACTATATCGCCGATCCCCTCCTGGATCAGGACCGGCCGGGGGTCGCTCAGGCGCGGCTCGATCCGGAACCCACGCACGTAGCTGATGCCGTCGCCGGGATCGAGCTGCGTCTGGAAGTTGGGCAGCGCCGAGTCGAGCATCAGCTCGAAGTCCAGGTTGAAGCGACAGCTCTCCCCCGGCGCGCAGGCCGAGTCGTCTGTGCACTCACTGCCCTCGGGATCACCCTTGCAGGTGCGCACCGGAATTCCCGCCTCCGCCGCGAAGCTCGCGAGGAAGGGCGTGGCCAGCCCCGACGTGCTGCCCGCGAACTGGGCCAAACGCCCGCCGGGCACGTTGAGCACGGGGGCGCTGACGGCGGGCTCGGTGGCAGCGAAGACGCCGCCCAGCACGCCGCCCAGCGACACACCGAGATAGCCGAGGTCGGTTCCGCGCAGCTCACTGTTCGGGTCCCCACGCACATCGACGCCGGCTTGAATCACCTGCACGAGCTGTAGCAGGTCCACCGACCCCTGACGGAAGTTGTTCCCGAAGGTGTTGAAGTCGCTGAAGTCGAAGAAGTCGAAGAAATTGCCGCGCACGCCGTGCTCGGGGGCGTTGATACCGATCGTGGCGAGCCCGGCCGCGGCGAAGTCCGCCGAGCTGGCGCTCACGAAGCTGTTGTCGCCGCCGAAACCATGCTGGAGGATTACGGTCGGGAAGCCGCCCGCGGGCGTCGCCCCCGTGGGCAGCACGAGCAGGAAGTCCAGCGTGATGGACGGCGGCACTTCGCTGCCATCGAGGAAGCGCTCGGGGAAGCGCCCGTTCTCGCGGTAGTCCGGAGAGGGGAAGCTGCCGCGTGCGACGAGACCGGCGCCGGCCGGGGGCGAGCCGCCGAAGAAGCCGGCAAACTCGGCGTCGTTGGGGTCGAATATGCCGAAGACCTGAGCGTCGTTCGGGTCGGGGTCGCTGAAGTCGGGCACGGGCGGCGTGCTCGCCGCCCGCGACGCGAGCTGGTCGCGGATGGTCGCCATGGCTCCCGCCAGATCCTCGACCGGGAAGACGCTGGCCACGGCCAGCGCCCCGCTCGGGATGCCCCGCTGGCTGTCGAGCGCATCGAGCAGCTCAAGCAACTGGCCCTCGGCCGGGCCGGGGTTGGCGATCTCGACCAGAAAGAGGTTTTCGGGCGTGACCTTGCGGAGCTTGATGGGCGCGCCGAAGGTGAGCACGATGCGCGTGCTGGGGCTGAACCCCCGGTGCTCCTCGCTCAAGGCATCCAGTCCGCGCAGGAACGCGCGCACCCCGTCGAGCCGCGGCAGGTCCGGGACGGCGCGTGCGCTGAAGCCGTCGGGAATGTGTATCGTGCCGTCGGGACGCACCAGGCGCCCGCTCGGAAACGGATTGCGTGGATCGTTGGGATCGGCCGAGTAGAAGGCCTCGGCGCCTTTGGGCGGGACGCCGATGATCCCGGCGTCCGCCCAGAACGCGGCCGTCGGCGCCGTGCGGCCGCTGGCCTTCGCCGTCAGATCCTGCGTGACCACAACTGCGTAGGTCGCGCCGCTTCGCAGCGGTCGCACCGGCGTGAGTCGAAGCACCTCTGGACCCGTGTCCGGCTCGATCAGCAGCTCGACCTCCGCGCCCACGGTGAATCCACTCACGTCGCACTGAAAAGACACCGCCTCCTCGTCGGTTGGCGATCCAGCCAGGCTTGTGACCGACAGCGTGAGCGTGTGCAGCCCGCTCTCGACACAGTCCACGCGGACCCAGCCCTGCGTGGTCGAGACCTGAGTGGGCGAGATCGAAGTCTGGCCGCTGGCGAACGCTAGACTGATTGTCACCGTCCCCGGATCGGCGTCGGCTGCGAGCTCGAAGAGCAGCAGCACTCGGTCGTCGGCCGCGACCTCGTGCGGGGCCGGACTCAGGATCTCGACCAGCTCAGGGCAGGGGTGCCGCTCGAGCCGCCGCTGCGTCGCGCGCCGCAGCGCGTCTGTGAACTGAAGCAAGCCGGCAATAGTGTCCGCGTCTGGCTGAATCAGCTTGCCTCTTCGCACGGCTCGATCCAGCGCACGTCGGGTACCGTTGAAGCGCTGGCGCAGGCCCCGCAGGCGCTGCTGTGCCCGCGTCGTGTCTCCCGTAGCGCAGGCCTGCGCGCCGTCATCGACGCGTTGCGAAGCCCTCTCGACCTTGTGCAAATAACTCCCGCCCACGCCCTGCGCGACTTCGAGCAGCTCGGCCATACGGCAGGAGAGGCTCTCGAAACCCGGTATATCTCTACAGGGTGTGGCGGCGTGCGTAATGGCCGGCACGACCACCCCCCCGAGCCACGGGCCCAGAGCGATCCAGACACACTGCTGAGCGGCCCAGCGCGTCCAAGAGGTTGCCCAAGCACCCACGCTTGCGTTCCTCCGTTTAGCCGGTGCTTAGAGGCCGGCTTCTCCGCCATCCTGTTGCATGGAGACTCAAAACGCAAGCAAGACGCGAAGCTCGAATTTTTCTCGGCGTCGCTTGGGGCGAGAGTCAGTTCTCGAACTGGTCGTCGAATAGCGTCTGATTGCGGCCGTAGTTCTGTTGCCCCCCCGCTACGTACAGCACCTCGCCCGTGATGTAGCTCGCGGCGGGCGACGCCATGAACACAACAGCGTGAGCGACCTCGCGCGCCGTTCCCAGGCGCGGGATGGGGATGCCCTCGATCAGGCGCATGATCTGCGGATCGTACGTCGTCTGGAGCCCCTCGGTTGCAATGGGTCCGGGAGCCACGCAGTTGATGCGGACCTTGGGCCCCCACTCGTAGGCCAGCGTGCGGCTGAGCTCGAGCACTCCCGCGCGCGCCGCGGCCGAGTGGGCGATGCCGGGGAAGCCCCTCCCGACGACCGCGATGATCTGAGTGATGCTGCCGCCCTTCCCGTCGAGCATCTGGTTGCCGAACACCTGGGTCATGTGCCAGGTGCCTGTGAGGTTAGTATCGATCACCGCGTTCCAGCCCTTGGGCCTGAAGTCTCGCGCGCGCTGCGGGAACTGCCCTCCTGCGTTGTTTACCAGGATGTCGATCTGGTCATAGAGCTGAGCTGCGCTCTCGCCCAGCGACTCGACCGCAGCACGGTCTCGGATATTGACCTCTGCCACCTCGACACGACGCCCGGTCTCGGCGCGTAGCTCCTCGGCTGCTTTCTCCAGCCGGTCCAGGCGCCGCGCTGCCAGCAGTAGATCCGCGCCTGCCTCCGCCAGCGCCTGGGCGATGGCCCGCCCGACGCCCGTCCCACCCCCGGTGACGAGGGCCGCCTGGCCCGCCAGCAGGTCCGGGGCGAAGATGCGTTTCGGGGTCGGTTCGTCGGCTGGCATGAGCGTGCCGATTGTAGTCGAGGCGGCCCCGTCCCCGACAGCTTCGCGGCCATGCAGCGGCTCGAGTCGCGCTGGGCGGCCGGAGCATTGACCGCGAGGGTCTGACGTGAAAACCTCCGCCTCATGGGCGATCTGAAAGAAACGCTTTGGGCGCTTGGCGTCTGTGATGAGATGGCCGGGGCGCTGGAACGTGAGCGGACTCAGATCCCCGTCTCGATCGAGGAACTGGAGCGGAAGGCGCAAGTCGCAAAGGACGTCATCGCGCAGGAGCGGAACACGCTCGAGGAAACCGAGTACACGCGGCGCTCCAAGGAGGGAGAGCTGCAAGACTGCGAGGCGAAGCGCTCCAAGTTTCAAGGGCAGAGCGCGATGGTGAAGACCAACGTGGAGTACACGGCGCTGCTCAACGAGGTCGACGGAATGACGGCGAGGATCTCCCAGCTCGAGGAGGAGATTCTGCTCTCGATGGAGACCGTCGACCAGGTCAGCGCGCGCCTCAAGACCGTCGAGATTGAGCAGACGAAGCTCGAGCAGGACCTCTTGGGCCAGGCGCAGGGGCTACGCGAGCGGATGGAGGTGGTGAAGCAAGAGCTCGCCGCCAAGGACACGGAGCGGGCCGAGTTGCTCACGCACCTGAGTCCGGACATCGTCGCCAACTACCAGCGGCTGCGCGGGGCGCGGGGTCAGGCCATGGCCCGCATCGAGGCCCACATCTGCGCCGCGTGTCATCGGCAGGTGCCTCCCGAGACGGTCAACCGCGTGCTCGCCGGCGAGATGCACACCTGTCCCAGCTGTCTGCGGATCCTGTTGGTAGACGACTCGTGAGCCCGCCGCCCCAGGAGGGCCGGCCAGGGCGAGTCACGGTCTATGCGGACGGCGCCGCGCGGGGGAACCCTGGGCCTGCAGGTGCGGGGGTACGCATCGAGGATGCACGCGGCAGGCGCGTGCGTGAGGCGTTCCGCTACCTGGGCGAGACCACCAACAACGTGGCCGAGTACCGGGCGCTGATCCTGGGGCTCGAGCTCGCCCGCGAGCTGGGGGCGAGTGAGGTGGAGCTGCGGGCCGACTCGGAGCTGATCGTGCGTCAGATGACAGGCGAGTACCGGGTCCGGAACGTCCGTTTGCAGGAGCTCCATCGCGAGGCGCAGGCCCTCGCGCAGGCCTTCCGCAGTGTCGGATACGTTCATATTCGTCGTGAGCAGAACCGTGCGGCGGACCGTCTTGCGAACCTGGCCATCGACCAGGAAGAGGCCCTGTCCGGGGCCGAGAAATCTTAGAAAAAATCAATAATTTCAATAAGTTATGAACTTCGCCCGTCGGACGTGTCGATTCGGGCCCAGACCCGCCCTTTGCTAGAATCCAGTGGTCAGCCCGAACTCGTGAGGGAACGATGCAGGATCCGGATCGCTACTGGGATTGCCTGGACCAGGCCGTCGAGGCCTCCGGCGGGGGCCGCGTCGAAGAGGCCCTCGAGTGGCTGGATGAGGCCCTGCGCGCCAATCCCCAGGGGGCGGAGGCTCACAACGGGCGGGGCGAAATCTTCTGGGACAACGGACGCTGTGATGAGGCCCTGCGGGAGTTCGATCGGGCTGTGGAGGCCGCTCCGGACTTCAGCCCCGCCCGGCTGAATCGGGTCGAGCTCCTGATCGAGGAGTTCCAGGAACATGAGGATGCCCTGGGCCTGTGCGATGAGCTGCTGACCACTTCGCTGGAGGCGGCCACAGAGGCCGAGGTCTACTACCTGAAGGCCAAGGCGCTGTTCTACCTGGACGATTTGGAGGGCGCGCTCTTCCTGCTGCGGCGGGCGACCAAGGTTCAGGGAGAGGTTGGGGTCTACCGCGGGTTCGAAGGTCAGATCCTGTTCGAGATGGGTTGCTTCCAGCGTGCCCTGCGCAGTCTTGAACGCTCGCTCGCGCTCGATCCCGACAGCGGCCACACGGTCTACCACATGGCTTTGGTGCGGGAGCATTTGGGCGACCGCAAGGAGGCAGATCGGCTCTTCACGCGCGCGGCCAACCTATCGCCCGATCTGTATCCCCTGCCGGTCCGCATCGAGGACCGCGATTTCGACGGCGCGGCGGCCGAGGCTCTGGGCGCCTTGCCGCGGGAGCTCCGGCGCTACATCCAGAACTGTCCAATCCTGGTCGAGGATCTGCCCGGTCTGGAGCTGATCCGAGTCGAGCAGATCTCTCCCCAGGTGCTAGGATTGTTCCAGGGCGTACCGACGACCGCACCCGGCGCCAGTCCGACTATGGGCACCGCCTCTCGCAGCGACACGGATCGAATTCTCCTGTTCAAACGGAACCTGGAGAAGGTTGCGCTCGACCGCCCGAGCCTGATCGAGCAGATCCACATCACGCTCAAACACGAGATCGGCCACTATCTGGGCATGGATGAGGATCAGATCGAGCGCCTCGGCCTTGCATAGGCCGAGGGGATCTCGATCCCCGGGGCCGGCGCCGCATTCGCTGGCCCAGCGTCTTCGTGAGATTCCTGAGGTTGTCGAGGTGCTCGACCGCGCCGGCGATCTCTTCGCCTATGAGTCCGACGGCCTTACCTTGCTACGGGGCCAGGCCAGTCTCGTGGTCTTCCCTACCAGCACGCGGGCCGTCGCGGACGTCATTCGGGCCTGCAACGAGGAGGGCGTCCCGTTCGTTGCGCGGGGAGCGGGCACGGGGCTCTCCGGGGGCGCGACACCGGTGGAAGGCTGCGCGCTGATCGAGCTCTCGCGCATGGACCGCGTGCTCGAGATCGACCCGGTGAACCGCACCGCGAGCGTGCAGCCCGGCGTCATCAATTCACATCTCTCGGAGCTGGTGGCACCACTCGGCCTCTTGTACGCGCCCGATCCGTCGAGCCAGACCGCCTGCACCATCGGAGGCAACATCGCCGAGAACAGTGGGGGTCCACACACACTCAAGTACGGGACCACCAGTCCGCACGTGCTGGCGCTCGAGGTGGTGCTGCCCGATGGGTCGCTCGCCGTCCTCGGGCGTCGGGATGGACACAACCATGGCTATGATCTGCGCGGGGTCTTCGTGGGATCCGAGGGCACGCTGGGGATCGTCACCGCGGCGACCCTGCGCCTCCTGCCCGTGCCGGAGGAGATCTGCACCCTGCTCGCGAGCTTTTCCGAGCTGGTGACTGCGTGCCAGGCGGTGTCGGCGATCATCGCCAAGGGGATCGTGCCGGCCGCGCTCGAGCTGATGGATGATCGCACCATCGCGGCCGTTGAGGACTCCGTCTACGCCGCGGGCTACCCGCGTGACGCCCGCGCCGTGCTGCTGGTGGAGCTCGACGGCCCCGCCGCCAACGTGGCGGCCGAACGCGTGCAGGTCGAGGGGTTGCTCGAAGCGAGCGGCGCGATCGAGGTACGCGTGGCGCGCGACGAAGCCGAGCGGCTGGCGTTGTGGCGCGGCCGCAAGGGCGCGTTCGGGGCCATGGGCCGTCTGGCGCCCGACCTCTACGTGCACGACGCGGTCGTGCCACGTACGCGTCTTCCCCAGGTGGTGGACCAGATCAATCACGAGGCCGCCGTGCGGGGCATCCGGATTGCGAACATCATGCACGCCGGAGACGGTAACCTGCACCCCAACATCCCGTTCGATCGGCGCGACCCCGACCAGATGTCTCGCGTGCGCGAATTGGGAGCCGAGATCCTACGCATTTGTGTGGATGCAGGCGGCGTGCTCTCGGGCGAGCACGGAATCGGGATCGAGAAACGTGACTACATGCACTTGCTCTTTAGCGAGTCGGATCTCGAGCCCATGCGTTGGGTTCACGACGTCTTCGATCCCGAGGACTGCTGCAACCCGGGCAAGGTGATCCCTGTGCCGCGGGCTTGCACCGAGAGCAACCCGCGCCACCGAGGCTACGATAAAGTCGAGTTCTGATGGCGGGCGATCCGTTCGAAGCCATCGTGGGCGCGGATTACTGCCAACCTGCAGAGCGTGAGAATGTCGACGGCGTGCCGATCACAACCATCGTCCGTCCCCATACAGCGAGGGAGGTCGCGGCCTGTCTGCTCGAGGCGCGCAAGGGCGGGCGGCCGTTGGTCGTGCGCGCTGGAGGTTCCAAGCTCGGGTGGGGTAACCGGGCCGATGCCGAGGCGCTTGTGTGCCTGGACCTCGGCCGCCTGGCGCAGGGGCTCGAGCTCGATCCCGATGAGGGGATCGTGACCGCGCAGGCCGGCGTTGCGGTCGACACGATCGCGAGCGCCGCAGCCGAGCACGGCAAGCGCAGCTTGCTCTGCACTCACTATCCGGAGGCCACCGTGGGTGGGACGATCGCGGTGGACCCGGTTGGGCTGGGGGTTGCGCCCGACTGGCGCCTCCGCGACGACGTGCTGGGACTTCAGGTCGCGCATCCCAACGGCGAGCTCGAGCGTTGTGGGGGGAAGGTGGTCAAGAACGTGACGGGCTTCGATCTGGTGCGTCTCTACTGCGGATCGTTCGGAACCCTGGGCGTCATTACGGAGGCCACCCTCCGCCTGAGGCCGCTGCCCGCCGCGCAGCGGTTTCTGGGTCGGGAATACGAGACGACCGAGCTTGCTCTGGCGGCTGCGCGTGAGCTTCAGCGTCTCGGTGCCTGTGCCCTGTTACTACGTCCCGCGGGCCAACGCGTGCGTCTCTTCTGGGTTCTGGAGGGCAGTGAGGCCGATGTGGCGCGACGTGCGGAGTCCGGAGGAGGCGCGCCGGTCGCTACAAGCGACTGGGCGGATGTGTGCGAGGAGGCGGCGGATCTGGCTCCTCATGCCGAAGACGACGTGCGTATTCGCGTGTCGGCGCGAACCAGCGACGTGCCCACGATTTGCCAGGAGCTCGCGGATCTGGCTGGAGCGGCCTCCCTGCGTCTGGTGCAGCCGCTCGTTGGCGTGGTTCTGGCTGACGTGCCGTATACGCGCCTGACGCAGATTTTCACGCGGGCCCAGGAGCAACGCTGGTTGGTCTTCTTGGAGCGGGCCACGGGCGAGCAGAAGCGGAATATCGACGTGTTCGGCCCCTCGCCGGACGCGCTGCCATTGATGCGTGCGCTCAAGGCGCGCTTCGATCCCGAACGGGTGCTCGCGCCCGGTCGCTTCATCGGGGGGATCTGAACCGATGGCCTCGCCCCCGCAAGGTGATATGCCCTCCGCGGGCCTGATCGACTACGCGGCGACCCTGGACTGCGTACACTGTGGACTCTGCCTGCCGGACTGCCCTACCTATCAGGAGACCGGACGCGAGACCAGCTCGCCTCGCGGGCGGATCTACCTCATGCGCGGGGTCGCCGAAGGTCGCATCCCCCTGGATTCTCAGGTGGTAGAGGAGACCTACTTCTGCCTCGCCTGTCGTGCCTGTGAGTCGGCCTGCCCGGCGGGCGTGCGCTATGGGCATTTGATCGAGAGCATGCGTGCCGAGATCGACGCACGCGGCGCCCGCCCGCGTACGACGCGATTCTTTCAGCGGCTGGTCCTGCGCCATCTGATCGGGTCGCCTTGGATGCTGCGTGCGGCATTCGGAGCACTTCGTTTCTATCAGCGCCGCGGACTGCAACGCCTGCTGAGAGCGAGCGGCCTGCTGCGGCTCCTGCCTCCGCTGGCGCGAGCCGAGCGCATGCTGCCGCCGCTGCCGGACCCATTCCGCGCACCGCTCGTGATCCCCGCCGAAGGACATCGGCGTGGTCGGGTGGCGTTCTTCTCGGGCTGCCTCATGCCCGAGCTCTTCGAACCGGTGCACACGGCCACGGTCGAGGTGCTCACCAGGAACGGGTTTGAGGTGGCGGTCCCGCGCAACCAACGCTGCTGCGGTGCGCTGCATCTCCACAGCGGCGACCCGGTTGGGGCCGAGCGTCTCATGCGCAAGAACTGCCGCGTCTTTCCGCTCGACAACTTCGATGCCGTGATCACGAACTCCGCCGGCTGTGGTGCGGCGCTCAAGGAGTATCCGAACGAGATTGCGCCCAAGGTGCGCGACATCTGCGAATGGTTGCACGAGGTCGGGCTGCGGCCTCCGCAGGGCGCTGTCCCTATGCGCGTCGCCTACGACGATCCCTGCCACCTGCTGCACGGGCAGCGGGTGGCCGAGGCGCCGCGCGCGATCCTGTCTGCGATCCCTGGCCTCGAGCTCTTCGACCTTCCCGGCGCACGCGACTGCTGTGGCGCCGCGGGAATCTACAACCTCACTCACGCCGACATGGCCGATACGCTTCTGGCGCGCAAGATCGCAGCCCTCCGGGACACGCGTCCGGACGCGATCGCGACCGGAAACCCGGGCTGCCTGCTGCAGATCGGAAGCGGCGTACGCGCTGCGAATCTCGACATTGAGGTCGTTCACCCGGTCCAGCTCCTGGCCCGCGCTTACGCCTGCGAAGAGAAGCACGGCTTTCCCCACGACCCCCCGGAGGCAGCTCAGCGGTAGAGGAAGGCGTCGGGAGTTTGGCCGGGGACGCGGATGCGGGGGAAGGCCGCGAGGCCGAAGTCTTCGAGCCCGCCCTGAAGCACGAGCTCCAGCGGCAAAATATTTCCGGGTCGTCGTACTCCGTACTTCTCGAACGTGCTCATGAAGACCGCGTTCGAGCGCGCCGCCGGCCGCCGGTCCGCATCTTCGAGGAGCCCGAGTCGCGCGCGCTCGAAGAAAAGATCACGCTGGGGGTCGGGCTCTGGCCGTTCGCGTTCATCGATCACGAGGCGTTGGTAGCTGACCTCCTCGAGCGCCGCGATGAAGCGAATGAAGTTCTCGCGCGGCACGTTCTGTACGACCGACTCCGTATCCACGAGTGAGACCTCGACCACGGTGCGCCCGAGCAGCGTGATGCCCTCCTCGGCGATCTCGCCGTTGTGCTTGTCTCCGTCCAGTAGCTCCGGGTGCAGGCCCAGCGCCCCGGGCGCCCAGAGCTGTGGATACTGCTTGAGGAACTCCTTCGAGAGGCGGATGTTCTGCGGAGAGGCATTTCGAATGAGCTCCTGCAGCTCGGTAGCCGCCTGCTCCGCCTGCGGCGTGTCTTCGTACTTGGTTAGAATGGAACGGTAGATCGCGGCGCGTACGTCCAAGCGCCGCTGCATCCGAGCGGCCGCCAGCGTCCGTTTGGCGATCTTCTCGCGATAGTCGGCGGTCTTCTCGGGATCTGGATCCGCACGCGCCTGGAGGTGCTCCAGCGCCTGGCTCCATTGTCGCCGTATCGCATATAGCTTCTCCAGCACGCGGTTGACCTCATCTGCATGCTGTCCCCCGGGGAAGTGCGCGAGATAGCGATTACCGGTGTCGAGCACGGCGCCGCCGAACTGAGGACGCGCCCCTCGATACTGGAGCAGGCGGATCGGTGAGGTCGCCAGCGATACCGCGAAGCTGGGAATGGAGAGAATCCACTCGATCGGCCTCGGCAGGTCGCGCCGGATGCGGCCACGTGCACGGGGACCGAGCATGATCCAGCGCACGCGATCGCGCCGATCGCTGCGTTGCGCCGCGCGATAGAAGGCGTACGGGTTCTGCTCCGGATCGGTCAGGAACCGGCGCGCGTGGCGCGCCATGTTGCTTTGACGCAGATCCAGCTTGGCAATCTCGGTCAGGGCGCGCACGAACTCGTCCTCCTGGTCCTGCGCGAGATACCAGTACGCCTTGAGAAAGCGCATTTCGTCCAAGAGCGGGCCCGCTGCGTGGCGATCTTCCCAGGCCGCGGCATGGCGTGCGATCTCGTCGAACGGAGCCTGCAGCACTACCACCGCCAGCTGCTCGAGCTCCGCCTTCGTCTCCGGATCCAACCGGATCCCGACCAGGCTGCGCGCCCCCAGGCTTTCGAGAATATGCTGATCGCGTTGCGTTCGTGCGGTCTCAGCCCGAGCCCGCAGCTTCTGCGCTTCTGGCTCGTCCGGGATCAGCCGGTCCGCGCGGTCGAGATGCATCAACACCGCTTCGGGAACTCTTGCCTTTTCCGCGCGCTCCGCGGCCTCCAATGCTTCGACGTAGAGCTGATGGCGCAGCTCTCGCTCGTAGCGCGCGATCTTCTGGGTCACCTCTTCACGCTCGGGCGCATCGGGGTAGCGCTCGACAAACTCCTGGTAGGCGCGTAGCGCCTGCCTCTCCTGGATCGTAGCTTCGGGGAAGCTGTGCATGAGCAGCAATGACGCAATGGCCGCGCGTCCCGTCTCGACCGTCGGCACCTGGCCTCCGAACAGAAACTGGGACACCGGTGCGGTGATACGGTTGATGACGCTGCCGAACTTGATCACGCGATCCTCGCGCAGACGTCTCTCGGCCAGGCGCAGCGGTTGCGAATCGAGATAACGCTCCAGGCGCCTGCGCAGCCTTGGGTCGACGTCGTCCCGCTCGAGCATCTCGTGAGCGTGCTGGAGATAGCTGCGACTTCCGTCCAGGGTGTTGAGAAGATCGATGCCGTTGTCCATGAGTCCGCTCGGCGGCTCACCACGCGCCTCGAGCTCTGCGTCGTGCTCCTCGATCAAAGTCAGGAGCTCCGCGGCCGAATCGGGTCGATCCGCCAGCACCAACGCGGCCATGCGGCCCGCGGTGCGCTCGACAGCGTCGGGCAAGGGCTGGCGCGGCGGCGTGGCATGGGCCATCGGCTTGCGTTCCGCGGGAGACAGTTCCCGCGGCCCCGCGCAGCTCGCCAGGACGAGTGCTACGGGGAGCAGGCTAACGAGGAAGCTTCTCATCATAGACGCGCAGCGTGAAGGCGAGGAATGCCTCGAGCTTTCTCGACGCTTCGATCTTCTCGATCGCACCGTCCTGCTGTGAGACCGCTTCGTAGAGGCGCGTAGCACCGAACGCGTACTCGTCGAATGTGGCCGGGTCGAAATCGAGCGAGATCGGAGGGTAGCGGCGCGTGTAGTGGCGTGAGAGGGCCGCGTACAGATCGGCGAGCTCCAGCAGATGGGCGTTTCGGTACTTGCTCTCGGCGTTGTCCTGGACCAGCAGCTGATACTGCTGTAAGGCGATCACGTCCAACCAGGGCTCGATCGTACGTCGGGCGCCGAAGTATTCCGCGCGTGCTGCTGCGGTGCGCTCGAGCTCTTCTCGAACCACCGGAACGTAGTGAGTGCCCTCGACCTCGGCCTGCAGCTGCTTGAGCATCTGAGTACGCCGGTCGAAGTCGGACATGGCCTCGCCGGGTGTGGCTCCCGAGGCCGGCTCGATGCGGCTGGCGCTATCCAGCTTCTCGCACACGGAGCGGGAGAAATAGGCCTGCTTGCGTAGAGGCGACTCCAGCTCCAGGACTCGTTTGTAGTGCTGGGCAGCCAGCTCGTACGCGGTGAGGCGCTCGAGCGCCCGTCCTTTGGCGAACAGGATCACATCGGTCAGGTAGCCTGACTGAAACTTCTCCTCGTGGATCTCCTCGAGGCTCTCGAGACGTCTCAGAACCACGCGGTAGATGTTCTTGCCCGAGAAGTCCCGCGCCGGTGGGAAGCGATAGGTATCGTCATCGATGTGGAGGCGAAGAACGGACACCACCTCGAGCACGTTCTCAGTGGGAGCGTAGAGCGGGTTGGGTTCCCTCTGGGACGTGCAGGCGGCCAGCAGGACCCAGAGGAGGAGGAGGCGTTTCACGCCCCAGTGGCCCGCGGCTTCGTGATCAGGTTCAACATTTTCTCGGTTGCGATCACTGCGGCGGCGACTTGGTCGGAGTCGACCGCGAGCGTGGAGAACGGTCGTGAACGCGCGCCCTGCCGCCAGGTGATCAAGGTCTCTACGATCGCACCGGACTTCCCGCCCGGCGGAATGCGGACCTTGTAGTCGATCAGCGTGGGGAGCTTGAGCCCCAGCTTGCGCGTGGCCTTGGCCAGCGCCTGCATGAATGCGTCATAGCCACCGTCACCGGTCGAGCTGGTCTCAACCCGCTTCCCCTGGTAGCTGAGGCAGAGCTTCGCGCTCGGCAGGTCGTCGTTTCGTGAGTGGATCTCGTAGCTTTCGATGCGTACCAGCTGATCCTTGGGCGTCTTGAGCACGTCTGCGATGATCATGGGCAGGTCTTCCGGAGTCACCGAGTGCTTCTTGTCTCCCAGTTCGATGATCCGCTGGAGCACGAGATCGCGGTTCTCCGGCAGCAGCTTGATGCCGAGCGCTTTCAGGTTCTGATCGAGCGACGCCTTACCGGCCATCTTTCCGAGGGCGTAGTGGCGCCGGCGCCCGAAGCGACCCGGAAGCAGAGTGTTAGCGTAGAGGTTGGCCTTCGTATCCCCATCCGCATGGATGCCCGCCGTCTGCGTGAACACGTCGCGCCCGACGACCGGGGTGTTGTCCGCGATGGGTTTGCCCGAAAACGTGGCGACCAACTCGCTTACGGCCGTGAGCTTCTTCTCATTGATCCGTGTCCGCTGCTGGGTCAGGTCGTGCAGCGAGGCCACGACCTCCGCCAGACGTGAGTTGCCGGACCGCTCCCCCATGCCGTTGACGCTGGTGTGGAGTCCGCGCGCTCCGGCCTCGACGGCGGCCAGGCAGTTCGCGGTCGCCAGCCCGTAGTCGTTGTGGGCGTGGTATTCGAAGGTGACATCGGGCCACGTGCGCGTCATCAGTCCCACGTAGCGCTCTGTGTCCGAGGGGTTCAGGATCCCCAACGTATCGGGCAGGAAGACGCGCTTCACCCCGAGCCCACTCAGGTTGGAGACATGCGCGAAGACGTAGTCGAAGCTATCGCGCACACCGCTCGACCAGTCCTCGAGGAACACGTTCACCGTGAGGCCCCGGCGGCGGGCATAGCGGATCGTCTCGGCTAGCTCCTTGAAATGCTTCTCCGGCGTGCTGCGGAGCTGCTTTTCGCAGTGTTCCCGCGAGCCCTTTGTCAGCAGGTTCATGACAGCGCCGCCGTTCTTTGTGATCCAGTCGACCGAGCGCTTCCCATCGACGTAGCCGAGGATCTCCACGCGCTGCTCGAGGTTGGACTTGCGCGCCCAGGAGGTGATGCGGCGCACCGCCTCCGCCTCGCCCGGCGAGATCCGCGCCTGTCCGAACTCGATGCGGTCCACGTTCACCTCGCGCAGCAGGAGCCTTGCGATCTGGATCTTCTCCGGTGGCGTGTAGGACACGTTCGGTGTCTGTTCCCCGTCGCGCAGCGTCGTGTCGAGAATCTGGATCATAGGTCGTGCCACGGGCCTGAGTTTACCCCCTGCCTTGCCGGAGGCACCCCGTAGCACAGGCGCCTGGGGGCCCGCGGGGCCCCAGGCCCCCATGCGCGAGCTCGCCGCGGGCCGCTGGCGGAATCCGCGTTGCATGCGCAAGATCCTGCGCAAGGCGCCAGAAATTGGGTGGTTCCAGCTCTCGCCCGCGAACGCCGATGGGTCCCCGGGGTCCCAGCGAAACCTTCGAGCGCGAGCGCGGTTTAACCAATGAAAGGGTCGACTCATCGACGACTCGAGAATCGATGATGATGCTCGGCTCATGCTTCAAGTCCGGGGGGGAGACCGGCGTGCCTTCGAGGCACTGTTTCGCCGTTACACTCCACCTCTGGTGAATTTCCTGGCGCGCATGGTTCCCGAACGAGCCCGTGCGGAGGAGTTGGCCCAGGAGGTGTTCTTGCGAATCTACCAGGCACGCGACCGCTACGAGCCGAGAGCCCGTTTCTCGACCTGGTTGTTCTCGATCGCCCACAACCTGGCGCTGAACGAGCTGAGCCGAAGCTACCGCAAGCGGGAGAGGCCGCTGGAGGATCCAGTGGTCGAGCGTATGCAGGACCCTCAGCCTGGAGCTGAGCAGCGTCTGGAGGGCAAGCGGGCGGCGCGGGCCATTGAGGCCGCGCTCGCGCGCCTTCCGGAGCGGCAGCGTGCGGCCCTGCTCCTGCGAGTGGAGCAAGGGCTCGGCTACGCGGAGATCGCCGATGTGCTGGATGCAAGCAGCGCCAGCGTCAAGAGCCTGATCCACCGGGCGCGCGAGAGCTTACTCGCGCGGCTGGACGAGCCAGAGTCATGAAGGGGTGCGAGGCCTATAACCACGAGCTGGATGCCTACATCGACGGGGAGCTCGATCCCCGTACGAGCGAGCTCCTCCAGGCTCATCTGCCCGGCTGCGGTGCCTGCACGGGTGCGCTCGGGAGGCGTGAAAGCCTCGAGCATGTGCTGCGCTCGCTGCCGCCGGTGCAGCCGTCGCCACAGTTCGAGGCCCGCTTCTGGGCTCGGGTGGCGCGAGCGGAGGAGGGACCCTCCTGGCGCGAACGCTGGTTTCGCGTGCCGCGTCTGGCCTGGGTGGCCGGCGGCGCGGCGCTTGCGGTGGGGCTGGCCTTGCTCGTGTCGCTGGGCGATCCCGCGCTGTCCGCACAGGACTGGGCGATCGTGGCGGACGCCGAGGGATTCGATCTGGTGTTGGAGGCCGACCCTGAGCTGCTCGCCGCGCTCGACGTGCTCGAATCATGGAGAGGTTCGGAGGAGCTTTGAGGGCATGGCAAACCCACCTGCTGGTCCTGGGGCTTCCGCTGCTCGTGGCCGCCGATCTGGGGCAACAGAACGAGGCGCCGAAGACGCGCCCACCCGGCGCAGCTCAGGCTGCGCTGCCCGCGCTGAGCCCCGAGGATCTGCAGCTGCTGCGCGAGCTCCCCGTGCTGACGGAATGGGAGCTGTTGCGCGACTGGGACCCGGAGGAGGATCTGCCCATCCCGGTCGGTTCACCTCCGCCGAGCCGCAAGGAGGCACCATGAGCCGGCTGGCCCCGCTGCTGCTGGCGTTGGCGCTTGGCCTGGTCTGGATGCTGCCGACGTCCGCGCTGGCGCAGCGGTTCGAGGGGGGCTCGCCGGCCCCCGAGGAGCTGAACGCCCAGCTTCAGGAGCGCATCCGCTGGTGGCAGCGGCTCTCCCCCGAGGAGAGAAAGGCGCTGCGCAATCGCTACCAGCAGTTCCAGCAGATGCGGCCGGAGCAGCAGGGGCAAATGCGGGAGCGGGTGAAGCGCTGGCGAGAGCTCCCCCCGCACGAACGGCAGCGCATGCGCGAGCGGCACCGAGCTTTCCGCAGCCTGCCGTTCGAGGAGCAGACGCGTATTCACCAGAACTATGAACGCTGGCAGCATCTGCCCCCGGCCGAGAAGCGGCAGATGCGCGAGCGCTTCGAGCAGTTTCGTTCGCTGCCCAAGGCGGAGCGTGAGCGTCTACGCAAGCGCGTGGGGGACCTGGATCCGGACCAGCGTAAGCGCTTCCGGCGCCGCGCCGAAGAGCGGCGCCGACAGCGACCCCAAGCGCCGACCGGTCTGCGTCCGAGCATCGAGCCGGCCCCTCGGCCCAGCCTCGAGCCCGCACCCCGCCCGCCGCGTACCCCGCAGCCGCAGCTCTCCCCCAAATCCCCGAGCAGCATCTCCCGTTAGCTGCCCGCGAGCGAACCCGGACCGGTGCCGCCTGGCAGCGATGGAGACGCCTGGACGCGCACGCCGTATCACCGCTCTGGGCTAGAACTTAGGAGCTAGGCGAAGAGTGGGAGGATGAAGCTCCGGAAGGTGACAATCAGGAGACCCACGGCGGATAGACCCAGGAAGGACATGGTGATGGCCATCATCAGCCAGCAGATCACCGCACCGAGCTTGTCCTTGGTCCGCTGAGGAAGGATGCGCTCGATGACGATCGAGCCCACGATCATCCCGAGCATTACCGTGAAGATCCAGGTCATCCGGAGCTCCTCCGTCTGCGAGGGTTGCGCCGATAAGTAGAACACACCGGTGCGGCGCGCGTCAAAGGTCCTGCGCGCCCTCCGCGAAGCGCTCCACCTCGCGCACGAAGGCCTCCGGCTGATCCAGCTGGAGCACGTGGCCGGCGTCTTTGAGCACCACGCGCTGCGCACGGGGCAGCTTCGCCACCAGCACCTGCGAGGCGCGCTGGAACGCGGCGTCGTGCTCCCCCACCACGACCAGGCAGGGTACGCGGATCTCGGCCAGGCGATCGACCAGGTTGGGGACGGGGCCGGCCACGCCTCGGGCGAAGCACGTCAGTCCCTCCACGCTGGAGGTCAGGACACTCTCCCGGACCGCCCGTGCGAGCTTGCTCTGGGGATGGAGCCCCAGCAGCTCCGCCTGGGCGCGCCGTCCCTCGAGATAGCGGGCCAGCCCCACCTCCTCCATCTTAGAGGCGGCGCGTTCCAGCATGGCCTGCCATTGCGCGAGTGCCTCCGGGTTCTTGAAGCCCGGGCCGGTGTTGAAGAGCAGCAGGGCGCGCACCTGCTCGGGGTGAGTCAGGGCGTAGGAGAGGGTGACCAGGCCTCCGACCGAGAGGCCGCCGACGAAGGCCGGGGCGTCGTCCGTCGCCGCCCGGTGTACGGCCCTGAGGTCCGCGACCACCTGCTTCAGGCTGTAGCGCTCCGCCTCCGCCGGGGCCTCCGAGGCACCGTGCCCGCGATAGTCCCAGGTAACGACGCGGAAGCGTCGCGCGAGCGCTTCCTCCTGTGCGCTCCAGTGGGCACAGGTGGCGAAGGCTGCGTTGCAGAGCAGCAGCGGTGGGCCGGCCCCCAGCGCGCGATAGTGGATCTTTGCGCCGTCGGTGGCTTCGGCAATTGGCATGCTCAGCGAGTCTCGAGCCGCGAGCGCAGCGCGCGCGTCATCTGCTCGATCTGAGCGCGCATGGGACCCCGGATCGTCATCTCGGGAACGAATGTACGCGTGCGGCCGTCCATGCGCAGGACTACGCGGGTACGTCCCTGGGGCCGCTCTTCGAGCTTGACCTCGCCCTCGAGTGAACGCCACACGTTGCCGTCGCAGATTTTCTCGAAGCGCACGTTCCCATCGGGGAGCGTCTCGAACACGAAGCGGATAGCGCGCGACTGGCCCAGGGCGCGAAACGGCGTAGAGGTCTCTCGCACGCGCTCGCTTTTTCTGGTCACGCGTGTGTCAGGAAAGAACGCCGCAAAGGTGCGGTCGTCGTCCAGATCCGCGACCACTTCCTCGCGCGGGCGGCCGACTACGAACTCCTTCTCGAACGTCATACGCTCTCCCCTGCGCTCAGCATACCAGAGCGAAAGACGCCCCAGCTCGACGCGAGCTCAGTGGATCTCGACCCAGTAGGGCGGGAGATAGGCCAGTTCGCCTTCGACCAGCAGCGCTGCGCTGCGCAGGATCAGCGGCAGCCGGACGGGGATGATCCGCTCCATGAGCCCGCGGCTGAGCTCGCCCCGCATCAGGTCGCTGAGCTGATTCACGAGCCCGCGGGGACCGGGCAGGATGACACGCTCGGGATCCAGCTCGGGATCCAGGCCAGCCTCGTGCTGGGCGCGGGTGACCGCCGCGTGGAGCCCGCCGAGCTCATCCACCAGCCCGTGCGCGAGCGCGCTCTCACCGAGCCAGACTCTTCCCTGGCCCAGGCGGTCGACCTCCTCGGTCGATACACCGCGTCCAGACGCGACGCGCTCCAGGAACTCCTGGTAGAGCGCGCGCACGAAGCGGCTGGTGCGCTCGCGTTGCGCCGCCGTGAACGGCTTGTCACCCACTGCGATCTCTGCGTAGGGGCCGCGCGCCAGCACCTCGGAGCCGATACCGAGCTTGCGATACAGGCCCGACAGCGCGGGACGAAGAAAAAAGATACCGATCGACCCGGTCAAGGTGGCGGGCTCTGCCACGATGGCAGTGGCCGCGCTGGCCACGTAATAGCCCCCAGAGGCAGCTGCGTCCGCCATCGAGATGACGACGGGTTTCTTCTCCCGCACCCGCTGGACCACACGCCAGAGCTGATCCGAGGCCAACGCCGAGCCGCCGCCGCTGTTGATCCGTAGCACTACCGCCAGGATGTCCTCGTCCTCGGCGGCGTCCTCCAGCGCCTCGCTGATGCTGTCCGCCGCGAAGGCTCGGGCGCGGGGTGAGAGCCCGCGTCCCCCCTGGGTAATCGGGCCGTCGCCGAAAATGAGAGCGATGCGCGGTCCGCTGCGCAACCCCAGGTCGCGCGGGTCGACCCGTACGTAGACGTCCCAGCGGACTTCCTCGGCCTCGCCGAGACCCTCGAGCTCCAGGACCTGCTTCAGGTCGGCCACGCCGTCCGCCAGGCCGACCGCAATGTACTCGTCGGCCGTACTAGGTGCCGCCTCGACCAGCTCGCGCACGCGCGTCGCCTCCAGGCCGCGGCCGGTCGCGATACCCGTTACGATCTGAGCGAAGAGTCCGTCTAGCAGGTTATTGAAGATCTCGCGTGCCGGCTCGCTCAGCTCGCGCGCGGCGAACATCTCGGGCGCTGACTTGTACTTGCCCACCCGTTCGTACTCGATCTGGACGCCGAGCTTCTCGAAGAAGCCGCCCAGGTGCAGGTACTGCCCGGCGATGCCGGCGAACGGGCCGAGAAAGCCCGGCACCAGATAGATCTTGTCGGCGGACGAGGCGAGATAGAGCTCACGTGTTGCGTTCAGCGTGGCGAGATCGAGTAGAGCGATCACCACCGTGCCCGCTCGACGCAAACGCATGACCGCGTCTCGGAGCTCCTGTATGCGTGCGTACCCGATGTCGAGCGCCCGGATCTGCAGCAGCACAGCCTGGACCCGCGTGTCTGCCGCAGCCTTCTCGAGCTGCAGCAAGAGCGTGGGCAGCGCGGGTCCGCGTGCAGACAGCCGCTGCAGCGCGTCCAGCGGCGGCGCCTCCTCCAGCTGGCCGCCCAGCTCGAGCACTAGCACGCTCTGCTCCGGAATCTGCGACCCGGTTCGGAGCAGAGCGATGCCGATCATGGCGGCGACGCCCAGGACCAACGCGATCGTAATTATCCGGCGCATGATCTCCCCCCGAAAACTCCCTACTCTCGGAAGCATGCGTGGTACCGCTCGCGGAGTCTACATCGCCGGGGTCGGTCTCACCAAGGTCGACCTTACCGGCAAGGTCTTCGGGAGCGTCTTCGACCTCTTCCAGCATGCCTACCAGCGGGCGCTCGAGAGCTCCTCCACCCCCAGCTTGGATGCCATCCAGGTGGGGATCATGGACTCCGAGGAGTTCGAGAACCGGGCCAATATCGCGGCCAAGATCGCGGATCGGCTCAGGCTCGTTGGCGTGCCCGCCGTCCGCTCCGAGACCGCGTCATCGACGGGAGCGGCCGCGTTCCACGAGGCCTGTTACAAGATCCGCGCGGGCGCCGCGGACAACGTCCTCGTGATCGCGGGCGAGCGTATGAAAACCGTCACTACGCCCGAGGCGACCAAGATCATGTCCAAGACGGTCGACCCGGTGGAGCGGCGATTCGGCTTCACGATGCCCGCCCTGATCGCGCTGATGACGCAGGTGTTCTTCGAGGAGCGCCGCGTGCGTGGACCGGAGGTTGCGGACGTCCTCTCGCGCCTGATGTACCGGGCCCACGCGCTGGGCGCCGACAATCCGCTCGCGGCCTTCAGCGGTCGGCCGGAGCCCCTCTCGGCCTACTTTGATAAGAGCCGGAACCTACCCGTGGCGACGCCTCTTCACCGCAAGGACTGTTCGCCCATCTGTGATGGAGCGGCGGCCGTTATCCTCACCTCGACGCCGCACGCCGTGCGTGTCGCGGGCCTCGGCGCCGCGACGGACACCTCCTCGCTGCTTGACCGAGCCGAGCTGAGCCGCATGGAGGCCACGAAGCGCGCTGCCGAGTTCGCCTATTACGACGCCGGGATCGCCGACATCCGTCGGGTGGAGGGCCTCGTGGTAGAGGTTCACGACGCATTCAACAGCCTGCTGCCCATCAATATGGTGGAGCTCGGCCTCTCCAGCCCCGACGAGGCCATCGACGAGCTCATCGGGTCCGGGCGCGGGGACACCGCGGCCGACGATCCCTACGCCAACGAGGTCACGGGCCCGCGCGGACGTGTGCCGGTGAACCTATCGGGTGGCCTGAAGTCTCGCGGTCATCCCGTCGGGGGCACGGGGCTGTTTCAGATTGCCGAGCTCTGGCTTCAGCTCACCGGCCGCTTCCCCAACCCACGTGCTCAGGTGTTGGACCCGCGCATCGGCGTGGCCCAGTCTATTGGGGGTCCAGGCAACAACGTCTACGTCACCCTGATCGAGCTGGCGAGCAACCAGCGTCAGGTGCTGAGCCACCTGCCTATGCCGCCCCGTTATCTGCGACCCTCGGATCAGAGGACTGTTCCCGCGAGCCAGCTACACGGGCGCCGCGCGCGGATCGAGGCGGCGACCACGATCTACGTGACCGCCAGCGGAGACGGACCCATCCATGTGGCGCTGCTCTCGATCGGCGACCGCCGCGTGTTCGCGAAGCTGGATGCGCCGACGGAGCCCGGCCTCGACGTGGTGCAGGCGCTTGCGGGCCAGCATGCGCGCTTCCTGGTCAAGGACGACGGCGACCACTACTTCCAGCTGGTGCGGGATCGCTGGGACGTGCCGAGACTCTTCCGCACTATCCGGGACCGCGTCCTGGCCCGCCGATGACGGGCTAGCCTGGATTTCTCACCGGGTTGCCGTAGCGAGGGCACTAGCGCTCCAGCCAGGGGATAATGGTCTCCTCGGGGACCTGGGCCCGCTTGGCCACGGCTTCCTCGGAGAGCAGCGTAATCGAGACCCGGCGATTGCGGCTGCCCTCGGGGTCGGCCGGATGCAAGAGCTGACGGTCGGCGAAGCCCCACACCTCCAGCAGCCGCTGGGGCTGGATTCCCACCTGCTCGAACACACGCCGTGCGGTGTGGGCGCGACCCGTGGAGAGGTCCCAGTTCGTCAGCTTCGAGTCGGTATCGAAGGGACCACTGTCGGTGTGCCCCTCGATCACGATGGGGTTATCGAAGGACTGGACCTCCTGCGCGATCGCCTGCAGCAGGGCCACTGCCTCATCGTTCAGCTCCGTGCTTCCGACCTTGAAGAGTGGAGTCTCGTTGGATTCGAGCAGGTTGATGCGAAGCCCCTCCTGAGTGTGCGCCAGCTGGATCTGATCGCGGTACTTATCGAACGAGGGAAGTTTCTCGAGAGCGTGCCGAATCTCCCGGGCCTGCGAGTGCCAGGTCAGCTTGCGGTTCTGCTGCGGTGGGGGGATTCTGGGCTGTACCTCGTCGAGCACCGTGGGCTTCCCTGAACGCGTCCCGCCCGGAAACGGCGTGGGCGTGCCCCCCTCCGAGAAGCCGATCGGGTCCTGGAAGTAATGCGCGACGTTGGCCTTGAACTCGTCGCTCTGGGCCAGGATCCAGAGCACGATGAAGAGCGCCATGAGCGCGGTCACCATATCGGCGTAGGCCATCTTCCAGGCGCCGCCGTGGTGCGCGTGTTTTTCGGCGTACTTGCGCTTGATGATGATCGGGGCCTGGGCGTGCCCCCCGCCTCCGATGTCCTCGGACACGGCGCTAGCCTTGCCCTCCGCTCTTCAGTTCGCGGAGAGCTTCCTCGAGCTCCTCGAACGTGGGGCGATCCACGCTGTAGATGTTCCGGCGACCGACCTCCACCGACACCCCGGGATTAACACCGTTGACCGATGCGGCAATGCTGTGGCGGATGCACTGGTAGCAGCGGTTCTTGGCGGCGGCCTTGGACTTCAGGGCGCCGGCCAGCGGGCCCGCGAAGCCATAGGCCATGAAGACACCCAGGAAGGTTCCGACCAATGCGCCGGCTATCTTCTTACCCAATGTGGCCGTGCCCTCATCGACCGAGGCCATGGTCAGGATGATCCCGAGCACAGCGGCCACGATGCCGTTCGCGGGCAGGCTGTCCGCGAGCTTGGTCATGGTATTGGCGGTCTCCATCTCTTCGTGGTGGAGCACCTCTAGGTCGCGCTCCATCAGCTCGTCCAGGTTATGGGCGTCGAGCACTCCCGCGACGAAGAGCTTAAGCGTGTCGCAGAGGAAGTGAACCGCGTGACTGTCTTGCATGAAGGACGGTTACTTGGAGATGATCACGGACTCCCCGGGGTTGTTGACGTGATCCTCCAGGGCTAGCACGCTGTCCTTGCGCGCGAGCTGCATGAGCTCGTAGTTCATCTTCAAGATTTCGAGGTACTGTGCCTTCCCCGGCCCGCTACCCCCGAACTGACCGAACAGGTCCTTGAGCAACCGGATGAGTACGCGCGTGGGGTTCTGGATGATCATTCCGCCGACCGCACACCCGACGATGATCAGGTACTCGGTGGGGATGAAGCGCAGGATCAGGTGACCGTGGTGCAGTACGTAGCCGCCGAGCACGCAGCCGATGACCACGATGAGCCCCAGCATGAGTTTCAAGAGACACGCCTCCCGTTGAAGGCGGATTGGCTTCTGCTGGGTGCGCTTTAGCCCACAGAAATTGCGTCGATGCGACAGCTGCGTCGCTTCCGAACAGGACCGTCAGCGGTCCAGGGAGTCGCGTCAGCGCCTGGGGACGAGCCGGAGGAGCGCGATCTCACGCGGGCAGTTGATGCGTATCGGGGGCCCCGCCACACCCAGACCCCGGTTCACGTACAGCAGGGAGTCCCCGTCCTCGAAGAGTCCCCGGGTCCAGCGGGTTATCAGGCGCGCTACGTTGTGGTGATGGGCCGGCGGGGGAAGACTGATCTGTCCGCCATGGGTGTGACCGGCCAGGGAGACGGGCAGGCCCAGAGCCGCGGCCTGACGGAAGAAGCTCGGCCGATGGACCAGGAGGATGCTGGGGCCGTCCTTCGGAACCTCCTGCACCAGACGCACGAGCGTTTGGCTCTCCGAATCGCGTTCGCTCAGGCTCTGGCCCGGATCGTCAAAGCCCAGCAGGTAGAGTGGGGCGCCGTCGATGCGTACTTGGACGTACTCGCCCCGGAGTAACCGGATGGAGGTGAGGCGATCCAGTGCGGACGCGACGGCTTCGGTGCCGGTGTACACATCGTGATTGCCGAGCACCGCGAAAACGCCATGCCGTGCCCTGAGGCGTGACAGCTCCCGGCAGCCCTCCTCGATGAAGCTGGGGTCAAAGTCGAAGATGTCGCCCGTGATCACGATCAGATCGGCCTCGAGCTCGTTGACGCGCTCGATCAGGCCGCGCAGGCGAGGCGCTCGAAGCTGCTGGCCGATGTGGAGATCGCTGATGTGTGCGATGCGGACTCCCTCGAGGGGCACGGGTAGGTTGCGCAGCGGCAGGTCGACCCGGTCTACCCGAACACGGCGCTGACCCACGAGATAGCCCCACAGCATCGAGCCGAAGCCGATCGCGACCGCAACCGTTCCCCCGGCCACGAACATGACATCCGCCACCCGGTCGGGGCCTCCGAAAACCCGTGTTAGACCCAGCGCCAAGCCACCGCTGACGAATACCAGTATCAGCAGCGGTCCGGAGACGAGTGCTCCGAGACTGCCCACCATGAATAGGCGGCTCATGACCCACACCGGTCGGATTGTACGCGAGCGCCTTCGCAAGAGGCTCGCGATGGCGAAGTTTGCGGCGGCGACCAGGACTGCGCAGAGCACGGCCTGCATCCAGCCCAGGCCCGGGCGTCCGGAGACGAGCAGCAGCCAATGCAGCACGAGCGTCTCCGAGACCGTGAGCATCAGCATCGAGGTCCAAACGATCCGTCGCATGATCACACTGCCGAACCTGTTCACGCTGGGCTGCCCTCCGGTGAATGCACCAGTCTATCCGAGCGGTGCGTATGCTGCACCAGAGTGCTCAGATGCCCGGACCGGGCCAGCTCTCCCCATTGCCGCAAATCCTTCGGAGATCCACGTCCTGCACCTCCCGCTTCTCGTCTGCAACGCGTTGAAAGCGCGCGAAGGCTTGATCCAGCATGTGTCCGTCGAGCTGGATACCCAGTGCTCTGACGCGCGCGGCGAAGCCGTGTCTTCCGGAGAGTTTGCCCAGAACGATCTCGCTGCCCACGGGATGTCCGATCTCTCGGGGGTCGAGACATTCGTAGGTCTCGCGCCGCTTGAGCACGCCGTCCTGATGGATACCGGAAGCATGACGAAAAGCGTTCCGACCCACGATCGGCTTGTTGGCCGAGACCGCGAGTCCGCTGCGCTCTTCGACCAGCTGACTCAACGCGTAGATACCGGTCGCATCGATGCGGGTACACGCTCCCAGCGCCGCGCCGTGCATACGCATGACCATCACGAACTCCTCGAGCGATGTGTTACCGGCACGCTCTCCGATCCCGTTGATCGTGACCTCCACCTGGCGTGCTCCGGCCCGCACCGCTGCGAGTGCGTTGGCGGTAGCCAGCCCCAGGTCGTTCTGGCCATGAAAGGAGAGCACGGCATCTTCGAGTTCTGGTACGCGCGTCTGGAGATCGAGCAGCAGCGCGCCCACCTGGTCGGGATGTGCACAGCCCACCGTGTCGGGGATGTTGATCGTGCGGGCGCCGGCAGCCAGCGCGGCCCTGACCAGGGTTGCCAGAAACTCGGGCTCGCTGCGGGTGGCGTCCATGGGGCTGAACTCGACATCGGGTGTGTAGTGCCGCGCGCGGGCCACGCAGGCCGTGGCCATCTCCTCAACCTGCGCGCGACTCTTGTGAAGCTGATGGCCGAGGTGTACCTCCGAGCTCGAAAGGAAGACGTGAATGCGTGGGGCGCGTGCATGCCGGACCGCGCTCCAGGCCGCGTCGACGTCACGGAGATGCGCCCGCGCCAGGGCGCAGACAGAGGCGTTCTTCACCTCCGTGGCGACGCGCCCCACCGCCTCGAGCTCGGCGGGCGATGCCCCGGGAAAGCCGGCCTCGATCACGTCGACCCGCAGCGCGTCGAGACGGGCCGCGATCTCGACCTTGTCGGCGAGTGAGAAACAGACGCCAGCGGCTTGCTCGCCGTCGCGCAGCGTCGTATCGAAGATCGCCACCGGCGTGTGCCGGCTTTGCTCGGTTCGGTCAGCGGAACTCATCGGGTCCTCCTCGGGACCTCCGCCGCCGCATTCAGCCAGACACTAAAAACCTCTCCGGCCGTTGCGGCGGGAGAGGTCCGTGTACTGGTTATCGCCGGCGCCTAAGCCACGCGCGCCGGGCGGACCTCACCCGCCCCGGTAAGACCCAGGAGAAGCAGGGCGTAACTCAGGTAGGTGATGGTCCACGTCCTCATGACCCCGCCACCATAGTGGGTCCACCGGAACAGGTCAAGCGCGTTCGAATCCCGCTGGGGACGCCAGTTTTCCTTGATCCCGCCAGGCGCAGGTTCGAGTCGTGTCCCCGGCACCAACTCAACTGCCCCCGGGGGCAGTTGTAACTGAACTGCCTAACAGTGTCCCCGGTGCCTATCATCTCACCCGTTTCGGTGCCGGCTGGACCCGGTAGCATGCGTAGGTCGGCGGCGTCGGGAGAAGGCTGAGCGCAGATAATCGGCGGTCACGGGACTCACCGAGCGGCCTCGCCAACGACGTGACGTAAACAGCCAATTTCATCTACTGTGTGGAACATGAGCCCCGGCTCCCTCAAGCGACCCCTCACGCCGTCAGCGGCAGCCGCACAAAGCGGTGCTGCTTCGGGGTCAAACCCAGTCCTGGGCACCACACTGGGCATAGCGGGAAAGAGCAGTATTACGTCTACTCGCCCTCCTGATCGCTATGGGACTTCGCCCCGGTGGAGTCGGGCGTAGTTCTCGTGGGTCTCACCACGTTCCTGCCGGAACAGGATGCGCTCCAGCCAGCCGTACTTTTCGACGAAGGCATCGTCGATTCGAGCCTTCTCCTCGTGCTCCATCACGAACTCGACGCGCACCGGGTACTCGATTCCTAGCAGGCGAATTCTGCAATTTGGGTCGCGCTCGAGGTTCTGCCACCAGCGGCTGTCCCCGGTCCGGAGCGTGCCCTCCCCATCCACGATCGCCACCCAGATCCGCGTGACGCGCTCGTCGCCGTCCGGGTCGACCGTCACGATGTGGAGGGACCGGCGGTCGTCCACCGCCCGCCAGTCGATGGGCTCCTGTGCAACCGGCACCGGCCCGCTCGCGCAGGCGAGACCCGCCACAAACAACATCGATGCGAAGCTCCTCATACCCTGGTCCCCCTTAGCCCCTCAACACCATTATGTCAGGGAGTAAAGAAGCGCGGCCAGTAAGTCTGCTGTAAAGCCGCATTTTCATCTACTCGGGCAGAACACCCGCAACATAACCATGCTCCACGACATCGTCCTGGAGCCGAACGACATCCTTGAGCTGGGCTCCGGGACCTCGGCGAGGCGGTACGCGATCCAGAGCATGGAATGCACCTTGCGTCGCGGGACTGCCCCCATCGACACGATCACCTGCTTCGAAGTTACGGTGGGGACGCGGCCGTGAGTCGGACCTGAGTCGCACCCCGTCTAAGACAGGTGTAGACTGCCGAAATGTGGGGGATCGCTGCCCTGATTGCGGGGCTTTCGGCCGCAGTAGCCGCTCTCCTTGCCATTCCATTCCGGCGCTGGGGCAACGTGGCCTATGTCGTCGTGATGGCCACCCTCTTCCTCCTCATCCGGGTGGGGGCCGATCAGACGATCCGGCCGCCGCTTGAGAACTGGTACGCCGAGAAAGAGCTTGCCAAGGACCCCCTGTACAAGCACATCTTCGATCAGTACCCGGAGCTTCGTGAACCCATCCTCACGGGGGTCATACACGTTGCTAATGGAGGGAGCATGGATTCCAAGGAGTGGAGCGCGATGTATCACACCATTGCTCCTGCTCTTCAGGCTCTCATCGGGAAGGCGCCCCCTGAGCACATCGTCCGGTTCATGGAGGTAACAGTAGCCGCAGCCAAAGAACTGCAGCGTCAAGACCCAGAGTTATGCTTCAAGTTCCTGTATCCGGACCCCAGAGGAGGGATCGACTCCACTAGGTACCTTGATCCTGGAACACAAAAGGAGATGATGAAAATGCTGAACGAGGGGGCTGAAGCGGCTGTGCTTCACCCGCACCGGTTCGATGGCGATCTAGATGAACTGATGGAGAAGCACGTAGCTATAGATCAGTTCACTCAAGAAGAACTGCTCGCTGTGGCGACCCCGAACGAAAATACGGATGCAGCGCTTGCATGCGGAGCTTCGATTAGGATATTCGATCAGATCCTCAAGGCCCCGGAGCCCGATCGGGCTGAGCTATTTCGAGGGCTTTTGACGGAAGGCTAGGCTTTGAGGGTTGCCCTCCAGCCCCGCGTACTCCTCGACGGAACGGGGCGTCGCAGTGGGATCTCCGCACCTCGCGAGGCCTCTTCTATCGGCGCCAGGAAAGGCTGCCATCGCTAGTGATGTAAACAGCCAATTACATCTACTGATGAGAGGCCCTCTATGTGCGGAAGGAGCACCAGCTCCGCCCCTCTGAAGTTACACAAATACAGTAATTTTACAGTCCCACTGTAATGCTTGTGCGATGTACAGCGCCTTCGTAGCCCTAACGGTCTCAGGCCCGTAACCAGACGAGATCGTCACCCGTATATGCTAGCGAATGGATACCCACGCGCGTGTCAAGCTGTATTGGGCCTGATTTAACGGGATGACCCGTTATCGGCCCTTCGGAATCCCCCAATGGGACGCTTGTTTGAGGATCATGTGGCGGCTCCAGTTCGTCATCGATGGTTAGGCGATCGCTTGCAAGACTGCGACGGCTTCATCGATCTCCTCCGTGGAGTTCAACACGCCCGGGGCCATACGCACCACCGGTCCCGCATCGCGATCGGCGGGGCTGACGATGATCTTGCGCTCATGCATTATCGTGGTTACTGCCTCCGGGCTGTGCTTGGTGACGCGGAAGAACGTGAAGCCCGATGAGAGTTCGGTACTAATGGGCGTGACGAGTTCCACGCCACGAATCTCCTGCAGGCGGTTCTTCAGGTAGGTGTTCAAAAAATGAATACGCGACTCAACGTTGTCCTTTCCTAGGGCGAGATGGAATTCGAAAGCCTTCCTGAGCGCCCAGCGGTGTTCGAAGGTATGAAATCCGCCGGGCGTCATCATGGGCCCGAACGCAGGGTCGTTGTTCAGGTTGAACGGCGGTATCGTCGGGTCGATGAAAGCGAGGTCGAGTTTGCGGCTGCAGATGATGCCTGTGCCTCGCGGGCCGAACATCCACTTGTGCGTGCCGGCGACGAAAAAGTCACAACCCATCTCGTCAAAGTTCAAGTTCTCGACGCCGAAACCGTGCACGCCATCGACGCAGTAAAGTATTCGATCGTTCTCGTTCCGGCCGACGTTGAGTTCGGCGACGAGTTCGCCAATGGCCGGTATAGGCAGCTTCACGCTGCTGCCGGAGTGAACCCACGTCAGCGCGAGAACGCGCGTTTTGTTGGTGATGTGTTGCTTGATACGCTTGAGTACTTCGGCGGTCGAGACGTCCTTCGGTTCCTCGTAGAGGCGGATGGTGTTGAGTTTGAAACCCTCGCGCTCGGCTCGATACCGCAGTGACGTCTGAGACGAGTAGTGTTCGTGCTCGGTGGACAGCACCTCTTGACCGGGTTTGATGCTGATGCCGTTGTAGAGGGTCGCAAGTCCCATCGTCGTGCTGTCGGTCAACGCGACCTGGCCAGCGTTGACGCCGAAGAATTCGCCGGCCTTTTCGCGTGTTTCCTCGCTGTAGCCCCAGCCTTTGAAAAGGTAGTTCGCGGGGTTGTTGTTCAGCCCGGCTCGATGTCGCTGGATGTCCTGTTCGACCACTCGCGGGTGAGAAGTCAACAGAAATCCGGCGAAGTTCCGCCAGCTGTAGTCCAGGTCGAATTCGTCGCGTAGCCGTTCCCAGTTCTCGAACTCGAATGCTGCGCTCGAGTCCGCGGACTGGGCCGACGATGCGGTCAGCGTTGATTGAAATGGCAGCGCGCCGGCGAGTAGCCCGGCACCCTTCAAGAGATTGCGACGAGACAGGTCCATCATGCGTCCTCCACCGAGCCGGGGATCATACGCTCTTCGCGCGCGTCGTAGTTAGGCGTGTTTCGCAGGTAATACCTGGCGTATTGCGTCAGACCTGCAAAGCAGGTCCGCTCACGCAAAGAGGCTTCCGCTGTATAGAGCCTGATTTAACAGAAGGACGCGTCATGGGCCCAGCGAAATCCCTCAAAAAGGACGCTTGTTTGTCCTTTCCGCTGTTGTGCAAAGGCTGGGGACGCTACGGCTTGATCGATCCCGCGGGAGTTCCGG
>SMUX01317645.1_pt1 | contig 41409 bp, 41 predicted proteins | sample 2456431 | NCBI WGS metagenome assembly SMUX01 (sample SAMN11095930, study PRJNA526329) | marine sediment metagenome | biome: Marine sediment; feature: Surficial sediment; material: Deep marine sediment; isolation source: Hadal surficial sediment | place: Pacific Ocean | collected 2014-11 | depth... | reverse complement strand
TAGTCCGGCCTCAGGATTGGTGGTTTTGATCAAGAGCCACTCGAATGGTAAGTGCAGACGTGAGCGGGGGGAACCGTGACGCGGAACGCGTCCCGTGCCTCGTTGAACGACTTGTTGCCCTCTTTTGCCCCCTCGATTCCGGCCCCAGCCGAAGCGAGGCCAAGGTGACACAGCACCGTCTTCCTTGTCACGGACCTCAAAGTTCTCGAAAAGATTCCGGGGTTCCTCGCGCGCGAGTACCGGCAACCAGTTGAGCCAGCGCGGGCGCGCTACGGCATCCTCACCAGGATTCATCATGACTATCCCTCCCCATGGTTCAGCGATGAATTGTTATGGATTTTCCAGGAGCCTATCAGCAAGGCTCTGCCGGCCGCGCGGCGGCCAGCTCCGACCATCGCGAATGATAGAGGGAAGTTCGAACGGGTGGCCTATCCGGATCCCGCTGTCACCTGGTTGACAGGAGAGCAAAGTCGAATGGTTCGAAGCGGCCGTTCCGGATCACCGTGGGCCACTCCATCTGGCTCCCCTGATAGCTTTCCCGGGTGTAATTGATCGGCGTACCGAGGCCGATGTCCAGATTGCGAATACTCAGTAACGCGTCGATGATGGATTCCCGATCCACCTCTGGTCCGGCTCTGCGCAGTCCCTCCACGAAAATCCTGGCCACGATGTAGCCCTCCAGAGAAACGAAGCTCGGCTCAGTGCCGGGCGCAAATTCCTTAAGGTCCCGGCGATACTCCTTTGTCAAAGTCAGGTCGCTGGCGAAGTGCGGAACGACCTGGGTGACCAGCACGCCCTCACTGTCCGGCCCCAGAGCGTTCTTGAGAGCGGTGCTGCCAACGAAGGAGACATTGAGATAGACCGTGTCAGGGAGTGCGCGCCGGGCCACGCGGATAAACTTCGCGCATGCGCCGTAGGCCCCGATCATGATGATGGCGCGCGGCTCGATGGGCGCCTCCAGAATCTCCAGAAGGCCCTTTCCCACATCCTGCGTGTTGCGTTCATAGCGCCCGTGGGCCAACCGGTAACCGTGAACGTATCCCGCCTCTTTGAGCCCGCGCATGACACCCGAGTAGCCGGCATCGCCATAGGCATCGTCCTGACTGAATATCGCGATCTGGTGAGGGAGAATGCCCTGAGCCAGTAGCCCGCGAACCATGGCGGCAGTTTCCTGAAGATAGCTGGCCCGATAGTTGATGGCGTAACGATTCGGAGGGCTTGGCCGCAGCAGTCCGGCGCCCGTGAATGCGCCGAAGAGCAGCGTCTTCTTCTCGGTCGCGATGGGCACCGTGACCTTGGCCGTGGGTGTACCAACGTTGCCAAGCACGGCCAGCACGTTCTCCTCATCGATGAGCGCCACCATGTTCTGCGCCGCAAGCCTGGGGCACGTAGCCGTCATCCATGGTTATCAGGACCAGCTCTCGACGGTACAGGCCGCCCCCGCGGTTGATCCGCGTGAAATAAGCCTCCATCCCCGCTTTCATGCCGGACCCCAGCGACTGCGCCGGGCCGCTCAAGGCCGTCGACATGCCAAGATAGATGGGCGGCCGCGCTGGCTCACCCCGCGCTGCCATTGGCAGGAGGACCGCCAGCGCCGTTACGTACATCATGCGCCGAATGCGCATCACGCCGGATTCCTCATCAGTAAAAGGCCATCAGTGTGAATAGAAGAAGCGCCAGTTGACTGGCAGGCCAGTAAATAACCTTGGCGATGAAGTTCTCTCGGTAGTGGATCAGTCGTATGGATGTTTTGGTAAACAGGACGTAGTTGACGGTTACATAGAGAATCATGGCGTAGGTGACAAAATAGAAGTACTCCAAATAGAAGATATCCCTCGCGGCCAGATTCCTTCGTAGCGCGATGTGTAGAAGAATGGCCACGAGGAAAAAGCCCGCGCAGGCCGCGATCACGTCCAACGCGAAACCGAGGCGTCCTTTGTAGCGATCGTCACCGGCCCGATCAGCAACCGGGGCCGGTCAAGGTGTCATTGCGGCCCGAGTCCCTCACCCTGGCGGGCGGTGGGATCCCCGGCCACGTTCGCCGCATCGTCTACCGGGGCGGCGCCAACGACATCGAAGTGACCACCGATGGGCCGGTGCAGGAAACGTTGTTGCTCTCACACGCCGATGCGCCCGAGATCGGTGCCCGTGTGCACATCGGCGTCCGCGACGGCTGGAAGGCTTTGGCCGCCTCCACGTTCTTCGCGGTGCTCAAGATGGCGACCGGCTCGGAGATCGCGCTCACGCCTTCCCGCGGTGCGGACGTGTTCCTCGGCTTATCCGTGCCAGGAGTGCTCGCAAGGGAGGATGTCAAGGAGATGAGCAAGGAGCCCATCGTATTCGCGATGGCGAACCCGTTGCCGGAAGTTTCACCCGAAGAAGTCGAGGATATCGTCGCGATGATGGCCACGGGCAGAACCGATTATCCGAATCAGGTCAATAACGTTCTCGCATTCCCCGGCATATTCCGTGGTGCGCTGGATGCCCGTGCATCCGAGATCAACGCAGCCATGAAGCGTGCCGCCGCCGAGGCCATTGCGGCGGTCATCGACGCTGACGAGCTCTCGTCAGAGTACATTATTCCGAGCGTTTTCAATCCAAAGGTGGCCAAGGATGTCGCGACGGCTGTCGCCAGGGCAGCCCACAAGACCCGCGTGGCGCGCCGCCTGCGTAACACGAGCATCTACCGGCTTTGAATACGATCGAGCGGACGAGTCACTCACCCCACGATGAAACTCTTCCAGCCACGCCGATTAAACAGCCACATCAGCATCAGAAACAGGCTCTCGCGTTTCCTCGCGAAATCGATGACCCGGCGCGTGCGCAGAGACTGCTCGAGAGCGGGACGCATTATCCGGTCTACGCGACGTTGATATTCGGATAGCGGCAGGCGGGCACCAATCACCTTGCCGAGCATCTGGCCCGCCAGCATGGCCTGGGCCGTACCGCCACCATTGGTGGCGAACACCATGCCCGCCGCATCACCAACCAGCGCCACATGCCGCCATGCGACACGCTTCTTCATTCCGCCGATTGGCACCACACCGCCGCCTCGCATCATGACCTTGAATTCTCGCTCGTGGCGCAGCTTGTCCAACATGCCCTGCAATACGCTCCGCACGCGCTTGGATCCGCGCATTCCAACGCCGATGTTAGCCTCACCGTTCTTGGGGAAAAGCCAGAAGTAGCCGCCTGGAAACCGCTCGTCGACCCACATCTCGATGTGCTTCTCGAAGAAATCTCCCTGCACGATGACGAAGGCACAGGGTGCCAGCTCCGTGTTGGGGGCAAATGCGGGAAACGAAGCGGACACCAGCGAGCTTGGACCATCAGCACCGATGACGAGTTTTCCGACGAATTCTTCCCCGTTGGTGATCACGCGGTGATCGTTAACCCGGCGCACGCGAGCATTCAAACGATGGTCGGCGCCGGCTGCCACTGCTTGATCGAACAGAAACTGATCGAGTCGATCACGGTAGAACATCCGCCCCACGACGTCGGCAAAATAGCTTCGCCCGCGCGGCAGGACCATTTTGATACCCCGTACTTCGGAAGCGATGACGTGCTCCGGCAGGTCGAATAGCTCCTCACAGTCGATCCCCGGAAAGACCATTCTCACATCGCTATAGGTCGGCAGAGCTTCGCCGCATTGAATCGGGATCCCGATCCGCCGACGGGCGTCGAGCAGCATCACCGAGATTCCGGAATGCGCCGGGTCTATGTACCGGGCGGTCGTACTGCCTGCAGGACCGGCGCCGACGATGATGACGTCGTATCTGTTCATCGCCATCTATTGTATGCCGCCTTGCGATGGTGAGCGCGCTACACGCAGCTGTATCATGGGTGTGCTACTGTGAGAACTCGCTGCCGAAGTGCCATAGGAGCTACAACGTGGGCTCGGAAAAGAGAGATCCAGAGGATGCCGACCCAAATCTCGCTCTCGTTCACCGCTTCTTTTCGGGCACCGGCACAACTTATGATTTCATCGTCAATGCCACTACCTTCGGCATCGATCGGCGCTGGAAGCGGATCATCATCGACCAGATACCCCCCGACCCTGCGCGGGTGCTTGACCTCGCGTGCGGCACCGGAATCCTGACATTCGGAATCGCTCGCCGCTATCCAAGTTGCCGCGTGGTGGGTGTCGATCTCCAGGATGAGTACCTGCAGATTGCGCGTGACAAGCTACGGGCTCTCAGGCTTGGCAATGTCGAGTTCGTCCTTTCGCGGGCTGAGGACTATTCATCCACGGAGGTTTTCGATTGCATAGTATCGTCCTATCTCGCAAAGTACGCGGACCTTCCGGTCGTCACGCGCAATGCAAAGATGATGCTCAAGGAAGGTGGACTCCTGCTCATGCACGACTTTACTTATCCGCCCAAGGAGTTCCTGGTCCGCATCTGGCGGGCTTATTTCAAGCTTTTGCAGATAATCGGCACGCCGCTGTTTCCCGCCTGGCGGGAGATTTTCCATGGGTTGCCCGGGGTCATCGAGCAATCGCGCTGGTGCGCCGAACTGCAATCGGCTCTACGCGAAAACGCGTTCAGGGACATCCACATGCGATACTTGACGTTATATGGCTCGGCGCTGGTCACCGCGCGAAAGTAGCTGCTTTCTATTCGAGGTGTGAACTGGCAGGCGCCGCCGTTGTTTCCATCGAGCGGATAACCTGCGCCGGCATGTCATGGAGCAGACGGGTGTGACGATTTCCGGGGAAATCGACAAGCTCCGAAACGGCGCTTTGGGAACGGGTCGAAATCTCTCCACGCATGCGGTCCTTGATCAGCGGTAGTTCCTCATCTACCCACTTGCTCTGTTCACGGTGATTCTCATTCAAGACAGACAGCAAGTCGACCGGGCTCATTCGCGTGAAGCGAAAGAGTATCGGGGCGACTGCTGAAAGCTCCGCCTTACGGGCTCCGGGGATCTGCTCGAGCTTCACCATCTCGGCGAGATCGTCGGCGATCTGATAGGCTTCGCCAAGACGGCATCCGAACGTGAACGCTTGCACACGTACCGGGGCGGATGCCCCTGCCGCGATTGCACCCAGCTGCGCCGCCGCACCGAATAGAGCGCCAGTCTTGAGGTGGATGATGCGCTCATAAGTCTCCGAGCGGTACGCCCCCTCGCTCACCGAGTGGTCAAGGTTCGAGCGGTCCACATGCTCCTGATAAGCACCTTTGGCCATGGTGGCGATGACGTTCGCCACCACACTGCCCTCCGCGACACCCATCTCCATCATATTTCGAATAACGGTGGCAAACATGACATCCCCGAGTAGCACCGCCTGGCGAGACCCCTGGAGCGTCCATTCCGCCGGTTGATTCCGTCTCACTCGGTCCCCATCAACATAATCGTCGTGAATCAACGATGCTGCCTGGATGCATTCGATACCGACCGCTCTCGAGATCGCACTGTGGATGGTGCCGCCGAGCGCTTCACACACGAGACAGACCAGGCAACCGCGGATTCTCTTGCCTGCCTCCAGGGAACGAAGGACGGACTCGACCTGTGGATCGGGGAGATCGCCGAAGAGCTCTGGAACCCACTGGCGGAATTCCTTTTCGAGACGGCGCTTGATCTCCTCCCAGTAGTCAAGAAACGCAGCGTTCATGAGGTCTTCCAAGGCGTTTGGCGTGTCATCCGATCCAGCGCCAGACCAGCAGACCCACACCCAGTACGATGACGGCAAAGCTCAGAAACTTCAGCACATTCTCGAGCGTTTCGCTGATCTCCCTTGGATCGATGCCGGCTTCAGCCGATGCGGTTCTCTTGAGTTCCTTGTACGGTCGCGAGGCTTTGATCTCCACCAGGCTCAGGAGCCCCGTGGAGGAGGCGATCAGCAGCACGGCGATGGAGACGCTGTTGGTCTGCAGAATATATCCCGCGAGTACGGGAAGGCTTCCCCAGGAGAAGGCGAACCAGCCATCCGTATGGAAGCGGCCATCGAACCACTCCAGGTTGTAGGCAAACACGAAGAAGCCCTCGAGGATCGCGACGATCCAGAGCAACGGCGTATACAGCACCATGTAGTAAATGCCGATTGCATAGGCTCCGACAAGGCTGGCGAGCGCGAGAATCCACAGCGTGCGTTTCGAGAAAGCGGTGCCCCAGGGCTTTACCGTCTTGCTCCCCAGCGCATCCAGAGCGTGAGCTCCTATGCCCAGGGCAAGAAAGTAGATAAGCACGATCGCCGCGACTCGGTCCCAGTAAATCGAACCCGCCATCATGGATCCGATAGCCGTATACGCCAGAACCATTCCCGTGTACGGAAGAAAGAGCAGACCGACAAAGAGCCGGAAACCGGGAGGCCCGAATGCGGGCACGAACCACTCCCGGCGGCGGTCCTTGCTCACGTGATCAGTTTGCAACGAGCCGTTCCTCCCTATTCGGAAACGCCGACAGCGCCCGAGTCGATCACTGCGATGTCCAATCGCCTGGTCCGGGCTGTTCTCGAGGCACCCGGTGAACGCGGTCGCGGACCGCTGCCATCACCTTGGAGAGGTGCCTGTCAGCGGCAAAGGATATGAGCCACGCGGGCAGCATGCCTCCCGGGTCCAAATGAACAACGTAAGTCGCATCCGTCTGCGTGCCGTCCGCGGCCGGTCGCAGGTCCCAGAAACCCGACATGATCGTCGGAACGACGCCCGGGCCGTCGGGAACAGGGTGTGTTCCATTCGCGGCGAGACGCCACTGCACGCGATAGTAGCCGTGTCGGGCTTGGCCGAGCAGGTCTTCGATGCGGATTATATACCGGCGGTCGGAAATCGGACCCGGAAAGCGAAGTCGCTGATACACCCATCGAATTCCTTCGCGCCGACCCAACGTCTTGCTTTCCAGAACGTAGGGGATGAAGTCCTCGAAATGATCATAATCGGAGACAACAGCATGCACACGCTGGGGCGGCGCGCCGAACACCGTCCTCGCCATCGCCTGCGGATAGGACGATCCATTTATCCGGCGGTGAAAGATCCGGATCCCCTCGATCTCTTTGACCAGTTTCCAGCTTTGGCCGATAGGTTGGGCCCGACCGGCAGCGGCTCGAGAGGTGTCCGGGTCCACGGCTGAGGATGGTGCCGCGTAGAGCAGCGTCATCAACAAGACGAGATATAACCCGAGCGAGCGGCCAAAGTTCGGCTCAGGCATAGACAGGCACTCCGATGGCTTCCAACGAATCCATATGGCAGAGGTATTACGTCGATCGCAAGTCATCATCGGCAGCGGGTAACACCGACGGGAACTCGTGGGTGCAACGCTCATGAACAAGAAGTGTCTGAATAGTCTGCGCTCAATTGGGATCAACTGACAAGGAGCCCCATCTTCCAGTTCGATTTCGCGGACCTGAATACCGGCATCTACCGTCGGCTCCGACTGCCCCGTCACCTTTCGTTGTTCTTCAGCCAAGCTTCGAATTCCCGGATCGACGCTTGGAACGAAGGCAGATAGTCGGAGAGAGAGGCGTGGCTTTTGGGGCTCTCCACCGCGTCGCGGTAGATGGCGAGCGTGCGTTCAATCCATGCTCTGGTCGCCTTCGGACCGTCCCGCTCGAGCAGAAATTCAATGCGTTGGGCTTCTTGCTCCATGGCCATTTCGGATAGATGGTTTTCGCCGCAGACACCCTACAGAGATGGAGGAAAACACCATCCGACGACGACGGGTATTGTCGTCGATTCTCCGCCAGCTACCCGATCGAGGCTCCGGCAGTGCTCGGCTCCGGCTTCGTGGCTGCCCGTTTGCCGCGCGGGGTCCTGGCGCTGCGGCGTAGATCGGTTTTCAGATACGTCTCGTCGTAGCCGTTGAACAGATGCCCCAACAGGCCCCGGTTCAGGTCGGAGGTCCCGAGCAGCCAGTCGGCGACGGGGTAAGTCAGGTTCATGTTGCGTTCCATCATGATACTCTGGTTGTGGTGAGCACGATGATGGCGACGGATGGTGTTCACGAACGGCATGTTGCGCACGAACCAGTTTTCGTCCACGTGACAGCAGAAATGCATGAATTCGTAGGTGAGGTAAACACCCGCGGTGGTAGAGATGACTAACCAGCCGACGTTGGGCGTAATCAGCAATCCCGCCACCAGAGCGGCCGGCGCAGACATCATGATGAACGTGACCAGCGCAAACGGTGGGAACACGGTGACACGCCAATCGCGGTGATCGGTAAAACGCATCCACCACTCGAACAGGTTGCTCACGAGCAGCACGACCGGGATGGTCAGCCATTCCCACCAGCGCAGGTTCTCCAGGTGGCGGATGTAAACGTAGAAGGCGGCCGCCCCGAGGGCGTAGATGACCGCCACGTGAAAATAGCCGTTGTACCAGCCCACGATCCGGCTTCTCTACTCGCGGCGGTAGTTCCGCTGTTTGTCGGTCATCGGGGTGTTGGCCGGTTCGGACATGGTGCTACTCTTGCAAGCGTGTCTCGCACCTTCGGGCCGTGCTCGAGCGCACCTGGCATGGTGGCCTCGGGATCCGCGATCCCAGCCGACCGTCGGTCCTGTAATATATCAAAGATACGTCAGAGGTGAAATGCGCGCCGAAGGCGCCGAGGGGGCGCCTGCTCGAGCAACCCCAATGCCGCTCATCGCTCCGCCTCCCCGGCGATATTTGCCAGGGCGGTGTCGATGTCCTCGCTGCTCATCACCCATTCGTTGTCGAAATTGGTGACGATTTCCCGCATGAAAGGCTCATGCCAGGCGAGCGCCTTCGTCATGAATTCCTTGAACGGTTCCGCCGCCGGATCGGCAACCAGCTCCCCGAAGCTATCCGCGTGCCACAATTCCATGGCGACATGGGCCGCTGCACCTCTGGAAATCCCCGTAAGCATCTTTCTAACCTGCTCCGGGGCGGCATCTTGTCCCAGGGAAAGTGCTTTGCTCGGATCGTCCACCCGAACACCGACGGTTCGCGGCATCGCCTCCAGCCTGAGCTTAGCGGGATGCGCCGACAAGACGTCATGGGCCCAGGCGACGGGATCCGCCGGCATCGGAAATCCGGACGGCAGGCCGAGCAACCGCGGCTCACGGGAGGACAGACAGTCGCCGAACTCTTTCAATGTTGTCGTTCCTGATTGTGCCATCTGCTCCGGAACCTTTACCCGTAATGGTGGCCGGCCTTCCGTCAGCGATTCAGATACTGTAACGCAAGTCCCGGGCGCGGCCACTCGGTGGCTACCAGTCGGCCACTCATGGAAAGGGTGATAAAGGCCGTGCGCAGCTCCGGGCCGCCGAAGCAGATGTTCGTCGTGTACCTGTCGGGCATCGGAATGTGCTCGACGCGCGCGCCGTCCGGGGAGATGACCGTGATGCCGCCGTTGATGAGGGTCGCGACGCACACGTTGCCGTCGGCGTCCAGGGCCAGGCTGTCGAAACGCTGATAGCCGCCCGGCCCGGCGAGCAGCCGTCCGCCGTGAGGGGAGGGCCATGGTTCCTTGCGGACTTCGCCCGGGGCCGTGATCTCGAACTCCCAGAGCCGGCACGGCTCGGTTTCGGCCACGTAAAGGCGCGTCTCGTCCGCTGAAAGACCGATGCCGTTGGGCATCACCATGGGGTAAATGACCTCGCGGCATTCGCTGCCGTCGGTCTTTGCGTAAAAGACCCGGCCGCGGTCCTGATCGTGCACGCGCACCTTGCCGAGATCCGTAAACCACAATCCCCCATGAGAATCGAAGACCATGTCGTTCGGTCCCTTCAGCGCGATCCCGCCGGCGTGGGTGTAGAGCACCTCGACCTCACCGGTGTGCAGATCGACGCGCTCGATGCGCCCGCCGCTGTAGTCCTTCGCTTGCAGTACCGGGCGCAAGCCCTCGTCGTCCTCATGCCACTCGAAGCCGCCGTTATTGCACAGGTAGCACTTGCCGTCCGGACCGATGGCAGCGCCGTTGGGTCCGCCGCCCGGGGTGGCGACGACTTCGGTGCCACCGTCCGCTGCCACGCGCGTGAGCGTGCCGCGCTCTATCTCGACGACCAGGAAGCTACCGTCCGGCAGCGCGATGGGGCCTTCGGGAAAGCGCAGGCCGGTGGTGATTTCTCGTAGTTCCATAGTCCGGCCTCAGGATTGGTGGATTTGTTCAAGAGCAGGTCGAATGGTAATTGCAGACGTGACTGGGTGGAACCGCTGCTAATCCTCTGAGTCTTGGACGGCTCACGAATCCGGTTGCCGTGAGAGAATAAACTGCCGGGCTGAATCTTTCAGGATGACATTCCTGCCGCCTACGAGCAGGATTGTCATCGGAGCTCCGATATTCGACGGGCGACTTCATCGGTGACACGAATAAGCGCTTGGATTAGCTGTTCGTCCACGTCTATATCGCCTTCATATTCGGCCATGTTCCGTTTTCTATGTGCGTTATCCAAAACGCGCTACTGTTCGTTGGGTAGATTCAGCGTGTGCTGGAGGCACTGGAAGACTAAGTATCTGCTTTGGGACCGATATCCGTGATAGCGTAGCGCTGCAAGCGACAACGCATGGGCTGCGTTGTATGCCAGGTCGAAACGTGATTCGATGCTCAACGAATCGTTCTTCGAATCCTTCAATCTGGCGGCACCTGATCGAACGAGTCCCGCAATCTCCTCAGGTGTCGCGTCCTCTACTTTGAGTTGCCCTGTCTTCACGAGGTTGTCGAGCTTCTCATGAGCCATCGACGGACCCCTGTAGAACGATGTATGGGCTCTCGAGTACCCGAGTTACGAACGAATTCCTGGTCTTGCGGCGATGCTCGAATTCTTTTGAGGTAAAGAGTGTCGGATTCACGCTGCGATCGAGCAGTTTCTCGACGGGTGCCAAGGCAGCGTATATCTCTTCTAACGTCAGCTCATCCGAGACGAGCAGGAGATCGATGTCACTGGCCGCCGTGTCTGAGCGCTTCGCGACCGAGCCGTAGATTAATGCAAGGCTGATCTTGTTCGCCAGCGGCTCCAGTGCAGCCCGAACGGGCTCCTGAAGGCCGACTGTCTTCTTGATGATGCTGCAGAGCTCTTCAAAAACGGGCGACTCGTGGTTGGCTTGATAGTGCTTCTGGTTGCCCACCTTGGTAACGGTAACCAGACCGCTCTGTGCGAGTCGTCCCAGTTCGCGCTGAACGGCGCCACGGCCCGAGTCCGCCAGGGACATCAGCTCGGTGACGAAAAAGCTTCTCCTGGGTTGCCCGAACAAGAGGGCGAGCACTCGTTGCTGCGTCGACGTAAACAGGGCATCGGCAAGGGGCGAGCCACGGAGGGATTGACCAGGATCCTCTGGTTGATTCTGTCGCGCCGAATTCACTTTCCTGCTGGACTTTTCCATACCCATATTGGGTATGTTAGTACCCAATATGGGTATGTATCAAGCTGCCCGTGGTCCGAACGATGGTCGAAACGTGCTCTTCGCCAAAATTTGCCCGCCTGACAAATCAGGGGATTACACCCCCTGTGCTTTCAGTAACCGGCATTGGGCGCCTCATGTAGATCCCCCAGTCGATTCGCCTCCATGTGCGCTTGGTCACGTTTCCGGGAGCGTTGGCGGATTGAATCGACCCGACTTTCCCGGAGGCTCCATTTCTTGAGAGGATGGAGCTATGAACAAGAGAACGAGGTATTCCCCGGAAGTACGGGAACGGGCGGTACGGCTGGTTTTCGAGCATGAATCGGAGCACGAGTCGCAGTAGGCGGCAATCGGCTCGGTAGCGGCGAAGATTGGCTGTACGGTGGAGACATTGCGAAAATGGGTGCGGCAGGCTGAGCGCGACCTGGGTCGTCGGGATGGAGTGACCACGAGCGGCGGCACCAGTGCTGCGGCGATGGCGACCCCGGAGAGAATCGCGGCGAGATTCGGTCGGGCCATGGCATAGGCGGCGGCCATGCCGACGGAAGCGCGCAATGTGTGGGCTTCACCGTTTGCCCACTATGAGAGTTCCCGCTACCAGGAATACTCCACGTGCAGAAGGGCGGCAGCGCTCGGTACACCATTATAGGATTCGGCCACCCGCTCTCCCGTTCCCGTGATGATGACCACCAGGGAATTGCCCCTCGCCCAGCCGGTGCGTTTCACGACTTCCTGAATGACCGCCGCGATGTTCGGCGTCCTTTGATCAGGCCCTGCGGCATTCTTCGTCGGCCAGGGGGGCGGCGACCACGATTGCGCGGCTGCCGTTCGTGCCCTGGAAGAGATATTGCCGGAAGAATTGGTGAAGGTCGGGGGGTCGTCTGCTGCCTGCGCCTGTATGGTGAGGGAGGTCGTCCCCGACGGCGTCTCGTCCACCTGGAATTGAATGTAGGCATTGGTAATCGTCGCTCCCGACGGGATATCGACGCTGTTGAAGCGCATGCCGACAGTTTGGTTGCTCTTGTCGTAGACGAGCTCCAGATCGCTGCTGGTCAACTTCATGCTGCCCGACGCTTTCTCTTCCGCGTCCGTGTCATCGAGGACCCCGCACGCGTAAAATGGGTCCAGCGCCAACTAAGGGCTCTGACTCCTTTTGCGGTAGGGAACATTTGCGGGCCGCGCCGGCGGACGTCTCGGACTCCACGACCTCACCAGGCATTCATGCCCAACGCCGATATTCGCAGCCTGTCCCTGCCGCGCTGGCTTGGCGGCGGCGCCGTGCAGTGGTCCACGGCCTTCGCGGCCATGTTCTTCCTCACCACCACCTGCCGCACCATGGTGATCACCCTGTTGCCGCTTCACGGGCTTGCCTACCTGGGCAGCGCACAGGCGGTGAGCGTGCTTTTCGTGGTCGTGAGTACCCTCGGTGTGTGCACCAGCGTGCTGCTGCCGGTGCTGGTGCGCCGCATTCGCACCCGCGGCGTGTTCCACGTCGCCGCGATCGCTGCGCTGGCCGCCCCGTTGCTGCTCGGCCTGGGTGGCTTTCCGTTGTTCCTGGCCGGCATGGTGTGCTGGATGTTTGCCACTCTGGCCTTCGAGGTGAGCCTCAACCTGTACACCATGCACCACATCCGCCGCCGCGACCTGGCGGCCTTCGAGCCCAAGCGGGTGCTGTTCATGGCCATCGCCTACAGCGTGGGACCGTGGCTGGGGATCTATCTCGAGTCCCGGGTGGCGCACTGGCTACCGTACTTGCTCACCATGCTGGCCGCCGTGGCCACGGTGGTCTATTTCCGGATGCTCGGGCTGCGCGAGGCGGGCGCCAGGGAACGGCTGGACCGCGCGCCCGCGCCCCTCGGGCACCTGCGACGGTTCGCCGCCCAGCCACGCATGCGCCTCGCCTGGAGCATTGCCCTGGCCCGTTCGGCGTGGTGGGCCACGTTCTTCATCTACGTGCCGATCTATGCCGTAACCACCGGTCTCGGCGAGATGGCAGGAGGCGCCCTGGTGTCCATCGGCGTGGCGACGGTCTTCACCGTTACCCTGTGGGGCAAGCTGGGAAGGCGATATGGCTTTCGAACACTGCTGGTCGGGGGTTTCACCATCAGTGCGGTCACCAGTATCGCGGTATCGGTGCTGGCCGGATCGCCGTGGCTGGGCGCCGGCATGCTCGTTTTCAGCGCCTTCTGCACGTCCACCATCGACGGCGCCGGCAACATGCCGTTCCTGCGCGCGGTGCACCCGCTGGAGCGCGAAGAGATGGCCGGCGTGTTCAGCACCTACCGGGACCTGTCTCAGCTACTGCCGCCGGCCCTGTTTATCGTGATGCTGCGATTCCTGCCCGTACAGGCGGTGTTCGGAGCCGCCGGCCTGTGGATGCTGTCCATGGCGTGGTTCTGCCGCTATCTTCCACGCCGGCTTTGAAGAAGCAGGGTTTTACGCTCCATGGCCAAAAGCTCCGGCACGTTTGGCGTGCATGTCCACCGGTATGCGTAAACTGAATACCATCATCCCTTGTCGAGACAGATCTCCGCCCCGAGCATCGTCGCGCCACCATAGACCGGGCCCGAAGAAGTATGGAAGAACTCAGATTGCAGGAAGCGGTGGTGTTTCTGGCCGCCGCCGGGCTGGTGATTCCCATCGCCAAGCGCTTCAATCTAAGCCCGGTGCTCGGCTTCCTGCTGGTGGGTCTCGCGGTAGGGCCCCATGGGCTTGCACGTTTCGCCGAGCAGCACGAATGGCTTCGCCACGTGCTCATTACGGATGTGGCGGGTGTGCGCGCACTCGCGCAGCTCGGCGTGGTGTTTCTGCTCTTCATGATCGGCATGGAGTTGTCGCTGGAGCGGCTCTGGGGGATGCGGCGCATCGTGTTCGGCATGGGCACGGCGCAGATCGTCGTGACCGGGCTCGCCATCGGAAGCATCGCCTGGGGTTTCGGTAACTCCCTGGAAACGTCGGTGATTCTCGGAAGTTGCCTGGCGCTTTCCTCCACCGCCATCGTGATGCAGCTGTTGACCGAGCAGGGTCGATTCGGAACCGCCGTCGGGCGCGGCAGCTTTGCGGTGCTTCTCGCCCAGGACATCGCTGTGGTGCCCATGCTTTTCGTCGTTGGAAGTCTGGGTGCGCGCGCCGGCGGCTCGCTGATGACGACCCTGGGCTTGGCAATCGGCGGCGCTGCGCTCACCGTGCTGCTCATACTCGGCGTTGGCCGGCTGGTGGTGCGGCCGATGTTTCGTTACGTGAGCAGCCTTCACAGCCCGGATCTGTTCATGGCCGCGACCCTGCTCATCATCATCGCCACCGCGGCTGCCACCCATGCCGCCGGACTGTCCGCGGCGCTCGGTGCCTTTCTCGCCGGGCTGGTGTTTGCCGAGACCGAATTCCGTCATGAGATCGAAGTCAACATCGAGCCGTTCAAAGGGCTGCTGCTCGGTCTGTTCTTCATGTCGGTGGGCATGGCCATCGATCTGACCGAAATACTGACCAATCCATTGTGGATCGGTCTATCCGTCGCCGGCCTGTTCGCCATCAAGTCCTTGTTGACCGCCGGACTCGCACGGCTGTTCGGTTTCGGTTGGGGACAGGCCATCGAGATGGGATTGCTGCTCGGTCAGGGCGGAGAGTTCGCCTTCGTGGTGCTCGGCTTTGCCGTAACTCTTGCACTCGTACCCGAGCCGACCGCGCAATTCATGCTCATTGTCGTCAGCACCACCATGTTTCTGACGCCGCTGATAGCCCGTGTCGCACGCACCCTCGGTGCCGTCATCGAGGCGCGCGAGCATCTGAGCGTCGCCGGAGACGTCGACATTGCTCCCGATCTGAAAGATCACGTGATCATCGTTGGCTATGGACGCACCGGCAGGCTGCTGGCGGAGTTGCTCGACCGCCAGCACGTGCCCCACGTGGCGCTGGATCTGGATACCGCCCATGTGGCCGGACTGCGTGCCAGGGGCGCCCCGGTATTTCTGGGAGATGCGAGCCGGGCCGCCATGCTGGAGAAGGTACGGCTGCGCCATGCGGCGGCGCTGGTCATCAGTCCGGACGACCCGGAGGCCGCGGAACGGGTGCTGGATGCCGCCCGTCGCCTGTCCCGCGACCTGCCGATCCTGGTGCGGGCCCGCGACAGCAGGCATGCGGCGAGACTGATCACTCTGGGCGCCACCCAGGTCGTTCCAGAGGTGCTCGAGGCGGGCCTGCAGTTGGGGCAACTGATGCTCCAGCATGTCGGTCTACCCACGGACGCGGCACGAGAAGTCATCGATGCCAAACGCGCGGCCGCGTCGGATGCGACCGCACCGCGTTCCGGTGACAAGCGTGCGCGTCGATAGAACGCTCCCGGGCCGGGCTCCGCAAGCGCGGCTCAACCGGCGGCGCTTCAGTCAGTGTTCAGGCGGCCGCGGGCCTTTCATCGAACCCGCCGTCCCTGCTCGAAACAGGCGATTTCACCGTGGGCGAGCGGCATCCAGGGTTGATCGTCGAGGGGTACGGTAGCAACCACCGCCTGAAGGCCTTTGCCTGCGTCGCACGCGATCCCGATGCACGACGCATCGAAACCGTCACCGTCTCCGGCATCGCGCTCCAGCACGTAAAGACCGGGGTCGCTGGATATGGCCTCGCCGGGGATGGTGTGCCGGTGTCCGTGGGCGAACAGCGTCTGCCCGTCGGAGTAGAGGAAATTCAGGGTGCCGTGGGCGCGCAGGCGACTGGCGAAACGCTCCACCACCGATAGCCGATCGGCCAGCGGCGGCGTCCGGTGACGCCAGAGCGCTTCGATGTCGGCGAGCAGCAGTGCAAACAGCCGTTCGGAATCCGTTTCCCCCAGCGGGCGCAAGAACGGGCTGCCGGTGGGGAGCTCCGTGTCCGCCACATGTCCGTTGTGTGCGAACACATGTGCTCTTCCCGCAAGCCGGCGCACGAACGGTTGTGTGTTCTCCAAGCTGAGCCCGCCCATGGTGGCGCGTCGGACGTGGGAGATGATCTGCCTGCTCGCCGGCGCGTGCTTAGCCAGGAACTTCACCATCGGGCTCTCGGCGGCGGGACCCGGCTCGCGCAGCAACAGTACATCGCGATGCGCGAAATAGGCGACACCCCAGCCGTCCGGGTTGCCGGCGCGGCGCGAGCCGTGCAGGGCGAATTCCTCCCACCTCAAGCTCAGCCGCACCGGTTGCTCGACACAGATTGCCAGGAGCTCACACATGACTCCATCACTATAACCCGTTCGGATGGCGGCTTGCGCGCCGGGGTTTCGGCCACGCGCGCATCTTCGGCTTGCCAGGCTGCCGGTTCCGGCCGAGCGCTGTGAGATTTACTACATTTTGACTAACGCTGCGGGTGCATACTGGCGCCACACATCGTTCCGAACCGGGAGGCATGATGGAACTGCTGGACGCGGCCGTTGCTTTTGCGCTGACCTTGGCGGCGCTCGCTACGGTGGTCACGGTACTCATGGAGATCGTGCACCGCTGTGTGCTCATGCGAAAGAAGAACCTGGTGCAGGTCATGCGCCTGCTCAATGAGGAGTTGCCGGAAGAGACCCTGGGGCTCAATGATGAGAAGCGCTGGGAATTTTTCAGGAAAGTCATCGAGAACCCGGCTCAGGGTCTTTCCGAGCACATTCCGAAGAAGTTGGGCGATGGTGAGTCTGCCGGTGAGGCGATTGAGAGGATCGACTGGCGATGCTTGAGACGCGGCGCCTACGACAAGGTTTCGACGGAGCACGTGCTCCGCCGCCTCTCCGAGCTGGATCAGGTGAAGCAACTGTCGGCGCAGGCCGCCGACATGGTGAAGAAAGAGTTTTACCGGCTGGCCTGCAAGTACGAGGAATTCGGCTCCGCGGTCTCCACGTCTTTCAAGCGCCGCTCCCAGTTCTGGTCCATCGTCTTCGGCATCGGGCTGGCGATCGTGGCCAACGTGGACGGCATCCGTGTGTTCCAGGCGTATCAGGCGAAACCGGGCCTCACGCAGAGTGTGATTGCACGGCAGGATCAGTTCCGCGAGGCTTATGCGCAGACCGAGGGGCGCAAGCGCGAGATTGTCGACCAGGAGAACAAAGTCGCTGGGGCGAAGTCGGCGCTGGCCGAGGCGCAAGGGAAGCAGGAACCCGACGCCTCCGAGGTGGCGCTCGCGCGCAACGAGCTCGAGGTGGAAGAGAACAAGCTGGCTGCTCTCACCAATCCCGAAGAGCTCCGCAGGCTTGCGCAGGGCACGCAACAACAAGTGACGGAGCTCATCGCACTGGGCGTGCCGATAGGTAATGGGTACTTTCCCCATTGCCGGTTGTTTGGCAACAATGACCTCTCCACCACCTGTGCCGGGCCGGCATGGCCGCCGGGTGCCGAAGACGCGCCCTGGGCGGCGCGTTTTCGATTCTTTGGCTACATCCTGCTGTGGCTGGTGCCGGTCGTCATAACCGGCGTACTGATCGGTCTCGGTGCACCCTTCTGGTTCGATGTGGCCAAGCGCCTTTCGAGCGTGCGGCAGATGTTCGGTGGCACGGCCTCGGACGAGACGCGGCTCGCTGCCCGCGATGCGGACGGGGACCCGGAAAAGCGTGACGCCATCGTCGCGCGCGTGGTGGAAGACGCGGCGGGCCTGACGCCTGCGCCCCGCCGGCGCCTGGTCCCGTAGGCGCCACTGGCAGGTCGGCGAAAGCCATGACATCGGATCTCGTACTCTTTCTCATCCGTGCCGGCATGCAAGTGGGCTCGGAGGCCATCAATGCGCTGGAGCAGAAGGTGCGCGATGCGGATATCGCGGTGCCTGACATGGCGTCGGTTTCGGTTTCCGAGATGCGGCGTATGCTGCGGCTCTTTCAGGGCGATCTGGCGGCGGAGGTGAAGCCGGGCGGGCCGCTGGCGCACTTGTGGGATCCGCAGGCCCAGAATGGCAAGGGTGGCCCGCGCACCAGGGAGCCTGAAGCGGCGGCGCAACTGCTTGCACGGGCACGGCGGTATTGGAGCGAGGCGCCGCGGGCCCAGGCCACCACACTTGCCCTGGCGCAATCCGATGCGCAAGCCGGCGCCAGTATTCTGCGCCAGTGGAACGAAACCGACGGTCCGCCGCCGCCCGTTCTGCGCGTGGCCCTGAGTCTCGCGCGGGTCGGGCTCGAATTCGCGCAAGCCAATCCCGCGGTTCTCGGTATTGGCAGCAATGGCGAGAAGTTCACCGTCACGGTCGCCGGGCGCATCGAAGAGCTTCTGCCGGATGCGGAGGATCCCGATGATTGGCAGCCGCAGGACTGGAACCGCTACTATTTTGCCGAGCGCACGCTAGCCATTCTGATGCACGCGGGCCTCACGACCCTGAGCGCGAAGCCGGAGCTGCTGGTGAGTGAAGCGCACCTGGAGCAGCTGGTCATGAATGTGACGGCGCCACTCATCACGCTCTTCGACGAGAGCGATGATCCGCTTACGCTGTTGCGTCTGCAACAAACTTTGCTGGGTCCCGTCGCCCAGGCGGCCTTTACCACGCTGGCTGACAATCAGACGGCGTTTCTCGGGCGGCGCTTCGAAAGAGATCGGGCCGTCGGCGCTGTCACCGCCGCGGTGCTCGGCGTGGTGCGCGGCAAGGCGCTGCAGGCGCTCGCCGACGACGGCACACTGGTGGCGATCGCGCGAGCCGCCATCGGCGTTGCGGCGAAGCGCCCCGAGCTCTTCGTCACCAAGGCCGGCGAAAGCGAGGAGAAGATCGCGCGCGCGTTGCTTGCCAACGTCGCCGGTACGGTGAGCGATGCAATCGCCGATGACAACGTCCATCTATCCGATGGCCTCGTGACCGACATTGCCGTGTCGATCCTGGAGGTTCTGGCCGACCAGGGATCGGCACAGCTCGATGGTGCGGAGCCGTGGGAGAAGGTTGCCGCCGAGCTGACTTCTCTGGTTGCCACCGGCATGTCGAAGTCGTTGGGGCGGGACGGCGCGACACGCTTCGAACGGTCGTTCTCCCGTGCACAGGCGGTGGAGCTCATGCGTATTGTCATTGCACAGGCCGCGGCCACACCCGGGATGCTGACGGCCACCGGCCGGCGGGAGACCGGCATGCTGGTCGCTTCCGTCGCCTCGGCGATGGTGGCGGACGAGCATCTGTTGCTCGCTCCGGGGGATTGGCACCGCTTGGCAACCATCATCGCCCGGGAGGCGGCACGCAATCCGCAACGCCTGTTCAAGCTGAGCATCGACAGGCCCGAGGGGCAGCTGGGGACGCGCATCGTGCGCACCGTTCTGGTTGCGGCCGCCGATGGTATTGCCGCCGCCGGGCCGCGCAGCGGTGCCTTGAGCTTCGGTGCGGTGCTGGTGGACGCCGTGGAGTTCGCCTATCGGGCGGCGGTGGGAAACTTGAAGGCAGCCGCGGCGGCCGTGCTCGCGCCGGATGCCGATGCCGAGGGCGGTGACTTCAAGGCGCTTGGCAACCTCGTCAAGGGAATCAACGAATTCGTGTCGCGCCGGCCCGACGAAGTCGGCTGGCGGGAGTGGCGCTGGCTGTTCATCAATCTGGTCGTGGACGCCATCGAGAGGGGCGCCGATTTCAGCATCACCGAAGATGCGCTCGTTGCTCTTTTGAGAAAGAGCAGGTCGGAGAGCGAGCTCGCGGTGATGATCAGTGCGAGCGAATCCTGATCGGAGGTCGATAATGCTTCGTAATCCGCGCGCGGCGCTTTGTCTCTGGATCCTGTTCTCCACCATCGTGATCGGAGGCTGCACGGCCCAGCGCTTCGCCTCCTATCAGAGCGAGTACTACGATCTGATGGCGCGGAAAGCGGATTGGAATGCCGATGAAAGCAAGAAGGCCCTGCAAGGTCGTTTGCCGGAGGATTGGATCGCCGGCACGGATGGCCTCGTTCTGGATGAAAGCGAAGCCGATCAGGCGCTGGTGGCGCTCTCTGACGAAGCGCTGAAGGCTTCCTCCAGCGCGACAGACCTGCGGACCCGCATCGCCTTCGTGCGTCTCTCGGCCATGGCGGCCTGGCAGGCGGGAGCAGAGGGCTACGACCGTGTGTTGCCGATTACGCTGGAAGGTCAGCGCCTGTGCGATTCCATTACCGCAAAGGAGTTTGGTGCACCGAGGGATTGCGCGCTGTTGCTCGGTATCGGCGTGCTGGCAAGCTGGGACCAGGTGGTGGACGACATCAAGCAGTTCGATACCGCGTGGGTGAATAACAACCTGGCGCTCCCGGAAAGTTATTTCGGGCAGGCACAGCAGGTAAAGACGACTCTCGACGACAACTGGAAGAACCTGAGCGTATCCATCGCCAGATTGTCGGTCATCGACGGCCTGGATGCTTCGGTGAAGGTCTTTTATCAAAGGCAGCAGTATCGTGCCCATTGCAACTATTTCGCATTCCTGGAACCGGTGGACACGCTGCCCCGTCACGAGCAGTTCGTGAACCAGGCGCGTGATGACCTTTGCGCCATGCGAAAGGAGCTGACGGCCGGGTGGCGAAGCGAAAATTGCGGAAAAGACACGATCGCCTGGAAAACATGGTGTCCAGGCGAATAGAAGATCGGTCGAGAAACGTAGAACCGTAGGTTGGGCTGAGCTTGCGAAGCCCGACAACCGCCAGCATGTTGGGCTTCGCAAGCTCAGCCCAATCTACAGATCGCCTACATATAAGCGTCAGATCCCTTTCCCCGTCTCACTCGTATGCGAGACAAAGGTCGTAAAGCCGCTCTATACCCTTTCTGTCTCCGGCGAATTGGCAACGCGTTTCACTGCCGTGCTCGAAGTAGCGCCCCGTGATGCCCGTGCCCAGCTCGCCGCGGGCCAGCATCACCGGTGTGTGCGCCGCGTCCCGGGGTGCCTGTGATCCGCCGAAGCCGAGGTTGCGGCTCAGGATCGATGACGGATCGCCGGGATGGCAGGCGTTGACCGTGATGCCGGCATTCTCCAGGCGCTCGGCCAGGGCCACCGTGAGCATGCGGTTGGCTTGTTTCGACTGTCGATAGGCGGTGTGGTTGTCGTATGGGCGGCGGCGAAACTCGAGATCGTCGAGATCCAGATCGCCGGCCCAGTAGCTGGCCACGTTCACCACCCTGGCGGGGGCGGAGCGTTCCAGGTGCGGGCGAAAGGCGTGGGTCATCCAAAAGTAACCGAGGACGTTGGTGGCGAACGTGAGTTCGATGTTCTCCGGCGTCACTTCGTGCTCACGGGGTGCGACGCCCGCGTCGTTCACCAGCACATGCAACGGTCCCTGCCAGCTGTCAGCGAGGGCCTGGATGGACCGGCGCCGGCAGAGATCGGCGAGCACGAAGCGCAGGTTGTGGTTTGCGGTGTCGCTGCGAATGGCGTCCACCGCTTTCCGCGCCCGGCCCGCGTCGCGGGCCACCAGCACCACCTCGTAGTTCGGTGTGGCCGCCAGCTCGCGCGCGATGGCATGGCCGATGACACCGGTGGCGCCGCTGACGAGAACCACGGTCTTGTCGTTGTCCACCATCCCTCAGGCTCCAGCGGCTGTCATAACGCCAGGCGCCATGATACAAAAGAACGTCATCTGGAATGGCCGTTCAGGGAACTGCACGCTATGAACCTTCCCGATCCCGAAAAGGTGGAACGCGTCGCCATCATCGGCGCGGGCACCATCGGCGCTTCCTGGGCGGCGCACTTTCTGGCCCGGGGCATGGACGTTCAGGTCTGGGATCCGGGCCCGGGGAGCGAGGATCGGGTGCGCCGGTTCGTGGCCGGTGTCTGGCCGGCTCTTGCCAGGTTGGGACTGGCGGCGGGGGCCGATCCGGCGCGTCTTCGATGGTGTGAGGACGTGGAAAGCGCGTGCGCGCAGGCACAGTTCGTTCAGGAAAGTGCGCCGGAGGACAAGGCGTTGAAGCGCACGCTCTATGAAAGCTTCGATGGGTTGCTGCCCGAGGATGCGGTCCTGGCGAGCTCCACCTCCGGTCTGCTGTTGAGTGAGCTGCAGGCGGGGCGCCAGGGTCGGGAGCGCTATGTGCTCGGCCACCCCTTCAATCCGCCGCATCTCATTCCGCTGGTGGAGGTGCTGGGCGGCACGGATACGGCCCCGGAAGTCGTCGACTGGACCCTGGCTTTCTATGACGCCCACGGCAAGACCGCCATTCGTCTCAACAAGGAGGTGCCCGGTCACCTGGTCAACCGCCTGCAGGCCGCCATCTGGCGCGAGGCCATCGATGCGGTGGTGAGCGGTGTCGCCAGCGTCGAGGATGTGGACAAGGCCATCGCTTACGGCCCGGGTCTGCGCTGGGCCCTGATGGGTCCCCACCAGATTTTTCACCTGGCGGGCGGCCCCGGCGGCATGCGCAACTTCCTCGAGCATTTCGGACCCAATATCGAGGACTGGTGGCGGGACATGCGCGACGTCCGCTTGACCCCGGAGGTCAAAGCCACGCTCATGGACGGCATTGAGGCCGAGTGCGCGGGCCGCAGCGTGGAGACGCTGGCCGCCGAGCGCGATGCGCGCCTCGTCGATCTACTGGAAATGCTGAAGCGGGATCGGTAAGCCATCGCTGGACCCGGGCGACCGGGAGCTGTCAACGTTTGAGACCAAGTGCTGCACGGTCCGGATAGCCAAGCGCCACCAGAAACATGACGCTCTTGCCCGCCGCGTGGGGTGAGAAGAAGTCTGTAACGTCGTCGTCGAAGAACGTCAGCCCGGTGGCACCGAAGCCATGGGCGTACGCGCCGAGATACATGCGCCCCGCAGTGATGCCCCCCTCGAGCTGCGCCACGCGATAACCGCGGTTGCCGAAGCGTCCAAGCACGGCCGGCAATGAGCAGAGGGAATAGATGTTCACGGCCGCGTCGGCCGGAAGCTGCTGGCCAAGCCCCAGCCGCCCGGCTGGCGCGCGGAAATTTCCTTCGCGAAGCAGCTCCAGCGAGCGCTCGTCGCGCCGGTAGTAGTAGGTTCCGGGCGGTAGTCCCTCCACTGCGTGCACGATGAGGTAGAAATCGAGCAGGGTCGCCCCGGGAGGGATCAGCACGTCTGCCGCAATGCCGCGTGTGGCGCGGTCGAGCACGGCGGATAGTGCTTCCATGGAGATGGCGCGGGTGCGGTCGAAGGCCCGCGTCGAGCCGCGCTTTCGAATGACATCGGTTAGCGAAACGCGGGGAAGCGCGGCCGCCGCCTCGAGTTTCAGCGGGGACACCGTGCTGCCCGCGACTTCAGAGTCCGGTTCCGGTATGCCGACCCGCCAGGCAGCAGCGGCCGCACCGCTCGCGAGCGAGGAAGCCGCGTGCATCTCTCGTATAAGCGGATAGTCGACTTCGGATTTCGATAGCGGCTCGGTTTCGACGCCAAGCTCGGACATCGATGGTGCCGGCGGAGGATTTGCCGCGCTGCGCCCGAGCGGCACCAGGGTGAGGGCCGCCTCCCGTTGAACATCGAGTCCCAGCAGCTCTGCCACCTTCGCGTCGGCGAAGCCGAGCACGACCATCGACTGCAGCGACTCGGCATCGGCAACAGCGAGGAGATTGGCGTGCATCGTGCCCGCATCCCAGAAGCAGTGCCGGTAGGTGCGTGCCTGGTACTTCCATGCGTTTCGCCAGTAGGTCGAGGCGCTTACCAAGGTCACAGGCGCCCGTGCCACCCGAACGTGGTCGCCGGTTGACTCGGCCAGTACCGATCGGTAATCGCCCGGACGCAATCTGCGCAACGCAAAGTCATGGGGCCCGAAGTGGTAGACGCCCGCCGGTAAATCCGGCAGATCTCCGGTAACGAGATAGAGGTCGATATGATACAGCGCGCCCGTATTGGCATAGGCGCGGAAGGTCACCTCGCCGCCCGGGAAACGCCTGCGTTTGGTGATGCCGGCCGCCAGGTACAGCACCCGTGCGAGGGTGGCGAGAGCCGGAACGCGCTCGCCCGTGCCGGGATCCAGCACATCGACGAGGGGCATCCCGAGGGCATCGAGGGCCGGCGTGGTCGCACCTGACAGGATTTCCGGATCCGACGGTAGCGGTACAGGCTCGATGTTGCGATAGATCTTGAATCCCCGGGGTTGGTTGCTCCAGTCAAGGAAATGCGCGTCACTGCGAAGCTTCGCCTCACTATGCTTGGTGGCCTCGTGATAGCGAAGGGCGGCTTGCATTTCCTGACGAGTAACCCGGCTCACTGTCTGAAAGCGCGCAAAGGCATGGTCCATCCTCCTCCTCGGCGCTCACTATGTTTCATTAACCTGCCACAACCTGCCACGGGGTCAGTTTACTCCGGCAGTCCAGCCCGTCGTAGCCCGTCGAGGAAACTGTCGAGGTTCTTGTAGTTCGCGACCGGAAAAATCTCTTGTAACCGGGTAATGGTCAGCTCGGGATCGAGTTCCAGCAATTGCTGGATGGTCTTCTTCGCTTCGTCCAACCGATCAAGTTGGGTGCAACTGGCGGCCAGAACGTGGTAGGCGGGTAGGTTGTGGCGGTGCTGGCGGATGGATTTCCTGGCCCAGGACGCGGCGTCCTCATAACGCTGCTCCTGCATGTGCGCGATTGCCAGAACGCTATACAGCACCCACATCGCAGTATCGAGCGGACTCAATCGCATCGCGCGCTCGGCATGCTCGATGGCAGTGCTGGTGTCCGCCAAAATGTTCCTCAGCAGGCCACTGGAAGCCCAAGCGCGCACAGCGTTCGGATTGATTGCAAGCGATCGATCGACGAGCGCGGTGGCAGCGTCGAGATCGTTCTCCAGCAGCCCAGCGGTAAGGCCGGCCTGCCACAGGACGTAGGGATCGGTGTCATCGGCCTTCAATGCCGCGTCGGTGAGCCGGATGGACTCGTTTCTGTCTTCCTCCGACAGCGTCATGCCACTGATCTGCACGTGTCGTCGATAGCACCAAGAGGCACAGGCGTAGGCCCGGCCGTAATTCGGGTCCCGCTCGATGGCCAGGCGAAACTGGTGCAGTCCCTCCGCCGTGTCCTCCGGGGTCAACTTGTTCATCGACGCGAGACCACGCAGCACGAAATCGTAAGCGTCCAGGCTGTCGGGCCGCTTGTGCTTGACGCGTTCGAACTCGGCACGTTGAAGGCGCGGCTCGATGGCGCCGATTACCGTCGAAGTGATCTGGTCTTGAAGGTCGAAGATGTCGTCGAGCGCGCCATCGTACTTGTCCGCCCAGATATGCTTGCCGGATCCGGCGTCGAGCAGCTGGGCAGTGACCCGAACCCGGTTGCCAGCTTTGCGGACGCTACCTTCCATCACGTAACGAACACCGAGCTGACGTCCGACATCCTTCACGTCCACCGACTTGCCTTTGTACGTGAAGGTGGAGTTGCGCGCGATTACGAAGAAAGATCGGACATTCGACAACGCGGTGATGATGTCCTCAGTGACACCATCGGAGAAGTACTCCTGCTCGGGATCGGCGCTCATGTTGGTAAATGGTAGAACCGCAATGGAAGGTTTGTCGGATGGCTCCGGTTCAGGAGGCTCTCTGCTGTCATTGGCCGAAGCATCGGCGGTTCGCGCGTCCGATGCCGTTTTCGTTATCACCCGATACGATCTGACTGGCTCCGCGATGTTCTTTACCGACTGCTCTCCCATAAACTCGAAGCTCAGCGGTAGCTTGTTGCCGATGGCGGTACGGACGGATTCGGAGATACAGATCCCGCCCGGCTCCGCCAGGCCCTCGAGACGTGCCGCGACGTTGACGCCGTCGCCATAAATATCGCCACGGTCTTCGATGACATCGCCCAGGTTGATCCCGATTCGAAACTGGAGCTTTCGCTGTTCTGACAGTTGTCTATTTTGTGCCTCGAGCTCGTCTTGAACGGCCACGGCGCTGGACATCGCATCGATCACCGCGTCGAATTTCGCGAGCACGGCGTCTCCGGCGTAGTGCATCACTTGTCCGTGATGGGCTTCGATGGTTAGGGAGATCAGATCCAGGTATTCGCTCAGAGCCCGGTGAGTGGCATCTTCGTCTTCGCCGGTGAGCCGACTGTATCCGGCGACGTCGGCGTAGAGAATGGCGGCTAGCTTACGGGGCAGTCGTTTCGAGCACAAAGCGAGCTGTCTCCACTAGATACGGCCGGGTTCCAGCGGATGGATACCGTCGCGAGCGGCGGGTTCGGGAACATCCAGCGTCATCGGCGTTTATCCATGGCGGATCAAAGAAATCGACCAACCGGCCCAAGTGCCGGTATTTTGCCAGGAGTTCCGAGTGAAAGGTAACCAAAGCAGCGATTTTGAGCGTTCCCGAGGCTTCCGGTCGCACCCGTCACCGGCGCATCATCTTATTCCACCGGGGATGACGCCCACGAGTCACCGGGCGCGTCGATGGTGGAGCTCGTCGACTTACTTTCGCGGGAGGGTCCAGTCTCGTCCCCATCGCCCCTGGAGACCCATTATACTGGAGTCCCGGGTAGTCCGGGCAGTCCCTCGGGGCTCGACGTTTCAGCGCCCACGCTCATGTCGCCAAAGGCGATCAACCGACGAATTTTCACCACCGGACTCCTGGCGGGCCTCGCGGCGGTTATCGGCGTGTTCTGGCTGCTTGGTTGGCTGAGCGATTTCCTGTGGTTTCAGGCGATCGGGTACACGTCGGTGTTCTGGACCTTGCGCCTGCTCAAGCTCTGCCTGTTCCTCGCGGGCTTTGCTCTCATTTCCACCTATCTCTGGGCAAACCTCCGCGTGCTTTCGTCGCGGGTGAACTGGGCGGATGTCACGCACGCCATCGCGCGGCGGGTTGGAAGTGCGCCGCCGTCCAGGGGTCAACCGCCACCGCCGGGCAACGTCGCAGCACCCCGGCTCGCGGGAGTCGCCGGCGCGCCGTTTGCGGCCAAGGCGGTGGCGTTAGTGCTCGCGGGCGTCTTCGCTTTTGCACTCGCCGGACACTGGGATCCGGTGCTGCGCTACTGGTGGTGGCAGCCCTATGGGATGACCGATCCGGTGTACGGCCGCGATATTGGTTTCTACCTGTTCCGCCTGCCCTTCCTCGAGCTCGTCCAGAATACTTTGCTGGTGCTGGTCACAATGGTCACCGCCTTATTGGCCTGGCTCTATGTCGAGGCCAATGTGCTGCGCCCGAGCAGGCGCACCGGTATCGAAGGTCATCCGCGCGCCGTCGCGCACCTGGCACTGAACCTCGCTGCTCTTTTCCTGCTCACCGCCTGGGGTTACTGGCTCGATCGTTTCGCGCTGCTTCTATCCGACAGCGGGGCGGTCTTCGGTGCCGGTTACACCGAGGTCACTGTGGAGCGACCCGCACTTTGGCTCATGGCTGCGGCCACCTCGGCCCTGGGCTTAGCGCTTCTGTTACCCGCTGTCAGGCGCCGGCTGCGCTGGCTGGCAATCGGGGCGATGGCGTGTCTGGTGCTTTGGTTTGGGGGGGTCGTTATCGCCCCGTGGGTGGTTCAGAGCTTCGTCGTCGAGCCGAACGAGCTCGAGCTCGAGACGCCGTTCCTCGTGCACAACATCGCGTTTACGCGGGAAGCATTCGGCCTCGGGGGTATCGAAGAGCGTGTGTACGAGGGCTTCGCCGGGTTGAGCCTCGCCAGTGTCGCAGGCAATCGCGCGACCATTGACAACGTCCGATTGTGGGACTGGCGGCCGCTCGGCGAAACATTCCGGCAATTGCAACGCATCCGGAGCTACTACGAGTTCGGCGACGTGGATGTGGACCGTTACGAGGTCGACGGAAGATATCGACAGATCATGCTGGCGGTGCGCGAGCTCGCCGACGATCTGCCGGACAGGGCCGATACCTGGCTCAATCGTTACCTGCAGTACACCCATGGTTACGGTCTCGCCATGTCCCTTACCGCCGAAAAAGACGACCAAGGCGGCCCCGTCCTCATCGTCAAAGACATCCCGCCGAAAACCGCCGGCGGGCTCGTCGTCAGCCAGCCCGCCATCTACTACGGCGAGAATATGCGCGGCTACCGGCTGGTGACGACCGCCGTGCCCGAGTTCGACTACCCGAGAGGGGACAAGAATGTTTATTCGACCTATCGCGGGCAGGGCGGCGTGCCTCTCGATGCGTTCTGGAAAAAGTTACTGTTCGCGTGGGACCAGGGTGACGTCAATCTCCTGATCAGCTCCTACCTGACACCGGAGAGCCGCATTCAGCTTTACCGCCGTGTCAAAGAGCGCGTGCGACGCATCGCGCCTTTCCTCGAACTCGATTCGGATCCCTATCCGGTGTTGAGTGACGGGCGCATTTACTGGATCGTCGACGTCTATACGCTGTCATCCTGGTTTCCTTATTCCGAACCCGACAGGGCGGACTTCAACTACATCCGGAATTCGGTGAAGGTCGTCGTCGATGCCTACGACGGCACCGTGCGCTTCTACGTGATCGATCCCGACGACCCGGTCATCGGGGTTTATCAGCGGGCTTTCCCCGCCCTGTTTCACCCGCTCGAGGACATGCCGGCGGATCTGCGGCGTCACCTGCGCTACCCGCAGACCCTGTTCAAGGCCCAGGTGGCCAAGTTCAACATCTACCACATGACCGTCCCGCAGGTGTTCTACAACGGGGAGGATGTCTGGGCGATCCCGAAAGAGAAGTACGGTGGGGACGTGATCGCCATGGAGCCCTACTACGTGCTCATGCGATTGCCTAAGGAGCAGCGACTCCAGTACCTGCTGATGACCCCCGTCACTCCGCAGAACCGCGACAATATGATCGCGTGGATAGCAGCGCGCAGCGACTTTCCCGGCTATGGCCAGTTGCTGGTCTACAAGCTGCCAAAGGACCGTCTCGTTCTGGGCCCGATGCAGGTCGAGGCAACCATCGACCAGGACACTCTTATCTCCCAGCAGCTTTCCTTGTGGGACCAGCGGGGTTCCCGCGTCATTCGGGGCAATTTGCTCGTCGTTCCCGTCGATCATTCGTTCCTCTACGTGGAGCCCGTGTACCTCATCGCCGAGGACTTGGACATCCCGCAGCTCAAGCGCATCATCGTCAGCGACGGACAACGCCTGGCGATGGAGCCGACACTGGAGGAGGCTCTCGCGGCGGTGGTCGGCTCGCGGGCAGCGGAGACCGAAGTCACGCTCGGCCCGGAGAGCAGTGAGCAGCTCGCGGCCGCGCGCGCGGCGCTCGCTGAGGCCGAAGCGGCGCTTCGCAAGGCCGATTGGGACGCGTTCGGGCGCGCCATGCAGGTGCTGAAGCAGGCGCTGGCCCCGTGATAAGATGTTGAAGATGCGGAAACGGGCAAAGCACGTCGTCGCCAAGAATGGCTGGTGTCAACCTATGAGAAGTCGAAGTAACCGTCGATTGCCCGGGCTGGAGTTCTGCTGCGCGAGGGCGCTCGCTCCATGAGCGTTCGCGTCGTACAGGTCACGGACCCCCATCTTTACCGAGACAGGGACGGTGTTCTTGCCGGCATATCCACATGGAAAACGTTTCGCGCCGTATTGAGGCAAATCGAGCGTCAGCATGGCGATTTCGACTTTCTTGTACTCACCGGCGACCTGGCCCAGGACGAAGAGCTCGACACTTATCTGATGCTGCGCGAGGCGCTGGGTGATTGGCTCGAGCGTTGCCGAATCATCCCCGGCAACCATGATGATCCCGCTAATCTGCGCAAGGCGTTTCCCGAGCTGTTCTCCCAGGACGCGGGGCCGCTCACCTTCGCACTATCGGCTGGTGACTGGAAGATCATCGGTCTCGATTCGCATCTCCCAGGCGAGGTCAAGGGCCGCATCGACGCCAACCAGCTTCAGTGGCTGAGAGACCAGCTGAGAATGGACCCGGGCACCCGGACCCTGCTTTTCGTTCATCATCCTCCCATTGCCATCAACGTCGACTGGCTCGACAAGATCGCACTGGACGACGCTGCCGGGCTCGTGGATCTGATCAAAGCCTCACCGCAGATAAAGGTGATCTGTGCGGGCCACGTGCACCAGGAGTTTGCCGGCCGCATCGGTGCGGCGGCGATGTTCACGACGCCTTCCACCAGCGTACAGTTCGGCGCCCGCGCCGAGAAGTCGTTCGACACCAGGGCAGCCGGCTATCGGACATTCCGACTGGACGACGACTGCCATACGGAGGTGCATCGGCTATCGGACCAGGGAGAAGATTAGGCGCGCCACTGCGCGGGCATTGACGGGACATGGGTCACGAAGATCCCCATGATAGGATCACGCCAAATCTCGACATGTTGAATTTTTCCGATGACCTTGGAAGTTCCAGCCATACTGCAATCACTATCGTCCGCAGGGTCTGCGCTCAGTGCCTTGACGGCGTGGACAAAAAAAGCCAAAGGTGACGCGAGAGCCCTGATCGGAGAACTGAAAGACAATCTCTACTATCTCGACATGGTTACCGAGGATGGTATCGAGCTTGCTGCCGTCGTGAACAAGCTGTCCATCGCAGAATTCAAGCGCTTGTCCAGGGAAGGTTACAATTTCAACGCCCTCGAGAAGAAGAAGATCGCCAGCTACGAATCGCTGACTGGTACGGATCTTTCCTCCTGGTCCGGAAAATCCACCGAGGCGTTGATCGAGTCTGTTTTCGAAAAGCTCAATCTCCTCAAGATCAAGTTCCCGCATGTGGCGGACGACAGCAAGTACCGCTGGAGTGTGCGCGTGGACAACATCAGGAAGCGCATCTGGTTGTTGTTGAAGCACGTCTCTTCATGAACCGGCCCGGGATCTTCTGACTCAACCCGGGCGCCCGTCTGCCCGCGGGCGTGAAAGAATCGGCGCGTAGACCGCGCAGTAGAGCAGGAAAGCAGTTATCCAGAGCAGTCCGGCAACTGTCCATGTGGCCTGCGGCATCGCCGGTGCGACGATGGGCGCGAACACGCGGGTCAGCGCGGCCAGCGTGACCAGCAGGTAAGCGGCCACAATGGGCTTCGCGGCCACCAGCGGTCTTCCCGTGTGGCCGAGGGCGGCGCGGGTCATGACGGCGAGAATCATGGTTGCGTAGGCGCCGGCGGTGAGCGCGTGCAGCCAGCCGGCGCCGGCCTGGAGCTGCCACAACAACCACAATCCCTTGAGTCCGAGTCCGATGGGGATCCACGCGTAAGCGACGTGCAGCACCCAGGCGATGGGTATGCCGCGGGTGAGCCAGCCGCGCCAGCGTAACAGCCGCCAGGCATGCAGCACGCAGGCGACCAGCGCCACGGCGCCCGCGAGCCGGCCTCCGGGAATAATCAGATCCACTATCAACACGGTAGCCGTGGCCGCGAGCGCGGCGCGATCCACCCAGCCAAATGCTGCGATACGGGCGTCGGGGTGGCGGTCGCGCAGCGCGTTGCCGGTAAACGCCGGTACGATGCGCCCGCCCACCAGCGCCACCATGAGCAGTATCGTGTCTACCGCCAGTGTCAGACCGCGGATGCCGAGCCGGGAAGCCAGATCCGGCGCGTGGAACAGCAGATTGGCGGCGAACAACAGGATGAGAAAGGCCACCAGAGGAAAATTGCGCACGTTGCCGGCACGGATCAGGGACGGCACGATGGCGATTGCGATGGCCGGCAGGAATGCGAGATCCATGGCCGCAGCGAGCGCCTGGGGCACGCCGAGGCCGGGCGCCATGGCAATCCTGCCGCCCAGCCAGATAGCCGCCAGCACCATCAGCGGCGGGCCGGCGAAGCCCCGCTGTCCGGTCCAGCTCGCGACCGCCGTCAGCAGGAAGCCGGCGAGCGCTGCAGTCACGAAGCCGAAGATCATCTCATGGGCGTGCCACTGCGTGGGCGCGAGCCACGCCATTTGCCAGTGCATGCCGTGCAGCACGGCGAGCCAGACCGCCATGGCGACAATCGCCTGCACGCCCGCGAGCAGGAAGAACGGTCGAAAGCCGTAATTGAAAATCGCTGTCACAGGCGGCTCGCGGCTCGCGCTCGGCAGTGGGCATCGAGTCCGAGCCCGTTGGCCGGCATCAGCCGCCGTCCTTCTTTTGTCCGTGCTTCATGTCGTGGCTCATTCCATCGGGCTCGGCGATTATTACTGTCACCTCGACAGCGCCGGCGCGTTCGAAGTTGAGCGTCAGGGGGAAGGACTTGCCTTCCACGAGTGGTTCTTTCAAACCTATCAGCATGACGTGCGTGCCGCCCGGTTGCAGGACCGACGGGTCGCCCGGCTCGATGTCGATATGATCCATCGGACGCATCTTCATCATCCCGCCCTCCATTGTGTGGATGTGAATCTCGGCTTTCCTTGCCGCGGGTGTTGAAACGGACAGGAGCCTGTCCGGCGCAGTGCCCTTGTTCACTAACGTCATGTAGGCGGCACCATTGGCCGAATTTGCCGGCAGAGGGCGCGACCACGGCTTGATGATGTGGATATCGCCCTGTATGTAGTCGTGGGCGAGTGCCGTTGAAGCGAGTGCAAATGCGGCTGCCAACAGTAGTAAACAACGATTCGTCATGATTTCCCCGGGTCCATATTCATTGTACGGGTCTGGGCGACCTGAATTTGTACTCAAGCCCTCCAGTTACGATCCGGTGATCGAAGGTCAATGACAAGGGCATGGTGCGCCGCACTTGCGGCTTGCCATACAACTTGGTGAAGATTCTCGAGCACCTCGACCTGCCCGCTACGCCCCCGGCACTCGCGCCCGCGCGTGGCCCACCTTTCGACGATGCTGCTCACACCCCCGTCTTCGACTTCGCCGCGCCCGAGCCGACGAGTCCAGGGATGGACGAGGTAGGGCGAAGCAGGCAGGGATTGTTCCCGACAATTCCCTGCACTCCCGCCATCCATGGCGGTCGGACGCCCGAGCCGAGTACGCGTTCGACCAGACCGTGTCCTGGTAGAGCCGACGGGCACGCTCGACCCCCCTTATCCAATAACCGAACGTGCTGTCGCCGCACGCTTGTGACCGGTGCAGGGTTGCGCAAAGCTCCTCGACCCCGTCCTCGCGTCGGGCCGATGTTCGCTCGCCACCGCCTCCAGTGCCGCTCTCATTCGACCTGAAACCCTCTCACAGGGCGGTTGGAATTCCTGTCCTTCTCCTCAGGATCGTTCGCCCGTGGCCAACCGGGAATCGCCCGAGTGTAGAGAATGGCCGCCAGCATGCCAACGCGTGGCGGGAAACGGCGCAGCGGATCTGCAGAGAAACGCGCTCGTCAAACTCCGCATATTCAGGCATGATGCGAAATCTCGAATGCAAAACAAGCCAGCCCGAGGTTACCCTCGGGGACGTGAGTGTCCAGCCCGTTGCCGTGCATACGCCGATGAAGCTCCAACTCCGACCGTTACACCCAGATTTCGGCGCGCGGGTCCTGGACGTCGACCTTTCGCAGTTCTTAAGTGACGAGCGGTTCGCCGAGATCGAAATGACCGTGGAGCAATACTCGGTAGTATTGTTTCGCCGTCAGTCGCTGGATGATGAGAGCCAACTCGCCTTCAGCCGCCGATTCGGAGAACTCGAGTTTGGCCATGTCGCGTACGGCCGCGACGGGAGCATCGAGTACATCGGACATATTGGTAACATCGACGCGAAGGACAACCAGTTGCCGTCAAAGCACAGGGACGTGGTGTTTTCGACCGGCAACGAGATGTGGCACTCCGACTCTTCGTTTCGTGAGGTTCCGGCACGATTTTCCATTTCTTACGCCTACGAGGTCACATCGGAAGGCGGCGAGCTGGAGTTCGTCAGTACCCGCCCGGCATACTCGAGGCTTCCCCCGGAGATGAAAGAGACCATCGCCGACCTCGTGGTCATCCACGATTACGTGTACTCACGCAGCAAAGTTGGCGAGGATGTCGTCTCACCGTCGCTCGCGGCATCCTTGCCACCCGTACGGCAGAAGCTTGTGCGCACGAATCGTGCTACGGGCGATAAAAACTACTATGTAGGATCCCACGCCCGATCCATCGAAGGCTGGGATGAGGAAGATGCCCATGCGCTTCTCGACGATCTCGTGGTACGGGCGACAAAACCCGGGTGCCGCTATCAACACCATTGGCAAGCAGGCGACCTGCTCATCTGGGACAACCGCTGCGTGCTGCATCGTGGCAGGCCCTACGATGCGGATCGCTATCGGCGGAGAATGCATCAGACGCGAGTTGCGGGACTCTGCTCTTCTCTGGATGAAGACCAGCTTGATCTGAAGAAGATCGGGCGTATTCGATGAGCGGCTGAGACGCATTGAGCGTTCGGCTTGAGGACAAAATGTGTAAACGATGTGCCCGGCCCTACAGAGGGGGTCCGGCAATTGCAACGCATCCGGGTCTACTACGAGTTCGGCGACGTGGATGTGGACCGTTACGAGGTAGACGGTAGGTATCGACAGGTCATGTTGGCGGCGCGCGAGTTCGCCAACGATCTGCCGGACAGGGCCGATACCTGGCTGAATCGTTACCTGCAGTACACCCACGGCTACGGTCTCGCCATGCAGATGCTGAAGCAGGTGCTGGCCCCATAACCGATCAGGTGGCCTTCTGCAGGTCCTCGACGACGGCTTTCAGGAAGCGCGACGCTTCCCCCCCGGTCACGGTCCGGTGATCGAAGGTCAATGACAAGGGCAGGGTGCGTCGCACTTGCGGCTGGCCATCGTGGGCCACGACCTGAGGGCGCATGGCGCCGGCCCCGAGAATGCCGACGGTGGGAGGCTGCACGATGGGGTTGGCGTAGCGCCCGAATATGCTGCCGAAGTTGGACAGCGTAAATGTATAGCCGCGCATCTCTTCCGGCGGAATGGTGCGCGCTCTGACGTCGGCCTTGAGTTGCTCCAGTCCCTGCTTGACGTCCTCCATGGAGCGATTGCCGATGTCGTGCAACACCGGCACGAACAGTCCCTCATCGGTATCCACCGCAACACCGAGATGGATTTTCTCCAGCACGCGCCTGCCGACGGCATGGGAGTCGTACCAGGCGTTCAACGCCGGCTCTGCCCGGCAACCCGCGACGATGGCGCGAATGAGCCGCAGGGTTACATTTGCGTCTGCGCCCCAATCGCCGGCATCGGCATCATCACTGACGGTGACCGGCACCACCTCGGCGCGCGCCTGAGTCATCTTGCGCGCCATGGCGCGGCGCGGTCCGCGAAGCTGCTCGATCGGTCCGAGCTCGGCGAGCAGTTTGGCCACGCGCTCCACATCCGCTGCCGTCACCAGACCGTCGGCGCCGCCGGGCGTGACCACGGCGAGATCCACGTTGAGACGCTTCGCAAGCGCCCGCACGGCGGGAGTGGCCTTGACGCCGATCGCGACCTGTCCGACGGTGGTGGCTCTTTCCTTGACGACCTGATCGCCGGCCTTGACGGCGCCGACGACGGTGCCCGCGTCCTGTCGGGTCTCCTTGGTCTCTTCCACATCCCCTTGCGTAAACTCCACGAGCACGGCGCCAACGGGGATGATGTCTCCCGGACTGCCATGGAGGCGGGCGATGCTGCCGCTTCGGGGCGAGGGAACCTCGACGATGGCCTTGTCCGTCTCCATGGATACCAGCGGTTGATCGGCGTTGACCTCGTCGCCTTCCGCCACGTGCCATTCCACGAGCTCCGCTTCCTGCAGTCCTTCACCCAGGTCCGGGAGCTTGAAAAGTTTCGATTCGCCTCGAGGTTTTGCCATCAGCCGAACTCGAGCACTTCTTTGACTGCCTTCGTGATCCTGTCTTCGCCGGGCATATAGCGTTTTTCCAGACGCGCCAGGGGTATCACCGTGTCGTAGCCTGTGACACGTTTGACCGGCGCCAAGAGAAACAGCAGTCCATGCTCGGCAAGCTCCGCGGCGATCTCCGCACCGAGGCCAAGCGTGCGGGCCGCCTCGTGGACGATGACGCAGCGCCCGGTTCTCTGCACCGAGCTCAGAATAGAAGCCATATCCATGGGCTTGAGCGTGGCCACGTCGATCACTTCCGCACTGATCCCGTCGTTGGCCAGTGTATCGGCGGCGGCCATCGTCTCGTGCACGCTGGCGCCCCAGGTCACCAGAGTGACATCGGTACCTTCTCGCAGAGTGAAGCACACATCGAGGGGCAGCGCTTCGCCGTTATCCGCGACTTCCTGCTTGACCAGCCGGTAGATCCTCGTGGGCTCGAGGAAAATCACGGGATCGGGATCTCGAATGGACGCCAGCAGGAGACCGTAAGCTCGTGCCGGCGACGAAGGGATCACCACGCGTAAGCCGGGAATATGGATGAACAGGGATTCGGTGCTTTCCGAATGGTGCTCGGGCGCGTGGATCCCGCCCCCGTGCGGCGTGCGCAGCACCATCGGACAGCTCAGACGGCCACGCGTGCGATTGCGTATTCGCGACGCGTGGTTGAGGAGCTGATCGAGCGCGGGATAGATAAATCCCATGAACTGAATCTCCGCCACCGGGCGCAGGCCTTGGGCGGCCATGCCCACGGCCATGCCGCCGATGAGCGTCTCGGCAAGCGGTGTATCCAGCACACGCTCCGCGCCGAAGCGTTCGCGCAAGTCCACCGTCGCCCGGAACACGCCCCCGTTTACGGCGATATCCTCTCCGTACACGATGACGCTGTCGTCCTCGTCCATGGCGCGGGCAAGGGCCTGATTGATGGCCTCCACCAGGGTGATTTCAGCCTCCATCGCCATCCTCTTTCATTACCGCATTACGTTGCGGGATCAATTGTGCCGGCAACGTCTCGTAGAGCGAATCGAACATGGCTTCCGGCGGCTCGGGTGGGGTCGCGAGATAGGTGTGCACCGCCTTCTGGACGTCCTCGGCGCAGCTCCGGATCAGGTCTTCCTCATCTTTCGGCGACCAGGCGCCACAATGCTCTAGATATGCGCGCGTGCGGAGTATTGGGTCGAGAAGTCGATTTTTCTCGAGCTCCTCGTCGCTTCGATAGCGGCTCGCGTCGTCGGCCGTGGTGTGATCGCTCATTCGATAGGTCAACGCTTCGATGAGTGTCGGTCCGTCACCTTCACGGGCTTTGGCAAGAGCATTGTCCGCCGCCCATCGAACGGCGATCGGGTCGTTGCCGTCCACCTGAAGGCCTTCGAAGCCGGCGGCGATGGCTTTTTGCGCGATGGTCTCGGCGGCCGTCTGCGCGGTTCGTGGCACGGAAATGGCCCATTGATTGTTACTGATGACGAACACCACCGGCAGCTTCCAGACGCCGGCAAGATTGATGGACTCGTAGAAATCGCCTTTGGATGTGGCCCCGTCGCCAGCCATACACACCACCGCGCGGCGTTCCTTACGCAGCTTGAAAGCGTAGGCCGCGCCCACGGCGTGACAATTCTGGGTGCCGATGGGGACACACAGGGGAAAATCTTCCCGGGGACCCTGATAGTCGCTGCCGCGCTCGTCACCGCCCCAGTAGAGGAGCAACTCGGTCATGGTACACCCGCGTGCAATCTGCGCTGCCTGCTCCCGGTACGTCGGCGCCAGCACGTCCTCGGGGGCCATCGCAAGCCCCAGTACAGCCCCGACCGCTTCCTGACCGAGGGAAGACGCGTAGGTACCGAGCTGGCCGGTGCGTTGCAGTGAGATCGCTTTCGCGTCGTAGGTGCGCGTCAGCACCATGAGCCGATAGGCCGCGACCAGCCATTCTGGGTCCTTGATGGCATCGGGTGGCGAAGCGACGAGCTTGCCGGTTTCGTCCATGAACCGGGTGTATTCAACCTTAAATTCGGCGACCGTGCTCAAGCTCGAATCTCCAAGCGCGGGTAGCCCCGCTTCTTCAGTCCAGGCACATGTTGTGCCAGTTTCTCGATGCCTGCAACCTGACGGCGGCGCGAGCACGGAGCGTGCGCCGGATAACGTGAGACGGGTCACGAAGATCCTCATGATATGATCGTGGCAAAATTCGACATCTTGAATTCTTCCGATGACCTTAGAAGTTCCAGCTGTACTGCAATCACTGTCGTCCGCAGGGTCTGCGCTCAGTGCCTTGACGGCGTGGAGAAAAAAGGCCAGAGGAGACGCGAGAGCGCTGATCGGAGAGCTGAAAGACAATCTCTATTATCTCGACATGGTCGCCGAGGATGATGTAGAGCTTGCCGCCGTCGTGAACAAACTGTCCATCGCCGAATACAAGCGCTTATCCAGGGAAGGTTACAATTTCAACGCGCTCAAGAAGCAGAAGATCGCCGGTCATGAATCGCTGAAAGGCACGGATCTGTCTTCGTGGTCCGGTAAGTCCACCGAGGATTTGATCGAGTCTGTTTTCGAAAAGCTCAACCTCCTCAAGATCAAGTTCCCGCATGTGGCGGAGAACAGTAAATACCGATGGAGCGTGCGGGTGGATAACATCAGGAAGCGCATCTGGCTATTGTTGAAGCACGTATCGGCTTGATGCGGGGGCGCTCAATATCCCGACTCGATCCGGGGTCTGGCTCGAAAGCGCAACGAAGTTTCGAGTCTGACCCGGTGTGCTTCCGTCAGCCTCTTTCCTTCTTCTTCTCGTGCTTCATATGTCCGTGGCCCGTTCCTTCGGACTCGAAGATCATGATCTTCACCTCGATGCTGCCGGCGCGCTCGAAGTTGAGCGTGAGTGGAAAGGAATTGCCTTCCACCAACGGCTCGGTGAGTCCAACGAGCATGATGTGCAGATCGCCGGGTTGCAGCACCGACGGCTCGCCCGGCGTGATCTCGACCGCCTCGACCGGTCGCATCTTCATCCTGCCGCCATCCATAGTGTGGTTGTGGAGCTCGGCGTTTTTGGCCGCGGGCGTGGACAAAATGTGCCGAACTTTCCGCGGCCCGCCTCGGATGTTGTCGTAGCGGCATACGCTGCCACCTGCTACTCGCTGTCATTGCTCGATAGCTGCGAGCACGGGCCGCAGATAGGAGAGAAAGCCCTCGGGATTCTCGCTCATGGGGAAATGCCCCATGCCGTCCATGATGGTGGCTTGGGCGCCCTGGATACGGCGCGCGAGCTCGCGTGTGTCGTCGGGCGTGCAGGAGTAGTCGTACTCGCCGGTGAGCAGATAGAGCGGGCAGCAGCGGGTATCGATCTCGGCGACTTTTTCGCGCACATCCCCGTCCACGGTGTAGAAATAGAGATCGCCCCGGAACACACCGGGTCCACCCTGGGCATAATGCCATAGGGTCTCCCAGCGATCGGTCTCCGGTGCCGACGGTCCGATCAAGCCCGACACGATGCCCGAGCAGACCTTGCCACCGTGCGCATCGGGGCGGTGCAGCCACTGCAGATCGTAGTAAGGATCCCCATGGGCGCCGGACTGCAGCCCGATGAGCGCGCGGAAGCGTTCCGGATGATCGAGGGCGAGATGCAGCACGACGCGCGCGCCGATGGAGCACCCCGTGACGACGGGTCGTTCGAGCTCGAGGGCGTCGGATACTGTCAGCACCATATCGATATAGTCTTTCGAAGTGAGCCTGTATTCATGGTTGTGCCAGCCGGCCGGTGGCGATGACTTGCCGTGCCAGGGCATATCGAAGGCGATGACGCGAAACCGGCTCAAGATTTCCCCCTCGTTCATCACGGCACGGTACTGGCGGCTGTCGGACCCCGCGGTGTGCAGGCACAGGAGCGGAATGCCTTCACCGGCTTCCTCCACGTAAAGCCGGTGCGGCTTGCCGAGCAGATTCAGTTGCAGGTAGCGCCCGACGACTGGCTCGAACCGGGGGTTGCTTGTCGCGCTCATGACGCGACTCCCGCGCGCAGGCTGCTCAGCAGATCCTTGAAGTACCGAATGTGCCTCATGAACGGGTAGGGATCGCCGTCCAACTGCAGCCGCTTGAACTTCATCATCGCCACCAGATCGTGGTAGCCCGGTGGCGGCGACGGCTCCCAGAAGGTGCGCCAGGTTTGCGTCGATGCGCGCAGCGCGAAGCTCCACTGGGGCACTACGAAGGGTCCCCGCTCGACGGACTCGACCCGACCCTCCCGGATGCGGATCAGAAATTGCTCTTCGCCCACCGCGAGCATGAAGTTCACATCGAGAAAGCGACCGTGATGGATGAGCCAGGCATCGCCATTGGCAAGCTCTGGTAAGTGCTCGACAATCTGCTGATTCATTCGCCTTAATCCTGCGATCGCACGGGACTCTTAATATTACGCCGATCACGGCTCGCTAATTGCCCGCGCGACGGCGGTCGCGGGAATGTGTCATTAGCGGATATGCTTGAAATCATGGCCAGTCGAACGGTTCTTCGAGGCGCGATCATCAAAGTCCTGAGTGGCGCGGTGTTTCTGGCACTTAGCGGCTGCGCCGAGCTTGGCGATGCATGGGAAGAGGCCGGGCGTGAAGTGGGGGCGTTTTTCGAGACTCCGCCGCCCGGTGCCACGAAAGAAGAGCAGCGACGAGCGAAGGCAGCCTACGAGCGTGCCCTCGGCGCACGGGCGGCGGGCGATCGGGCTGCCGACGTGAAACATCTTCGCAAGGCTGCCGAACTCGGACACGCGCACGCCGCCTACGAGCTTGGACTCGCGTACATCGAGGGTAGTGGTGTTCCTGAGGATCTGGAGTTATCCGCGAAGTGGATCAATCGTGCTGCGGATCTTGGTGATCCCGGTGCGGAGTTTCTGGTTGGGTCGAGCTTCTATGCCGGCATTGGCGTCGAGCAGGACATAGCCCACGGCCTGTCGTTTCTCGAACGTGCTGCCGTCCAAGGGCATCCGAAGGCCCAGTTCCTGCTGGGACAGGCTTATGTTGATGGTGTCGGCGTCCAAGAGAGCGCGGAGTGGGCAGCGCGCTGGTACGGGAAGGCCGCTCGCGGCGGGCATCCTCAAGCGCAGTATGCCTTCGGCGTCATGTTCGCATCGGGCCTCGGTGTACCCAAAAGTCCGCGTCGAGCGTATCAGTGGTTCAGCATCGCTGCCGCAAACGGATACGAAAAGGCTGCCGAGCTTCGCGTTGCGATTTCGAGCCGGCTCTCACCGGCTGCGCTCGCAACGGCCGATGCGAAGGTCGCGCGCTTCTCGGCAAAAGAGTCTATCGGATACTCAGATGCACCAACGGTGATGTACGTGCAGATTCGCCTGCGTGCGTTGGGATACGATGCGGGCCCCGTCGATGGCATCGCCGGTCCGAAAACCCGTACTGCTATCGAGGCGTTTCAGTCTTCCCAGCGTTTGACGGTAGATGGAGAGCTTTCGCCTTCGCTCGTAGAGGATCTGTTCGAGCGCGATACGCCGCGCGGCGCCTGAATCTCTTTCTAGGATCCGCCGCCCTGAATCTGTGCCGCGCGGTGAGCAATTGCGCGCGCTTCTCTGCGATTGACCTCGACATTAGCGAGATTCGCGACCTGAGATACGACCGGTGTGGTGATCGGCTTGTTGGCCTTCGAGGCGAGGGCCTGGGCCGCCGCTTCAATCCGGTGCCT